>Ga0307312_10000777_pt1 | contig 15579 bp, 14 predicted proteins | sample ER_DNA_202_FD_194489 | JGI IMG/M metagenome (GOLD analysis project Ga0307312, IMG submission 194489) | Bulk soil microbial communities from the East River watershed near Crested Butte, Colorado, United States - ER_DNA_202 | ecosystem: Environmental > Terrestrial > Soil > Floodplain | place...
GTCCGCTACCTCGGAAGGTCAAGGTGCCGGGTCGTATCCATATCCATCTGGGTAGCGCCCAAGTGCGCGCTAGCTCGGCGGCAACCGGCTGCGACGCGGCGACAGCCATCAGACCCATTGTCGGGACGCCCAGAGCGACGAGGCAGAGGGACTGCCCCGCCCGCAAAGCAAAGGCCCGCGGAGATGCCCGCGGCCTCGACAACCCGTGAGGCGTTGAAGAACACCCGGGGCTCACGGCCGCAATCAGCACCAGCGGCAGGCATCGAGTGTGTTTCGACGGCGCACAGGCCACCCTCGCAGCTTGCGGACGCCACTCCAATTGACAGCGCCCGGAAGGCGACCCCTCACCGGTCGGCGAGTCTCAGCCTTGACATGGACGGCGGATCGAGTGGTTGGGGGTCCAGTCCCAGCGCGATTCTCGCTACCGTGTCACCCCAACACGTCACGTACGGAACAGGAGAAAGCAATGTACGCAGTTGTGGTTCGCGAGCGCGGACAGGCTGAACAGATCAAGACAAGTGGACAACACGTCCAGGCGAACGTCCTGCCGCGCGTCCGGCAGCCGCCCGGGATCGTTTCGGGTTTCTGGATGACTGACATGGAAGGCGCGACGTTGAATGTCATGGTCTTCGAAAGCGAAGATGCCGCGAGATCGGCTCTGGAGCCGGTGCGCACCGCACCCAGACCGCCGTCGATGCAAGTGGAAAGTGCCGACATCTATGAGGTACTGGCCCACTTCTAAGGCGTTCATCTGTATTGAACCTGGCCTACGCTAGCCAGTTTGGCCGCAGGCCGACCGCTTGCTTTCGCTCGAAATGTGCCCGACGGCCGCCTCGAGTCTCTGCTGAGCCAGCTTCCGGACTCGCAGCTGACTCCCGACTTCGCTGAGGCGGGCGGAAACGAGAGACTCAAAACTGTGTCGCAAGCCGACGACCGGCTTACGGTCTTCATGATCGGACGGGGCATGTCGGAAAGTCGCACCTGAGGAACGGCGGTTGAGGCGACCGTTCGGTGCCTCGAGTCAGTTGTTCTGGCGCTCTTGCTTATTCTGCCGCCCGCTGTAGCGTCGAATAGCCTGTCGTGCCTGCTCAGCCGACACGCCCGCCTCGACTTGTGCGACATCGACGGCGAACTGGAGTGCCTCTGCTTTTGTGCCGACTCGTACCTCGGCTCGTACGGTCATGCGGCCAGCCTGCTGCGCGGCGGCGACCCTGTGATAACCGTCCACAAGTAGAAGGGTCTGGTCCTCGAGCGCGAAGACGGTCACGGGCGGTAGATGGTCGAGCACCTCGGCATAGCGGCGTACCCGATCCTGATCGAGGTGCCGGCGAGGGTCGGCCGGTGACTCCCTAAGCAACCGCGTGATCTCAAGTTCCATCTGCCAAGTGTTCCGCGACCACGGACGGTGAGCACAGGCTCCGCTGCACTCGGCATGGCTAGGTATGTCATAAGCCGACCGACATACGCGCATCCGCCGTTATGAACAGGCTGCCCTTTGAGCTGCACAAGGAACGGTCAGCGGGCCGCCCTGCACGTATCAGATCTCCCCTTGCGACACATGACCGAGCTGCCCTTGGTCGAGCCGGTGGGGCCGCAGCGCGTCCTTTATGGTGGTGGCGTGCCGGTGGCCGCGTTATTGAAGTTGCCGCAGTGGGATGCCGCGACTCGGCACCCGTTCCTGCGAGCGGTGGGTGAGGGGACGGCAAGCACATTCGGGGTATGGCTGGCGCAGGACGCGTTGTTCGTCGCCGATCTCGTCGCGTTTCAGGCGCGGCTGGTTGCCCGGGCGCCGCGGTCGGCGCAAGGAGTGCTTGCTCAGGGTGTCGTTGGTCTAGTGGCGGAGCTGGATTGGTTCGACATCCAAGCCGCGTCTCTCGGGGTGTCTCTCGAGGTGGCACCTATGCGCGCCACCCGCGACTATCAGGCTCTGCTGGTCGGGCTGGACGAGGAGCGGTACGCGCGGGCGGTCGTCGGCTTGTGGGTGTTGGAACGGGTCTATCTGGAGGCCTGGCGTTACGCCGCGTCGTACGGTGGGACGGGGCGCTACGCCGCGGCGGTGGCGCACTGGACAGACCCCGCGTTCGCATCGTATGTGGCAGCGCTTGAGGAGCTAGCCGACGCGGCGCTCGCGCAGGAGGCCGACGATGGCGTGGAAGACGTCGTGGGCGCGGTGCTGGCGCATGAGGTTGCCTTCTGGGACATGGCAGAACAGAGGGACGGGTGAGCATCGCTCGGAGACTGTGGGTGGACAACGCAGAACTTGCGGGGAGGGCGCTCGCGCACCCGTTCGTCCGTGGTGTCGCGGACGGGTCGCTGCCGCGCGAGGTGTTCAGCGGCTACGTTGCCCAGGATGCGTTCTTCCTGGAGGCGTACGCCCGGGCCTATGCCCTCGCCTTGGCATCCAGTCCGGACACCGAGACCGTGCTCGCGTTCGCCGGCTTGATCGCCGCTGTGCGCGATGAGCTGAGCATGCACGCCGCGTACGCGGCGCGCTGGGGAGTGGACTCCTCGACAACTTCCCCGGCCGAAGCGACTCTGGCCTACACCGAGTTTCTGCTGGCGACGGCGGCGACCGGCACCGTCGGGCTGCTGTGCGCAGCAATGACACCGTGCATGCGCCTGTACGCACATCTCGGACAGTCGTTGGCCGTCGAGGGGGTTGCCGCGGACAGCACCTACGGCTCATGGGTCACCGCGTATGCCGACCCCGGGTTCGGCATCCTCGCGGACCAGCTCGATGCGCTGCTCGATGCACACGCAACCGACACCCCAGCAGTGCGGACGGCATACAGCCGGGCGATGCGGCTGGAGCTTGCCTTCTTCGACGCCGCATATAGCCTGACACCGCGCCAGCCTCGATGACCTCTGCTCGCGGAGCGACCGTTATGCTAGGCACTGCACTCACTTTGACAGTCTCTAGGCGATCGACCGCAAGAACCCAACCAGCTCAGGCACGATCGCCTCAGGCGCCGGCCCGTGGTCTTGGCCAGAGAGCACGCGCCGCTGGGCGTTAAGCAGTGCGGCTGCGACGGCGTCAGCGGCCTCAGGCATTCCGGGAAAGGTCTGGTCCCCGGAGTAGACGACCGTGGGAACAGTTACAGCGGCCCAGCGGCTGCGCCAGTCGGGATCTGTCTCGATGTCGTGCGAGGCCTTGTGGTCATAGACGAGAGTGGGCGCAACAGCTACCAGGCCAGGCCACCATGGCGCCTGCGCCATCTCATCGACCGCCCCAGCGGGCAGCCCGATAATTGCCGTCATGTTGTAGCGGGTCGCTTCGTCGAGCTGGCCGGCGTTGAGCATTCGCTCAAGCGTGGCGATGTGCTCGGTGCCGTCGGATCCGGCGAAGTAGGGCGGCTCATATAGAGCAAGCGCTGACACGTCCAACCCCGCTGTCACCGCGGCCAGTGCGATTCCGGCGCCTGAGGAGCTTGTGTAGAGGGCGGCGGGCGCTCCGGCGGCTTCGATCAATGCCGCGACATCCTCGACCTCGCGACCAAGCGACCAGGGCGGTGTGTCGCCGGATTTGTCGCGACCGCGCCGGTCGTAGTCGACGGCTGTGAAGCCTTCCGCTGCTAACTGCTTGGCGATCTCAGTCGTCCGCTGATCAATGGCGCGGTGCTGACTTGCGCCGCCGATCAAGATGACTGTCGGTCCATTGCCGTAGGCGTCGTAGCCGATGATGGTGCCATCGGCCGAGGTCACGGTGCTCATGAGTTCCACCTTTCTCGCGGTTGTGCTCAAACAGACTCAAGAGACTGAAGAAACTGAGCGGCAGCGGGGTCGTACGGACGCGGCATTCGCCCACTTCGAGGTGGCGCGCCGAGTCCCTCGGCGCCCGCTGCGACTTCACAAACTGAAGCCCGGTGTCGGCAGCGTTCCAAAACCGTCGATACGGCGGGACTGTGAGACGTGCCGCAAGCCGACCCTCCAACGGGCGTCGCGCGCTGTGTGTCGCAATGCTCGCGAGGAGGTTTCAGCGCTCGCGGTCCTGAGTGGTTGCCGGCGCCAGCACGACAGCGGTTGCAGGTCACCGGCGGGCCCTTGGAGGTCAGCCCCGCATGAACGTGGCTCCGGAAGTGGTGATCTCCCAGACCGAGATGTGGCTGCGGCCCTCGTTCGAACGTCTATGATTCCAAGCTCCACCGCTGACTGAATGTCATTCGAGCTGGCCGTGCCATCAGGCCAGCTCGGAGGGCCAGACGTAGCGATGAGGCGACGCCATCATCTCTAGCCGACCGTCGATCACCCAGTCGTGGTGGGGGAAATCGCGATCTGCGTGGCGACTTGATACCCCTCGTAACCAACGTGGCTGAGAGTCGCGGTGACCAGACGGGTGGTCTCCCCTCGCGGTAGCCGCTAGCTCCGGGATGTAGTCCTCGATGACGGAGCAGCTCCAGGCTGGCGCCGCGACGTTGTGGAACGTCTGGATTTGCTCCTTTTGGGTGGTGCGGTTCGTGGTCGTGTTGGGCAGCAGGTAGACCAGCCGGAATGTCCCGCCCAGCCTGAACTCGCCAATGGTCACGTCGATGGGCCGCATCTTTCTACCGTCGAAGCTGCGCGGCCATGGCTGGCGACGGTTCAATCCTGTGCACCCGAACCCCTCGCCGGGCTGAGGGGCAACGCGACCGACGAATACCGACGCACAGTTCGAGCGCGGGCCCGTCCCGGTCAGCCGTCGGGGTGACATGGTTTGAACCTGCGAGCGCTTCGACCTGAAGCACAGTCGCTGAATCGTCGAGTTGGAGAATTGAGCGTGGACTCGGTCGGTGGACTTGTGCCTGAATGTACGGGTCGTCGGGCCAGTAGTCAGCGGGTTGGTCGCTCAGCAACTCGTCCCGACCTCCGCGGCGGTTGTGCATGACGCATTGTTCATGCCGGCGCGTCCGGCTTGGACGAACACGGACAGGACAGCCGGGGCTCTGTCCTTGAGGTCGCCCACCAGCGTCTCGGCACCCCACGCGCCGAGACGATCGACGGAATCCGATGACCACACCAGCGCCCTGGCCTGCCGCTCTTGATCGAGACGGCTGACCGGGATCATGCCGTCGACCATTCCGGTGGCACTGACGACGAGGATCATCGCTGCGCTCCGGCTGCCCCGGCAGGTGCGGAAGCCGCGCCCACTGCCATCAGGAACTCTGAGATGTCGACGACGTCCCAGTGCTCGGCCAGGCGGCCGTCCCGCAGCAGGTGAATGTCCACGCCATGCGCGGTGACGCTCTTCCCCGTCGGCGAGAACCCGAACCAATCACCGACGTGCGCGCCGCGGTTGCTCCACATGACGGCGACCTTGTCGTCCTCGGCCACCAGATGCTCGATCGTGAACTTGGGGTTGAAGGCCGCCCGCACCATGCTGACGCGCTGCTTCAGGCCCTCCACACCCTGCGTCTGTCCCGGGAACGGGTAGTGCTCGACGTGATCCGGCCACGCGATCTCATCGAGAACCTCCAGCCTGCCCTCGTTGCCGACCTCCTCATACAGCCGCCGAACCGTCCGCTTGTTCTGGTTCTCCTTCTCCGACATCTGGCCCACCTCCCGCTCATCGAACCGGTCGGCGCCGGCGTGTGCCGCCGCCACAACGATCCTGTCTGTTGGCGCTTTGCGGCACCAGGAAACTCACTCACCGCTAGGTCACCGATATGAGTCACACTGAAGGCGGTGAGGGATGGTGGGACCGGTGACCGATGAGACGCTGGGCGTTACTCTCAAGAAGCTCCGAGCGGCGGCCGGGATGACCCAGGAGGAGCTCGCGGATCGTGCGGGCATCAGCGCCCGCACAGTGAGCGACGTCGAGCGGGGCCTCCGCACGGTCGTCCACGGCGACACAGCTCGACGGCTCGCCCCGGCGCTCGGGCTTCACGACGAGGAGCGAGCGAAGTTCGAAGCCGTCGCCCGGGGCGTCGTGGACGACACGCATCAGCTCGGCGATCTGCCGGTACCTCCGACCCAGCTGCTCGGTCGAGCACGCGAGTTGGAGAGCATCACAGCGAGGCTTCAGGGCCTGGACGTCCGTCTGCTGACGCTGACCGGCCCGGGCGGCATCGGCAAGACCCGGCTAGCGCTGGAAGCCGCAGCCCAGGTCCAGGCGCGGTTCGGCGGTGGCATCTTCTTCGTCGCATTCGGCGAGCTGAGGGACGCCTCCCTGGTCGCGCCCGAGCTGGCCAAAGTGATCGGTGTGGTCGAGACGGGACCGGATGTGGTGGTCCTGCTGACCAGGCGCCTAACGGGGAGACAGGCGTTGGTGGTGCTGGACACCTTCGAGCACCTCATACCGGCCGCACCTCTCATCTACACCCTGATGCTGAAATGCCCGAAGACCACGTTCCTCGTGACCAGCCGCACGGCGCTGCGGCTGCGCGGGGAGCACGAGTTCCCGGTGCCGCCACTGGAGCTGCCGTTGACAACGCGGGAAGCTCATCCCGAAGACATACACCGCTGGCCGGCGACGGAGCTCTTCTGGGAGCGGGCACAAGCTGTGCGACCGGACTTGGACCTGACCCCCGAGACCGCCTCGCTCGTCGCAGAGATCTGTCGCAAGCTGGACGGCCTTCCACTGGCGATCGAACTGGCAGCGGCACGGGTCAAGCACCTGCCGCTGGCCGCCCTCCGCGAGCAGCTCGAACACCGGCTCGAGCTGCTGGTCGGAGGTCCGCTAGACCTGCCACTGCGACAACGCGCCATCCGCGACACCGTCGGGTGGAGCCACGATCTGCTCGGGCCGCGCGAGCAGATGCTCTTGCGCCGTCTCTCCGTGTTCGCGGGTGGCTGGAACCTGGACGCCATCGAGGAGGTGGCCGGGCACGTCGACGAAGTCGGAGACGCGCTGGACGGCATCAGCGCCCTCGTCGACCAAAGCCTGGTGGTGCTTGAACGCAACCGCCCGGACCCGCGCTACGACATGCTCGACGTCGTCCAGGAGTATCTCGCGGTGCGCCTGTCCGACGCGGGCGAAACGGAAGAGATCGAACGGCGGCACGCGCTCCATTACCTGGCTTTGTCCGAGACGGCGGAGCCCCACCTGGTCCGCTCGGAGCACCAGGACTGGTTCCGGCGTCTCGACGTCGACCGCGGCAACCTTCGACGCGGCATGGCCTGGACCATCGACCACGGTGAGACGGTCCTGGCGCTCCGGTACAGCGTCGCCTTATGGCGCTACTGGCGGCAGCTCGGAAAGTTCGCTGAGGGCCGGCGCTGGTCGGATGCGACACTGGCCGTCGCCGGGAACGCCCCGCCCTCGCTCCGGGCGAAGGCGCTGTGCGGGGCGGCCGCGCTGGCCTTCCCCCAAGCCGATCACGCACGCATGGCAGAGCTGGCCGCCGAAGCGATCGCGCTCGCCCACCAGAGCGACGACCCGATGGACCTCCGCAACGCCCTGACGGTCTTGGGCTTTGTGGCAATGTGCCAGGGCCGCTATACGGAGGCGCTTGAGCCATATACCGAATGCGTGGCCATCTGCCGCGGACTCGGCATCAGCTGGCAGCTGGCCACCTCCCATCTCAACCTCGGCGCCGCACTTCTGCACTGCGGTCGCGCCGACGAGGCGGTCGCGCGCTTTCACGACGCACTGCGCGTGTATCGCGTGCTCGGTGACGACATCTTCGCCGCCCGCGCGCTCAATCACATCGCACACGCTGCCCTGGCCGATAACGACCTGGCCCGCGCGGATCGCCTAGCGCGCGAAGCGCTAGCGTCGGTTGCCCAGCAGGGAGAGCGGCAAGGGATCGCAGAAGGATTGGAGACCCTGGCCGCTGTAGCCGCCGAGCGCGCAGCGGTTGAGCGGGCGGCCATTCTTGCCGGCGCCGCTGCAGCGATCCGGGAGACCATCGCTTCTCACGCAGCACCCTTCGACGTCGCGATCACCGGTCCCCTTCTGGACAGGATCAAGCCAAGCGTGAGCGAGGAGCAGTGGCATCGCGCCTGGGATCGAGGCGCGGCCCTGGATTCGGCGGCAGCCGTCGCATACGCACTGGCGAACAGGCCAAGAACTAGGCCCGGGTGAGGCACTTTATGCCTGCGGCCCGACGAGATGAACGAGCGACCTGATGCGCCCGCCACTCAACGTGGGCGTCAAGTAGGAAATATCTGGTCACCGGCCGTTCAGCCCCGCGAGGTCGAGGCGCGTGGTTAGTCACTTCGACCTGAAACGGGATTGACGGCTGATCGGCTCGGCTTGCGAAGGGAAGTGCTGGACGCGGAATCCTCGGGGAGGCTTTGAGGAGTCGCAGCGGTGATCTTGACCAGGTTGTCGGCGAGGACTCCCGATATCCAGATCTTGGCCCTCCGACCACGTGCAGTGTCCAATACCTGCGACACATCTCGATCGCGATGACGCCCACACCGACCCCGAGATCGACGAAGCTAGAGGACGGCGCGCTCTGTGCAAACTCGATCGCGACAAGCGCGTCGAGTATTCGTGCTGCGATACGAGGCCCACACAAGCCGGTATGCCTGCCGACCCCCAGCGGGTTCACGCGGTGAGCGCGAGTAGCTCGGCGAGCCGCTCTGATGGTTTCATGCAGCCCAGCGTCATGCGAGACCGGTCGTTGAGGCTGCGGCCGATTCTGGCGAGATCCTCGACAGTGCACGGACAGGTCCGTTCCCTCTGGGCAAGCACTGGCGGAGCAGTCCGCTGGTGTTCTCGTGGGACCCACGCTGCCAGGGGTTGTGCGGATCGCAGAAGTAGATCGGAATGCCGGCGGCCACGGTGAACCCGACGCGTCATTGAACGAGAGGTGCTTGGTCAGCCCTCCCGCTCGCGGTTGGTGTGGTCAGCGCTGTGGCCGGCGGCAACTAGCAGCGCCGCGCCGAGTTCATGTGAGGTTGGAGGTGGCCCGACGCTCCGCCACGCGACGTATCCGTCAGGGCGGACGAGCACGACACCGCCCCGCTCGACTCCGTAGAGGTCGTGCCAAGCGGCGGCGTCGATGACGTGGACAACGAGGGGAATTCCCGTCGCCCGCGCGACACCTGCTGCGCTATCGAGTGCCCGTCCGCCCGGCGGGTCGGTGAGCGCGACGAATTGCGTGCCGAACAGGTCGAGGGTCGAGCGCCCTCGGTCGAGCCAGATATGCGGGGCTCGATGACCCGGCCTTCCCACCGGCAGGTACTCACCGATCAGGTCTCCGGCCCTCGGCGCGGCCGATTGATCGTCAATGATGACAGCCGACTCATAGACGTATCCCAACACGAGCCCGTCGACAGGATTCGGCGGTTGCGCGGGGCCGAGGCTGGCGGCGGCGCAGGCGAACGCGTGCGGGCGGCGTTCTGGTTCATAGCTCTCCAGCAGCGCGGGGCTGGCCCAACCGACGAGAACGCCGGCGAGCTTCCAGGCCAAGTTGTGGACATCGGCGACACCGCAATTCATACCCAGCCCGCCCACCGGTGTGGTGACATGCGCAGCGTCCCCGGCGAGGAAGATGCGGCCGACCTGGTAGCGGTCGGCGACGAGCGCGGTTGGCTCCCAGATCCGGTGGCCGATGTACCGCAGCTCGACGCTGTCGTCACCGAGGCCACCGCGGACGAGCTCGACGCAACGGTGCTCGGTCAACGATTCGCTGGGCTCAGTGTCTGGATCGTAGGGAACCACGCAGAGCCAACGGCTCTTGTTGTCGACCGCGGCGAACAGCGATCCAGGCCGCGGTCGCCGTAGCCAGTACACGGCGCTCTGGCGGTTCTTCATCCTCATTTCAATGTCGGCCTCGATGAGGATGCTGACACGGTGGCCGAACGTGCCCGGACCGGACCAACCGACGCCGAGAGCCTCGCGTGTACGACCACGGACCCCGTCGGCAGCAACCATGTACTGGGCGTGCACCGAAACCGGCCCGCCGGCCGTGACGATTTCAGCCGTCACCTTGTCGTCGTCTTGCGCAAAGCCAACAACCTCGGTCAAGAACCGCACATCGGCGCCGTCGTCTTGGTCCCATTTCCGTAGCACCGGCTCTAACAGCTCCTGCGAACAGATCAGCTCGCGCGTCGGGCTCGACCGGTTGAGGTCATCGACGAACATCCCACGACGCTGGAAATCCGCACCGAGCAGCGTCTCCCCCTCGAAGACGAACAGGCTGTCGGCCTGCGGCAGCGCCACATCCGACACAGCTGCTTCCAGACCCCACTGTCGGAAGATCTCCACCGTACGGGTCGTCACGCGACGGCCCTTAGGAAAATCCAACGTCGACGCATGCTTCTCGACCACCATGCAATCGACCCCGAAGTGGCGCAGCCCCGCAGCCATCAACAACCCGACCGGACCTGCACCCACGATCAGCACCGGCACATCGATTAGCTCGCGCATGGCCTGAACACCCACCAATCCCTGTGACCGTCAGACTAGGCCCGACCCACCCTCACGTTGCGAGGTGTTGAGTCTGGCGTAACAAACACGGCGCTCCGGCGAATGGGCGCCACCCGACTTCGTCATCCCACACAATCCGGAGCACTGACATACAAGATCAGACGCCCCTTGAAGAACGCGCCAGGATGCCTTGACATCGATACCCCGGAGATGGAATGCGTTGCTGGGGCAGAGCTCTGGTCGTTGCGAAACGGCAGGCGGCGGCTGATGACTGGGAGCCACTACGGAGAACACCGCCGCCCCCGGTTCAGAGACCACCCCGGTCAGATCTCGACCATGCGAGACAAGCCCGTCGGGGTCCGGGCTTTGGCCCGGCAAGCCGACCCTGAAGGAGGCCCAACTCCCCACCCGGCGCAAGACGGTGCAAGAAGCTAATGCCCTGCGCCGAAAGCCGACCCTTCAGCGGGCAAGGGAAAGTGGCCTGCCAGCCGGTGATGTGCGTTCGTGCATCCGCCTGCGAGGCACCGCAGGAAGCCCATGGCACTGGCGGTCGGTCCGCTGTCTCACATGCAGCGGCGCGAGCATGTTCGGGATGCGTCGGAAGCTTAAGCGCCGGAGGCGAGCGCCTGGGCGATTGCGGTTTCCCACTCGGCGATGTCGGCGTCGTAGGCGCGATCGAAATCTGCCAGCCGCGCGTCGCCGTCGGCCGAGAGGCTCGTGAGGTCGTATGTCACCTGAGCACGAGTTCCGCCGGCGCCGTCCGCCTCGAGCGCGACCGTCACCGTGCCGGCAGCGACTCCAGGCGTCACGCGCGCGTAGCGCACGCACCCAGCTGTGTGATCAACCATCGTCCAGGTCGTCGTATGGCCGTCGTGACCGGTGATAAAGACCGCGCCCGGGCCTGCCGTCCGCTCTGGCCGCGGGTAAACGGGGTCCCAGCCCGCGGACCACTTTCGCTCGCCCTCCGGCGTGAACAACTCGATCGCCTGCTTCGGCGGCAGAGCAACCGCGATCACGGTGCTGCGACAAAGCCAGGCGGCCATGACGCTCACCGTAGCTCGGCAGCAGCCGTACCGGACAGCACCTGGGTTTGCGGTTCGGGTCGGACGGCCGGACCTTGGACCGTGGTCGCTGCTTGGTCGATGATGAGGGCATGAAGGCCCTGGTCACCGTGATGCCGCTGGCGGGCCACGTGGATCCAATTACGGGTTTGGTCGCGGAGCTTATCGCCCGCGGACATTCGGTGACGGTTTACACCGGTTCTAATTATTGCGAGCGGTTCGCCGAACTGGGCGCTACGCCGGTGCGCTGGTCTGCCGCGACAGATTTCGACGAAGAGGATGTCGCCGCCACGTTTCCTGCGGCGGGGCGTCCGGGCCGCCGCGGAATGGTCGCCATGACCAAAGCGGTGTTCTTCGATACCGCCCCCGGCCAGGTTCACGATCTTGGTCGGGAGCTGGACCGATCCCCAGCCGACGTGATCATCGGGGACATCATGAGCATGGGTGCAGGCTGCATTAGTGAGTTGCGCCGCCTTCCGTGGGCCACGGTCAATGTCCTTCCGTTCAATTCGCTCGGCAAAGACCTGGCGCCGCTCGCATTCGGTCTTGCGCCAGCTCGAGGTCGGCTGGGACGGATGCGAGACGTGATCTTGTGGCAGGCGTTCGGTGCCGCCACCTTGCCCTTCAAGAGGGCCTACAACCAGGCGCGCATCCAGGTAGGCCTGGCGACAGACCCCCGTATGTACGGGGTTGGGCTGGTCTCACCGTGGCTGGTACTCGCTACCGGCTGCCCCTCGCTTGAGCGGCCGGGAGCCGAGCTCCCGAATCAGATCCACTACGTCGGCCGGTTGTCCCCAAGCGGAGGGAAGTCAGGCAGCACTATTCCCCCGTCAGCCGATCCTCATGTCATCGTCACCCAGGGCACGCACCACGTCGAACTGACAGATCTGATTCAGCCCGCCATCGAAGGACTCTGCGAGTTGGACGTTTCGGTAATCGCGACCACCGGGCGGCGCGGCCACACTGACATCGGCGTCGAGGTGCCGCAGAACGCTCAGATCGTCGACTTTCTCGACTTCCGATCGGTCCTGCCTGCGGCTTCGGTTTTCGTGACCAACGGTGGCTGGGGAGGTGTCCTCGCCAGCTTGGCGGCAGGCGTTCCCTTGGTGATAGCTGGGGGCGACATCGACAAGCCAGCGATCGCCGCCTGGGTAGCCCGGGCAGGTGCCGGCATCAATCTGCGCACCGGCCGGCCGAAGCCGGAGGCCGTGGCCGCCGCGGTTAGAGAAATGCTGGCAGATCCGGCATATGCGGAACGGGCTCGGCAGATCGGCGCCGAGCTCGTCACACTTGGTGGCGCCCAAAAGTCAGCTGAGCTGCTCGAAGATCTGGCGGAGACGGCCGAACCCGTACGCCGCTAAACAACTAGCGACAACTTGCGCAAGTTTCGCCGCTGTGCGAGGTCATACGTCGCCTGGGTGAGGCAGTACCCCGGCCATCACGCGTCAAAGGTGTTTAGCAAATTCCCCTGAATCCCGCACATCATCGACAGCGGCTAGCGAGGTCGCCGACACCGCCCTCGCGTTCGTCCAGCGTGTTCTGGTGTGATCCCTACCGGATGTCGATATCCCTCTCGACCGCCGCCGCAAGCAGTAATGCCAGGCGCAGCGCCCCCTCTGCGGTCAGGTACAGGTTTCGGCGGCCAGCGTCGTAGCTCAGCTGAACGCCGTCGTAGGGGTCGCCCTTGAAGCGGCCGACGACGATGACCCCATCTCCCTCACTGTTCGCCTGACGCTGGTCTGTCAGCACGGTGCCAAGCTGCGTGTAGCCCTCTTCCATGTGCTGTACCTCCTGGTCGTCACCGACCGCCCGCACGCGCCGACAGTAAATATTGACAACACCACGGCCAGAACTCTTGATGACTCGCTTCCCGGACAGCTCGTGAATCCCAGAAGCCGACCGTCCTACGGGCGCCGGACTGAGTTAAAGGGGAAAGACCTACGACATCCGAGAGGCACTCTGTAGACCGAAAAATCGGAAGCTGCGTAAGCCGTCCAGTGTGGTTAGAGAGTCTTCGATTTTGACATCCGAGCCGCATCGACCTCAGCTGCCGCACTCCTCGAAAGGTCGGAACTGGGATGCCCGATGCGACGTTTGGCCGGCGCTCGCACCCTTCACCATCGACCCGGCGAAGGCCTGGTATCACTCGGTGCCCTCGACGGCCTGTCTGCGGGGTGGGTCCTGCCTGGCCACGGCGATGCCTGGACCGGCGGTCTCCCGGAGGCGCGCCGGCTGATCCGCGCGGCCCGGCCCAAACCCGCGGCCTGACCAAGAACCGCCCCACTCCGCCGGATGCCGCCCAGGAACGTACGGGCCGCCCTTGCCGGCCTCCAGCCAGCCGCGTTCCACACACACGTCCGAGGCCAGGGCCGTTCACGGGTAGCGTGAAGCACGATGGGCTTCATCTCGTGGACTATCCGGGGCGGTGATAGCTCGATGAATGAGATGCTCGGTTACCGAGCCGCCGGGTTGGCGGCCGCATGATCCGCTCGCGTGGGACGCCTTCCTATGTCTATACCGAGCGTGTGGGCGTCGCATGAACGTAGTGCGCCGTCGGTGCTTCCCTGGCCAGATCACTCCGCCCTCGGCGGAGGATGCAGCGCGCGGGTTGATCATGTACGGAGCGTGGGGATAGTTAGCGACGATGGATCCCGCGGAGTGGCTGCTGACCAAGTCGGAGCGCGGCAACGCGCAGACCGTGCTCGACGCCCGCCACTTCGGGGAGAAGGCCTGGTCCAGCGGCAACTTCGTCCGGCCGCTGGTACACGGCGCCACCTACTTCTCGGAGCTGGCGCAGCGCATCCAGGAGACCCGAGCCGGCGACGCAATCTACTTCGCCGATTGGCGCGGCGACCCCGACGAGCGCCTGACCGACGACGCGGAATCCGCGATCGAGGACCTGCTGTCGGAGGCTGACATCCGAGGAGTTGACGTCAGGGGCCTGGTCTGGCGCTCCCACTGGGACCGCCTGTCCTTCTCCGGCGAAGAGAACCGCCAAATGATCGAGGCGCTGCAGGCCAACGACGCCGAAGCCCTGCTCGACATGCGGGTGCGTACTGGCGGCTCCCACCACCAAAAGCTGGTGGTGATCCGATTCCAGAGCCGGCCGGAGCGGGACATCGCGTACGTGGGCGGGATCGACCTCTGCCACGCTCGCCGCGATGACGCCCGGCACCTTGGTGATCCGCAGCCGCAGCCCATGGCCGAGGTGTACGGGGAGACACCCCCGTGGCATGATGTGCAGGCCGCGATCGCCGGTCCCGGGGTATATGACGTGGAGACGGTGTTCCGAGAACGCTGGCAGGATCCAACCCCGCTCAGCCGCAACCCGGTGCGCCGACTGCGCGATCGGCTGGCCGGCGAGGACACCAGCCCGAACCCGCTACCCGCGCAGGCGCCGCCGCCTCCGCCGGTGCCCGGCGGCACCCATCTCGTGCAACTGCTCCGGACCTACCCCGACCTGCGGCACGGCCGGGACTACCCGTTTGCCCGGGGCGGGGAACGCAGCGTCGCCCGCGGCTACAGCAAGGCGCTGGCCCGGGCCCGGCAGCTGGTTTACATCGAGGACCAGTACCTGTGGTCGCCCGACGTGGCTCAGGCGTTCGTCGAGTCCCTACGCCGAAACACCGAGCTGCGGGTGATTGCGGTGCTACCCCACCTGCCCGACCAGAACCACCCGCTTTCCCGGGTTCCTCAGCAGTACGGACGCATTGAGGCGCTGAGCCTGCTGACCGAGGCCGCCGGTGACCGGGTAGCGGCATACGGAATCGAGAACCATGCTGGCACCCCGGTGTACATGCACGCCAAGATTTGCGTGATGGACGACTGGTGGGCCACCGTAGGATCGGACAACTTCAGCCGCCGCTCCTGGACCCACGACTCAGAACTGTCAGTGGTCGTGCTGGACGCCAGCGGCGGCGACCACGGTGCCTACGCTCGACGGCTGCGGCTCACCCTGGCCGCCGAGCACCTGGACCGAAAGGTGGGACCCGCGGAGTTCCCCGGCGACATCTCTCGCATTCAGACCGGCATAGCGCCAGCCGACCTGGACGACGCCACCCTGCTGGAAACCATGGCCGACTGTGTGGCCCCGCAGGGGATGTTCGACGCCTTCGCCGCCTCCGCGGCCCGCCTCCAGGCCTGGGTGGACAACGGCCGGCAGGGAGTGCGCCCACCCGGCCGCCTGCGACCCATCCGCGATCCGGAGCTGTCAACGCTGACACG
>Ga0307312_10000780_pt1 | contig 15548 bp, 12 predicted proteins | sample ER_DNA_202_FD_194489 | JGI IMG/M metagenome (GOLD analysis project Ga0307312, IMG submission 194489) | Bulk soil microbial communities from the East River watershed near Crested Butte, Colorado, United States - ER_DNA_202 | ecosystem: Environmental > Terrestrial > Soil > Floodplain | place...
GTCGGGCCACGTTCACCTGACCGAGCTCGAGAGCGACCGCGCGGTGAACCCCTTGGCGCCAGGTCACATCGGGCCGTATTCGGACCACACGACGCCGATCGTCACGTCGATCTCGTTCCGCGGCAGCGAGACGGGCCGCGACCAGCTGCCGAACGTGATCCGCGGACGCGTTCTGCTCGTCGCAGGCGCCGAGGACCAGCCGACGATGGACGCACCCGAGGGCTGGCGCGGATTGCCGGTGACGCCTGCGCTGATCACCTGGCAGATCCGGTCCTGGAACGGAAGGGTCGTTCTCGGCCGCCAGGTCGCAGCCGACTTCCGCGGCAACCTGCCGGACCGCAGTTTCTGGCAGGTCTACGCCCGGGGCACGTACCAGAACATGGCTGTCTTCGGACACCACTACTCGTGGGGCCAGCCGGGCTCGTACCTCTTCAAGCTCTCCCCGACGCCGTTCGACACGAGAACGATCCGGGACGGCGCCTACGACCTGGTCGTGACCGCGACGGACATCCGCGGGAACTCGAGCTCGCTGAGCCGCCGCTTCACGATCGCGAACCACAGGCGGTAGTGACGTTTGTGCAGGGCGGCCGCAAGAAAGAGAGGAGCGGCCGCCCTGCACGAGCTACGCGGCGATCAAGGCCACCTAGTCCATTGCGAGCGCCGGCTGCTGCATCCGGCCCCGCGCGCTCAGCGACGCAGCTGCGACCCCCAGCATGCAGACGCTCTGCACCGCTGCGAAGCCGACCAGTACTGGTCCCGTGCCGAACGCCGACAGAACCGGCCCGGCGACGACGAGGCCGAGCGGCAGGCCGAGACCCCAGATCGTCGTGCTCGCAGCCATGGCCTTCGGACGGATCGCGGCCGGCATGCGGAGCGTCCAGATCGAATGGATCGACGGATTGCAGACCCCGTTCGCAACGCCGCTCACGAGGACCGCAACGAACAGCGCGGCCGCGCCGACGTCGAGGGGCAGCACCCAGAGAGGCGCCGCCTGGAAAGGTACGGAGAGCGCGATCAGGCGCAATCCGTCCACCCGCTGCGAGAGGAAGCGGAAGGAGAGGATGTTCCCGCTGAGCGCGCCTGCACCGAAGGCCGCGAAGAGCGCGCCCGCAATCTTGGCGTCCGCCCCAAAGCGCTCGACGACGAGCACCGGAACGGCGGCGAAGAACGCCTGCCAGGCCGCATCGCCCGCCACGAACAACGGAATCCAGATACGGAGCAGGGGCTCGTGGACAAGGAAACGCAGACCCGCAAGAATCCCGCGCGAATCGTCGGCTTCCGGCGTCGCGTGGCCGGCCGGGACGAAGAGGACGACAAGCAGGAAGGACACGACGTAAGTAGCGGCATCGACGACGAGCACGTTCGCGGCTCCCATCAGGCCGATCAGAACGCCCCCGATCGGCGGTCCGAGCAACATCGTCGCGCGGATCGCGCCCTGGAAGAGCGCGTTCGCCTGGCTCATCGTCTGCTCGTCCTCCCCGATTAGCTCCGGCAGGATCACCTTCTGGGCCGTGAAGTAGGGCGCGCCGAGAACGCCGAGCAGGAGTGCGAGCACCACGAGCGCCGCCAGCGACAGGTGCCCGGTCCAGTGGAGCACGGGCACGAGCATCATCAGCGGCGCGCGGACCGCATCGGCACCGAGCATCGAGCGCCGCGCGCCAAGCCGCTGGACGAGCGTCCCGGCCGGGAGGCCCGAGACGGCGAAGCCCGCAAGCTCGGCAATCATCACGACCGTCATGCGGGCAGGAGACCCCGTCGTCGTGAGGACGAACCAGGGCAGGGCGAGCCAGGTCATCTGCGCGCCGGTGGTCGAGATCACCTCTGCCGCGAGCAGTGCCCGCAGCGGCCGGTGACGGAGGATCTCCCCTCGCCTCATCGCGCCCGGCTGACGGTGATGTCGCCGCTCATCGCCGTGGCGCGGATCTCGACCAGCGGGCCCTCACCGTCGGGAGGGGCATCGCCGACATCGAACTCCGAGCTCGTATCGCCACTCATCGAGCGGGCGTCGATCCAGAGCTTCGACCCCTTCTTGACACCGACCTCGATGTCGCCGGAGGCAGTCTGGAGCGTGACGTCGCCCTCGCGGACACTGCCCGCCCGCAGGTCGCCGGAAGCGGTCTGAATCTTGAGCGACGCCTCGGTCTCGTCGATCGAGACGTCGCCGGAGGCCGAGCGCACCTTTGCGTTTCCTCCGACGTACCCGACCTCCAGGTCGCCGGAGGCCGTGTTGACCGTGAGCGCGCCCTGAACCCGCGAGATCTTGACGTCACCACTCGCGGAGTTGACCTGCGCGTCGCCACCGACCTGGTCGAAGGCGACATCGCCTGAAGCGGTGTTCACTTCCAACGCTCCGAACTCGCCTCGTCCATCGACATCAGCCGAGGCCGTGGAGAGCTCGACGTCCGCCCCGGCCGGCGTGGACACACGGACTCGAACATCGCCGCGAAAGCGCCGAAACAATCCCCGGTCTTCGATCACGACGATCACCTCGTGCCCGTCGCGTCTCTGTCGGACCTCGATGCGGGCGTCCTCCTCGATCTCGGGCGAGCCCTCGAGCTCGACGGTCGTCTCGTCTCCTTCGACGGACTCGAGATCGATGCGACCGGAGGGCACTCGAACCTCCAGGCGCAACGGGCCTGGCGTGTTGAAGGTCTCGTGCCTCATCGACTCTTCCTCGGGCGCGGCGGCCGCGACGGTCGCCGGTCGACCCGCACCTCGATGTGGCCGAACGGAATTGGATAGAACTTCGTCATCTGACTCTCCCTCCTTCTCAGCTCTGGGCAAAGCCCCGGAGCCGTTTGCCGGATCGCTGGACCGGCCCGGCGACGCCCCTCGAGAGCGCACGCACGAGCCAGCTGTTCACGGAGACGCCCTCGCGGCCGGCCGCCACTTCGATCGAGGCCTTGAGGCCCTCGGGTAGGCGGAGCGTGATGCGCGCGGTCAGCCCGTCGTCGGCCGCCGGCTCCGGAGGTGCTTCCTCCTCGCCAACGAACACGAGCGCCGGGTCCTGACCCGCGAGCCGCACCTCCACGTGCCCCGACGGCAGCTGAGCGTTGAGCTCCATTGCCGCCTCGCCGAGCGCGTCGAGAAGACGAAGCCCGGCGGAACCGCGAATCGCTTGCAGGACCCGCTCGGCCGCTGCCCTCGTCTGCTCGTCCCCGACCGCCGCAACCGCGGCGAGGTCGGACTCGAGCGCTTCCACGAACCGTGCCATCTCCATGGCGTCATTATGACATCACTCTGCTGTCTGTCAAGTGTCTTTGTGACATCTGGGGCTCCAACTTAGACTCAGTGCATGCCGACCTGCCCGCAGTGCGGCCAGGAGAACCCCGAGGGATTCAAGTTCTGCGGGTCTTGCGGCGCGGTCTTGGCCGCAGAAGCACCGGCTCCCCGCGAAGTGCGCAAGACCGTGACTGTCGTCTTCTCGGACGTGACCGGGTCGACGGCTCTCGGCGAGCGGCTCGACCCGGAATCGCTGCGGCGCGTGATGAGCCGCTACTTCGACGAGATGCAGGCCGTCGTCGAGGCGCACGAAGGCACGGTCGAGAAGTTCATCGGCGACGCGGTGATGGCCGTCTTCGGGATCCCCGTCGTGCACGAGGACGATGCCGTCCGCGCGGTCCGGGCCGCCGCCGAGATGCGCGAGCGCCTCGCCGGACTGAACGAGGAGCTCGAGCGCAACTGGGGAGTCACCATCGCCGTCCGAACGGGCGTGAACACGGGCGAGGTCGTGGCGGGAGATGCGAGCAGCGGCGGCCAGCGCTTCGCGACAGGCGACGCCGTCAACGTCGCCAAGCGCCTCGAGGAGGCTGCGCCGACGAACGAGATCCTGCTCGGGGCGACGACGCACAACCTTGTGCGCGACGCGGTCGAGGTCGAGGCCGTCGCCGCCCTGAAGCTCAAGGGCAAGGGCGAGCCGGTCAAGGCGTACAGGCTGCTCTCGATCGAGCCGGGAGCAGAAGGTCGCGCACGCCGCCTCGACTCGCCGATGGTCGGGCGCGAGCGAGAGCGGGCGCTGCTCGAGCGGGCGTATGAGCGCGCCGTCGGGGAGCGCGGCTGCCACCTGTTCACCGTTCTCGGAAGCGCCGGCGTGGGCAAGTCACGCCTGCTTGCGGAGTTCTTGAAGGGGCTCGGCGACAGCGCAACCGTAGTGGGAGGGCGCTGCCTTCCCTACGGCGAAGGAATCACGTTCTGGCCGCTGCTCGAGGTCCTGCGAAAGCTCTACGGCGAGGAGCTCGTTTCGGCGATCGAAACCCGCCTGGCCGGTGACCAGAACGCTGAGTTGATCGCCAGTCGCATCGGAGGCGCGGTCGGCCTCGCCGAGAGCGCAGGCGCTACTGAGGAGACGTTCTGGGCGGTGCGCAAGCTGGTCGAGGCGCAAGCTCACGAGCAGCCGCTCGTCCTCGTCTTCGACGACCTCCAGTGGGGTCAGCCGACCTTCCTCGATCTCGTCGAGCACGTGGCCGACTGGTCACGCGACGCACCCATCCTGCTGATCTGCCTCGCTCGGCCCGAATTCCTCGACGACCGGCCGGGCTGGGGCGGCGGAAAGTTCAACGCGACCTCGGTCTTGCTGGAGCCGCTGAGCGACGAGGATTCTGCAGAGCTCGTGGACAACCTCCTCGGCCGCGCCGGCCTCGCGGCCGAGGTGCGCGCCCGAATCACGGATGCTGCAGAGGGCAACCCGCTGTTTGTCGAGGAGATGCTCGCCATGTTGATCGACGACGGCTTCCTCGAACGTTCGAACGGCGACTGGGTGCCCACGGGCGACTTCGAGTCGGTCGCCGTCCCGCCGACGATTCAGGCACTGCTCGCAGCACGCCTCGACCGCCTGGCCTTGCACGAGCGAGGTGTCATCGAGCGAGCCTCGGTGGAGGGCAAAGTTTTCCATCGCGGCGGAGTGGTCGAGCTCTCGCCAACCGAGGCGCGCGAGGCCGTCGGCGGCCATCTCCAGACCCTCGTTCGCAAGGAGCTCGTCCGCCCTGACACGGCTGAGCTCCCGGGTGAGGATGCCTTCAGATTCCGGCACCTGCTGATCCGCGACGCCGCGTATGACGGGATGCCGAAAGAGCTGCGCGCAGAGCTGCACGAGAGATTTGCCGCATGGCTCGAGCGGGCAGCAGAGACCCGGCGCGTCGAATACGAGGAGATCCTCGGCTACCACTTCGAGCAGGCCTACGGTTACCGAACCGAGCTGGCGCCGGTCGACGAAGCCGTACAGGAGCTGGGGAAGCGAGCCGCCGAGCATCTCGAGTCGGCCGGGCGAAGGGCGCTCGTCCGCGGCGACCGGCCGGCGGCGACGAACCTGCTCGGCAGAGGCCAAGCGCTGCTGCCGCCCGGAGATTCTCGCCTCCCGGGGCTGCTCGTCGAGCTTGGAGCGGCGCTCCAGGAGCAGGGGAAGCTCGACGACGCCGGGCGGCGCTTCGCCGAAGCGGCGGATGCCGCGCAGGTGCTGGGGAATCGCGGGCTCGAGCTACGCGCCAAGCTCGAGAGGGCGTACGTGCGAATACTGGTCGACCCGAAGGCCATCGACGCGTTCCGGCAGCTCACGGAGACGACGATTCCCGAACTGGAGAGCCTGGGAGACGAGCAAACCCTGGCAGTCGCCTGGCGCATGGTCGCGCACGGTTACCTCTTGGATGTACGGGGCGCCGACATGGAGCAGGCGCTGAGGCGGTCGATCGAGCACGCACGTCGTGCAGGCGACCGGAGAGGCGAGCTAGAAGCACTCGAATGGGTCCTCCGGCTCCAGTGGTTCGGCCCGGCGCGCGTGGACGACGGCATCCGCCTGTGTGAGCAGACGCTCGCGGAGGCCGACGCAGAGACCGGGCTCGCGTCCGTTGCCACGCAGGTGCTCGGCGTGCTCTACGGGCTGCGCGGAGAATTCGACGGGGGTCGGGAGCTCCTCGCGCAGGCTGGAGCCATGCAGGATGAGCTCGGGATGGAAATGGCCAAAGCCGCCGGGAACGCGATGATGAGCGCAGCGCTCGAGCAGCTGGCTCAGGGCCATGACGCAGCGGAGGGCGTGCTGCGACCGGCCATCGAGGTTCTTCGCAGGGCCGGGGAGAAGGGCTACTACTCCACCCTCCTCGGCTACCTGGCCCGCGTCTCCTACGCGCAGGGCAAGTACGACGAGGCCGAAGAGCAGGCGCGCGAGGCAGACGAGGCCGGAGGAGAAGATGACGTCGAGACGCAGCGCTTTTCGCTCGCAGTAAGGGGCATGGTCCTCGCCCGGCGAGGCGAGACGGCCGAGGCCGAGCGGCTTGTGCGGGCAGCCCTGGAGCTCCTTGCGCCAACCGATGCGCTCGTGAGCCAAGCGGAGGTGATGCTCGACCTGGCCGAAGTGCTGGAGCTCGCCTTGCGTCCTGACGAGGCAAGCGCTGCAGCCCGAGACGCGGCCCGTCTCTACGCCGAAAAGGGCGCCGACGCGGGCGTGCGGCTTGCCGAAGCGCGAGTTGCCGAGCTCGAGGCCTAGAGCCCATACGCGCGGCGGTACACGTCCTTCAGGTGCTCGACGCGATCGACGTACTCGCGCGTCTCCGAGAACTGGATCCCCTTGCCTTCGGCCCGCCACGTGTCCACGTTCCGCTGCCCGGCGTTGTATGCGGCGAGGGCGGTCTTCTCGTCGCCGTACTTGTCGAGCAGGTGTCGGAGATACCACGCTCCGTAGCGGATGTTGATCTCCGCGTTGTAGAGGTCCGACGTCTGAAAGCGGCTGCCGCCGGTACGGATCGCGATGCCCTTCCCTGTATCGGGCCGAAGCTGCATGAGCCCGATCGCGCCGGAGCTCGACTTCGCGTCGGCCTGGAACTTGCTCTCCTGGTAGATCACCGCAGCGAGGAGGGCCGGGTCGAGCCGGTAGTTGCGGGCGTGGCCGCGCACGATCTGCTCGTAGTGCAGCGGATAGCGGATCCGCTGAAACCAGGCCGGCTCGCCTGCGCGCAGGTAGAGGAAGCTCGCCGCGACGGCGGCGATCAGAAGCGTGCTGGCCGCGAGCCGCCTCATGGCTCCGTCAGCGTACGTACGACCCCGGCGACGAACGCGTCCAGCTCGTCGAGCGAGCCGTCGTTCACGTAGGCGAAGTCCGCGCGCTCGAGCTTCTCCACGTCGGAGAGGAGGCGCTCCTCTCGCTCGTCCACGCGCTCACCCGCCCGCTCGACGCGAAGCTCGCGCGGAGCCGTGATCGCGACGACGGCGTCGAAACGGCCCTCTGCGCCGGCCTCGTAGAGGAGCGGCACCTCGTTGACGGCCAGGGCCGGTGGATCCGGCAAGCGCGCAAGCTCCTCGCGCCAGGCTTCGGTGCGAACCATCACGCGTGGATGCATGACGCTCTCGAGCCAGAGCAACTCGTCCGCGTTCACGAACACGAGCTCGCCGAGCGCAGCGCGGTCGACCGAGCCGTCCGCGGCGAAGACCTGCTCGCCGTAGCGCGCGCGCAGCGCCGCTCGAACCTCCTCGTCGCCGTAGAGCTCGTGCACGACCTCGTCGCTCGAGATCGTGGCGGCGCCATGCCGTGCGAATGCGGCCAGAGCCTCGCTCTTCCCCGCTCCGATGCCGCCCGTGACGGCGACCGCGAGCGGTCTAGCTCTCTTCTTCAGCCTCGTCGGGAGCGGCCGGGGGCTCGCCCTCGGAGTCGCTGGGGCCCTGCTCCTCGGGAGCAACCGCGTCCGCCTCGATGCTGGCATCGGTCACCTCGGGCGGCACCTCGGGCTCGGCCACGGGAACGTCGGGCTCCGACTCTGCAGCTGGCGCCTCAGGCTCCGATTCCGCGACCGGTGCCTCCGGCTCCGACTCGGCGACCGGAGTCTCGGCGAGTGCCTCGTCCGTCGCCTCTTCGCCCGTCCTCTCCTCCACGGCCTCCCCGCCCTCGGGGAAGACGTCCTCGGAGAGATCGAGGCGAGGCGGCTGGGGCGTCTCGAGCGGTTCGCCGTCGGCCCGCGGCTGGACCTCGTCGGTTTCCTCCACCCGCTTGAGCGAGAGCGAGAGCCGGCGGCGGTCGGCGTCGACCTCGATGATCTTCACGTTGACGACGTCGCCCTGCGAGACGATCTCCCGGGGATTCTCGACATGGTGCTGCGCAAGCTCGGAGATGTGCACGAGCCCTTCGACGCCGGGCATGATCTCGACGAAGGCGCCGAAGGTGACGACCTTCGTCACCTTGCCCTGGACGACGTCCTCCTCCTTGTATGCCTCGACGACCTGCTGCCACGGGTCGGACTGAGTCTGCTTGAGCCCGAGCGAGATCCGCTGGCGATCGCGGTCGATGTCGAGCACCTTCACCTTCACGTCCTGACCGATCTCGAGCACCTCGGATGGATGGTTGACGTGACTCCACGACAACTCGGAGATATGGATCAGGCCGTCCATCCCGTCAAGGTCGACGAAAGCCCCGAAGTCGACGATGTTCGAGATCTGGCCCTCGACGACGTCGCCGGGCGACAGGCGGTCGAGGATCGCCGTCCGCATCTCCTTGCGCTCGTCCTCGAGCACGGCCCGCCGTGAGAGAACGACGTTGTTCCGCGAGCGGTTGAGCTCGATCACCTTGCAGCGAAGCTCCTGGCCGAGAAACTCGTCGAGGTCCTGGACGCGGCGGATGTCGACGAGCGAGGCCGGCAGGAAGCCACGCACGCCGAGGTCGAGGATGAGCCCGCCCTTCACGACCTCGATCACCTTCCCGATCACCGGCTCGCCGCTCTCGGCGGCGCTCTCGATCGACTTCCACGCGATCTCGAAGCGTGCGCGCTTCTTCGAGAGGATCAGACGGCCGTCCGCGTCCTCCTTCGTGAGCACGAGCGCGTCGATCTCGTCGCCGAGCTTGACCTCGTCCTCGGGGTTGACGGAACGGCGGATGGAGAGCTCGGCGACGGGGATGACTCCCTCGGACTTGTAGCCGATGTCGACGAGCACCTCGTCCTTGTCGACGCGGACCACCTGGCCGTGAACGACCTCGCCTTCGTTGATCGTCGGGAAGGTCGCCTCGTAGTTCGGGATCTGCTCCCCGTCGGGCCCGGTGGTCCAGACATTCTCCTCGGTGAGCGTCGTGCTCGTGTTCGTGTCAACTGTTTCGTTGGTCATACGGCGCGCGGAGTATATCCGCGACCCGCAGACTCGCTTTCGGGGCGTAAAACCGGTGTCAATCGCACTTGGTGCTCGTCGGGGGAGCAGCCTGGGCCGTCGTGTCGTTTCCCGGAGGATCACCGTCCAGCGAGAGGACCTTCGCCGACCAGACCCGATAGCCGCCGCCGAGCGTCACCGGCCCCACGCCGAGGCTCACGCCAGAGGTCTTGAACGCCTTGCGGTACGTGCCCGCGATGCCGGTTCCGGAGGCCATGATCAAGGCCGGGGCGCCGATGTACTGATCGGCGTGGTAGTTCGGCTTCCACGTGAAGCGGATGTACATCGCGCAGCCCTGCACCCGGACCTTCGGCGCGACGGCCTGGAGGTAGAAGAGGTTGACGTTCACCTCCGGCGGCGGCGCCGTGGTCGAAGCGGCCTTCCCTCCTCCCTGCACAACCGCGAAGACGGCTCCGGCGGCCACGAGCGCGAGAACCGCGAGCGCGGCAGCGAGCAGTCGCTTGCGGCCGACTCGCTCCAAGAAGAGCCGCAGCCGGATCACGCGACGGCCTCGCGCAAGAAGGTGCGAACTGCACCGAGGTAGGCCTCTGGCGCCTCGACGAAGCTCATGTGCCCTACGTCAGGCACGAGCACGAATTCACTGCCCGAAATGCCCTCGTGGAGGACGCGCGCGGCGCGCGGCTTCGACGTCCGGTCTCGCTCGCCGACGATGACGAGTGTGGGCGCTGACACGCGACCGAGATCCGCAGCGAAGTCGAAGTCGCCGTAGCCGACCTTGGCGAAATGACGAAGCACGTCTGGCGAAAAGATGGTCTCGTCGCAGTAACCGGGCGGCGGCTCGCCGGCGAAGTGGAACGGCATCTGAACGCGAAGAAGCTCACGCATCTCGTCTTCGGTCTCGACGGTCTTTTCCTGTTCCCAGGATTCTGCAATCGCCTCAGCGGCATCGCCCAGCTCCCCGAAAGATGCCTCGACGTCGGCCATGATGGCGTCGCTCGAGTCACCTCCACCCGAGATGACGTACGCAGCGGCTGTGCCGAGCTCGATCGCGTGCTGCGTCGCCACGATCGCACCGAACGAGTGCCCGAGCAATGCGAAGTGCTCGAGCCCGAGCGCCTCGGCAAGGAGATCGACGTCACGCGCGAAGACGTCCAGCGAGAGCGTGGCAGGATCGACGCGCTCGCTCCGGCCCTGCCCCCGTTCGTCGACGTAGAGCAAGCGGAACTCGTCGGCCAGCGGATCGAGGTACGGCCTGAACATCGAGTGGTCGAGGCCCGGGCCCCCGTGCAGCACGATCAGCGGGAATCCGGTGCCGAGCTGCTCGACGAAGAGCGAGGCGCCGTCCGGGAGCGTGAGGCTCAGGTCTTCGCCTCGTGCCAGTCGTCTCCGACCCCGATGTCCACCGCCAGCGGGGGATCGAGATCGAACGCACTGACCATCTCCTCGCGCACGAGGTCTTTGACCGCCGAGAGCTCTGCATCAGGCACCTCCAGCAGCAGCTCGTCGTGCACCTGGAGGACGAGGCGGGCGCCTCTCCCCTCCTCGCGCAGCCGGTCGTGGATCCGCACCATCGCCACTTTGATGATGTCTGCGTTCGAGCCCTGCATGACGAAGTTGACGGCGAGCCGCTCGCCGAGCGACCGGGTCTGCCGGTTCGACGCCTTGAGCTCCGGCACCGGGCGCCGCCGCCCCAGCAGGCTCGTCGCGTAGCCGTTGCGCGCGGATTCCTCGATCGTTCGTGCGATGAAGTCCTGGACGTGCGGGAAGCGCGCGAGATACGCGTCGATGTACGCCTGGGCCTCCTCGCGTGGGATCTCGAGGTTCTCGGAGAGCCCGAACGCCGAGATCCCGTAGACGATTCCAAAGTTGATCATCTTGGCGATGGAGCGCTGGCCCGTCGTCAGCTCGGCCGGGTCGACGCCGAGCACCTCGGCCGCGGTCGCCGTGTGAATGTCCTCGCCGCGGGCGAAGGCCTCGCGCAGCTTCGGCTCGCCGGAGACATGCGCGAGGATGCGCAACTCGATCTGCGAGTAGTCGGCCGAGAGCAGCTTGTGCCCCGGCTCGGCGATGAAGGCCGAACGGATCTCGCGACCGAGCTCGGTGCGGATCGGGATCGCCTGGAGGTTCGGATTCGACGTCGAAAGCCGGCCCGTCGCGGCGACGGCCTGGTTGAACGTCGTGTGCAGGCGACCGTCCTCCGCGATCAGGCTCGGCAGCGGCCCCAGATACGTGTTGATCAGCTTCGAGTACTCCCGCCACTCTTCGATCACCGCGACGATCTCGTGCTCTCCCCGGATCGTCCGGAGGACGCGTGTGTCGGTCGAGTAGCCGGTCTTGCCCTTCCGCCCCGGCGTCAGCTCGAGCTTCTCGAACAGGATGCGGCCGACCTGCTGGGTCGATCCGATCATGAACTCCTCGCCCGCGAGCTCGTAGGCCCGGGCTTCCAGCTCCTCGGCACGCTCGCGCAGGCGCGCCGTGATCTCGCCCATCCGGTACTCGTCGATCTTGACGCCCGCCAGCTCCATCGCGGCGAGCACCGGCGAGAGCGGTAGCTCAATCTCGCGGTAGAGCCGCTCCATGCCGCGTTCCCGCACACGGTCGAGGAGCGGTTGGGCAAGCCGGGCGGTTGCGGCGGCCCGGCGCACGAGCGCCTCGGTCTCCTCCTCGGCGGCCGGCTCGGGCCTGAGCTCGAGGCCGTACTCCGCCGCCAGCTCGTCGACCGGGTATGCGGGGCGCGAAGGCTCGATCAGGTACGCGAGCAAGAGCGTGTCCTCCTCCGCCGCGACCCGCTGCGCCTTCGCGTCGTGGACGACGAAAGCCCGATCCGTCCGATCGAAGGGCGGGGACACGACGACGATGTCCCGGCCGGCCAAGGCTACGCGATCCCCATCGCTCGAGTAAGCCAACGACTCAGGACTTTGCAACAGACTGTTGCTTAGCTCCTCGCGCCAGGGCACCGCTGTCTGCTCGAGCTCCATGGGAGCCGCCGGGACGGCAACGTCGAGCTCGTCGACGCGGCCCAGCAGGTTGCGGAACTCGAAGCGCCGGAACATCTCCTTCAGCTGCGAGCGGTCAGGCGGGGCAAGGACGAGCTGCGTCACATCGCAGTCGAGCTCGAGGTCGCGCCGCATCGTCGCCAGCTCCTTTGACTGCCGCGCCTGGTCGGCGTGCTCGGTGATGTTCTTGCGGCGCGCCGGCGACAGCTCGTCCGCGTGCTCGATCACGTCCTCGAGCGAGCCATACTGTCCGATCAGCTGTCCGGCGGTCTTGTCTCCGATGCCCGGGACACCGGGGATGTTGTCCGAGGTGTCGCCCTTGAGACCGATGAAGTCCGGCACCTGCTCCGGACGGATCCCGTAGCGCGCCTCGACCCGCTCCGGCGTGTAGACGTGCACGTCGGAGACCCCGCGCGGAGTCATCATCAGCGTCACGTTGTCCGAGACGAGCTGGAATGCGTCGCGGTCCGTGGAGACGACGGTCGTCTTGATGCCGGCCTCGTCGGCCTGCGACGCGAGAGTGGCGATGACGTCATCTGCTTCCCAGCCCTCGAACTCGAGGTTGCGGTAGCCGAAGGCCTCCACGATCGGCCGGAAGTACGGGAACTGCTCGCGCAGCAGGTCAGGCATCGGCCGGCGTTCCGACTTGTAGTCCTCCGAGACGGCAGCTCTGTGCACCGGCCGGGTGTCCCAGGCGACGGCGACGCCCTTCGGCTTGTAGTCGGCGAGGAGCTTGAAGAGCATGTTCGTGAAGCCGAGCAGCGCGTTCGTCGAAAAGCCCTCGCTCGTCGCGAGCTCCTCGGGCAGCGCGAAGAAGGCGCGGTAGGCGAGGTTGTTCCCGTCGACGAGGAAGAGCTCGCTATCGCGCGCCGGCGCGTCGTCGACCTGGAGCTCGTCGCCGGTGAGAGTCTTCGGCATGGGTCAACGGTATCGTCCGAACACCATGCGCGGAGTCGAAATTCAGCCCTTTTCAGACCAGCACCTCGACGATGCCGCCAGGCTCCTCGAGCAGCGCCATGCGCGTCACCGCGCGGCGGAGCCGCTGCTTGCCGAGCAGGTCGACTTTCGCGGCCTGCTCGGGGCGCTGTGGGCCCGCGACGCGGCCTCCGGGGCTGTCGCGCTCCGGCATGGCCGCGTCGTCGGCTACTTGCTCGGCGCGCCGCGCGACGATTCCTGGGGACCGAACATCTGGGTCGAGGCCGCAGGGCACGCGGTCGAAGAGGCCGAGGATGCGCGCGACCTGTACGCAGCCGCCGCCGAACACTGGGTCGAGCAAGAACGAACGCGGCACTACGTCCTCGTCCCGGCGGAGGAGGCGCTCATCGACGCGTGGTTCCGCGTCGGCTTCGGAGGCCAGCACGCGCACGGCATCCGCGAAGTCCCCGCTCACACGGAGGTTGCAGTGCCCGACGGATTCGAGATCCGCCATCCCGACGCCAGCGAGATCGAGGCCCTCATCGACGTCGGCCTCGCTCTGCCCAGGCACCAGGTGCAAAGTCCGGTCTTCTCCGCGCGATCCGTTCCGAGCGACGAGGAGGAGCGACAGGAGTGGCTGGACACGTTCGCCGGTGACGACGAAGAGGTACTGATCGGGTATCTGGACGATAGGCCGGTCGCCTGCTGGTCCGTAACTTCGATTGAGCACTCGCGGGAGCACGGTGGGCTGGCCCGGCCCGACCGCGCCGCCTTCCTGGGCTTTGCCGCCACCCTGCCCGAGTCTCGAGGGTCGGGGATCGGCGTTGCTCTGACCGACGCCTGCTTCGCGTGGGCCGCCGAGCACGACTATCCGACAATGGTCACGGACTGGCGCGAGACGAACCTGCTCGCCTCGCGCTTCTGGCCCAGGCGCGGCTTCCGCCGCATGTTCCTCCGGCTCTATCGGTCGATTCCCTAGTGGTACGCCGGGCCGAGCCGAGCGACGCCGGCGCGGTCATCGCGCTGATGGCCGGGCTCGGCCGACCTCCGATCGGCGATTCGGGCGAGCAGAGAGAAATCTTCGTCGCTCATCTCGAGCATCCGGACTCGGAGATCTTCGTCGCGGAGCTCGACGGTGCAATCGCCGGCGCAGCGAGTCTCTGGTTTCGGCCTCGCTTGAATTGGACGACACTCGAGGCCTGGGTGCCTGATCTGTACGTCGATCCGCTCTTTCGCCGGCGAGGCGCCGCTCGCGCGTTGCTCGATGCCTGCGTCCGGTCCGCACGCGACCGGGGCTGCCATCGCCTCGTCCTCGAGTCGGGCCACGAACGGGCCGAAGCGCATCAGCTCTACGAGAGCTACGGGCTCACGTACAGCGGCCGCGCTTACGGCCTCATGCTGACGTGACCCGGTTGCCCCTGCCGTACGGCTCGCGGCTCGCCGTGGTGGATGCCGGCGAGGACGCCGTCGTGCTCGCTCCGCCGCCACCGGTCGAGCCGATCGCCGATATCGCGGCTGCCGTTCGCGATGCACTCCGCTTCCCGCTCACCGGGCAGCCACTCGAGGCGCTCGTCCCCCGGGGCGGCCGCGCGACCGTGGTCGTGGAGCCACCGGCACTCCCCATTCCGGGGTCGCCCAACGACCCTCGCCGCACCGCAATCTCCGCGACGATGATCGAGCTCGATCGCGCCGGCGCCCCGCTCGAAAAGCAGACGCTGCTCGTCGCGGGAGGGCTTGCCCGGCGGCCGGGCCATCACGAGCTCGAGCTGCTCGTTCATCCGGAGTTCGCCCGACGGTTCCACGGCCGGGTCGAGGTGCACGATGCCGAGAGCCCGGACCTCGTGGACCTGGGCGAGGCCGGCCACCGCGTCCATCGAGCGCTCGCCGAGACCGACATCGTCGTCGCCGTCAGCGCCGCGGAGACCGTCCTCAACGGCGGGCCGGCGACGCTGCTCGCCGCGGGCAGCGCGGACGCTCTGCGGGCGGCCGACGCGGACTCCCTGCTCGAGACGTCGGCGTCGGGAGGGTGGAAGCTCGCCGTCGAGCTCGAGCGGGCACTGGCAAGGCGGGTGCCGCTGCTCGGTGTCTCCCTGACCCTGAACACGCCGGCGCTCGGCGGCGTCCTCCACGGCTACCCCCACGACCGAGAAGCAGTCGACCGGATCGCCAACTTCCCTCTGCGCGGCCTGTTCGGCCTGCTGCCGGGCGCGGTCCGGCGAGGCGTCTTCCGGCGCCTCCCGAGCGAGCTCTCGGCGCTCGCGGTCTTCGCAGGACCGCCCTCGGTCGCCCATGCCGAGGCACTTGTCCGGGGCGTCGACGCGAAGTCCGCGAGCCTCGACGAGCCGCTGGACGTGATCTGCATCGGAGTTCCGCACGTGACGCCGCACCTCCCGAGAGAGGCCCCCAACCCCGCTCTCGTCGCGTATCTCGGCCTAGGTCTCGCGCTTCGGCTCTGGCGTGACGCGTTCCCGCTCGTCGAGGGCGGGACGGCGATTCTCCTCAGTCGCTTCCGTCGCCGCTTCCCGCACCCGACCCAGCACCCCTATCGAGCCCTCTTTCAGG
>Ga0307312_10000782_pt1 | contig 15521 bp, 15 predicted proteins | sample ER_DNA_202_FD_194489 | JGI IMG/M metagenome (GOLD analysis project Ga0307312, IMG submission 194489) | Bulk soil microbial communities from the East River watershed near Crested Butte, Colorado, United States - ER_DNA_202 | ecosystem: Environmental > Terrestrial > Soil > Floodplain | place...
TTTACTACAGCTAGATGTTGGAGTTCGGGGCGTGTTGTCCAGGATAGGTGGGAGACTGTGAACCCGAGGCGCCAGCCTCGGCGGAGTCACCCTTGGGATACCACCCTTCGTGTTCTGGGCTTCTAACCCGAGGCCGTGACCCGGCTCGGGAACAGCGTCTGGTGGGTAGTTTGACTGGGGCGGTCGCCTCCCAAAACGTAACGGAGGCGCGCAAAGGTTCCCTCAGCACGGTTGGAAATCGTGCGTAGAGTGCAAAGGCATAAGGGAGCTTGACTGCGAGACTGACAAGTCGAGCAGGTGCGAAAGCAGGCCTTAGTGATCCGACGGTAGAGAGTGGAATTGCCGTCGCTCAACGGATAAAAGGTACTCCGGGGATAACAGGCTTATCCTTCCCAAGAGTCCACATCGACGGAAGGGTTTGGCACCTCGATGTCGGCTCGTCGCATCCTGGGGCTGGAGTAGGTCCCAAGGGTTGGGCTGTTCGCCCATTAAAGCGGTACGCGAGCTGGGTTCAGAACGTCGTGAGACAGTTCGGTCCCTATCCACCATGGGCGCTGGAAGCTTGAGAGGAGTCGTCTCTAGTACGAGAGGACCGAGACGAACAGACCTCTGGTGTATCAGTCGTCGTGCCAACGGCGCTGCTGATTAGCCACGTCTGGATGGGATAACCGCTGAAAGCATCTAAGCGGGAAGCCCACCTCGAGATGAGGCTTCCCATCCCCTAGAGGGAGTAAGGGCCGTGGGAGACCACCACGTTGATAGGCGGGACGTGCAAGCGCAGCAATGCGTTCAGCGGACCCGTACTAATTGCCCGAGGTCTTGATTTAGAACTCGTTGTGGCTGCTATGGAGTTTTGAAGGTGTACGCGGTGCGTGCGCTTTTGACAGTTTCGGCGGTGATAGCAGCGGGGGTACACCTCTTCCCATTCCGAACAGAGAAGTTAAGCCCGCTCGCGCCGATGGTACTCGGAGGGCAACCTCCCGGGAGAGTAGGTCGCCGCCGACTATTTGCTCACGAAGGGCCGCCGCCAAGGCGGCCTTTCGTCGTTCTAGGCAGCGCGCAGCTTGTCGCGCCAGGCCGGGTCGAGCTCGCGCAGCCGGCGCACGCGCTCGCCGATCGGAGGGTGCGTGACGAAGAGCGCCGCCAGGCCCTCCTCGGCGAACGGGTTGAAGGTGTAGAGGGGCTCGGTGGCCGGGTTCGCCTGGAACTCGACGAGCTCCGAGGCCTGTTCCAGGCGAACCAGCGCGTCGGCGAGGCCGTGCGGCGAGCCTGTGAGCAAGGCCGCCGCGCGGTCGGCCACGAACTCGCGCTTGGGCGAGAGCAGCAGATGCAGGATCGCCGCCGCCAGCGGCCCGAGCACGAACAGGAGCGAGCGCTGCAGCCAGCCGCCGATCCGGCTTGTCTCGATCAGCGCAGCCGCGATCACCGTGGCCGAGGTCTGCACGAGCACGTCGCGGTTGCGGATGTGCGCGAGCTCGTGTGCGAGCACGCCCTCGAGCTCGGCCGGCGGTGCCGCCGTGAGCAGCCCGCTGCTGACCGCGATCGCCGCGCCACGGGGACCGCGACCGGCCGTGAGCGCCCGCGGATGCCCGTCGGGCAGGAGGTAGAGCTTCGGCTTCGGCACACCGGCGAGCGCTGCGAGCCGGCCGACCGTCGCATGCAGCGCCGGCGACTGGCCGACCGGCAGCTCGCGCGCGCCGACCATCCCGAGCGCGACGCGATCGGCGTACCAGTACGCGGCGCCGGCCACGAGCAGCCCGTAGAAGACGAGCAGCGAGACTAGCCGGTAGCCACCGAGCGGCCAGCCGATCGCGGCCAGGATCCCGCAGCCGAACGCGACGAGCAGCCAGGCCTTGGCGACGTTCCAGGTGACGAGCAGGCGCCCGCGCACGCTCAGCTGTTGTCCGGCTGCTCGTCCTCGTCGAGCCCGCGGGGCGGCCAGTCGGGCTCGGGAGCGTCACAGCGGCTCGAGCAGTGGAGCGACGCGATGTTCTGCAACGGAATCAGGATGTGCCCGTTCAGCTCCAGGTGCGCGACGTCGTCGAGAAGGCAGTAGGCGGTCAGCACGCCGTCCTGGTAGTCGCCGCCGAAAAGCGCGACCTCGACCTGCTCGCCTTTGTACTTGTTGGTGTAGTCCTCCACCGGGGCGAGGCTCAGTCTAGTCGGCGGAGCGCGTCGTCCTCGACCGCGAATTCGGCCACGAACGTGTTTCCGATCGACGGGCCGACGCGCCGTGCCTCCGCGTGGGTCGCACCGTCGGCGAATGCGAAGGCGGCGCGGATCGGGCCTCCGTGTGTGACCGCGAGGATCCGCGAGCCGTCGTGGGCCCTCGCGAGCCCCAGCAGCGCGGCCACGGCCCGCCGGCCCATCTCGTCGTAACTCTCGCCGTCGTCCCATCCTGGGCCGTGATCGAGCCAGCGCGCGAACTGCTCCGGGTAGCGCTGCTCGATCTCGGCACGAGTGAGGCCCTGCCACGAGCCGACGTCGACCTCGCGCAGCCCGTCGACGCTGACCGGCTCGAGCCCGTGCGGCGCCGCAACGATCTCGGCCGTCTCAAGCGCCCGGTGGAGCGGGCTCGAGTAGATCGCCGCGAACTGCTCGCCCGCCAGCGCGGCGGAGAGGTCGGCCGCCTGCGCGCGACCCTTCTCGTTCAGCGGGGGGTCGGCGTGGCCCTGAAAGCGGTTGTCGCGATTCCAGTCGGTCTCGCCGTGTCGGGCCAGCAGGATCGTCGTCACGGCGGCACTACACTAATCGCCCTTGGACCTCGGCCTCAGAGACCGGTTGTGCGTCGTGACGGGGTCGACCGGCGGCATCGGCCTCGCGACTGCGCAGCTGCTCGTCGAGGAGGGCGCGCGCGTCGTCACCTGCGGGCGCAGCGACGCGCCCGGCGTGGGGGAGGCGGTGCACATCAAGGCGGATCTCTCGCGGCCCGGCGAGCCCGAGCGCGTCGTCGCCGAGGCCGGGGAGCTCGACGTGCTCGTCAACAACGTCGGCTACGCCGAGCAGCGCGACTTTCTCGAGCTGACCGACGGTGAGTGGGACGAAGCCTGGCAGCTGAACGTGATGAGCTACGTCCGCGCGATCCGCGCTGCCGTGCCCGGGATGCGCGGCCGCGGCGGCGTGATCGTGAACGTCTCCTCGACCGCCGGCAAGCGCCCGTCGACCGGGATGCCCGAATACTCGGTGACGAAGGCGGCGGTCCTGTCGCTCTCGCGTCTCGTCGCCGACCTCTACGCGGGCGACGGGATCCGCTGCAACGCGGTCACGCCCGGGCCGACCGCGACCGAGGCCTGGCTCGGCGAGGGGGGCCTCGCCGACCAGCAGGCGGCGCGCAGCAGCAAGAGCCGCGACGAGGTGCTCGAGGCCGTTGGCAAGGGCCGTCCGCTGGGCCGGCTCGCGGAGCCCGGGGAGATCGCCGCCGTGATCGCCTTTCTGTGCTCCGAGCAGGCCTCGTACGTGACCGGCGCGGCCTGGAGCGCCGATGGCGGAACCGTCCCGATCATCATCTAGCCTTGACGGCGATGCCCGAGGTAGCTGGAAGGACGGCGGAAGCCTTCGAAGCGGGGGTCCGCGAGCACGAGGAGCGCTGGCTCTCGCCGCTCGCGGTGCGCTCCTACGAGACGCGCGGGCGCGCGCGCGAGGAGGAGCCGTGCCTGCTGCGGACGCCCTTCCAGCGCGACCGCGACCGGATCGTCCACACCAAAGCCTTTCGGAGACTGATGCACAAGACGCAGGTCTTCGTCGACCCGGCCGGCGACCACTACCGCACGCGGCTGACGCACACCCTCGAGACGACGGGGATCTCGCGCGGCGTCGCGCGGGCGCTGCGCCTCAACGAGGACCTGGTCGAGGCGATCGGGCTCGGCCACGACCTCGGGCACACGCCGTTCGGCCACGCCGGCGAAGAGGCCCTCGACGAGGCGCTGCAGGCGCGGTTCGGCCGGCGCTTCCACCACAACGAGCACTCGCTGCGAGTCGTCGACGTGCTCGAGCGCGATGGCCGCGGACTGAACCTCACTGGGGAGGTGCGCGATGGGATCCTCAACCACACCGGGCCGAACGAGCCGGACACGCTCGAGGGTAAGATCGTCCGCCTCGTCGACCGCGTGGCCTACATCAACCACGACATCGACGACGCCGTCCGCGCCGGCCTGCTCGAGCCAGCCGAGCTGCCGACCGACGAGATCGAGCTGCTCGGGCCGACTGGTTCGAGGCGCGTCGACGCGCTCGTGCACGACCTCGTCGAGACCTCTGCGCGCGAGGGCGACATTCGGCAGAGCGAGGAAGTCGGCGCCGCGATGCTCGCGCTGCGCACCTTCATGTTCGAGCGCATCTACCTCGGCGCGGCCGCGCGCGCCGACCACGTCCGGGCGCACGCGACGGTGCGCCGGATCTTCGACCACCTGCTTGAGCGTGGCGACTCCGTCGATGACGTGGTGGACTACGTTGCCGGCATGACCGACCGCTTCGCAATCAGCTACGCCGAGTCGTTGTAGTGGCGCTCATCCGCGACGCGTCGGTGCGCGAGGCGGTCGAGGCCGCGGACATGGTCGAGGTCGTCTCGGCCCGGACGCAGCTGCGCCGCTCGGGCGCGCGCTACACCGGGCTCTGCCCGTTCCACGACGAGAAGACGCCGAGCTTCTCGGTCAACCCGGCCGACAAGCTCTACTTCTGCTTCGGCTGCGGCAAGGGCGGCGACATCATCAGCTTCGTCCGCGAGACCGAGCAACTCGACTTCGCGCAGGCCGTCGAGTGGCTGGCCGAGCGCTACCGCGTGACGCTCGAGTACGAAGAGTCGTCGCCGGAGCAGGACGCGGCGCGCGGCCGGCGCGAGCGGCTGCTCTCGCTGCTAGAGCAGGCGACCGGGTACTACGAGCGCTGCCTCTGGGACTCTCCACGCGGCGAGACCGCGCGCGAGTACCTGAAGGGACGCGGCCTCGGCGAGGAGGTGTGCCGGGAGTACCGGCTCGGGCTCGCACCGGGCGGGGCGACGCTCGCGCGCAAGGCTCGCGAGAAGGGGTTCACCGGAGCGGAGCTCTCGGCGGCCGGCCTCGTCAACCGGCGCGGCAACGACTACTTCAACGGGCGGCTGCTGTTCCCGCTCGCCGACGCGCGCGGGCGCGTCCGCGGGTTCCAGGCGCGCAAGCTGCGCGAGGACGATCCTTTGCGCGCGAAGTACGTCAACTCGCCCGAGGGTGAGCTCTTCCGCAAGGGCGACATGCTCTACGGGCTGGACCGGGCGCGCGCTGAGATCGCCAAGCAGGAGCGGGCGGTCGTGGTCGAGGGCAACACCGACGTGCTCGCGCTGCACCAGGCCGGGCTCCAGCCCGTGGTCGCCTCGATGGGGACCGCGCTCACCGAGCGCCAGCTGAAGGAGCTCTCGCGCCTGACGCACAAGGCCTGGCTCTGCTTCGACGGCGACGCGGCGGGTGAGGCGGCGACCCTCCGCGGGATGGAGCTCGCGGCTGCGCAAGGGTTCGACGTCCGCGTGGTCGCTCTGCCGCCCGGGCACGACCCGGCCGACCTCGCCGGGGAGTTCGACGAGCTGCTCGGGCGAGCCGAGAGCTATCTCTCGTACCGCGTGCGGCTCGAGATCGAGCGCGCACCGGATCGTCAGGAGGCCTTCGGGCGGGTGCGCGAGGTGCTGTCGCGGTTCGAGGACGACTCGCCGGAGCGGCAGGACGCGGTGCGGCTCGCGGCCGACCGGCTCGACCTGCCGAAGGAGACTCAGGCCGGCCTTGCTCCCGGGCGCGGCCAGCGTGCGACGGGCGAGATCTCGCCGCGATTGCTCGAGAAGGGCTCGCGGCTGGAGCGGGACGCCCTGGCCGGCGTCGCGGCCCATCCCGAGCTGCGGGGGCTGCTGGCCGAGCTCGCGCCGGAGCACTTCGACACCGAGCTCCATCGGCGCGCACGTGCGCACCTGCTCGAGCCGGGCGATCCGGACGCGGAGCTAGTGCCGCTGCTCGCCGAGCTCGACGCGCGCGCCGGCACCGAGGGGATCGACGAGGAGACCGCCAAGGAGCTGCTCCTACGCCTGCGCGAGCGCCAGCTGCGCCGCGAGATCGCGAATGCCGAGCCCGAGCGGACGAAGGAGCTCCAGGAACAGCTCGAGAAGATCCGCGCGACAGCCGCTAGCCTTTCCTAGTCGCGCCGGTTGTCAATTCCGTTGCGTCGACCGGTCATTTCAGACGGACACGCATGCAGAGCACGCGTGTCCTGACGACGGCACCGTAAACGGTGCCTCCGCGCCGCTACAATCCGGCCCGCTGAGCACCGTTCCCCGGTAGCTCAATTGGCAGAGCATCCGGCTGTTAACCGGAGGGTTGTTGGTTCGAGTCCAACCCGGGGAGCTGGGCATGGGGGAAACCCGGTTTCCCCCATGAAACGCCCTCGTCCCTCAACAGCAGCGTGTCCTAGATCGGTCAGCGCTCCAGGCGGTCCGCGAGTCGGCGCATCTCACGGTCATGCTTTGACTGCGCGTCGAGCAGGGCATCGACCGCTTCTCCGAACAGTTCCGTTATCTCAGCAGAGGAAAGCTCGTCGACCGCCTCGGCGAAACCCGCTGGGCCGCCCTCTAGTCGGGTATCGCACAGCAACGACAGCTGCTCGCTCACCTCGATCTCCATGGACGTAGAACGAAGAGTTGCTCACGTCTGGTACGGCCGCGATCAAGGGACAGTCCTGGACACTGGCCCAGGTGCCGTTTCCATCACTGGAGGCCGCGCAATGCCTATGCATTGCCTAGTACACTGCGGCCGGTGCCAAAGCAGTTCTACAGCGCGAGTGAGGCGGCGAAGATGCTCGGGATCAGCCTCGACACCTTGCGGCGCTGGGACCGCGCCGGGCGGATCGAGACCGCCCGGGACAGCGGCAACCGCCGGATCGTCGCTGCGGCCGAGGTTCAGCGGCTGCGCGGGGAGACGAACGGCGGGCATCTGAGCGCGCGCAACCGGCTGCACGGGACGGTGACCGAGGTCCGCGTCGAAGGACTGATCGCGCAGGTAGGGCTCGTCGTCGACGAGCCGGCGCTGCTGGTCGCGATCGTCACGGCGGACGCGGTCGAGGATCTCGGCCTCAAACCGGGGATGCCCGCAGCCGCAGTGGTCAAGGCGACCTCCGTGATGGTGGAGCACTCGTGAGGCTGGTCCTTGCCGTCGTCCTCGCGGCTGTCGTCGCCGGAGCTGCGGCTGCGCAGCGCGAGACGACCAGGGCGACGGTCTACGCGGCAGCCTCTCTGACGGACGTGTTCCCGAAGATCGCGCCGCAGGCCCACTTCTCGTTTGCCGGCTCGAACGCGCTCGCGGCGCAGATCCGCCAGGGCGCGCCGGCCGACGTCTTCGCCTCGGCGAACATGAAGATTCCATTCGGGCTCTACGCGGACGGGCATTGCTCGAAGCCGGTCGTCTTCACGCGTAATGCGCTCGTCCTGATCGTTCCGCGCAAGAACCCGGCGAACATCCGTCGCCTGGTTGACCTGCGGCGGAAGGGCGTCAAGCTCGTGATCGCTGCGAAAGGCGTCCCGGTGGGCGACTACACGCTGCAGGTGCTCGAGAAGCTGAAGCTCACGGGTGTCCTCAAGAACGTCGTCAGCCGCGAGACCGACGTGCGAGAGGTGCTCGCGAAGGTCGCGCTCGGCGAGGCCGACGCCGGCTTCGTCTACCGCACCGACGCAAAGACCGTGCCGAAGAAGGTGAGGACGATTTCGATCCCGCCGCGCGGACGGCCGGACATCGAGTACGGGATCTGCGTCGTGCTGGCGAGCAAGAACAAGCCGGTCGCTCAGGCGTTCGTCAGGCGCGTGCTCGGCAGGACGGGGCAGACGATCCTGCTGCGCTCCGGCTTCCTCCCGCGTCTGAAGCCGTGAGCATCCGCCGCTGGCTCTTCGGCGCGCTGGTGTTCGGCGCCGCCGGACTGGCGCTTGCTTTCTTGCTGGTGCCGATCGCGGCGATCTTCCTGCGCGTGCCGCCGGGCAAGCTGCTGCACCAGCTCTCGAACCCGGTGGTGACCGACGCACTGATCGTGAGCGCCAAGACCACCGTGATCGCGCAGGTGCTGATCCTGCTGTTCGGCACGCCGCTCGCCTACCTCGTGGCGAGCCGGCGCTTCCGGGGCCGCTCGTTGGTCGTGACGCTCGTGGAGCTGCCGCTCGTGCTCCCGCCCGCCGTCGCAGGGCTCGGGCTGCTCGCGGCGTTCGGCCGCCTCGGCCTGCTCGGCTCGACGCTCGACGCAGTCGGGCTGGCGATCCCGTTCACGCAGACGGCGGTCACGCTTGCCGTGGCCTACGTTGCGAGCCCGCTCTACATCCGCGCGGCGATCGCCGCGTTCGAAGCGGTCGACCCGAACCTCGTCGCCGCCTCGCGCACGCTCGGGGCGAGCCCGACGCGCACGTTCTTCCGGGTCGTGCTCCCGCTTGCCGGCGGTGGGCTCGCGGCCGGCGAGGCGCTCGCCTTCGCCCGCGGCCTGGGCGAGTTCGGCGCGACGATCATGTTCGCGGGCAGCCTCCGCGGCGTGACGCAGACCCTGCCACTCGCGATCTACGAGGAGTTCTCGCTCGACTTCGACGCGGCGCTCGCGATGGGTGCGCTGCTGGTGGTCATCAGCGCGGCCCTGCTCCTGTTCCTCAAGCTGATCCTCTCGTGGCAACCCTCTCGGCAGACTTCGAGCTTCCTCTCCGCTCGTTCGAGCTGAAGCTCGCGCTCGAGGTCGAGCGGACGGTCGCGCTGGTCGGGCCCTCCGGCGCCGGCAAGAGCTCGGTGCTGCGGGCGATCGCGGGCCTCGCCCGTCCGGTCGGCCGGATCGCGCTCGACGATGAGGTCTGGCTCGACGGCACGACCTTCCGCAATCCGGAGGAGCGGCGCGTCGGCCTGGTCTTCCAGGAGTACGCGCTCTTCCCGCACCTGAGCGTCCGGCAGAACGTGGCTTACGGCGGCAAGGAGCGCGCAGGTGAGCTGCTGGAGCGATTTAGGATCTCGCACCTCGCGCACGCCCGGCCGACCGAGCTCTCCGGCGGGGAGCGGCAGCGCGTGGCCCTCGCACGGGCACTCGCGCGTGACCCCGGCGTACTGCTCCTGGACGAGCCGCTCTCCGCGCTCGACGCGCACACGAAGGACGCGGTCCGGCTCGAGCTGCAGGAGCTGCTGCACGCATTCGGACTGCCGACGCTGATCGTGACCCACGACTACGAGGACGCGGCCGCTCTCGCGGACACCGTCGGCGTGATCGTCGAGGGCCGCCTGCGCCAGCTCGGCACGCCTCACGAGCTCGTCTCGCAGCCGAACGATCCCTTTGTCGCCTCGTTCACGGGCGCCAACCTCCTGCGCGGCTCCGTCCAGCTGCAGGACGACGGACTCACCCGTGTGCGGCTGGAAAGCGGCGAGATCGTCTACTCGACCGACTCCGCCCAGGGCGAGGTCGGCGTGGTCGTCTACCCCTGGGACGTGTCGATCGGCCGGGTGCACGCGGACGACTCGGCGATGAACCTGATCCGCGGCGAGATCGCCTCCGTCGCGCACGTCGGCAACCGCGTGCGGGTGCGGGTCGGACCACTGACCGCCGAGGTCACGGCCGCGTCGGCCGAGCGGCTCGGACTCGCGCCCGGCGGAACCGTCCTGGCGACGTTCAAGGCGACGGGGACGCGCCTCCTGCCGCTCTCGCGTTAGAGCGCTAGCTCCCGCGTGGCCCCGAAAGCCTCGAGGAAGCGCCGGTCGTGGGTCACGAGCACGACCGCGCCCTCGAAGGTCTGCAGCGCGAGCTCGAGTTGCTCGATCGCCTCCAGGTCGAGGTTGTTCGTCGGCTCGTCGAGGACGAGGGCGTTCACGCCGCGTCCGGCGACGAGCGCGATCGCTGCCCGGCTGCGCTCGCCGGGGGAGAGCGAGCGGCCCGGACGCAGGACGTCGTCGGCGCCGAGGGCGAACCGCGCCAGCAGGGCGCGCGCCTCGCCCTCGGGCAGGCCGCTGCGCGCGCCGAATGCAGCCAGCAGCCGCTCGCCGCCCGCGAACGGGCCGGGTCCCTGCGGGAGCTCGCCGATCACCGTGCCCGCGCCGAGCCTGCGCTCACCCGAGACGAGCGGCAACTCGCCCAGCAGTGCCTTCAGCAGCGTCGTCTTGCCCGCGCCGTTGCGGCCGAGCAGGACGAGCCGGTCGCCGTGCCGCAGCTCGAGGTCGACGGGGCCGACGCGGAAGCCGCCGCGCCCGGCGACCGCGCCGGTGAGGCGGGCCACGACGTCGCCGCCGCGCTGCTGCGGTGAAAGCTCGAGCCTCAGCTCCCAGGGCGTCCACGGCTTGTCGACGCGCTCGAGCCGCCCGAGCTTCTTGGCCGCAGCTTTCTTCACGTCCTTCGTCTTCTTCTTCTTGCGGCCCTGGCCGTAGCCGCGCTCCTCCCACTGACGCATCCGGCTCGCCTGCTCCTCGAGCCGCTCGCGCTCCGACCGGTAGCCGGCGTAGGCCGACTCGTGCCGATCCCGCGCAGCCACCCGCTGCGCGACGAACTCGCTCCAGCCGCCCGCGTACACGCGCACCTGCCGAGTCTCCGCCTCGAACTCGACGATGCTCGTCATCCGCTCGAGGAAGGCCCGGTCGTGAGAGACGGCGACGATGCCGCCGCGGTGCGAGTCGACGAAGCGCTCCAGCAGCTCGAGCGCCGCGAAGTCGAGGTCGTTCGTCGGTTCGTCCAACAGCAGGACGTCGGCGTCGGAGGCGAGGATCGCCTCGAGGTTCCGGCGCGACGCCTCGCCGCCCGAGAGCGCCTCGACGGCTCGCTCCTGCACGAGGTGGGCGACGCCGAGGCCGGGCGGCTCGCGGCTGACGGCACCCGAGTCCGGCTCCTCGCTGCCCGCCAGCAGGCGCAGCAGGGTCGACTTGCCGATCCCGTTCGGGCCGACGACGCCGATCCGGCTGGACGGCGTGACCGAGAGCGACAGGCCGTCGAGGACGACGGTGTCGCCGTAGGACTTCGAGATCGAGCGGGCGGCAAGCGTGCCGCGGAGACGGTGCATGCGTGGACCCCCTGGCCGAGAGGAACGAGAGCGAGTGGTGTTCGGTCAGCGAGTCCGCATAGAGCGGGGCGCGAGCCCTGCGCGAAAGCCTAGCCGACGACACCGCTCGTGACGGCGACGGCACGGTGGTCTAAGCTCGTACGAGGATGCTCCGGTCAGCTGCGCTGGCCTCTGCCTTCGCCCTGGTCTTTGCTGGCGGCGCCTCGGCGGAAGTCGTCGCGCACGGAGTGCAGGACGGACTGCTCGCGCTCAACGGGAAGGGCTCTCCCTCGGTTGCGTTCGTCAGGGGCACGACTCTTGTGATCGCGAGCCGCGCCGGGCCTCGCCGCTGGACGACGGCCAGGGCCGCGACCGTGACCTCGGGCTCGAGCGTGGTGGCGTTCGCGATCGGTGCCGCCGGCCCCGTCGCGCTCGTCCAGAGCGCGGATCAGCGACGGCTGCAGCTGGTTCGAGCGCGGTCGGTCGGCTGGCAGACGATCCTGCTCGCGGGCGGGCTGCCGGCGCAGGTGCGGCTCGGCTGGCCCGGGCTCGCCGTCAGCCGCAGCGGCGAGCTCGCAGTCGCCTACACGCGCTGGAACGGACTGTCCCTGGACAGCCGGTTGATGCTTGTGCGCGTGGGCGGGAAGGCGCCTTTGCGCTCGCAACAGCTGACCTTCGAGGGCTTCCCGAAGAGCCTCGTGCCCCCGCCTGCGGCGCCGGTCTTCTTCGGCGGCCTCGTCCATGTGGTCGAGTCGTACGGCTACCACGGCGTGCTCGGGACGCTCGAGTGGTTCCCGCAGAAGAAGACCTGGATCGGCCTCAACCTCGACTCGGGTGTCGGCGACTTCCCGATGGGCCCTCTGTTCGCGGGGGTCAGCCCCAGCGGCGTGCTGCACGCGGCCTGGACGGAGTCGTTGACCTTCTTCGGGACGGCGCCGGTCACGCTCGCGTCGCGGAGACGCGAGGCGACGTCCCAGTTCGTGCTGGACCGGGGGCTGACGACGGCGCTCGCGCTCCCGTCCACCGGGCCGGAGGTCGCTGCGAACGAGTGGGTCTCCTCGGACGAGCTCGGCCTGCGGGGAGATGCAAACGCCTGGGCCGGCACGGTCGTCCGCCGCCGCACCAAGGTCGAGCTGGACGGCTGGCTGGCGGGGTTCGCGGTCGCCCGGCGGGGCGGTCGTGACGTGCTGCTCGGAGGGCCGGCCGGCCTGCGCTGGTTCCACTCGCCGCGCAGGCTCACCCCGCGCGTGACGCTCGAGGCCTCTGACGACGGCGGCACCGTCGCGCTGAGCGGTCATGTGCGAGGCATTGGGAGCGGCAACGTGACCATCTACCGCGAGCGGCCAGGGGAGGCGCGGAGTGCGATCGGCCGGCCCGCGCTTTCGTCAGGCGCGTTCTCGCTGTCGGAGCAGTCGCCCGCGACGCCCGCGGTCTACCGGGCGGTCTGGATCGACCCGGGGAGCGGGATCCCGTACGCGGCTCTCTCGCGCCCTTAGTACGAGGGCTTGACGAAATACCGCTGTGCCGCCGGAACGCGCTGCTCGCCCCGATGCGGCGTCCTCAGTCGCGCCCGTACCTTCCAGGTACGAACACTCCCTGCGTCCTTGCCTCGGAACGACCATCGCGCCCCGTCGACGAGCGCTATTCCGCCAAACCCTCGGCTAGCCGCAGGTGCAGACGGGCTCGCCGAGCGCGCGGCGCTCGTAGCGCATCCCGCAGCGCCCGCAGGTGGGCGGCAGCAGGGCGGCCTTGACGAACAGCGCACGCATCAGCGCGGCCCAGAAGGCGAAGTATGTGAGGACGAACGCCGGCGAGTTCACCTCCCGCTTATCGGCCGACCGGGCCTACCGGTTTAGCGCCGGTAGAATGACCTCGTGAGCTGGCTGTCTCTCGCGCTGTTGATTTGCGCGGTCGCCGCTGTGATCGGCGCCGAATGGCCCAGGCTCAACGAGCGGCTCGGCTTCGAAGCGCGCCGCAAGCGGGAGCGGGCCAAACGGAAGTCGCAGCTGCGCGTGCTCCGGAGCGACACTGACGAGTTCGCGGCAAGCGTCGAGCGCGACCTCGACCAGCTGCCGACGATCGAGGACTTCGACCGCCGCAAATAGGTACTAGCGGACGACGAAGGTGGTGACGAGCCGGCGGGTGTTCAGCAGCGTCCCGCCCGCGTTCTCGTTGTTCTTCGTCTCCTGGTAGTCGGAGGCGGTGAAGACGAGCCTGTGCCTCCCGCGCGACACCTGGCCGAGCTCGATGCGGGCGAGGTGCTTCGCGGGCGAGTAGACGATCCGGCGGAAGCGGCGGTCCACCTGCGCGAGGAGCGACGAGACGTCGACCCCCGAGTCGCGGTCGACGACGCGCACCAGCAGGCGCGCCCGTGTCGCGCCTAGTACGCGCACGGTCGGCGGGGCCGTGTCGTCGACCCAGAAGCGGAACGTGAAGCTGCCAGCGGCCCGCCGGCCGGTCGTGTCGAAGACGAGGTCGTATGCGCCCGGCGCGGGGCGAAACACGCCGACCACCGGCTCGAGCCCGAAGAAGCCCGGCTGGTACGGGTTGAGCCTGATCGGCAGGGCGGTGTAGCCGGCGAGGCGATCCTCGTTGCCCTCGCGGACGAGGCGAGGGGAGACGTGCGAGCCGTGGCCGTGCGAGATGACAATCGCGCCCGCGTTGGCGACCGGGCGGCGGAGGACGAAGCGGAAGACCTGCTCCGGGCCGGGCAGCCGTTGCGTTACGCCGAGCGCGCCGGGGGCGGCCGGGTAGCGGTACGACGAAACGCGCGCGGGCCGGCCGCGGGTGTTGCCGCTGTAAGTCCCGGGGCCTCGGAGCAGCCGCCTTGGCTCTCCCGCGAGCCGCGGCGCGCTGACCCGTAGCCAGTAAGGGATCCGCCGCGTCGCCCCGCCCCTCGAAAGGACGACGAAGCCACTCCCGTCGCGGGCTGTTGCGCTGCGTGAGACGGCCGCGCGCAGGGTCAGCGTCCCGGGGACGGCGACGCTCGCCGGCACGCGCAGGCCGACCCCGGGCGAAGCCGCAACCTGGCGAACCTTGGCGCTCCACGAGCCGGTTCCGCCGCCGGCATCGCCGAGGACGACGCGCCGGGTCACCGTCTGCCCCCGGCGAAGCAACCCGAAGGAGAGGCCCGTCGGCCGCGCGAACAGGAGCGGCTGGTCGGCGCGCGGGAGCCAGATCATCCCGCCGCCCTCGCGCGTGGGGGGCACCTCGCCGTGCGCGCCGAGCACCGGCCCGCCCGTCTGCACGAGTGCCGACTTCACCTCGGCCGGCGTCCAGCTCGGATGCCGCTGGATCAGCACCGCGGCCGCGCCGGCGACGTGGGGCGAGGCCATGCTCGTGCCGTCGAAGAAGCGCCACGAGCCCTCGTGCACCGGGACCGACGAGAGGATGCTGACTCCCGGCGCGGTCACGTCCGGCTTCATCTGCAGCGAGACCGGGGTGGGGCCGCCGGAGGAGAACGCAGCGATCGCCCGCGCCTTGGTCGCGGCAGCGGTGGTGATCGCCTTTGCCGCGCTTCCCGGCGAGCCGACCGAGCCGGGGCCCAACGCGTCGTAGTCGTTCCCGGCGGCGATCACGGGCACGACACCTGCGTTCGCCGCCGCGTCGATCGCCTGGACGACGATGTCGCGCGCGGGCGTGATCTCGGGCTCGCCCAGCGAGAGGTTGATCACGTCCATCCCGTCGCGGACGGCCTGCTCGATTCCCGCCGCGATCTCGGGCGAGTTCCCGTCGAGCCCGAAGGAGCCCGTCGGGATCGTGAGCACGCGGTAGTTGCCGATGTACGCGCGCGGTGCGATCCCCGAGACCTTCACCGCGCCGGCCGGGCCGGGGGCCGTCGTGTCGTGGTCGCCCGCAGCGATCCCGGCGACATGCGTTCCGTGCTCCGACTCGACGGGATCGAAGGGCAGCTTCGCATAGGCCCAGTTCGCGCCTGGAGGGGGGAAGGAGCGAGCGACGATCACCTTGCCGGTGGTGTAGGCCTGGTTGCCCTTCGGGAAGCCGGCCGGCGCGGCGAACCCCGCCGACGAGAAGAACGGGTGCGTCCGGTCGACGCCGTCGTCGAGCACGCCGATCTTCATCCCCTCGCCCGCGCTCGTGAGCGTCGGGCCCCAGACCTGCGGCGCGCCGATCACCTCCGGGCTGCGGTAGAGCGAGCGGTGGTAGCGGACGCTGGCCTGGACCTCGCGGACGCCGGGGACCGCCGCGATCCGCCGCGCTGCGTCTGCGGGGGCGACGACCGCGAGCCCGTTGAGCACGACCTGGTAGCGCCAGCGCACGCGCACTCCCGGCACCGCACGGCGGATCCCCGCCTCGACGCGCGACTGCTCACGCTCGAGCGCGAGCCGGTTCGCCTCGCCGGGCTCGGTCGCCAGCGGCTTGCCGTCGAGGAGCGCGACGAGCTCCACCAGCGGTCCGCGCGGCGGCGCGGCCGGGCGGGCGGACGCACCGGCCAGCGGCAGCGCCAAGCCGGCCGCAGCGAGGACGAGAAGACCCCTACGCAAGCCGAAAAGCCTACGTGGACCGCGGGAGAGCGCCGCTACACTGT
>Ga0307312_10000783_pt1 | contig 15517 bp, 15 predicted proteins | sample ER_DNA_202_FD_194489 | JGI IMG/M metagenome (GOLD analysis project Ga0307312, IMG submission 194489) | Bulk soil microbial communities from the East River watershed near Crested Butte, Colorado, United States - ER_DNA_202 | ecosystem: Environmental > Terrestrial > Soil > Floodplain | place...
GGACGGTCTCGATCCCCTCCTCGCGCAGCGCGCGGCACGCCTGCGTCCCGGCGTAGTCGAACTCGGCGGCCTGTCCGATCAGGATCGGCCCGCTCCCGATTATTAGGACTTTCAAATGTCGAGCCATCCGGCGCCCATCGGGACGCAGCGGCCGCCGACGCGGACGGCGGCGATCGCCGCGCCGGCGCGATCGACCTCGATGTCGAGGATGCTCGGGCGGCCGATCTCGAAGCCCTGCTCGCTGCGGATCCGTGTGGTGGGTGCGACCTGCACCAGCTCGTGCGCGACGATGTACGCCCCAAGCGGACCTTGAGCCGAACCTGTCGCCGGGTCTTCGCCAACCCCCAGGCCCCCGGCGAACATCCGGCCGTGCACATGCGAGCCGGACCGCTCGGCGCTCATCGCGAAGACATAGACGCTCGCGTCGAGACCGCTCGGCTGGCGCGCCCGGCGGACGGCCTTCATGTTCGACAGCGGTATGAACAGGAACGGGACGCCTGACGAGCCGATTTGGATTGGCACGTCGCTCCGCACCTCTTCAACCGCGAGACCGAGCGCATCGGCGGCCGTTTTCCGCGTGATGGTTGTCCCGCTGAACGCGGGGAGCGGCTGCACCATCTGGACGAATCCTTCGCGCAGCGTCACGTTGATGACGCCGACGCCTTCCTCGAGGCGCATGGCCCCGTCGTTGCCCTCCGCGAGGACGAACGCCGTCCCGAGGGTCGGATGCCCGGCGAAGGGAAGCTCCGCGTCCGGCGTGAAGATGCGCACGCGGTGATCGGCCGCGCTGGAGCTCGGCGGTAGAACGAATGTCGTCTCCGACAGATGAAGCTCCTTCGCAATCGCCTGCATCGTCGTGGCGTCCAACTTCCCGGGCTCACGGAAGACCGCCAGCGGATTTCCGCCGAACGCTTTGTCGGTGAAGACGTCGACGGTCCGGTATTCGTAGCGGGTCATTTCCGAGCCACCGCTTCCCGGACGTCATCGAGGAACGCGTCGAAGACCGCCTCGTTGTCCTTCGGCCCAGGCGCGCCCTCGGGGTGGTACTGATACGTGCGGATCGGAAGACGTTCGTGGGCGAGGCCCTCGACGGAGCCGTCGTTCAAATTCCGCGAGGACACGACGAAACCTGAGTCCGAAGGGATCGAGGCTTCGTCCACTTGGAATTCGTGGTTCTGGCTCGTGATGGCAACGCGACCGGTGCGGAGGTCCTGCACCGGATGGTTCGCGCCGTGGTGGCCGAACGCCAGGCGCGATGTGGTCGCGCCGATCGCTCGTCCAACGAGCTGATGCCCGAGACAGATCCCCAGGATCGGCAGCGCGCGGTTCATCCCCCGCGACGACGCCGCCTCGACGAGCGTGCGGGTGGCCGCGGCGATGAGTGGGATGGCTGCGGGGTCCCCGGGACCGTTCGAAATGACGATCCCCTCAGGGGACCAGGACAGGATCTCGCGGGCCATCGCCGTCGCCGGGAACACCTTGACCGTCGCGCCCTTCTGGACGAGGCAGCGGATCTGGTTCTCCTTCACGCCCGTGTCGAGGAGCGCGACCTTGGGACCGCTGCCCACCTGGCGCTCGAGCCCGCTCGCCTCGACGACCAGCGGCTTCGTCGCGAGCGCCGGGATGGAGCGCGCCGTCGCCACCGCCTCGCGTGCGATGTCCTCGCTCTGCGAGCGATGTGGCGGCACCTGGAGGATCGCGCCGCGAAGCGTGCCCTTGGCGCGAAGGCGACGAACGAGAGCGCGCGTGTCGATACCGGCCAGTCCGGGCACTCCGTACGAGCGCAGGTACGCCTCGAGATCGATCGTCCCCTCGCGGCAGGTGCCGACGAGCTCGCGCACGATGAGTCCCTCGACCCACGGACGCCGGCTCTCGCCGGCGCGATCGAAGGTTCCGTAGTTGCCGATGAGCGGGTACGTGAGCACGACGATCTGACCGTTGTAGGAAGCGTCGGATGCGATCTCCTGGTAGCCGGTCATCGCCGTGTTGAACACGACCTCGCCCGACGCCGGCGATCCGTCGCCGAACGCCTCGCCCCACCACGTCGAGCCGTCTTCCAGCCCGAGGACCGCCGCCCTGGTCATCGGTGCATAACTATACGTTTCCGATGCATAAAGATGCAATTGCCCTTCCAGCTCAGCGACGGCCGACCGCTTCCGCATTTCCCACCCGCCTTTCAGGAAGCTTCGCTTCGCCCCCGCGCGAGACGTGCACTACTCGACCGATGACCGTGCGTCCGAGGATCGGCGTGTTCTTTCCTTTCGAGACGAGCTCGTCCGCCGTCACGAGCCACTCCGCGTTGCGGTCGATGGCTACCCAATCGTCGTCGGCGAGCTCGATCCCGAGCACTCGCGCTGGCCCGATCGTGAGCGCATCGATCACCGCTCCCAGCGCCGCCCAGTGGACGCGAACGCCTCCGAGCACGAGCGCGAGCGCGGTCTCGAGACCGGAGATCCCGAAGGCGGCCTGATCGAACTCGACGTCCTTCTTGACGGACGAATGCGGTGCGTGATCGGTCGCGATGGCGTCCACGGTCCCGTCCGCGATTCCGGCCCAGAGCGCTCTAACGTCCGCGTGCCCGCGGAGCGGCGGATTGACCTTTGTCGACGAGTCGTAGGGAACGCCCTGCAGCGCCTCGTCGGGCACCTCCCACGCGAACGCGCGCGAGCCCGCGACCCAGTCGTCGGTCATCGCGAGGTGATGTGGCGTGACGTCGCAGGTGATGGCGGCGCCCTCGGCCTTTGCGCGTCGCACGAGCTCGACCGACCCAGCCGTCGAGAGATGCGTGAGATGCAGACGTCCGCCGGTCATCTTCGCGAGCGCGATATCGCGCGCGACCGCGGTCTCCTCCGCCGCCGCGGGCATCCCGGGAAGACCGAGCCGCGCGGAGACCGCGCCTTCGTGCATGACGCCCTTCGCGGAGAGTGCGAGATCCTGCGGATGCTCGATCACGGGGCGGCCGGTGACGCGTGCGTACTCGAGCGCGCTCCGGAAGAGGCGAGCGTCCTCCACCGGCGATCCGTCATCCGAGAACGCGACCGCGCCGGCCGCAGCGAGCTCGACGAGGTCGGCGAGCTCGCGTCCTTTCCGGCCACGGGTGATCGCTGCGATCGGGAGCACGCGCGCGGCGTCGGCCGACCGTCCCCGAGCGATCAGCTCGGCGACCAGACCCGGCGAATCGATCGCCGGCTCGGTATTCGGCATCGCGCACACCGTGGTGAACCCGCCACGCAGCGCGGCCTTCGCTCCCGTCGCGATCGTCTCCGAATCCTCGAACCCGGGCTCGCGCAGATGCGCGTGAAGGTCGACGAACCCAGGCACCACGAGATAGCCCTTTGCTTCCAGCGCGCGCCGATCGAGGCTCACGGCCGCTCCTCCAGGGGTTGCGTTGCCGCGAGGAGATACAGGAGCGCCATCCGGACGGCCACCCCGTTCGTCACCTGCTTCTCGATCACCGAGCGGCTTCCATGCGCGACAGCCGCGTCTATCTCGACCCCCTCGTTCATGGGACCGGGGTGCATGACCGGAGCGCCCGGTCGCATGCGCCCGACCCGGTCAGCGGTCAGACCCCACACCCGCGAGTACTCGCGGAGGGACGGCAGGAGTCCCGACTCTTGACGCTCGCGCTGGAGGCGCAGCGCGATCACGGCGTCCGCTCCGTCGAGCGCCTTGTCCAGGTCCGACTCGTACGTCACGCCAGGCGGGAGCTGGCCGCAGCGCCAAGCGGTCGGGATCAGGGTCGGCGGGCCGGAAAGCGTGACGCGAGCGCCGAGCGGTAGAAGCGTGTTCATGTCCGAGCGAGCCACGCGACTATGCAGCACGTCGCCGACGATGACGATGCGCTTCCCGTTGAGATCGCCGAGCGCATCGCGCAGCGTGTACGCGTCGAGGAGGCCCTGCGTCGGGTGGGCGTGCCAACCGTCGCCGGCGTTGATCACCGCGGCGTCGGTCCGTTCGGCGACGAAGTACGGGGCACCCGATGAGGCATGGCGCATCACGACCACGTCCCCGCCGAGTGCCTGCAGGGTGCGAACGGTGTCGTAGAGCGACTCGCCCTTCTCGACGGACGATCCGCTCGCCGTGATGTTCGTCACATCCGCCGATAGCGCTTTCGCCGCGAGCTCGAACGAGACGCGCGTGCGCGTGGACGCCTCGGCGAAGAAAAGGATGACCGTGCGTCCACGCAGCGGTGGGGCGCGACGGATCGGGCGCTGAAGAATCTCGATCATGGCTCGCGTCTGATCGAGGACGGTCTCGATCTCGTCACGCGACCAGTCGTCGGTGTCGAGAACGTGGCGTCGGCTCCATTTCATGCGGGCACCTTCGCGACGACCTCGACCTCGTCGCGGCCATCCACCTCTGCGAGGTGCACGCGGACATCGTCGCCCGCGGCCGTCGGTACGTTCTTCCCGACGAAGTCGGCCCGGATCGGAAGCTCGCGGTGTCCGCGATCGACGAGGACCGCGAGACGTATTGCCTGCGGACGCCCGTAGTCGACGAGCGCGTCCATCGCGGCGCGGATTGTGCGGCCGGTGAAGAGAACATCGTCGACGAGCACGACCACGCGGCCGTCGACCGAGAACGGGATCTCGGACTCGCGGACGATCGGCGCGTAGCCGATGCGCGTCAGATCGTCGCGATAGAGAGTGATGTCGATAGCGCCGAGCGGGACGTCCACGCCCTCATTCGCGCGGATCGCTCCCTGGATGCGTGCTGCGAGCGCGTCGCCACGCGCGCGGATACCAACGATTGCGAGAGCGGAAAGATCACGGTCGCGCTCCACGATCTCGTGCGCGATTCGCGTGATGGCGCGGCGGACGTCGTCGCGTGAAAGCAGCGTGGTCGTCTGGCGCTCCTTCCCGGCCTCACAGGACCGGTCGTTAAAGGTGGTGGCGCTGTCCGAAGTATAGGTTCGATGAAACCCCATTGCGCTGGGTTGGCACGGTTCCGGCGGTACCGTAGATCGCCGTGCGAATCATCCTCGCAATCCTCTGTGTGCTCCTGTTCGGTGTGGTCGCCGTGTCAACAACGTCAGGGTCCGGGCCACTCCCGGCCGCCCCGGCTAATGCGCCGCGCTATACCCCGATGCCCGCGGTCGCGGCGACCCCGCCAGACGTCGGCGAGCGCGGAGCGCGGACCTACATGCGGCTCTGGGGCATGTTCGCGTTGCCGATCGAGGGCGGCGCGATCCCCGAGGATCTCGAGCTTCTCCCCGGTGCGCCGCGCGACTATCGCGGCGGCATCCACGAAGGGATCGACTTCCCCGCCCCGACCGAAACTCCGGTCCTCGCCGCGGCGAGCGGGACCGTGGTGCGCGTCGATTCGAGCTTCCTTGATTGGAACCGGGAGCAGCAGGACATCGCGCTCTATGAGGCACTCACGCTCGGGTACACGCCCGCGGCGACACTCGACCGAATACGCGGACGCCAGGTGTGGATCGACCACGGCAAAGGTGTGGTCACCCGCTACGCGCATCTCTTCGCTGTCGAACCGCTCGTCGTCGGGCAGAGGATCGAAGCCGGTGCGCTGATCGGCCAGGTTGGAAGCTCAGGCTATCCGCAGGGCGGGCCCCACCTTCACTTCGAGGTGCGGGTCGGCGAGGACTTCTACGGCGACGGACTCAGCGGCGACGATCTGGTGCGCGCGGTGGCGCGACTCTTCCGCTAGGACGCGACCCCGTCGCCCTCGAGATAGCACCCCGCGCAGATGCGCTGTTTATCGACCTCACTGAGATAGCCCGTTCCGCCGCAGCGGTCGCACCGCCCTTCGACAGGCTTTCTTCCGGTCAGCCGGTCACCAAGGCGCAGCCAGCCGCTGACGGTCCGTTCGGATTCTTTGTCGATCATCGGGTTGAGTCGGGACGCAAATGCGGTGCCACTGGCAATCGCTAACGCGGTTCGCTCGGCGGCGTTACCTATTCGTTGCTAACGGAGGCCCGTGCGGCGAGCTCGAAGGGCGGCCTCGAGCACCACCTCGACGGACTCGGAGGCTAGCGGCGCGGGCAGCGTGCGGAACACCCCGATCTCCGCGACCTTGTCCTTCTCCGGGGCGTCGTACCACCACGAGAGGTGGCTGACCTCGCACATATAGACATACGCCGTCGTGCTCTTCGGCGTCTGGTAGCGGATGGCGCCGAGCAGGTCCAAACGGGGCGGAACGATCCGCGCCGAGTCCCAGAGCTCGCGCTTGGCGACTTCGAGGATCGTCTCGCCGGCCTTCCGTCCACTCGTCGGAAAGTGCCAACCAGCGGCGTCGGCTTTCCGGATCCACACCGTCAGCTCGCCGTAGAACGGGATGATCATCGCAAGCTGAGCGGACGCGGGCGGGTACTCGCGGAAGGTGTTGTCACGCCGAGAAACGAATGAGTGTTCGGCCACTTTGTCGCACACTAAGCAAGGGACAAAGCGAGCGTCAATAGCGCGAAGGGCTCTGATTCCTTCTAGACGCGAAGCGCCTCGGCCAAACGGAAGGGATCGGCTGCCACGACGCTCGCGGCGTACAGCTCCATGCCACCGATGTCGCTCGTCCTGTTTGCCGGGTCGCCACGGTCTACGAGGCGGGCGTGCGGGGGGAAACGGCGCCAATCGTTGCCGTCGGCGCCCAGCGGCGGGAGCAAGAGCGCGAGGTTGTAGGCGACGACACCCTGTTTCCGATATGCCGAAATGACACCAGCGATCCCCGCAGCGAGGGATGTCTCATCCTCACCGGGGCGGCCAAGAATCATGACCTCGCTCTCTTTGATGGGAGAGAGCGACGCGAAAACGCGCGCGCCGTCGCGCTCGTGCCCGAGACCGAGAGCGTCATGCACGAGCCAGAGGTCGTCGAAGTAGTCGCGCCCGTACTGCTCGTCGTATTCCAGTGAGCGACGGCGCAGCATCTCGACACGCGGGTAATGCATGCCGCGCGTCGTGGTCATCTGCATGTGACCGTGGACGATCGAGCCGCCGGCGCGCCACAGGCAGTTCCAGATCAGGAAGTAGTACTTCGAGCTCGGATCCTCCTCGTTCGCCGCGAGCGCCCAGCGACGAGCTGTGAGGAGGCGATCGCGAATGATCTCCGCGTCCATCGGCGCGAGCGGGTCGTGCTCGTCGAACACCAGAACGCCGTGATATCCGTCGTACTTCGCCACGTTCGACGCCGTGATGCCGTGTTCCCCGCGTACGCGCCCGAAGGTGTCCGCCGGCGTCCCGGTCTCCGGATGGCAGAACGGATCGTTGCGGGAGCGCTCGATCGTTTCGCGGACCTCGTCCGCTCCCTTCACTTCGAGGGGACGGCGCGCGCGAAGGTCGTTGAAGAGCGCGCCCTCGAGCATCACCAGGTTGGTGACGCGGACGATCTTCTGGTTGGTCACGGCGTCAACGGAACCGAACTGCTTCGTGATCCAGTCACGCATCTCGGCGGGCGGATCGAGTCGCCCGATGGTGGACGACACCGCGAAGATCCGCTCGGCGGCCGCGCGCGCTTCAGGAGGAAGCGCGGCGATCCGCTCCTCGAGCTCGGCGATCGACGGCCGCGTGTCCGTCCTCATGCGGCGCGCCTGGCCTTGGCGGCCGCGGCGTACATCTCGACGTACCTCTTCGCCGATGCCGTCCATGAATGATCCTGGCGCATCGCGCGCGTTCGTAGCTGCCGCCACGGATCCCCACCGGCCTTGTACCGGTGCAGCGCACGCCCGATGGCATCCGAGAACGCGGCCGCCTCGTACTTCGTGAAGGAAAAGCCGTTGCCCTTCGGATCCGAGTCCACGTCGCGGACCGTGGTGGCGAGCCCGCCGACCGCGCGCACGACCGGGATAGTTCCGTAGCGGAGCGAGATGAGCTGACCGAGACCGCAGGGCTCGAACCGCGAGGGCATGAGGAAGAGATCTGCTCCGGCATAGATCCGCTGGGCCAGGGCTGCGTCGAAACCGAGTGTCAGCGCGAGGCGTTCCTTGTTCTTCGCGGCGAGGTCTCGCCACTTCTGCTCGTATACAGGATCGCCGCTGCCGAGGACGACGAGCTGGCCGCCTTTCTCGAGAAGCCACGGCGCGACTGCGGTGAGAAGGTCAACCCCCTTTTGCTCGACGAGCCGGCCGATGACGCCGAAGATCGGAGCCGCCGCGTCTACGGCGAGCCCGGTCTCCTTCTGAAGCGCGGCCTTGTCGACCGCCTTCCCGTTCTGGTCGTCCGCGTCGAAACGGGCTGAGATTTGGGGGTCGTGCGCTGGATCAAAGAACTTCGTGTCGATGCCGTTGGTGATGCCCCAAAGATCGCTTCGGCGCTCGCGGAGGAGGCCCTCCAGGCGCTCGCCGAACTCGGGTGTGAGGATCTCCTCGGCGTACCGTTCGCTCACGGTCGAGACGATGTCCGCCGTCGCGATCGCTCGCGCCATCGGATTCGCTTCGCCCTTGTCCTCGATCGGAAGGCGCGCCCGCGGGAGACCGACGAGCTTGAGCACGTCCGCGCTCGTCCGTCCCTGGTACGCGAGGTTGTGGATCGTGAATACCGTCGCCGCACGCCGCAGCTGGCGCGCGCGTGCCGCGAGCGGGACGAGAAGCGCGGCATGCCAGTCGTGCGCGTGCACGACGTCCGGCGGATCGGCGATGAGGTCTTCAAGGACGGCACGGCAGAAGAGTGCGTAGCGCCTCGCGTCGTCGTCGTACCCGTAGACCTTGTCGCGCCCGATGCGAACGCTGCGTACGAATACGGTCCGCACGCCATCGCTCGTGATCTCGGGGTACTCGATGCGGGCGCGCGCCGCGCCGTAGGGGATTGAGTGTGTCCGCGCGCCGGATGTCGGGATTCCGAACTTCTGTGCGTCGACCGACCGGTGATACGGCATGTACACGCTGACGTCGTGCCCCAGCGAGGCAAGGGCCTGCGGCAGGGAGCCCGCGACATCGGCGAGGCCGCCGACCTTGGCGTAGGGAGCGACCTCGGCGGCCGCGAACGTAATGCGCACGGACTAGGAAGGATGTTAGCGGCGTGTAAGGATCTGGCGCTCTGCCCGCCGGACGACACGCTTTGGGAAACGGATGCGTTAGACAGGTGGTAGCCAGGACGAGAACGCAACAAGGGGGCACGAGGCAAGTGAAGAACATGCGGCACAAGCTCATGTTGGCGGGCGCGCTGGGCGTCGGAAGCATCGGTCTCTTCGGCGCGGCGGCCCTCGGCGCGTTCGGTCCGGATGCCTCGGCGAGCGTCGTCTCAGCTGTTGCCCCGGCGGCCTCGGCCGTGATGGGCGAGGACAAGACAGGCGACAGGCTCAAGCAGCTCCTTGACGGTCTCGTGCAGAAGGGCGTCATCACGCAGCAGCAGGAAGACGCGATCGTCGCTGCCGCGAAGGACGCGACCGCGAAGCAGGTGCGTACCGCGAAGGTCGTCCGCGACTTCCTCGGCGAGTCGGCGAAGTACCTCGGGCTCGCGCAGAAGGACCTCGTCACGAAGCTTCCCGGAACGAGTCTCGGCAAGATCGCCGACACCACGGCGAACAAGAGCAAGGCAGGACTCGTGACCGACCTTTCCGTCGCCGCGAATGACGACATCACGAAAGCCCTCACCGACAAGAAGATCACCGACGATCAGGCCAAGAAGCTGCGGGACGGACTCGCGGCCGAGATCAACACCTTCGTCGATCGCACGTGGCCGACGAAGCCCGCGGTCGCGCCCCGGGCGGTCGTGCCGAACGTGAAGGCGTTCCTCGGTGACATGCTCCAGGCGGCGCGCGACTACCTCGGCGGCGTCACGCTTCAGGACGTCACGACGGCGATGCGCAATGGAAAGAGCCTCGGCGACATCGCGGCCGACAAGGGCAAGACCCGCGACGGCCTCGTTCTCACGCTCACGACGGCCGCCAACGCGAACATCGACAAAGCGGTCGCGAGCAACAAGCTCACCGCGGAACAGGCCGCCACGCTCAAGACCAAGGTGGCCGCGGAGATCGCGACGTTCGTCGATCGCAAGGCGCCGGCGAAGACAACGACCAACAGGACGACGACAAAAACTCCGTAACGCTCCTATTTCCGGTATCCGTTCGGTCGCGGATAGGAACGCGTCTTCGCGCATCCCGTTTCACGTAACGGCTGGGGAGTCGGGGCGGAGGCGGAATCATGTCGAACCCGCTCACACATGTCGCAACGCGAAGTGTCGGCGTTATAGTCGGCGCGCCAGCGAGAGCAACGGAGTTGGGAATGGAGCGGGTTCTACAGGGTCGGTACAAGATCGAGGAGCCGCTCGGAGTGGGCGGCTCTTCTCAGGTCTACCTCGCCCGCGACCAGGCGCTGAACCGCGACGTCGCCCTGAAGGTCCTCGACCCGGCCGCCGCTGCCGACGGAAATCTCCGCCGGATGTTCGTGAAGGAAGCGCGCGCGCTCGCACAGCTTTCGCATCCGAACATCGTCGCCGTCTACGACGTCGGCGAGGTCGACGATTCTCCGTTCATCGTCATGGAGTACCTCCCGGGCGGATCGATGAAGCAGCGCATCGAGCAGGCCGGCCCGCTCAAGACAGGCGACGCGGTCCGCATCGCGATCGAGGTCGCGAACGGGCTCGCCTTCGCGCACTCGAAGGGCATCATTCACGCCGATCTCAAGCCGGCGAACATCCTCTTCGACGCGAACGACGCGGCGAAGATCTGCGACTTCGGCATCGCGCGAAATCCGCAAGAGGACGCGGACACGCCGCAGCTCTACGCGACCGCGATGTACGTCGCGCCCGAACGCGTCGAGGGAAAGAGCGCGTCGGTGCAGTCAGACGTCTACGGCCTCGGCCTGGTCCTCTACGAGGGTCTGGTCGGCAAGCCGCCGTTCACGAGCACGAACGCGGCCGTACTTCTCCGCGATCACGTGGTGCGGCAGCCGGTGCCGCCGAGCCACCTGCGGCCATCGCTCCCACGCGAGCTCGACTCGGTCGCCCTGAAGGCGCTCGCGAAGCAGCCGAACCTCCGTTATCAGAAGGCAAGCGACTTCGCGACGGCGCTCCAGCGCATCGAGAACGTCGACAAAGAGCTCGCGACGACGCGCATGGTGATCGCCGACCCCCTCGACGACTTCGCGCCGAAGGCCGAGCAAAGCCCGGTCGTCGCGCTCCTGTCCAACTACGGCCAGCCGCTCCGCGGAGCTTTCTTCGCGCTCTGCGCGGCCCTCCCGGTGTTCGCGATGGCGGTGCTCACAGGCTTCGAGCTCGTCGGTGCGCTTCTCGCCGCCGGCCTCGTCGCGGTCGTCGCGTTCGCCGGGCAGCTCGGCGTCGCGATCGCGATCGCGTGGGTCATGGTGACGGCTTTCGTGTTCATCTTCGTGCCGGGCCTCGCACTGCTCCTCGCGATCGTCGGAGTGTTCGCGTGGGCGCGAAGCGCTCCGCCCGAGCAGATCGCCATGGCGATGGCGACCCCGGTGCTCACGCCGCTCGGACTCGCACCCGCGATGATCCTGACGAGCGCGGCGATCTTCGGACTCACCGGCGTTCTGACCGTCGCTGCGAGTGCGGCTTTGACGATGATCGTAGCCGTCGCGATGGGTGTTCAGTCGCTCGGCGCGTACGCGCAGACCGGCCTTTCGCTCCGGCAGGAGTCGCTGTTCAATCCGGTGCGCGCGGCTGAGGTGAAGTCGGCGCTGCTCACCATGCTGCAGAATCCGGGGGACCGCTTCGGCCAGCTCGGCACGCAGCTCGATCCGTCGGTGCTCTGGTCACAGATGTCCGGCCTCGTCTCACGGCTCGCGACCGCGACGCTCGAGACCTGGATCGCGACCGTTCTCGCGTGGACCATCGCGGCGCTGACCGTGTGGACGGTCACGCGCCTCCTCCGAACGTTCTTCGACACGCTTCTGCGGCGACCGCAGCGCTGGTTCGCGCTGTACGTCATGGCCGCGGGTGCCGGCGTCGTCGCGGGCGCGGGAATCCTCTACATGATGTCGGTGACCCTCTCGATGCTCGACAACGCTCCGGACCGGCCGACGAACGGCGTACTGCTGCTCTCGGCCATCACGGGTGCGATCCTCTCGCTTGCGCTCGGCATCATCATCGGAGCGACCCAGAAGCCAGAGCCCGAGGAGCACGAGTCGATCTCGCTCTCCGCGCGGAGGATGCCGGTCCGCTAACGGGCCTTCTTCGCGGGCAGCGTCTTCGCATACCCATGCGCGTGATCGATCCAGCTGCGGAGTTTGGCGGGACTCTTGACCACCGCCTCAGGGACGACCAGGTATTCCTTCATCGCGCGCCCCGGCATCGGTTCGAAGCTCTTCGCGGTTTTGGCTCCGGCGAAGGTGCGATCGTCGCCGAATCGCACGACGATCTTGTCCTGGTAGGTGCCCGCGAACATGTTCCCCTTCAGGAAGAGCGCGGGGTACCCGAACATCGGCCGCGACGTGACGCTCGGATCCGCCGGCGTCGCCTTCTCGAAAGCTGCGATCAATTCCGGCGGCGATTTCTTCCAGGCCATGTGTCGATTATTGGCGCGCCGGCCTTGATCGTTTGTTGAGAATGTGATAGAACAAGCGTTCTAGAGGCTCGTTGGCGGAGCGAAGGCCGACCCCGACCTCAGAGGTCATTTGTTGGCGATCGCGCCCCTGGACGTTGCCCGGTCGGACGAACCTCTTCGCCGTTGTATATGGTGCGACCTCTTCAAACCGCTGTCGGCATTTGCTTTCCGAAGCACGGCACTCGGCACAAGACAGTCCCACTGCCGCGAATGTCATGCGGCATATCGAAGATCGCACTACCTCCGCAATCGGCCTGAGTACATCGCGCGCGAGGTCGACCGGATTCGCCGCCGCCGAACCGAGAACCGTCGCCTCGTACGTGCGTACCTGCGTTTGCATCCCTGTGTCGACTGTGGCGAGCGGGACATCGTGACGTTGCAGTTCGATCACCGCGACCGCGCGACCAAAAGTCAAGACGTCGCGCTGCTTGTCGTCGGCAAGCCTTGGCCCGTAGTGTCGACGGAGATCGAGAAATGCGACGTCCGCTGCGCGAACTGTCATCGCAAGCGCACCGCCTCGCAGCTGGCGTGGCGGCGGACGGATAGGGCCTGGGCTCAGGTTTATCCAACGCCGATCGGGCTAGCCGTGCTGTCGCTGGCGTCAGGATCTCGTCAGTGCACTGGCTGCGGCATCGCGAAACCTCCTGAGGACTTCTCCTATCGCGACCGGTCACGCGGACTACGTCGAGCACGTTGTCGGTCCTGCATGCGTGCGTACGCCCGAGAGCACTACATTCGAAACAAGGCGCGGTACGCGACCGCCGACTGGGGACGAAAGCGATCCCGCCGCGGAGATCTAGGTCGCGAGATCGATGAGTATCTCCGCGCGCACGCATGCGTCGATTGTGGCGAAACTGACCCGCTCGTCCTCGAGTTCGACCACAGAGACGGGGTGAGCAAACTCGAGACGATCGCGTTTCTCCGAGTAAGGGGCACGCGTGAGGACCTTCTGACCGAAATCGGAAAGTGCGATGTGCGCTGTTCGAATTGCCATCAGCGTCGGACGGCCAAGCAATTCGGTTGGACGAAGTTGCTCGTCGCATGAGAACGTAGAATGGCCATAGCGCGGGTGTGTTGTAGTGGCAGCAAACGACCTTCCCAAGGTTGCAGTAGGGGTCCGATTCCCCTCACCCGCTCAGTAGAAATCTAGGTGACAACTCGATTTGTCGGCTAGTGACCAACTCGGCCTGTCGAGCCTTTTCCAGCTATTGGGCTGAATCGCTCTTACCGCGTGCTAGCCTTCGCGCACCTAACCAAGGAGGCGCACTCAAATGACAGTTAACAACAGTGCGCCGCTCCGCGTCCGCTCCTAAAGCCGAACCGAACCACCGCTCCCTGAGCTGACGCGACCCCGCGGCGCACTCCTCCGCCGCATCTCAATTTGCGCATGAGGAGATCTCGTTGTTCGCTGATCGTCTTCGCGTGTCCGCGTCGCGCGTGTACTCGTTGCGCTTCTGTGCGCGGAGTTCTTCTGGGGTGCCGCAAGCGAGGGCTCCGACCGGCTGACGGACGCGCATCTGCTCATCGACCTGCGGTTCCCGCCCTTCGGCATCACGCCAGTCATGGCGTTCGGTGCGCTCTCGCTCGCCAGCACGATCGTGATCATCATCAGCGCACGGCTGACGCGTCGCGCCGTGCGGCAGCTCGAAGGGCGCGTTGTGTCTCGGTCGCTTGTGGCGCTGCAGCTCATGCGTGTCGCGGGCCGGGCTCTGTTTGCCCTGGCACCAAGCTGGGGTCTTGCCCCGGTGCCTTACTTCTTCGAATCGATCGTTCGCGCGTCCTTCTATCCGCTGTTCAACGCGTGGCTCATCCGGCGGACCGACGAGGACGTCCGTGCGACTGTCCTTTCAACGACGAGTGTCTCGAATGCGCTGGGTCAGATGGGCGGTGGCCCGATCTCGGGTGCGATCGGCAACCTCTACGGCATCCCCGCGGCGCTCCTGTCGAGCGCAGCGCTGCTGTTTCCCGGCGCGCTCTTCTTCGCGCATGCGACCGGGCTGCGCGCTGGGCGCGATCCACAGACGTGAACCTGAAGCAGAGCCGACAAAGCGTTGAGCGCGCGCTTGCCGCGGCTGGCAGACTCATGAACCGTGGACCGCGCCCTCATCCAATTCATCTGCGTCCGCAAGACTCATCGGCACACGCCTCCGCTCGATCCGTCGAGCCCCTTCAACGTCGCGGAAGAAGGGGGATGGGCCTACTGCCCGGGCGGGGAGCCAGATGGTCACAGGTGGTTCAAGACCGGCGGAATAACCCGGGCCGCGCTCGACAAGTTCGAGTGGCCTACTGAGGAAGAAGGCGAACCGTAGTACTGGGCCGTAACGGCCGGCCTCGTCAAAAGGTTCTTCCAGCGATGCACATGACCGCCGCGATCACCATGCTCGTCGCATCGATCTTCTCCGCTTTCAGTCCCCCCGTGCTTAGCGCGACCGCCGTTAACCCACTCGCGGCGGCCACGTGCACGCGCGACATAGGTCCGGGAATCGCACCGCCGACTGCAATACCGACAAAGCTGCCAGGTTTCCACGCGGCCTGGTACGGCCAGAGCGGCTACATGCGTCTCTGTCCCGGGGGAACCGCGCAGGCGACACTCGCTTACTACAACTCGGGTTCGCGCGGATGGGTCGCAGGCAAGATGGGCGAGGTCGCGTACCTCGGCACCTGGCAGAGCGAGCCCGGCCAGGATCAGCCGAGCACTCTTGGCGGCGACGGCCAGCTCGGTTCGCCCGCGACCGGGTGGCCCCGCTTCAATCGCATCGCGCAGCAGCCGGCCCCCTATGTCGGGCCGGGTCAGGTCGCGTGGTTCCAGTTCAACCTGCAGGCGCCGTCGCTTCCCGGCACATACCGGCTCTACGTGCGCCCACTTATCGAAGGTGCCCAGTGGCTCGAGGACATCGGAGTCTTCTGGCAGGTGCTCGTCCTCAATGCCGACGGGACGATGCCGACACCAACGCCGCCGGATCCGGCGGGCGTGACGTTCCGCATCGACGCCGGGGTAAACGCAAAGGACATCGCCCTCGTGCATCAGGGCGTGCAGCACGCGAGCAGATTCCTCGAAGCCGCT
>Ga0307312_10000785_pt1 | contig 15500 bp, 16 predicted proteins | sample ER_DNA_202_FD_194489 | JGI IMG/M metagenome (GOLD analysis project Ga0307312, IMG submission 194489) | Bulk soil microbial communities from the East River watershed near Crested Butte, Colorado, United States - ER_DNA_202 | ecosystem: Environmental > Terrestrial > Soil > Floodplain | place...
CGTCGCGGTCTGGGAGACGATGCTGATGGAGCTCGTGCCGCAGCACATGCTCTCGCGCGTGATCAGCCTGGACTGGTTCGGTTCGTTCGGCCTGACGCCAATCGGCCTGGTCGTCGTCGGCGCAATATCGGGCCTGGCCGCGCCGGGGACGATCATCGCCCTGGGCGCGTGCATCTCGATCCTGATCGTCGCCGGCGGGCTCTTCTCGCCTCAGATCAGGAACATCGACTGATGCCGGTCTACTGGAAGCCAAAGTACGGCACTCGCTCGAGCCGCCACCGAGACTGGGTGCGGCAGGAGAAGCGACGCGAGGCCGCGCTCCGGCGAGCTCCAAGGGTTTCTCTGCGCGAGCGCCTACGCCGGCTCCTCAGGCGCCGCCCCCGCTAAAGAAAACGAACGGTGTGAGGATCAGTACGTGCAGGTGGATGAAAAGGCCGATGCGCTCGAACAGCTCTATCGCGACCGCTACAGGACGTTCCGGGATGTGCTCGCCGGCATCGTCGGCAGCCACGACGTCGCGCGCGAGGTCGTCCAAGAGGCCTTTGCGCGGGCGCTCCGCGAGCTCCGTCGGTTTCGAGGCGAAGGAAGCCTCGAGGCGTGGGTCTGGAAGATCGCCGTCAACGTCGCACTCAAGGAGCGCCGCCGGCGCCTGCCCGAACAGGAACTGGCGACGGAACCCGTTGCAGACGCGAGCCCTTCGGATCCGGTCGTGCGTGACGCCGTGCTGGCGCTTCCACCCAGGAGGCGGCTCGTGATCTTCCTCCGTTATTTCGCAGATCTCTCGTATCGCGAGATTGCCGAGATCGTGGGCGTCTCTGAAGGAACCGTCGCGGCGACGCTGTCACAGGCGCACCAGGAACTGGCGATGCGCCTCGAGCGGGAAGCGGTGCGGCCGTGACGGAGGTAGTGCTCCGGGACGAGCTGCTCGCTCCGGGTCCCGACGACGCCGATTGGGGCGACGTCGTCCGTCGGGCCAGGCGTGTGCGCCGCCGCCGGTTGCTCGCGACGGGACTTGCAGTGGCCACGATCGTCTCTCTCGGGATCGGGGCCGCGTACGGTTTCGGCCATCCGATCGTGGACTTCGGGAGTGCGCCGAAAGGGCCGCGCACGGTGGTCAACGACTTCGGGAGCCTCGAGGTCGGGGCGCCCGAGGGGATGGCTCCCGGCGTGCTGCCAGATGAGGCTCGTCGAATCACAACGGTCACGATCGAGGACAAGAAGCACGTCCTTTGGGTCGCACCGACAAAAAGGGGCGGCTTCTGTGATCAGTGGTCGGACTTCTTTGGCGGCTGTCGCGCCGACCGTCACGAACGGTTCGCCGAGCGAATCGACGTCACGTATGGAGGCTCGGGCCCCGACTTCCTCGGCGGGTCATTCTTCCAGAGCGCAACCGCGCGGCTCGAGGTCGCCTACGCGGACGGGACCAGGGACGACATTCCGTTCGTGTGGGTGACGGCTCCGATCGATGCCGGCTTCTATCTCTTCCGCGTTCCGGACGCGCACCGCGTCGATGGACACCGCCCGACGGAGATGCGCCTTTACGACGCGGGGGGAAGACTGCTCAGGAGCCAACCGCTTGAGCATCTGAGCCTCGACGTCCTGAACCTGAACGCACACCGGCTCCCCGGCTACCCGCTCCTATCGGTCCCAAGAGAGGCAATCTGGGAGCAGCGACGCCAGCTCTTCGACCTCCGCGCGGACGATGGTGACCGCATCGGCCTTTGGGTCGCGCCGAGCCGCAGCGGCGGAACCTGCATGTGGACGAACCAGGGCTTGGGCTGCACGCGCGCGGGCGAACAAAGCAAGGAACCGACAATCGGACTGGGGTTCTCCGGAGCGGCGACTCACGTCACCCTTTGCTGCACCGTGGGACAAGGCGTGGTTCGAGTCGAGGCACGGTTCGAGGACGGCGATCGGATCGACCTGCCGCCGCCCAAGGAGGGCTATCTCGTCTGGCCGATTCCGGCGCGCCACTATCCGCTCGGCCACAGGCTCGACGAGCTGGTCGCGTTCGACTCCTCCGACCGCCAGATCGCTACACGGCAACTGAAGACGAACACCGCGGGTCTTTATCCGTGCGCGAAGCCGAAACAGCTCGGTTACGGCGTCTCGATGTGCCCGTAAGTCGCGACAAAATCGCGCGGGGGAACCGGTGTGGTTCCCCCGCGCTCAGTCGGGGTGCCCAGATTTGAACTGGGGACCTCTCCGACCCGAACGGAGCGCGCTACCAGGCTGCGCCACACCCCGAGCACGCACAGGTTAGCGCGTGCGCCGCGGGGCTTCCGTCACGGTGCCAGACACCCGCACGAGACCGTCACGGACTTTCCACACTCCCTGCTCACGAGAGGCTTCTCCCGGTGTCAGACACCTTCACGAGAGAGGAACGCGTCGATCGCGTCGGCGCAGGCTTCCGGGCGCTCGCCGATCAGGAGATGCCCGCAGTCGGCGATCGTGCGTAGCGGGGCTCGCAGGCGACGCGCGTAGTCGAACGCGTCGTCGATCGGCAACTGGTGGTCTCGCGCGCCCCAGAGGAGGAGCACCGGGCAGCCGACGCGGTCGAGGTCGCTCCGCGGATCGTCGCGGACGAGCGCTCTTGCGGCGCTGACCGTGTCTGTGTGGCGAGCCGGGCCCGAGAGGAAGGCCTCGGCAACGGCAGGCGGTAGGGCCGGCGGGTCTGACGCGCCCCAGCGGCCGAACACCAGCGTCTTCAAAAGCGCCGAACGCCCGACGCGGCGACGGTACGGCGCGATCCGCTTCCCCGGCTTGATCAGGCCGGTCATGGTCAGCGCGTAGCGCGCCTGGCGCGTTCCGGAGGAGATCCCGGCGGCTCCGGCCAGCACGAGGGAGCTCACAAGCTCCGGCCGCCGGATCGCAAGCCGCAGCGTGATCGCGCCCCCGAGCGAGTGGCCGACCACCGCCGTCGGCTCGCCGAGCAGCAGCGCGATCCGGTCCGCGTAGGCGTTCAGGCTCGGCGCAGCGGGCAGAGCCGAAGAGCCGCCGTGGCCGGGCAGCTCGGGCACGAGAACCCGCCGCCCGGGGAGCAGCAGCGGCGCCAGCGCGAGCCAGTTCGCAGCCGCGCCGCCGAGCCCGTGGACGAGCAGCAGCGGCTCACCCTCCCCCGCTACGAGGTACCGCAGCCGCGACCCGCGCGCCTCGACGAACCGCTCCTCGAACCCGGGCAATTCGGCCTTTGCGTCCATCCCCATCGCGGACTATTCTTCGAGAAGATGAATCGCTCGGGGAGGCAGGACCCCTGATTCCTGCCACACACCACAGAGGAGCAGTCGGCTAGCCCGTCTGGCGCGGAGAGCGCAGGCGGGCTTTTTGATACCCGGACCAGGAACGAGAGGAGCGAGATGGCAAACCACCTGACGCCCGAGGAACTGTCGAAGGAGCTCAACATCGACCGCCAGGAAGTGATCAAGGTCTGCCTGCAGGAAGGCGTGCCGATCTACCAGGGCAAGATCGACAAGACGCTCTTCCAGGCGCAGCTCGAGGCGATCGGCGCCTCACCGCAGCCGCACTAAAGACTAGAAGGGGTCTCCTACTTTCGCCCGGCCGCGGCGCGCTTCTTCGGCGCCGACTTCTTGTCCTTCGCCCCGTTGCCCGCGGCTGACTTGCCCTTTGTCGCCGCGACGCTCTTCTTGAGCGCCTCCATCAGATCGACGACCGGCGCCTCCGGCACGGGCTCTGGAGCCGCGATCTCCTCGCCCTTCAGCTTGGCCTCGAGGAGCTGCCGCAGGTTGTCCCGGTACTCGCTGTGCAGCGCCTCGGGCTCGAACTCGCCGACCAGCCCGTCGATCAGCTGCCGCGCGAGCTGGAGCTCCGGCTCGTTGACCTCGGTCTCTTCGACCGCCTCGTCGATCTCGGCCTGTGACCGCACGTCCTCAGCGAGGAAGAGCGTCTCGAGAACGAGCGCGTCGCCCTTCGGGCGGATGAGGCAGAAGTTCTCGTTGCCGCGGATCACCATCCGGCCGATCGCGGCCATGCCGGTCTCCTTCATCGCCTCGAGCAGCAGCACGTAGGGGCGCCGCTGCGCCCCTGCCGTCGCCGGCGTGAGGAAATAGGTCCGGTCGAAGAAGAGCGGGTCGACCTGGTCGAGCGGGACGAACCGCGAGATGTCGATCGAGCGCGACGTGTCGTGCTGTGCGATCGCTTCGAGGTCGGCCTCCTCCACGATCACGAACTGACCCTTCGAGACCTCCCAGCCCTTCACGATCTCGTCGTTCGGGACCTCACGCTCGTGCGTCGGGCACCAGCGCTTCTGCTTGATCGGCGTCTTGCACTCGCGGTGCAGCGTGCGGAAGGAAACGTCCGACGCGCGCGCCTTCGGCGTCGTCGCAGGCGCCAGCCCGACCGGGATTGTGACCAGGCCAAAACTCAGGGATCCGTTCCAGGTAGTTCGCATTGGGGCCGCCTAGGAAGTGTAGTGGGACCGGGCGTTTTCGCCGCGCCGCGCCACTTCCCTTCCGACATAAGCTGAGCGCATGAGCAGAACGATTGGGCGACTCTGGCGCGACGCGGTGAGCGCCGGCAGGACCAACCCCGCGTACCTCGTGGAGGGGCCGGACGGCTGGCACGAGGTCAGCTGGGAGGAAGCCGGCCGCGCCGTCGACGAGATCGCGAACGGCCTCCTCGCGCTCGGCGTCCGCAAGGGGAACGCGTTCGGGATCCTCGCCCAGACGAGCCTCGAGTGGTCGCTGTTCGACTACGCCCTCGCCCGGATCGGGGCCATCGGCGCGGCGATCTACGCGAACAACTCGCCGAAGGACTGCAGGTACGTGCTCGAGCACTCCGACGCGGTCGGCGTCCTGGTCGAAGACGAGGAACAGCGCGCGAAGATCGCCGATCTCGGCCTCCCGCACGTGATCTCGTTCGCCGAGCTCGATGACCTACGCGCACGCGGGCGCGAGTTCGCCGGCGGCAACCCGAAGGCGCTCGCGGACGCCGAGGCCGCGATCGACGAGGAAGACCTCTTCACGTTCATCTACACCTCGGGCACGACCGGCCCGCCGAAGGCCTGCATGATCCGCCACCGGAACTACTACGAGATGGCCGCTTGCACCGAGCACGTCGAGGGCTTCGCGATCTCGGACGACGTCATGCTGCTGTACCTGCCGCTGGCCCACAACTTCGGCCGGCTGATGCACCTCCTGGGAGCGTTCATCGGCTTCACGATCGCCTTCTGCCCCGACCCGCTCCGCATCGCGGAAGCGCTCACCGCGGTCCGGCCGACGATCGTGCCGAGCGTGCCGCGGCTCTATGAGAAGGTGCATACGGGAGTCGTGGCCAAGTTCGACGAGGCGACCGGCCTGCGACGGCGTCTCGTCGACTGGGCGCTTCACACGGGCCGTCAAGCGAGCACCTACCGGCAGCGCGGCGACTCGCTACCGCCAGGGCTCGCGGTCAAGCACGCGATCGCCGACCGACTCGTCTACAGCAAGGTCAAGAAGCGACTCGGGGGCCGCTGGCGTCTCGGCGTCTCGGGCGGGGCGCCGCTCGCCAAGGAGATCGGCGAGCTCTTCCACGCGCTCGACATCCTGATCATCGAGGGCTGGGGACTGACCGAGTGCACCACCGCCGCCTCGGTCAACCGGCCCAACCGGCTTCGCTTCGGGACGGTCGGCCCGCCGCTGCCGGGGTTCGAGGTGCGCGCTGCCGAGGACGGCGAGCTGCTGATCCGCAGCGAGACGATCTTCGCCGGTTACTACAAGGACGACGAAGCCACCCGCGAGGTGCTCGGTGACGACGGCTGGCTGCGCTCGGGCGACCTGGGCGAGATCGACGAGGACGGCTTCGTCAAGATCACCGACCGCAAGAAGGACATCCTCGTGACCGCCGGCGGCAAGAACGTCGCGCCGCAGAACCTCGAGAACGCGCTCAAGACCGCGCCCCTGGTCTCCCAGGCGCTCGTCGTCGGCGACCGGCGGCCGTACGTGGCCGCGCTGATCACGATCGATCCGGCCGTCGCCGAGGGACTGTCCTCGGGACAGGTCCAGGAGCGCGTGCAGGGGATCGTCGACGGCGCCAACGCCGACCTCTCGCGCTTCGAGCAGATCAAGCGCTTCGCGATCCTCCCGCGCGAGTTCAGCGCCGAGGAGGACGAGGTGACGCCAACGCTCAAGCTCAAGCGCCGCGTCTGCGCGCAGCACTTCTCAGCCGAGATCGAAGCGCTGTACGCCTAGGCGTTTCGCTGGGAGGCGAAAAGGTCAGGTGCATCCAAGTTGGTGCGCTAGACGGCCGCGCCGGCAAAGCCGCCACGGCCTCTGGGTCGGCGTCGCAAGCGAACGCCTTAGAGACGGCGAGCGCCGACGTAGGTCGACGCGTACCAGCCGGAGAGGCTCGAGATCTTTACCACGTCGCCGGTGTGCGGCGCGTGGATGAACTGACCGCCGCCGATGTAGAGACCGACGTGGCCGAGCCCGTCGAAGAAGACGAGGTCGCCGGGCTGCAGGTCGCCGCTCGGGACCGCCGAGCCGTAGCCGTACTGCGCCGCCGCGTTATGGGGCAACGAGACGCCGAAATGGGCGTAGACGTACATCGTGAACCCCGAACAGTCGAAGCCGGCTGGCGACGCGCCGCCCCAGACGTATGGCCTGCCGAGGAACTGCATCGCGTAGCCAACGACGCCGCCGTATTGCGAGGGCGGCGGGGTCCCTGCAGGCGGGGCCTGAATGCTGACGGTCTGGGAGATCGAGTTCGGGGCACTCGCCTGCTGCTCCTGGAGTCGAGCCTGCGCCTCGCGCTGGAGCTCGACCTGCCGCGCGGCCTCCTCTTGCTGCAGCTTGACGATCTCGCCGCGGATCGAGCTCAGCAGCGCGCGCCGCTGGCCGAGCTGGCTATCGATCGACGCCTTGGCCGCGGCGCGCTGGGCCACGACCTGCGTCTGCTCCGCGTGCGCGCGCTTCAGCTCGCGCTGGCGCTGCTGCACCTCGCGGCGAAGCGTCACGACCTGCTTGAGGACGATCGAATCCTGCTGCGAGACGCGGTCGACGGCGTCCATGTTGTTGAGCAGGTCGTCGAGGCTCGAGGAGCCGAGCAGCACGGCGAGCGTCGAGTCCTGGTTCTCCGAGGTATAGATGTCGACGAGTCGCGCCGACAGCTCTCGCTGCGAGCTCTTGAGGCTTCGCTTCGCGACCCCGAGGCTCTGCGTGTTCTGCGAGAGGTCGTGCTTGATGTGCGCGAGCTTGACGTTCGCGAGGTCGTACGCCTCGATCGCCCGCTCGAGGCTCGAGTCGAGCTGCTGGATCTGGTTCATCACGCTCTGCGCCTCGGCACGCTTCGACGCAACCGAGTCACCGGATGCGGGAACAGCAGTCGCCGCGAGCAGCAGCGTTGCTGCGAACGCGATGACCAGTGCCGGCGCCTTTCGTCTGGTCGAGCGCATGGGGGGCGATTTGCTCGACAGGCGCCCTCCTGGGAGGGGCCGGTTCGTCACAAGTGCGGCACCCTAACAACCTCATCGGACACCTGCAAACGGCTCAAATGTGTCAATTGACGCCAAGTGCTTTCGCCGGCCCGGAGCGCACGAGGTTCTGTGTTACGGTGCCGCGTCGTGTCGGGGGAGACCCGCAAGACGCGGCTGTGGCCCGTCGCAGCCGCGTTGCTCGTTCTTTGCAGTCTCGTGCCCGCGAGAGTCGCAGCGGATACGTCCGCCACGCTCCGCGCGCACGCCTCTGATCTCACCCAGCAGAACGCGAACCTCTCCGCCCGAGCCCACAGCGCGCTGCTCGACCTCTACGCGCTCGACTCGCGCCTCGACCGCCAGCGGGCCCACATCGTCGCGCTGCGGATCGAGACCGCGCAGGTTCGTGCCGCCCGGCGGGCGGCCCAGCAACGGCTCGCGATCGCCCACCGCTCGCTGATGGCCTCGCAGCGCACGCTTTCCGTCCGGCTCCAGCAGCTCTACGAGCAGGGCGACAGCGATCCGGTCGCAGTCGTACTCGGCGCGACCTCCGTCAACGAGGCGCTCAACAGCCTCGACACCATGAACCGCGTCGCGGACCAGGACAAGCTCGTGATCCGTCAGACGCAGCAGGCACGGGACACGTACCGGGCGCAGACGCGGACACTCGCTTCCCGAGAGCGCGAGCTCACGGCCCTCAGCCAGGAGGCCACGCAGACGGCGATCGCCCTCGAGCGCTCGCGTGCCCAGCGGGCCTCCTACCTCACCGGCCTGACGACGCAGCGGCGGCTCAACGCAGCCGCGATCTCAGAGCTGGTTCAGCAGGCGCAGTCGATCGAGGCGCGGGCAACTCAGATCTCCGCGGTCTCGCCGACCACCGGCGGAGGTGCGCCGCCCGGGGTGAGCGGAACGCTGACCGTCAGCGCCACCGGGTACTCGATGCCCGGCCGCACCGCCACCGGCGCGCCGGTCGGCTGGGGCGTCGTGGCCGTCGATCCGAGCGTCATCCCGCTCGGAACGCGGATGTCCATCCCAGGCTACGGAGAGGGGATTGCGGCCGACACCGGCTCGGCGATCCGCGGCAACACGATCGATCTCTGGTTCCCGACGCTCGCCCAGGCCCGCGCCTGGGGCAGGCGCACCGTCACGATCACCCTGCACTAGACTTCCCTGACCCGAACGGAGGGGGTCGGTGAGCCAGAGCGCCCAGACCAGCGCCGACGAAATCAGCGTTCGCGTCCTACTCGTGGACGACCACGATCTCTTTCGCACGGGGCTGCGCAACCTGCTCGAGGAGCGCGGCGTGCAGATCGCGGGCGAGGCCGCGGCAGGTGAAGAGGCGGTTCGGCTCGTCCGCGAGCTGACACCGGACGTCGTCGTCATGGACCTGCACATGCCCGGGATCTCGGGCATCGAGGCAATCCGCCAGATTGCCGGGTTCGCTCCGCTCACGCGGGTGCTCGTGCTCACGATCTCCGACCAGGACGAGGACGTGCTGCACGCGATCCTCGCCGGGGCGTGCGGCTATCTGCTCAAGGACGCCTCCGTTGACGAGCTCATTCGGGGCATCGAGGCGGCCGCGGTCGGCGAGTCACTCGTCTCGCCCGCGATCGCCCGCAAGGTGTTGCAGCAGGTGCGCGCGACGACGGTCTCTCCCGAGGCTGCCGATGCCGTCCGCGCGGAGCTTTCTCACCGCGAGCTCGACGTGCTGAAGCTGATCGCGAGCGGCAACGACAACGCGATGATCGCCGCCGAGCTACACATCAGCCCGAAGACGGTCAAGAACCACATCTCGAACATCCTCATGAAGCTGCAGATCGAGAACCGCATCCAGGCCGCGGTCTACGCCGTCCGCAGCGGGATCGTCTAGGACTAGGCGGCGGTAGCGGCGCGAACGGCCGTTGCGCGGGCGCGCAGCTGCGACAGCGTGCCGCGGAGGCGCTCGATCTCGCCCCCGGCGCGCGAGATGCGGCGCGAGACCTGGACGAGCTCCTTCGCCTTCTGCTCGCGGTTCCCGTCGTGGAGCTGGCCTGCAAGCTCGGACATCCGGCGCTCCAGCCGTAGCCGCTCGGCCTCGAGCGAGAGCGCGTGCGCGTAGCCGTCGGTCAGCGTCCGCTCGAGACGCGCAAGCGTCGCCGGCTCGTCCGACGCCGTCGAGGTGAGCAGCTCGTCGATCTGCTCGAGCAGGGCTGGGAGAGGATTACGCGCCACAGGCCTCGTGGCGATTATCGGAGTGGCGCCGCCTCCAGTACAAGGGCCGCACGGCCCATCCGCGAAGACGGTACGGCCCATCCTTGACGGCGGTGGCGATGCTCCGAACAATGGAGGCCCGTGGGACGCCGCCACTTGCTCATCGTCCTGCTCGGCGCCCTGGTGCTGGCCTCCTCGGCCGGCGCGAGCGGCTCGGGCATCGGAAACCGCCTCGCTAAGGCGCTCGCGGTCCCGCATGTGTCGCAGGCCCGTACCGCGGCGCTCGTCTTCGACCTGCAGACGGGGACGACGGTCTTCGCGCAGCACGACTCGCTCTCCCTGGCGCCCGCCTCCAACGAGAAGCTCGCCGTCACGTACGCGGCGCTCGTCGAGCTGCGGCCCGAGTTTCGCTTCGAGACGGACGTCGTCGGCCGCGGCGAGCAGGACGGGAGCGTCTGGCGCGGCAGTCTGCTCCTCGTCGGCCACGGCGATCCAACGCTCTCGAGCGGGAGCCTCGTGGCCCTCGCCCAGCAGGTGCGGGCGGCCGGCATCCGCCGCGTGACCGGCGCGATCCTCGGCGACGAGTCCTACTTCGACGCTCGCCGCACGGCGCCCGGCTGGAAGGCCGGCTTCTACATCAACGAGTCGCCGCCGCTGTCGGCGCTGACAGTCGACCGTGCCTACTACGCGGGTCGAATCTGGCGCAACCCGGCCCTCGGGGCGGCGCTCGAGTTCCGGGCGGCGCTCCGCCGCGCGGGCGTCTACGTCGTCGGCGCCGCGGGGACCGGGGTCGCGCCCCAGGATGGCGCCGACCTGGCGTCGGTCGAGTCCCAGCCGCTCTCGACGATCCTCCGCTGGATGGACCGCGTGAGCGACAACTTCACGGCCGAGCTCGTCCTGAAGCAGCTCGGGACGCTCGGAGGCGACCAGGGAACGTCGGCGCGCGGCGCCGCCTACGTCGCGCAGACCCTGGCGGGCGCGGGAGTGCCGCTCGCAGGAGTGCGGATCGTCGACGGCTCGGGCCTCTCGGTGCTCGACCGAGTCACTGCGCGCGAGCTCGCGGCGATCCTCGAAACGGCCTGGTCGGACCCTGACGTCGGGCCGATCTTCTTCGGCGCGCTGCCGATCGCAGGGATCAACGGGACGCTCTCCGATCGCATGCGCCGGGCGCCCGCGCGCGGGAATGTCGTCGCCAAGACCGGCACGACGTCGTGGGCGTCCGCGCTCTCCGGCTACGTCAAACGGCGCTACGTCTTCTCGGTGCTCCAGAACGGCAACCCGGTCTCGACCCTCTGGGCGCGCCGGGCCCAGGACCGGTTTGCGACGGTCCTAGCTTCTCAATAGCTTCTCGAGCCCCGCCTCGTCGAGGACCTCGACCCCGAGCTGCTCTGCCTTCGCGAGCTTCGATCCGGGGCTCTCGCCGGCAATCACGCCCGTCGTCTTCTTCGAGACCGAGTCGGCGACCTTGGCGCCTTTCGCCTCGAGGGCCTTGCGCGCCTCGTCGCGGCTGAAGCGCTCCAGCGTCCCCGTGATCACGTAGGTCGCGCCGGTCAGGGGGCCCTCGACGGGTCGCTCCTCGGCGGCCGCCTCGAAGCGCAGCCCGAGCCCCATCAGCTCCTCGACGAGCCGCCGGTTCTCCTTGTCGGAGAACCACTCCGCGATCGCCTCCGCGCGTTCGGGCCCGATCCCCTCGACGTCCTGGATCTCCTCCTGCGTCGCGTCGGCCAGCCGCTCGACGCTGCCGAAGTGGCGCGCGAGATTCTGCGCGGTGACCCAGCCGACGTCCGGGATGTTGAGCCCGAGCAGGACGCGCGAGAACGGCGTCCGCTCGATCGAGCCTTCGATCGCCGAGATCGCGTTCGAGGCGCTCTTCTCCTGGAAGCCGTCGAGCTCGAGGAGCTGGTCCTTCGTCAGCCGGTAGAGGTCCGGCAGCGAGCGAACGAGCCCGAGCTCCCAGAGCCGCCGCATCAACTGCTCGCCGACACCGTCGATGTCGGCCGGCCCCTGCACCCAGTTGATCAGCGTCTCGAGCCCGCGCGAAGGACAGGCTCGGTTCGGGCAGCGGTGCATCGCCTCGCCCTCGGGCTTGACGATGTTTGTCCCGCAAAGCGGGCACTTTTTCGGCATCCGAAAAGGCTTCGTACCCTTGGCGTGCGACCCCGCCGGACCGACGATCTGCGGGATCACATCGCCGGCGCGCTGGACGATCACGAGGTCGCCCTCGCGGATGTCCTTGCGGTTGATGTCCTCCTCGTTGTGCAGCGTCGCCCGCGAGACCGTGACGCCGCCGACCTGGACGGGCTCGAGCATCGCCCACGGGTTGAGCGCGCCGGTCCGCCCCACGCGGATCGCGATCTTGTTCAGCTTCGTCTGCGCCGTCATCGGGGCCCACTTGAACGCGCGCGCCCAGCGCGGCCGCGAGTGGAGCGCGCCGAGGATCGCCTGCTGCTCGAGCGAGTCGACCTTGATCACGATCCCGTCGATCTCGTAGTCGAGCTCCGCCCGTCGGCGCTCCCAGTCGCGACAGCGCTTCGCCACCTCCTCGATCGACTCGAGCCGCTCGGCGAACGGGTTCGTGCGGAAGCCGTGCTCGCGGAGCCACTCGAGCTCCTCCCAGTGCGAGCCGAGCTGCAGCCCCTCGGCGACGCCGAGCCCGTAGACCCAGATCGACAGCGGCCGCGACGCGGTGATCGACGAGTCCTTCTGCCGGAGCGAGCCCGCCGCCGCGTTGCGCGGGTTCGGCGCGAGCTTCTGGCCGAGCGCGGCGATGCGCTCGTTGAGCTCGCGGAACCCGGAGATCGGCAGGTAGACCTCCCCGCGCACCTCGGCGACCGCGGGCGGGTCGTTGCCCTGCATCCGCAGCGGGATCGCCTTGATCGTCTTCAGGTTGACCGTCACGTCTTCGCCCTGAATGCCGTCGCCGCGCGTCGCGCCGCGGGTCAGCAGGCCGTACTCGTAGGTGAGGCTGACGGCGAGCCCGTCGATCTTCGGCTCGATCACGTAGGCGACCGGCTCGTCCGAGTCGAGCCGCTTGCGCACGTCGTCGGCCCACTTCAAGAGGCTCTCGTCGTCGGTCACCTTCTCGAGCGAGCCCATCCGCGTCAGGTGTTCGACCTTCTGGAAGCGCTCGCTCGGCGGCGCTCCGACACGCTGGGTCGGCGAGTCGGGCGTGATCAGGTCCGGATGCTCCTCTTCGAGCGCCTTCAGCTCGTCGTAGAGCCGGTCGTAGTCGGCGTCCGAGATCTCCGGCTGGTCGAGGACGTGGTAGCGGTAGAGGTGGTGATTGACCTCCTCGCGGAGCTCGTCGAGCCGCTTCTGGACGTCCTTCTGCGTGCGCGTTGCCATCCGGGCGATCCTACCGACGGGCGATTACCATTCCGGCATGCGTTTCGTCTTCGTCACCGCGCTCTTCCTGGCCCTCGCGGGAAGCGCGAGCGCGGCGGTCTTCATGTTCCGCACGCCCTCGTCGAACATCGGCTGCATCTTCAGCTCGGAGCCGGGGTTCGGCGGCCCCGAGCTCCGCTGCGACATCCTGAGCGGGCTGAAGCCGGCGCCGACGAGGCCGAAAGGGTGCACGCTCGACTGGAAGTACGGCTTCCGGATCCGTCTTACCGGGCCGGGGCTGAAGGTCTGCGCCGGAGACACGGCTGTAAACCGGCGCGCAAAGGCCGTCCCCTACGGCGCGAGGTGGTCGCGCGGCGGCTTCACGTGCCTCTCGCGGAAGGCCGGCCTACGCTGCCACAACCGCAGCGGGCACGGCTTCTTCCTGAGCAAGAAGCACTCGTACCGGTTCTAGTAGCGGACGGAGAGCAGGTACAGGCCCCACGGTGGGGCGGTCGTGCCCGCTTCGCCGCGCTCTCGGCCTTCCAGGAGCTCCGCCAGCTGATCGGGAGTGCGCTCGAGCATCGTCCCGACCAGCGTCCTGACCATGTGGCGCAGGAACGAGTCTGCGGTGATCTCGAATTCGAGCGCTTCGTCGCGGCGGTGCCACACCGCTGACTCGACGACACGGACGAAGACCTTGTGCTGCGTCTCGGTCGGCGTGAAGGCTCGAAAGTCGTGGTCGCCGAGCAGGAGGTCAGCAGACTCGGCCAGGCGCTCCTCGTCGAGCGGCTGCGGGTACCACCAGCTGCGGCGCGTCTCGAAGGGCGAGCGCGCTCGGTGGCGGTAGACGCGGTAGCGATAGCTGCGGGCCTGCGCCGAACGGCGCGCGTGGAAGTCCGGCGGCGTCACTCCGGCCTCCACGACGGCCACGTCGTCCGGCAGTTCTGCGTTGAGCGCCTCGCGGGCGCGCTCGGCCGGGGGTCCGCCCTCGACCTCAACCGAGGCGACGTTCGCCAGCGCATGGACGCCCGTGTCGGTGCGGCCGGCGATCGCGAGCTCCGACCAGGACGCAAAGACCTCCTGCAGCGCCTCCTGCACCGCGCCCTCGACAGTACGCAGGCCAGGCTGCGCCGCCCAGCCGCGGAAGCCGGTGCCGTCGTACTCGAGCGTTAGCCTCAGCCGCACGTCAGGCCGCCCTCACACCGTTTGTAAGGCGTTCCTTATGATAAGGCGACTTGCTTGTTGTTAGGTACACTATACCAGTGACCGACAAGCAGACGTTCCTCCTCCAGCGAGTCCAGCCGGCGATGACCGGTCTGATCGACGGGTCGCTGTCGACCCTCGCGCCGATCTTCGCGATCGCGCTCCACACACACAAACCGTTCGACGCGTTCATCGCCGGAGTCGCGACCGCGATCGGGGCGGGAATCAGCATGGCCTTCTCGGAAGGCCTTTCGGACACCGGCGAGCTCACGGGCCGCGGGAATCCCTACGTGCGCGGATCGATCACCGGCGTCGGCACGTTCATCGGCGGGATCCTCCATACGCTGCCGTTCCTCCTGTCGAACTACCACGCGGCGCTCATCTTTGCGATCGTGGTGGTCGCGTTCGAGCTAGTCGCGCTCGCGGCGCTTCGCTGGCGCTTCTTCGAGACGAGCTTCGCCAGCTCGTTCCTGTCGGTCACGATCGGCGGTGCGGTGATCGCCGGCGTGAGCGCCGCGCTCGGAACTGCTTAGGCATCGCTTGCGATGCCGCATCAGGACGCGCGGGCTTCGCCCGTGCGTCCGTCTGAATCGACCGGTCGAACCGCGTGGTAATCCGGGAACGAGCTAGGTAGCGGCGGCGGTCTCTTCTTCGACCGGCTCTTCCACCGGCTCTTCTCGCCGCCGCCGCGGGCGCGGAGCCTCGGGCGTGAAGTCCACGAGCTCCAGGTAAGCCATCTCGGCCGCGTCGCCGAGCCGCGGGCCGATGCGAACGATCCGCGAATAACCGCCCTCTCGGTCCTTGAAGCGAGGGCCGACGTCGTCGAAGAGCTTGTGCACGACGTCCTGCGAGCGCAGGAACTTCAGCGCCTGCCGCCGCGAGTGCACACCTCCGCGCCGACCGAGCGTGATCATCTGCTCCGCGATCGGCCGGACCTCCTTCGCCTTGGCGACGGTCGTCTTGATCCGGCCGTGCTCGATCAGCGCGCCGGTCAGGTTCGCGTAGAGCGCCTTACGGTGCGAGGCGTCGCGGCCGAGCTTCCTCCCAGACTTGCGGTGCCTCACGCAGAGGAGCCCTCCTCGCCGCCCCGCAGGTTCAGCCCGTGCGTCGCGAGGGTCTCTTTGACCTCCTCGATCGACTTCTTGCCGAAGTTCGGGATCGCGGCGAGCTCGTTCTCGGTCTTCGTGACGAGATCGCCGATGGTCTCGATGCCGACGCGCTTGAGGCAGTTGTACGAGCGGACGCCGAGCTCGAGCTCCTCGATCGGGAAGTTCTCCATCCCGTGCGCGAGGGCCGGCTCGGCCTGTGCCTCTGCGGCGGCCGCCTCGCCGAGGCCCTCGATGCGATCGATGTCGGTGAAGATCGCGAGCTGCCGGAT
>Ga0307312_10000786_pt1 | contig 15499 bp, 13 predicted proteins | sample ER_DNA_202_FD_194489 | JGI IMG/M metagenome (GOLD analysis project Ga0307312, IMG submission 194489) | Bulk soil microbial communities from the East River watershed near Crested Butte, Colorado, United States - ER_DNA_202 | ecosystem: Environmental > Terrestrial > Soil > Floodplain | place...
CGGCGCACGAGCTGGGCAAGGCCCTCCGCGCCGCGCTCGCGGCGGATAATGCGTTGAAGACCGCAACCGTGAGCGACGATCGAGGAATTGTGACGCAATTGGTGCTCGGATTCGCGAAGCTGAATCGGGAGGCAGCGTGAGTCGAAAGATGGAACGATGGAATGTTGGAACGATGCTTTCCATCCTCGCTCTTTCCATCATTCCATCGTTCCATCTTTCCGCTCAGACAGATTCCCGGCTCATCGAAGCGTTACGCCTCGCCCAGTCCGGCCAGGTCGATTCCGGCCGCGCCATCGTGCGGCGGTTGCTGGTAACGATTTCACCGAGCGATTCGGTGTTTCCGCAGGCGCTCCTCGCGGCCGCCAAGATCGCGCCGGATGCACAAACAGTCTCCAGCCATCTCAACCGCATCATCGTCGAGTATGGCGCCGGCCCGTGGGCCGACGACGCGCTCCTGCTGCTGACACAGCTCTACTTCGCACAGCATGACCCGACGCAGACCGTGCAGGCCGCCGAACGGCTGAATCGGGACTACCCCGATTCACCGCTCCGGCCGCGCACCAACTTCTGGGCCGCGCGCGCGTACTTCGAGCTCAAAAACGAAACGCGGGGCTGTGAGCTGATCCACAACGCGCTCGACGGGGCCGGCGACGACGTCGAATTCAAGAATCAGGTGAACTTCTACGCGACGCGGTGCAGTCCACCCTCGACTGCTACGATGACGAGCATCACGACCTCGACACCGGCGTCGCCCGATACCGCTGCGAGGACGCCGCTCGCCCCGCCCTCAGCGGCCCCGCACGCCTACGCTGTGCAGGTACTCGCCGTGAAAAGCGCCGCCCAGGTCGACGACATGCTCACGCGGCTCAAGGTGATGGGTTTCGACGCGAGAGTGGTGCGGGACTCCGTCGGCTTCTTCAAGGTGCGCGTAGGACGCTACGCCACCCGCCAAGAAGCGCAGCGCGTGCAGGCACGGCTCAAACAAAAAGTCGGCGGGCAGCCATTCGTGGTGGACGAGCCGTGACGGCAGTGACGCCCCCCGAGACCCCGCTCATGCAGCAGTACCGCGACATCAAGGCCCGCCACCCCCAGACCATTCTGTTCTTCCGGATGGGCGACTTCTACGAGATGTTCGAGGACGATGCCAAGCTCGCGGCGCGCGAGCTTGGGCTCACCCTCACCTCGCGCAATAATGGCGGCGCGGCCGAGATTCCCCTCGCAGGCGTTCCCGTGAAGGCGGCAACCGAATACCTGCGGCGGCTGATCGCCGGCGGCCACCGGGTCGCGATATGCGAGCAGATCGAGGATCCCAAGCTCGCCAAAGGCATCGTTCGCAGAGCCGTGGTCGAGACGGTGACGCCCGGCACAGTGCTCACGGACGACTGGCTCGTACGCAACCGCAATAACTACATCGTCGCGGTGGATCCGCGCGGAATCGACGCGGGGCTCGCCACCCTCGATATCACCACCGGCGAGCTGATTCTCGAAGTGGTGCCGATTGCGGACATCGAGCCCGCATTGGCACGCTACGAGGCCCGGGAGCTGGTATTGCCTACTGACGCGGCGGTTGCGTCGTCCGCCACCACGGTCACAGTGCGCGAAGCCTGGGAGTTCGACCCGCAGCTCGCGCGCGAAGACCTGACGCGGACCTACGGCATCGCCTCGCTCGACGGACTGGGCGTCGGGGCGGACGATGCCCCGGCCATCGGTGCCGCCGGCGCGCTGCTGCGCTACGCGCGCGAGCTGAAGCCCGGCGGCTTGCCGCACCTCGCCCACCCCACCATCGTGCGGCGCGGCGACGTGCTGCCGCTCGACGAAATGACGCGGCGCAACCTCGAGCTCGTCGAGCCGCTGCGATCGGACGGGGACGCCGAAAAGGCGACGCTGCTCGGCGTGATCGACCGCACCCTGACTCCCATGGGCGGCCGGCTGTTACGCCGCTGGCTGCTGGCTCCGCTAGTCGATCCCGCCGCGATCAACGCGCGACTCGACGCGGTCGCTGTGCTGGTCGGCGACAGCCGCGGCCGGGACCGGCTGCGCGAAGCACTCGACGGCGTGCGCGACCTCGAGCGCCTCGCTGGACGGGCAGCGCTGGGGCGGGCCACGCCGCGCGAGCTGGGCGCCCTGCGCGATTCGATCCTGCGGCTGCCGGACGTGGCGGGCGCCGTGGGCGGGTTCGACGGACGCGAGCGGTCCACGCTGCTCGAAGCGAGTGCGCACGAGCTCGACCTCCTCACCGATATCGGCGAGGAGTTATCGCGCGCGCTGGTGGAGCACCCGCCCGCGCAGCTCGACGATGGGGACGCGATCAAACCCGGCTACGACTCGGGTCTCGACGACTTGAAGGCCGCGCGCGACGGCGGCAAGCAGTACATCGCCGCCCTGCAATCGCGCGAACGGGAGCGGACGGGGATCTCGTCTCTCAAGGTGGGATTCAACAAGGTCTTCGGATACTACATCGAGGTCACGCATACCCATCGGGACCGCATCCCGCCTGATTACGAGCGGCGCCAAACGCTCACCGGTGCGGAGCGCTACGTCACGCCCGACCTGAAGGAGTACGAAGCCCAAGTCCTCGGCGCCGAGGAACGGATCGCCGCGCGCGAGGCGGAAGTGGTGGATCAGCTGCGGCGCCGCGTGGCCGGCGTCATCGCGCGGGTGCAGGCAACCGCGGGCCTCCTGGCGCGCCTCGATGCGTGGGCCGCGCTGGCCGACGTCGCTGAGCGCGAGCGTTACGTGCGGCCGGAGGTGACGAGCGAGTTCGCGCTGCAGCTCGAAGGCAGCCGCCATCCGGTCGTCGAGCGGATGATGCCGCGCGAGGCGTTCATTCCCAACGACGTGACGCTCGACGAGGCGGGGCGCGTGGTGCTGCTCACCGGGCCGAACATGGCCGGCAAGTCCACCCTGCTCCGACAGGTCGGCCTCTGCGTCGTACTCGCGCAGATCGGCTCGTTCGTCCCGTGCCGGCGTGCAACGATCGGCGTTGTGGATCGGCTCTTCACGCGAGTGGGCGCGTCCGACAACCTGGTGCGGGGTCAATCGACCTTCATGGTCGAGATGAGTGAGACGAGCGCGATCCTCCACGCCGCCACCGGCCGGAGCCTGGTGCTGCTCGATGAGATTGGCCGCGGCACGTCGACCTACGACGGTGTGGCGATCGCGTGGGCCGTCACCGAATGCCTGCACAACACCATCGGCTGCAAGACGATCTTTGCGACGCACTATCACGAGCTGACGCAGCTCACCGAAGCGCTCGAGCACGTCCGCAACTTCAACGTGGCGGTGCGCGAGGTCGGCGAGGAGATCGTGTTTCTGCACCGGCTCGAGCCAGGCGGCGCCGACCGCTCGTACGGAATTCACGTCGGCCGGCTGGCGGGACTGCCCGCCCCAGTAGTCAAGCGTGCGTGGCAGGTTCTCAAACTGCTGGAGGCCGGTCACCACGTGGCGCAGCAGCGCCCTCCGGCGCCTCTCGATGCCACACAGCTCGGCCTGTTCGCCCCGGCGCCTGATCCCATGTTGCTCGAGCTCGACGGTCTCGACGTCAATTCGCTGTCGCCGCTCGACGCCCTGAATCGACTTGCGGCGTGGCAGAAGCGCCGGAAAGATGGAGGCTCCTGACGTGCGTTCGATGTTGCTGGTGGCGCTCGCCCTGACCGCGTGCCGCGGCGGATCGAAGCAATCCGACGGGCAGACGAGCCAGGCCGCCCCGCCGCCCGAGTCGGAAGCGCCCGTCGCGCTCAACCCGGACGTGCCGATCGCGTATCCCCCTACGCTGTTCGATCAAAAGGTCGAGGGGGACGTGACGCTGAGGCTGTTCGTCGACTCGACCGGCAAGCTCATTCCCGAATCCACTCGTGTCGCGGAGCCGAGCGGTTACCCCCCGCTCGATTCGGCGGCGGTGGCCGGCTCGGCCACGCTGCGCTTCGCGCCGGGGAAGCGACACGGTGTCGCGGTGGCGACGGCGTTCCTCCAGCCGGTGGAGTTTCGCCAGGTAGGCACGACGCGCACAGGAACGGTGACGCTGCCCGCCACCCCCGCGCCGACGCCTCCCCCTGCGGCAGCGCCGCCGCCCGCGCGACCCAGCCCCCGTCCGCCGGTCGTCCGGCCGGACACCACGCACTCAGACACGACACGGATTCGACGCGCGCCTGTCGATACGACTCATCGGCCCTCTGACACGACCAAGGCACGCACGGACACGAGTGCCACAGCACACTAAGCCGTACGAGAACGTTCTCGAGACGATCGGCTGGACCCCACTGATCCGCATCAACAAGGTCACGCGCGGAGTCCGCACGCCGGTGTACGGGAAGGCCGAGTTCTTCAATCCCGGTGGGTCGGTCAAGGATCGCATCGGTCTGGCAATGATCGAAGCGGCCGAGCGCGCGGGGAAACTCAAGCCCGGCGGGTTGATCGTCGAAGCGACGTCCGGCAACACCGGTGTAGGACTGGCGATCGCCGCCGCGGTCAAGGGGTATCGCTGCATCTTCACGATGCCGGACAAGATGTCGCAGGAGAAGGCGCGGCTCCTGCGTGCCCTCGGTGCCGAGGTCATCATCACCCCAACCGCCGTTCCGCCCGATCATCCCGACAATTACATCATGAAAGGCCGCGCCATCGCGGCCGCGCACGACAACGCGATTTTCGCGGATCAGCACTTCAACCCGGTGAATCCGGACGTGCACTATCACACGACGGGACCGGAGATCTGGGAGCAGACCGCGGGGAAGGTGACGCATTTCGTCTGCGCGCCCGGCACGGGCGGGACGGTGAGCGGCGCCGGCAAGTACCTGAAAGAAAAGAACCCTAAGATCCGCGTCGTGGCGGGCGATCCGGTGGGATCCATCTATACCGACTTCGCGAAAAACCGCCAGAAACACGAGGGGGCGCCGTACAAAGTCGAAGGCATCGGCGGCGACAAGATTCCTACGTCGCTGCACTGGGACGTGATCGACGAATGGGTGGTCGTGAGCGACAAGGATGCGATGCAGATGGCCCGGCGCCTGTCGAAAGAAGAAGGACTGTTCGTGGGAGGATCGACCGGTGTGAATGTCGTCGCGGCGCTGGACGTGGCGCGTCGAGTCGACGATCCCAAGGCGCTGGTCGTAACCGTGCTGGCCGATACGGGCGAGCGCTACCTCAGCAAGGTCTACAACGAGGAGTGGCTGCGCGAGAACCAGCTCATCGACGACGAGCGGCTGACGGTGGGCCGGCTCGTGGCCGCCAAGAACACCGACCAACCGCCGCTGATTCATGTCGCGCCGGAGGCCTCCGTCCGCCAGGCGCTCAATCTGATGTCCACGTATAACGTGTCGCAGCTGCCCGTGCTGGACGGTGACGACGGCGTGGGCGCCATCTCCGAACAAGCGCTGATGGCGCGCGCGATCGGACAGCCGAAGATCCTCGACAGCGCGGTGCGCGAGATCATGGACCCCCCGTTCCCCGTCGTCGACAGCGAGTCACCGGTCGCGCTGCTGACGACCCTCTTGTCGCGCACGACGCCGGCCGCGCTGGTGCGACGCAACGGGAAGGTTCTGGGCATCGTCACACGCTACGACCTGCTGCACCAGCTCGCGGGTATTCGCTGATGCGGATCACGGTGCTCACGGGAGGCGCGACCTCGGAGCGCGCCGTCGCGTTCGCTAGTGCCTCCCAGATCGTGGCCGCGCTGCGTAGCCGCAAACACCAGATCCACGTGGTCGATCTCGCCGGCGGCCTGCTCGACGAGCACGCCGAGCGTGAGCTGCTGGGCGGCGCGGTCGGTGCTACGCCGCCAAGCGTCGAGGCCCTGGCCGAGCGTCAGCGGCGCATGCTCTCGGAGGAGCTCGCGGAGCTCGAGCCCGTCCCAAACGCCGATGTGCTCTTCCTGGCGGTGCACGGGGGCGCCCTGGAAGGCGGTACGCTGCAGGCCGTGCTCGAGGTGCTGGGCGTTCCCTATACCGGCAGCGGACCGCTGGCGAGCGCGCTAGCCATGGATAAGGACCTTTCCAAGCGCCTGTTTCGCGCCGCTGGTGTACCCGTCCCCGCGTGGTTCATGGCGCCTCCTACGGTAGGTCCTGAGGACGTGAGCACGGCCCTGGGCTGGCCGGTGATCGTCAAACCGTCCAAGCAGGGTTCGTCCGTCGGCCTTACCCTGGTGAAGAAGGCTCAGGATTTGGGCGAGGCTGTCAAGCTGGCGTCGCGCTACGACGATGAAGTGATGGCGGAGCAGTTCATCCCGGGGATCGAGCTGACGGTCGGCGTACTCGGTGACGTCCCGTTGCCGGTGGGGCAGATCGTCCCCAGGCACGAGCTGTTCGACTATGAGACGAAGTACACGCCGGGGATGTCGGACGAAACGTTTCCCGCCAAGATCGACACCGTGCTCGCCCGACAATTGCAGGAGTATGCACTGATGGCGCACCGCGCCTTGAAGCTCAGCGGCTACTCTCGGATCGACTTCCGGGTGAGTCCCGAGGGAGACATCTTCTGTCTCGAAGCGAACTCCCTGCCGGGAATGACCCGCACCAGTCTGTTCCCTCAGGCCGCGCAGGCGGCGGGTATCCCCTTTCCCGAGCTCTGTGAGCGTATCGCGAGCTTGGCCCGGAACAACAGAGCCGGATAAGGGGGATAAAAACTAGACGCCTCACAGCACACGTAGGAGCACAGATGGGCCCGCAGCGAATGTACGGTTTGACTCCATGGGTACGGCGACTGCTCGTCGCCAACGTGCTCGTGTTTCTAGTCCAGAACACGCTGTTCGCGACGAATCCAGCCTTCGCCACAGTCTTCGCGTTCAATCCCATGCTCGCGTGGAGCCAGCCGTGGACCTTCGTCACGTACATGTTCCTGCACGCCGGGCTTCTGCATCTCGCGTTCAACATGCTCGTCCTGTTCGTGTTCGGCTCGTCCGTGGAAGAACGGATGGGCGGGCGGATGTTCATCGTGTTCTACCTCCTCTGCGGCATCGGTGGAGCGGCGGCATCGTTCCCGCTGACGCAGGCCGTCGTGGTCCCGCAGGTGCTCGGCGCATCCGGCGCGGTGCTGGGCGTCGCCGTGGCGTTCGCCTGGTACTGGCCCACCCATCCGGTCTTCGTCTTCCCGTTGCCGGACCCGATCCCGGCCAGGTGGCTCGTCACATTCCTGGTCGCGTTGGACCTGGTGATCGCCCTGCTCGGCGTGAGCGACGGGATTGCGCACCTCGCCCACCTCGGCGGTGTCGCGACGGCGCTGCTCTACCTCAAGGGACAGGATTGGCGCGCGACGCGCGGCGAACGGAGTGGACGGCAGCTGTCGGAAACGAGCGTCCTGGTGTCGCAGCCGCCGCGGGTCAGCCGCAGCGGGGCGATCCCTCCGTCCGCGCAGCGCACCAAGGGGCGCAGCGATCCCGACGCACGCGCCAACGCCGAGATCGATCGCGTGCTCGACAAGATCATCGCGAGCGGCGTCGATAGCCTGACGCCGGCGGAGCGCAAGTTTCTCACCGAGATCAGCCGACGGTTGCGTACGCCACCGAAGGCGTAGTGTCAAGTCGAACTCGGTAACAAGCGACATTGATATCCGCTGGACGCCTTCCCAAATTGGGCGGCAACCAGCGCAATGCTCGTAAATCTCGTACCGGAGTTCCTCGCAACGCTGGCCGCGCCAGACCCCTCCGCGGCGTACCACGAGTATCTCGATCGCCATCGTCCGGTGTTGAGCGCCTACTGGCAGAACTACGTGCTCGATCCCGGATCGCCGCATGTCGAGTCGATCATCGCCAGCGCGCTGCGTGCCGATCGCTCCGATCTCAAACGCTTGCTCGAGGATGTGGACGTCGTCGCGGTGGCCGAAGATGCGCTGCGCCGCGCGACCGAGCTGCTCGAGGCCGACTGTCCGGTCGATCTCTACGTCATGGTCGGCGTCGGCGCGGCCAATGCGGGCGAGCTCGTCGTTGGCGGCCGGGGCATCGCGTTCGTCTGCCTCGAGCACTTCACCGGTCGCGCGAACGCGCAGTCGTACGGCATGGGACTCGCGCCCGCGCTGCTGCCGCTGTGGATCGCGCACGAAGTCGCGCACGCGCTGCGCTACACGTCGCCCTCGAGCCGCGCGGCGATGCGGCGCCTCGTCGTCGAGCTCGGGGGAGGCGGGGGGGGCGGGGGGGGCTACTACGACGGCTGGGAGATCGGCTCGCGCGCCACGTTGCGCGAGCTCGTCGTCAACGAGGGCGTGGCGATCGCCGCGTCGCAGGCGGTCGCGCCGGGCTTCGAGCCGTGGGAGTACTTCGGCTACAACCGCCGGCAGTATCGCCGGCTGCGCGAGCTCGATGCGTTCTTGCGCCGGGCCTCCGTTACGGACCTCGACGCGACGGGCCTGGGCCTTAGGCTGCGCTACTTGTCCGGCGGCATGAGCCCGGCGGCGCGTCTGCTGGCGGGTAAGGTGCTCCCTGAGCGGTCCGGCTACTATCTCGGTCTCCGCCTCGTCGAGAACTACTTCGCCGAGCATGGCGCCGCCTCGACGGTGCGGGCTGCCGTCGAAGAGCTGCGGCAGGCGGACGACCGGGCCGCGGGTATCCAAACGGCGTGAGCCCGCGCGGAAAACAGCGACCCCCCCCCAAGCCCCTCCCCGTCCCGTCCCCCCAGCCTGCGCCACCCGGGACGGAACGCCGCAGCAATCGTCCGCTGCGGGAGGTGCTGGATGACCTTCTCAGCCACACACGAGATACTGCCCGCCGCGCCAAGAAGATGACGCCGGCGGAGCTCGACTACGCCCAGCAGCGGCTGGAGTGGCTGGCGGATGAGGTCTGGCGAGTGGCGACAGGCGAGGCTACCCCGCCCGAGTAGATTACGCGTCTATGGGGACCCGCGGCGAATTCAAGGTAGCCATCACCAAGGAAGACCTGGTTTTCGCGGCGGCGCATTTCATTACGTTCGCCGGCCACCGCTGTGAAACACTGCACGGCCATAACTATCGCGCCGGCATCGTCGTCGAAGGCGGTCTCCAGAAGGACAGCTGGTTCGTGATCGATTTCGCGGCCGTGAAGACGTTGATGCGGCGCCTCACCGACGAGCTCGATCACCGGGTGCTGCTGCCTCGCGACAATCCCAAGCTCACGATCTCGGAGGAGAACGGCAGCGTGCGTGTGGCCTTCGAGGGCCAGCCACGCTACGTCTTCCCCGCACGCGACTGCGTGATCCTGCCCATCCCCAATACGACCGTCGAGATGCTGTCGCAGTATCTCGCCGGCCGTGTACGCGCCGAGCTCGGCTCTCTGCACCTCAAGGCGATCGAAGTCGAGGTGGAGGAGAACTTCGGCCAATCAGCGAGCTACCGTGAAACCCTCGACTAAGCTCTCGCCCGCCGAAATCGGCGATCGATTGAAGGGCTTGCCCGGCTGGCGTCTCGAAGATGGGGCCATCGTCCGCGACTACCAGACCGACGGCTGGCCCACCACGCTGATGCTCGTGAACGCGATCGGGTTTTTCGCGGAAGCCGCCGACCATCATCCCGATCTCGCGGTGAGCTGGGGGAAGGTGCAGGTGAAGCTCTCGACGCATAGCGCCGGCGGCGTCACGGCGAGCGACATGGAGCTGGCCAAATTGATCGAGCAGACCGCGCTCTGGCGGCCATCAGCCGCCAGCGCCTTGCGAGGGACGAAGAAGAAATTCGTGGGATCGTGACACAGGTCCTACCTCTCGTTCCCGTTCCAGACCCCTTCGACACGTGCGTTCGCTTCAGCGGGCTTCCCTACCTCCTCTTCCTCGATAGCTCGGCGCAAGGCGCGCTGAGCCGATACTCGTTCCTCGCCGCTGATCCGGTCGCCGTCGCGCGTACGCCGGCAGCGGCACGCGACATGTTGCGCACGCATCGTCACGCTCCGGTGCCCGGGTTGCCTCCGTTCCAGGGTGGCAGTGCCGGCTACGTCGGCTACGACTGGGGTGCCGAGCTGGAGCACGTCGTGCGACCGCCGGCCGACCGTCTGACGCCAAACCTGCCGGACGTGGCGCTCGCCTTCTACGACTGGGTGATCGCCTGGGACCACCTCGACCAGAAGGCGTGGCTCATCGCGATTGGGAACGAGGAACGTGCAACGGCACGTACCGCGTGGGTGCGCGAGCGGCTCCTTGCCCCGGCGCCGACCATTCGGGGTCACCCCGCACCGGCATCCGACCCACCCCGCTCCAACGTTACGCGCGTCGAGTTCCAGGCCGGCGTAGCGCGCGTTCGCGAATACATCGCGGCAGGCGATGTCTATCAGGTCAACCTGTCGCAGCGCTTTCATGCACCGTTCGCGGGTGCGGCGCTCGCGCTGTACCGCCGCCTGCGCGCCCGCAATCCGGCGCCGTTCGGCGCCTATCTGGAGTTCGACGGCGCCCTGGTCGCGAGTATCTCGCCCGAGCGGTTCCTGCGGCTCGACGCCACGACACGCGCAGCCGAGGCGCGGCCCATCAAGGGGACCCGTCCGCGCGGGACGACCGCGGCGAAAGACGCCGCATTGGCGCGCGACCTGCTGGACAGCGAGAAGGACCGCGCCGAAAACGTCATGATCGTGGATTTGCTCCGGACCTCGGGAAGGTCTGCCGGCCCGGGTCGGTGCACGTCCCCGAGCTCTTCGCACTCGAGTCGCATCCCACAGTGCACCATCTCGTCTCGACCGTCACGGGCGAGCTGGCGGACGGCGCCGACGCATTCGATTTGCTGCGGGCGGCGTTCCCGGGCGGATCGGTGACGGGCGCCCCGAAGATTCGCGCGATGGAGATCATCGCGGAATTAGAGCGGGCGCCGCGCGGGCTCTATTGTGGCGCGATCGGCTACGTCTCGGCCACCGGCGCGATGGACTTCAATATTCAGATCCGAACGATCGTGTTGCAGGACGGGAGCGCGACCTTTCACGCCGGTGCGGGCATCGTGTGGGATTCTGAGCCGGCCGCGGAGTACGACGAAACGCTCGCGAAGGCGCGGACGATGATCGAAGCGCTCACTTCCCCACGCAAAATGCCGCGAACACGCGGTCGAGCACATCCTCTGGCGTAACCGCACCGATCAGCTCGTCGAGCGCCAGCACCGCCGCACGCAGATGGGTCGCCGCCGCCGCCGCGTCCACACCGCCCGCGCGCGCCGCCCAAAACGCATCCAACTCGGCGAGGGCGCGCTCCAATGCGGCGCGATGGCGCGCGCGCGTAACGACCGGCTCGACGTCACCCAGGGCGAGTAGGCGCCCGAAGGCGACTTGTGCCAGCTCATGGCGCAGTTCAGCCAGCCCGAATCCGGTTACGACCGAGACTGACGGTCGGACGGTCGGACGGTCGGACGGTCGATCAACCTTGGTCCGGACCACGACCACCGGCGCTTGCACGTGAGCGAGAAATGCATCCCGAGACGGATCATCCTGCTCCTCGCAATACATCACCAGATCCGCGGCCGCCAGGTACTTCCTGCTGACCTCGATGCCCAGCTTTTCGATGCGCTCGTCCGAGTCGCGCAACCCGGCGGTATCGACGAGGCGAAACGGAAAGCCCTCGATCACGGCATGCGCCTCGATCGCGTCGCGCGTCGTGCCGGGGATCTCCGTCACGATCGCGCGCTCGGTGCCGAGCAGCGCGTTGAAGAGCGCCGACTTCCCGGCGTTAGGGCGGCCCGCGATCACGAGCAGCGCGCCCTCCCGCAGACGCTCTCCTTCGGGTGCGGTCTTTAACAGATCTGCCACGCGATCACGCACGACGCACCACGCACGACGCACGGTTGTTTCACTCACCGGTCCTTCATCCTCCTCCGGAAAGTCGATGTCGTACGCGATCAGCGCCTCGAGCTCGAGGATCTCGCCGCGGAGTGCGGTGAGGCGGTCGGATAGGCCACGCTCGAGCTGGTGCAACGCGCGGCGCCGCTGCACCGGCGATCCGGCATCGATGAGATCGGCCGTCGCTTCCGCCTGGAGCAAGTCCATTTTGCCGTTGAGGACCGCGCGGCGTGTGAACTCGCCGGGTTCCGCCGGTCGCGCGCCGGCGGCGGCGAAGGCGGCGAGCGCGGCAGCGGGAACGACCAGGCCGCCGTGCGTCGAGATCTCGACGAGGTCATCGCCCGTGTAGGAGTGCGGTGCGGGGAAGCAGGCGGCGAGACAGTCGTCGACCGGCTCACGAGAGTCGGGATGCAGCAGCCGCGCGCGAAACACGGTGCGCGGCGGCGTCGGAGAAAATGGTGCCAGGCAGCGGGCGGCGATGACGAACGAACCGGCGCCCGACAGACGAATCAGGGCAAGCGCTCCGCGACCCGGTGGCGTCGCCAGCGCGACGATGGGGTCGGCGAGCAGGCTAGGTCTTTGGCGGCGGCTTTGGGGGCGGGGGAATGACCCGAGCGCCACCGGCGGTCACCGGCGCGTCGCGCAGGCGGCGCTTGGCGATCCTGTACTGCTGCGGAATGCTGAAGAAATTCTGCGCCGCGTAGTACAAGTTCAATCCCGATGCGAAATTCAGAAACAGCAGCGTCATGACGATCGGCATGAAATACACCATCATCTTGGTCTGCGGATTCGGCGGCACGCCGATCTGCCCGACCTTGGACAGCGCGAACATCGACAGGCCCATGAGGATCGGAATGATCTTGTAGGGGTCGGGTCGCGACAGGTCCGGCAGCCACAGGAACGGCACACCGCGGAACGCGATGGTGTTCGCGAACACGAAGAAGAGCGCGAGCAGCACCGGCATCGGCAGCAGCATCGGTAAGCAGCCACCGAACGGATTGACCTTGTGCTCCTTGTAGATGCGCAACATCTCGCGCTGCAGCCGTTCGGGGTCGTTCTTGTACTTGTCCTGCGTCTCCTTGATCAACGGGGCGACCGCCTGCATGCGGATCCCCGACTCCATCGCCTTCTGGTTGAGCGGCCAAAGCAGGATCCGCACGACGATACCGAAGAGGATGAGCACCCACCCATAAGCGAGATTCAGGCGCTCGTGCATCCACAACAGCACCGTCAGCACGATCTGCGACACCGGCTGAATGATCGGCCGGAAAATGCCGCCGTACGGATTGGCGTCATCGAGATCGTGGCCCAGCTTCGCCAAGTGACGCGAATCGAGGGGCCCGGCGAATACCTGATAGCGGAACGTCCCGGCGGGCTGCACCGGCGTCGTCACCAGGACGTGCGCGCGCGGCGCGAGCTTGCCGGTGCGCGGACCCCCGATGGCGATCGCGCCGGCAAACTTCGGTTGTCCCTCCTCCAGCGCTAGCGCAGCGAGGAAGAAATATTTCGATTTGACGCCGACCCACTCGAACGGCCCGTTCAGCAGTAATGGCTGACCGGCTTTGATGCCGGAAAAGTCGGTACGCTCAGTCTTGGACGCTTTCGTGACCACGGAGTAATGGCGATAGTCGTCCACCGAGTCCTTCTCGGCGGAACGCAGTCCGTGGGCCAGGTCGATCAGCAGAATCGCTCCGCCGCTGCCGAGTCCCGTCACGGAGCCCTGCACGTCGAAGCGATACTCCTCCGGCACGAAACGGTATTCGAGCATGACGTGCGAGCCGCTGCGGTCGGCCTCGAAGCGCAGCGGCTTGGCGCCCTGGCCCACATAGGCCACGATGCCGGGCTCGTCAGGTGTCGGCCGGAAATCCCATTCGTCGAGCGACACCGTGTCGCCGCTGGGGAGGACCAGGCGATGGCGCAGGAAGGCGTCGCCGGGGGGCACGAGCTGCACCGGCTGGGCGGAATCGCCCGGGGCAAACGACCGGTACTGCAACAGTTCAGCGGAAACGAGACGGGCCCCATGCGTCGAGAACCCGAGCCGGTAGAGCGGCGATGTGACCCATACCGTACGGCCGCTATCGGCGGATGGGCGGATCGGCGGTTGGGCGGTTGGTTGTTGTGCAGCGTCGGGAGCTCGCGCGTGGGGAGCCCGCGCGGCAGAATCCCGCACGGCGGCGCTATCCGCCGAACCGCTCAACCGCCCAACCGGCGGCTTTTTCGGCGGCCAGATGAGCGACGGCGCGACCGCCACGATCATCATGAGCAGGAACGCGATCAGCAGATTGCGCTTATCCACGTCTACGCTCGGCGTCGCGCGGGCGGCTCATGGGACCGGATCATATCCGCCTGCGTGGAACGGATGGCACTTGAGGATGCGTCGGATCCCAAGCCAGCTGCCTTTCAGCGCTCCATAGCGCTCGACTGCTTCGTACGTGTAGCGCGAGCAGGACGGCTCGAACCGGCACTGCGTGAACATCAGGTGCGACAGCGTGAGTTGGTAGCCACGAATGAGTGTCATTACGGCCAGACGCGGCAGTCGTTGCAGCGTCACGCCAGCGCCTCCACGGCCCCGGTCAATTCGGCGCGCAGCACTGCAAATGAGGCGGTGTACGCCGAGCGCTTTGCCCGAATCACGAGATCGACGGCGGGAAGATTTCGCAGCACGTCGCGCCGCAGAATCTCACGCAACCGGCGCCGCAGCCGATTGCGCGCCACGGCGGACGACTGATGAAGCGGTACGATCAGACCGAGACGCGCGTGACCGGACGCATTGTGACGCCAGACCAAATCGAGATGCTGCGTACGACGACGACGGCCTGCGTCCCAGCAGGTCGTGAGCTCCGAGCCGCGCGTGATGCGTACGCGGCGCGGGTACCGCTCGCGCGTTTACCGACTCCGGTGTTTGGATGGAATGCGGACGACCAGCTGCTTGCGGCCCTTCTTGCGCCGGCGAGAGAGTGTGGCACGCCCCCAGACAGTTTTCATCCGCGCGCGGAAACCATGCTTATTGATGCGCCGCCGATTCCGCGGCCGATATGTCGGACCCATAAATTCCTCGTGTAAGGCCGGGAAAGTTACCCGACGTGCGACGCGACGGTCAAGGTTGACTTTTCCACAGAGGGCCGGTACTTTCGGGCCGCCCTTGCTGGACGTCCTTCCTAAAAGCAGAAAATCGTAATGGAGCAATCGGTCAAAGAAGCTTGGAAGCGTCTCCTCGACGAAGCTCGACGTGAACTTCCCGAGGCGACGGTGCGCACGTGGCTCGAGCCATCGGAGCCGATCGCACTCGATGAGGGCCGTCTCATCCTCGGTGCGCCCGATCAGTTCGCCGCGGAATGGAATGAATCCAAACACGCGGTGCTGCTCGCGCGTGTCGCCGAGCGAGTGTTAGGGCGGCCGACGACCGTCGTGTTTCGCGTGCAGGAAGATCGCCAGCGGCGCCCGCAGATGGATTTCTTCGTCGCGCCGCGCGAGAGTGCGGCGACGGCGACCGCCTCGAACGTCGCGACGACGCCGCTCAACGAGCGGTACACGTTCCAGACGTTCGTGATCGGTAAATCGAACGAGCTCGCGGCGGCCGCGGCACACGCCGTCGCCGAAGCGCCGGGCAAGACGTACAACCCGCTCTTCATTTACGGCGCGACGGGACTCGGCAAGACGCACCTGATGCAGGCGATCGCGCACACGGTGCTCCAGAAAAACCCCGAGACCCGGCTGCAGTACTTCGGGGCGGAACAGTTCATCAACGACGTGATCGAATCGATTCACGCGCGTACGATGTCCGAGTTCCGGCGCCGCTATCGC
>Ga0307312_10000790_pt1 | contig 15477 bp, 15 predicted proteins | sample ER_DNA_202_FD_194489 | JGI IMG/M metagenome (GOLD analysis project Ga0307312, IMG submission 194489) | Bulk soil microbial communities from the East River watershed near Crested Butte, Colorado, United States - ER_DNA_202 | ecosystem: Environmental > Terrestrial > Soil > Floodplain | place...
TCGCGCCTGAGCTCTGGCGGAATGGCCTGGCGCGCACGCTCCCTTCCCCCCCTGGCAGGGAAGATAGAACGGCCCTTGGTGGGTCGAGCGCGAGGGCGGCTGGTCAAGCCCTGGCGCGGGTCTTCGAAAACTGGGCGTACTCAAACGAATCGACGAGGGCAGCGAGTGACGCTTCGATGATGTTGCTGGAGCAGCCGACGGTCGTCCAACGCTTGGGCCCCCGTCCTGACTCGATGAGCACCCTCGTCGTCGCGCCGGTGCCTGCAGCCCCGTCGAGAATCCTCACCTTGTAGTCGTGAAGACTCACGCCTTTGAGGTCCGGGAACTTCGGGCTGAGCGCCTTGCGCAACGCGGCGTCAAGCGCGTTGACAGGTCCGTTTCCAGATGCCGCGGTGTGATAGACCACGCCGCCGACCTCCACCTTCACAGTCGCTTCCGCGTGGACGTTTCCGCCGTCCTTGCGGACCATGGTGGTGAAGTCGGCCACCGTCCACGGGGCCGTGTAGTCGGGCTGCAGCCTGCGCAGCAGCATCTCAAAAGAAGCGTCGGCGGCCTCGTACGAGTAGCCGCGATGCTCCAGCTCCTTGAGGTGCTGCACCAGCCACCGCGTCTGAGGATCGTCGCGATCCAGCTCAAGACCGAACTCGCGCGCCTTGGCGAGGATGTTGCCTCGACCTGACAGCTCGGAGACGAGCACGTGCGGCTCGTTGCCGACGAGACTCGGGTCGATGTGCTGATAGGCATCGCTGTGCTTCAGCACTGCGGCCACGTGCTGGCCCCCCTTGTGCGCGAATGCGCCGTAGCCGACGAACGGTTGCTGAAGGGGCAGGGCAAGGTTGGCGATCTCTGCCACAGTCCGCGAAAGGTCAGTCGAGCGCGATAGGGAGTTTTGATCGAGGGCTTCGATCCCGAGCTTCAGGACAAGGTTGGCGACGACCGATACAAGGTTGGCGTTGCCACACCTCTCGCCGTATCCGTTGATGGTTCCCTGCACCATGTCTGCGCCGGCAGCGACGCCCGCCAGCGTGTTGGCCACCGCCAGCTCGCAGTCGTTGTGGCAATGGATTCCCACCCCGACCGGTCGGTCGAGCTCGCCAACCGCTCGCCGGACTGCCTCGACCCCACGCCTGATCTCGGCAGGCAGGGAGCCGCCATTCGTGTCGCACAGCACCACCCAGCTCGCTCCCGACCGCGCGGCTTCCAGGCACGCCTCCACGGCGTACTCGGCGTCGCGGGCGAAACCGTCGAAGAAATGCTCGGCGTCGAAGACCACCTCACGACCGAGTCCGACGCCGTAACCGACCGACTCCCGGATCATCGCCAGGTTCTCGTTGGGTGTCGTTTCCAGCACCGCGCTCACCTGCCACGGATCGGTTTTGCCGACAAGGGTCCAGGTGGCGGCTCCACTCTCCGTCAGCGCTTTGAGGTTGGCGTCGTCCTCGCACGTGCCGCCGGCACGCCGTGTGGCACCGAATGCAGCGAGCCGGGCTCGCTTCATCGGGTGTGCCTTCAGGCTTGCGAAAAGCTCCTCATCCTTCGGGTTGGACCCCGGGAAGCCGCCCTCGACGTAATCGAAACCAAGCTCGTCCAGCGCCCGCGCGATTCGCAACTTGTCCGAAACGGAGAACGAGACAGCCGGCCCCTGGGCGCCATCGCGCAGCGTGGTGTCGTACACCACGATTCGCCTCGCGGCGCCGTTCTGTTGGTTGGCGGCGGTAGGGCTGGGCATAAAAAAACCTCCGGGCCTTCTGTTGGCCGGGAGGTCCAACGACATCAGCGAGTGCGCTTAAGTCGGGGGACCTCCCCTGGCAATTCCGATGATCGCCGGGCGCGATTTGGACATCGCAGCAAAGACTAGGGCATCTCCGCCGGCATAAGCCTGGATGTTGCAAACAAAATGTGCCCACTGGGCTTGGTGCCAGACGAACATGGCGCCTCGCCAAAGAAATCTGTTGACAAACGACCCGGGCAGGACTACGGTTTGTGAAATCAGTTCGACAATGTCGAACACAAGTCAGATAAATAGGGGGTCGGAAGAGCGATGTATTCCACGTTTCAACGAGCGCTGGCGGAGTTCTTTGGCACAGCGGCATTGGTCCTCGTCGGGCCGGGTTCGGTGATCGCGACGCTCACGCTGGCAGGCAAGGCTGTACCGGCCGTCACAGAGGCCGACCTCTTGGCGATCAGCTTCGCGTTCGGTTTCATCATCACAGCCCTCGTCTATGCAATCGGCAAGGTGTCTGGCTGCCACATCAATCCAGCTGTGACATTCGCTCTTGCCGTAACCAAGCGGTTCCCGTGGAGAGAGCTTCCGATCTACTGGGTGGCGCAGTTTGCAGGCGCGATCCTGGGCGCCTTCGCCATCTGGGGAGTCTTCGGCGCGAATGCGGTCACTTTCGGGATGGGTCAGACCCACTTCGCGTCCGACGCGTCGAGCAGCTACTACCTCCAGGCCGCCCTGGCGGAGGCACTCGGCACCGGGCTGCTCATCTTTGCGATCCTCGGCATCGTCGACTCGCGCTCGCCGGGGACTCTCGCCGGGATCGTTATCGGCGGAGCGGTCGTCGGAATCATCCTCGTCTTCGGTCCGGTGACCGGCGCCTCATTGAACCCGGCTCGCGCATTCGGACCCGAGCTGGTGCAGGCGATTGCGGGCGGCGCCACGTTCTGGACCCAGTACGTTCCCGTCTACCTGATCCCCGGACTGGTGGGCGCAGCGGGCGCGGCTTTCCTGTACGACTTCCTTGCCAACCCGCGGATGGTCGAGCGGCCGATCCGCGAAGCCGTCAGCCACGAAGACGCAGTACCCGCCGGGGCACGCTAGGGTCGCCGGCGCACATTAAGAGGAGAGCAAACAAAATGGCAGTCAGCACCAATCAGATGCGCAAGTTCCTCAACGATCCCGCAGACGTCGTCAAGGAGTCGCTGGTCGGCCTGGCCGCGGCTCATGGCGACCTGCTCCGATACGACGCGGCAGCCCAGATCGTCGTTCGCAAGGACGCCCCGCGAAAGGGCAAAGTGGCCCTCATCTCTGGCGGAGGTTCCGGGCACGAGCCCCTCCACGGCGGTTTCGTCGGCCTCGGCATGCTCGATGCAGCAGCACCGGGCGAGGTATTCACTTCACCGGTGCCGAACCAGATGCTTGCTGCCACCAAGGCTGTCGACGGCGGCGCCGGAGTGGTCCATATCGTCAAGAACTACACAGGCGACATCCTCAACTTCAAGCTGGCGGCGGAAGACGCTGCGGACGAGGGCATCAAAGTCACATCGGTGGTCATCGATGACGACGTTGCGGTTCAGGACTCGCTGTACACAGCCGGCCGGCGCGGCGTGGGGGCGACTGTCCTCGCCGAAAAGATTGCCGGCGCAGCTGCCGAAGCCGGCGCGGACCTTACCAAGGTGACCGACACCGTCAAGCGCGTCAACGATCGAGCCCGTTCTTTCGGTGTGGCGCTTTCGTCCTGCATCCCGCCGGCTGCGGGCAAGGTGATCTTCGAGCTGCCTGAGGGGGAGATCGAGTTCGGAATCGGGATCCACGGTGAGCCTGGACGCCGCCGTGGAGCGCTCGGCCCCGCCTCTGAGGTGGTCGACGTTATGGTCGAGGCGGTGATCTCGGACCTCAAGCCCAAGAGGGGCGGCAATCTGCTCGTCTTCGTCAACGGCATGGGCGGCACGCCCTTGCTCGAGCTCTACCTTCTATATGGTGAGGTCGACGCCAGGCTTCGCAAGGCAGGCCTCAACCCGACGCGCAACCTGGTCGGCAGCTACATCACTTCGCTCGAGATGGCTGGGGCTTCGCTAACAGTGCTCGAGCTCGACGACGAGCTGACCAAGCTTTGGGATGCGCCAGTGCACACGCCCGCGCTCCGCTGGAGGGCGTAACACTAACCTTGATCATCGAAAAGATCATGGACGCGACCACCATCACCTCATGGATGCGTGAGATCGAAGCATCGGTGCGCGCCGAGCGGGACCACCTGGTCCAGCTCGACGCCGCCATCGGTGACGCCGACCACGGCATCAACATGGCGAGGGGATTTGAGGCCGTCGTCCAGGCACTGGCGGCTGACGCCGGATTGTCGCCCGGAAAGCTTCTCGTGCTGGCGGGCCGCACCCTGGTCTCCACTGTTGGCGGGGCAAGCGGTCCGCTGTGGGGTTCGGCGCTCCGCAGCGGTGGTCGGACGCTTGGGGACCAGGCCGCATTCGATGGCCCTCAGCTCGTGGAGGTCCTCGCCGCCGCGCTCGCATCGGTGAAGGACCTCGGCACTGCGTCGCTGGGTGACAAGACGATGGTCGATGCCCTCGAGCCGGCTGTCGAGACGCTGCGCGAGCGCATCGCTGCGGGCGACACATTGACACAAGCTATTGAGGACGCCGCAAGCGCAGCAGAGGCGGGCATGCGGGCGACCATCCCATTGCAGGCTCGCAAGGGTCGCGCCTCGTACCTCGGTGAGAGGTCGGTCGGGCACCAGGACCCGGGAGCGACTTCGACAGCTCTCATCATGCGGGCCCTTCAGAGAGCGGTAGCCGCTTCGGCCTGATCGCAAAATGAGTGAGCGCGCCCTGCGTGGCGTGAGCGCCGCCCCCGGGATCGCAACGGGGCGTGCTGTGGTGATCGGCCAAAGGTCTGCAGCGTCGGTTGGGCTGCCTGTTTCTGAGAGTGATCGAGCAGCCGAGCTGATCAAAGCACGCGGAGCGCTTGCGTCAGCCGCCGCCGAGCTCCAATCAATCGCTGACTCCCTGCGCAGCGATGGACGCGCGGCTGAGGCCGACATCGTCGAGACCGGCGTTCTGATGGCGCAAGACCCGAGCCTGGAGGCAAGCCTCGAACGCCTTGTGCTGGCGTCTGGAATAACGGCACAGGTCGCGTTGCAAGACGCTGCTGAGGAAAGTGCCGCCGAGCTGGCGCTGCTCGACGATCCAATGCTGGCGGAACGCGCTGACGATGTTCGGAGCCTTGGGCGGCGAGCGGCGGCACACGCAGGCGGCGTGCGCCTCGACCGGACGGGCGGAGTGCTGGTCGCCGACAGCCTTGGTCCTGCGGACGTCGCCGAGCTGTCAGGCGTCCGGGGTGTCGCGCTCGCCCGGGGCGGGGTGACCGCCCACGCGGCGATCGTCGCTCGCTCGCTCGGCCTGCCAATGGTGGTGGGGGTGGGACCTGAGCTGCTCGAGGTCGAAGATGGGGAGGAGGTGGTCCTTGACGGTGACGCCAGCGTCGTCGTGCGTTTCCCAAGTCCGGCGCGCCTGGCGCAAGCTCGCGAATCGATTGCTGTCAGGCAGCGAGCGCGAGATCGTGCAGTCACCCATCGCGACGAGCCTGCCATCACCGGGGACGGCCACCGTGTCAGCATCCTCGGGAATGCTGCGAGCGTGGCCGAGGTGCTCGAAGCGCTCGCACAGGGGGCTGAAGGGATTGGCCTTCTTCGCACAGAGCTGCTCTTCCTCGACGCGCCCTCGTGGCCGCCTCAGGAGCAGCAGGTCAGGTTCCTGACACCAATCCTTGCCGAGCTGTCAGGTCGCATCGCGACAGTTCGCCTGCTCGACTTCGGGGGCGACAAGACTCCTCCCTTTCTGCGTGGTACCAAAGAGCGCGGAGTCGAGCTGATGCTGCACGCACCCGAAGCGCTGAAGGCGCAGCTTTCGGCGGTTCTCGAAGCCGGCAGCAAGACGAGGCTCCGCATCCTGGTGCCGCTGATCACCAGTCCTGCGCAGGTACTCGAGGTGCATGCAGCGCTCACAGCCGTGCTGGATGGCCGCCCTAGACCCGCGCTTGGCGCGATGATCGAGACGCCCGACGCAGCGCGCCGGGCCGCGGAGATCGCAAAGGAGGTTGACTTCCTCAGCATTGGGACGAACGACCTGACGCAGATGGTCCTGGGATTGGATCGCGAACAATCCAAGTCGGCTCCGGTGACTGACGTCAGAGTCCTGCGTCTTATTGATATGACGATTCGCGCGGCCAGCGATGCCGGGATTCCTGTCGACGTGTGTGGTGAGGCAGCTTCAGATGCGGTGGCGATGCCGATCCTGGTCGGGCTTGGCGCAGGCGAGCTGAGCGTTGCAGCGGCGCGAGTCGGCGAGGTTCGGGAGCGTGTTCGAGCGCTGCGCTTCGACGAATCGGAGAAGCTTGCGGTGGAGGCTTTACTCGGTCAGGTTGCTGACGCAGGTCGCGAGCGCGTCTAGCGCGGCCGCTGCGTCGTCGCCTTCGGCGCTTAGCCGCAGAACTGTTCCGCCGACCGCACCCAACGCGAGCACGGCGAGAATGCTCTTGGCGTTGGCAAGCTTTCCGTTCGAACCGACGGTAACGCTTGATTGAAACCTCAGGGCAGTCTTCACGAATGCCCCGGCGGGCCTGGCGTGGAGGGCGACACCCTCGGGAAGCGCGACAGCGACCTCAGAACTTGCTGGCACCGCGCGCGTCCTCGGCCGCCCGGGCCACGTCTTCAAGCGATTGGCCCGCGGCTGACATGACTGCAGCGGCCACAGCACCTTCGACGAAAGGCGCGTCGACCAGCCGCACGTGGCCATTGGCGGCGCCTTCAAGCAGGTGCCGTACGGTGAGGATCGAGCTGCCGAGGTCGGCCAGCACCACGACGCCCTGGCCGCAATCCGCGCGAACGATGGCGTCGCGCACGGTGTCACCGGTGGTTCCCAGCGAGCCGCCCGGCCCGCCTCCCGCCGGCTCGATCCTCACTTCGGTTCCAGCCACCTGGGAGGTCAGGTGGGCGAGCCCTCGGGCGAGCTCCAGGCTGTGGGACACCAGTACAATCCCGACCATTCAGTCATTCCCCCGGCGAGCGCTTCGCGGCCCGCCAACACGTTCAAAAGGACGGCCGTAGTCTACACTACCGACAGGAATTCAGCAATGCCGAATGACGAAAATTCTGAAAAAGCCCGCCGCGGATCGATCCAGTCGATCGATCGGGCGACGGCGATCCTCAAGGCGCTGGCCAGCGGCCCGAGGCGTCTTGGCGTGAGCGAGCTGGCGGATCGCCTGGGCCTCGCGCGCCCAACAGTCCATGGTTTGCTGCAGACGCTGCAGTCTCACGGCTTCGTGGAGCAGGACCGCCATTCAGACAAGTACCAGCTCGGTCCCGGCCTGCTGCAGCTCGGATACTCATACCTCGACCTGAACGAGCTGCGAGCACGCTCGATCGGCTACGCGGACCGCCTTGCAGCGCGTGTCGGCGCCGCCGTCCGCGTCGGCGTGATGCACGGCTCGAACGTGGTCGTCGTGCACCACGTGTTCCGGCCTGACGCTGCGTTTGGAGTCCTCGAGGTTGGGCTTCAGCTGCCTCTGCACGCGAGCTCCCTGGGTAAGGCGATGCTGGCTTTCTCGCCTGAGCAGGTGGTCGAGGACCTGCTGTCAGATCCCCTTCCAAGGCTGACCAAGCGGACCCTCGAAGCTGCTGCTCTGCGCCAGGAGCTGAAGGCCATTCGCGACCAGGGCGTCGCCACCGAGCGTGACGAAGCTGTGCTTGGCGAATCGAGTGCGGCTTCTCCGATATTCGACCACGGAGGAAATGCCGTCGGAGCGATTGGCGTCGTCGATGCCACCGAGCGCCTATTTCCGCGCGGCCTCGTGCGGGGCGCCGCGGCTGCTGTGACTGAGGCCGCGCGCGGCGTATCGCGCGAGCTTGGCGCCCCTCGCTGGCCTTACGCCGCAGACGCATAGGGTTCAGCCCCGGACGCTCGGGGGGGTTTATCTTCTGCGCGTGGCCGATTCCGAGGTTCTTGGTCTGCTGATTGCTGCGCGCGACGAACCAGGCGTGCTCTACCGCCTGTCCGAGACGATCTTCCGCCATGGAGCGAACGTCACCTACGTCGCCGGCGGCGCACACAGGGAAAAGTTGGCAGAGTTGCAGCTTGAGGTGTCGGGCGCTCCGGACAAGGTGCGATTGATCGCCGACCTGGAAGGCCTGGAGGGGATCACCAAGGTCAGCACGGTTCCGACTTTCGAACGCATTTATGGCAAGCGCGTGATCGTCATCGGCGGCGGAGCGCAGGTGGGCATGGTCGCGCAGGGCGCCATCTCTGAGGCTGATCGCCACAACATCCGCGGCGAGAGGATCTCAGTCGACACGATCCCCCTGGTGGGCGAAGAGCAGCTGGCGGCTGCGGTTCGCGCAGTGGCCCGCCTTCACCGTGCCCGTGCTCTGGTCCTGGCAGGCGCCTTGATGGGCGGCGACATCAGCACCGCTGTGCGAGAGATAAGGGAGGCGGGGATCGTCGTCCTCTGCACCAACATGGCGGGCTCGGTGCCTGACGCCGCTGATGTTGTGGTCAGCGATCCCGTCGAAGCCGGCGTCATGGCCGTGATGCTTATCGCCGACACGGCCAGCTTCTCGATCGACCACGTGCGAGGGAGACGCTTCTAAACCTCGCGGGTCCGGACCTTGACTTCCATCGTGCCCGTCGCCGACCCGACATAGATGCCACGGGTCGGCGCCGCATCGCTGTAGTCCCTACCCACCGCGAGCCTGACGTGGTTCTCCGATGTTCTCACGGGGTGGGTGGCGTCATACCCCATCCAGCCTCGGCCTGGCAGCCATGCCTCCGCCCATGCGTGCGACGCAGTGGTGGCGGCGCCCGGCGCATGGATGTAGCCGCTTACGTACCGGGTCGGCACGCCCATCGCCCGTGCCACGGCGATGAACAGGTGCGCGAAGTCCTGGCACACTCCCGCACGCAGCTCGAGAACGTCGTCAACCGCGCTGTACACGTTGGTCACCGCCCGGTCGTAAGTGAACTCCCGGCTGATGGTCATCGTGAGGTCGTCGAGCGCCTGCTCGGTGGCGTGCGCGGATGCCGTGTCGGCGACGGCGTGGCGGCGGGCGAGCTCGCGGACGCCCGGCACATCGGTGACTGGCGAGCGGAAGCGGAGAAAGTCCTGCACCAGGTTCTCGCCGGGGTCTGTATCAAGGGTCAGACCGGTCTCGACCACGGACTTGCTGGTGATGTTGAGCCTCGTGTGCGGGCGGACCAGGTTGAAGTAGTGGACGTTGTTTCCGTAGCCGTCTCGGTAAATCCGCGGCTTGATCCCCGAGCTCACGTCAAGGTCGAACTCGAGGCAGCGCTGGCCGTTGCCATCCATCGGCCGAAGACGCACCTCCATCACCGTTTCGGCGATCGGGCCGGTGTAGCGGTAGTGGGTGCTGTGCACGATCTCCAGCTTCATTGCTGCTGCTGTGGCATCGCTCGCCCCTCGTCTCCGATCACGTTGGCGGGGACCTTGCTCGGGTGGAAGTACGCCTCGCGCATCGCGAGCTCGAGCTGCCGCAGCATGCCCTTGAACTCGGTTTCGAACTCACGAGGCTGTTCGACCACCAGCTTCGCGCCAGCGTCCTTGAACATGCCGTGCAGCCGCGACAGCAGTCGCTTGGGCTTCGAACGGCGCCCCGGGCCGTCGATCCTGGAAACGGAGTCGAGCGCAACCTGCGCGGAAAAGCGTGCGGATCGCGGCAAGGTCGGGTCGAGCAGCAGGCATTCGATCACGCTCTCTGGCGTCACGCCGCCGGAGTAACGCGACTGGTAGGACTCGAACGCGAAGCAGGATTTCAGCACTGCTGACCATTCAAGGGTGTCCTCAGGGGCGTCAGCGAGCTCTGTTGTCTTACGCGTGACGATGGCTGTGACGTTCGCGGTGCGCTCGAGGAACTTGCCAAGACGGACGAAGTCGCGAGCCTCGTCGTGCTGCATGGTGTCCATCAGCAGCCCGTCAAACAGCCTGATGCTCAGCTGCACATCCGAGAGGAACGGGTACAGGTCGGTTTTCCACGTGGATTCCTGCACGCGCCAGTGCAGCGCGTTGACCTGCTCATACAGCTCGCTGGGCAGTGACGGGCGCACCGCTTGGGCGGCGAGGCGGGCGGCGGCGACGCTGGCTCGAACTGACGGGCCCAGGGAACCGGTGATCACCACCTCGACTGCCTGGTCTCGGAACCTGGTGTCGCTGCCGGGCCACCCCGCCAACTCCATGAACCGCGTCCAGAACTCGGGCCCGGGCTCGTCTGTGCGGTCGAGCGAAAGAGCGACGTGAACGCCGAGAATGCGGGCGAGGTGGTCAGCCCGCTCGAGATGCCTGCCAAGAAGGGTAAGTGAGGTGGCGGCGCGGCTAAGCATCCGACCGCTGAGCCTCGTCTTCGGCCATCACCCACGTGTCCCGGCTGCCGCCGCCCTGCGAGCTGTTGACGATCAGGGAGCCCTCCTTCAGCGCGACTCGCGTGAGCCCGCCCGGCGTGACGTGAACATCGGGACCTGTGAGGACAAATGGACGGAGGTCCTGGTGGGCAGGGCGCAGCCGGCCGCCGTCGAATACCGGCTGCACTGACAGGGGCACGACCGGCTGCGCGATGAAGCTGCGGGGCCGTGCTTCAATGCGCCGCCGGAAGTCTTCTTGCTGCTCCTTTGTCGAGTCCGGGCCGATGAGCATCCCGTATCCTCCCGATCCTTCGACGGTTTTGACCACCAGCTGTTCGATGTGCTCGAGGACGTAGCGCCGATCCTCGTCGATCGAGCAAAGGTATGTCTCTACGTTCGGGAGGATTGGGTCCTCGCCGAGGTAGTACCTGATGATCTTGGGGACCAGCGCGTAGACCGCCTTGTCGTCGGCGACGCCGTTGCCCAGGGCGTTGGCGAGCGCCACATTGCCTGCTCGGTAGGCGTTGACCAGGCCTGCCACTCCAACCAGGGATTCCTGCCTACCGAAGATCGGGTCGAGCCACGCGTCGTCGAGCCGCCTGTAAATGACATGGACGGGCCTGAGGCCTCGGGTCGTCCGCATGAACACGTGGTCCTGGTCGACCACCAGGTCCGTGCCCTCGACCAGCTCGATCCCCATCTGCTTGGCGAGATAGAGGTGCTCGTAGTAGGCGGAGTTGTTGATGCCGGGAGTGAGGAGAACGACAGTCGGATCGTCGATACCCTCCGGCGCCAGCCAGCGAAGATAACGCAGGAGCTCGTGGACGTAGCCCTCGACAGGACGTACCGGGTAGCCGGCAAAGAGATCCGGCAGAACGCGCTTCATCACATGGCGATTCGCCAGCACGTACGAGACGCCTGACGGTGTCCTCAGATTGTCCTCAAGGACGAAGAACTCGCCCTTGCCGTCCCTGATCAGGTCGATGCCCCCGATGTGGCAATGGATGCCGTGCGGGACGGGGAGACCTTCCACCTCCCTCATGTAGAGCGGGCTGGAGAGAACCGTCTCAGCGGGGATCCCGCCCTGGGTGAGGATCAGCTTGCGGCCGTACACGTCGTCAAGGAAGAGGTTCAAGGCGTGTGTCCGCTGCTTCAGTCCCTTCTCCAGCCGCTTCCAGGCCCGGGCTGAGATGACGCGCGGAATGATGTCGAAGGGGAACACTTTCTCGATCCCCTGCTCGTCGGGGTAGACGGCAAAAGTGATCCCGTGGTTGCGGAACATCTGCAGGGCCAGGTCGTGCCGCCGCTCCAGCTCGCGGGGCCCCAGAGCGTTCAGGCTGTCGTATATGCGGCGGTAGGCGGGACGAGGTTCGCCCGAAGGCGCAAGCATTTCGTCATAGAAGCCGTTGGACTGATAGTTGGCACCTAGAGAATTCACGGGGGGCACAGCTATAGTGTCTGCGCCATTCGGATGTCAGGTAAGACGATCAATTTGCGGGTTGGCTGCGAGTTCAATTACGACGTGAACGCGCCCACCCCCGTCACCGTCCAGGTCCGGCCTCGGTCAGACTCCAGCCACCGGCTGGTCACCGAGACCTGGTCGACCATGCCGTCTGTGCCGGTCGATGAGTACAACGACATCTATGGCAACCCCGTCAAGCGCCTCGTGATGCCGGAGGGACCCCTGGTCCTACGCTACGACGCGATCTGCGCCGTTCCCGACCAGCCCGACCCCGACGCCTCGACGGCCGGCCAGCCTCCGGTGGAAGAGCTTCCGGGCGAGATTCTGCACTTCACGCTGCCCAGCCGATATTGCCTCTCCGACGAGCTGATGGGCACTGCCTGGGAGCTCTTCGGCCAGACCCCTTCCGGCGGAGCGAGAGTGCAGGCGATCTGCGACTGGGTCCACGACAACATCAAGTTCAAGTACGGCACAAGCAACCCGCTGACCACGGCGGTCGACGTATACAAGGACAGGATCGGCGTCTGCCGCGACTTCGCGCACCTGGCGATCTCCTTCTGCCGCGCCATGAACATCCCCGCTCGCTACGTGTTCGGATACCTCCCTGACCTTTACGTACCCGTCGACCCGAACCCGATGGACTTCGCGGCATGGATGGAGGTCTATCTCGGGGATCGGTGGTGGACGTTCGACCCGCGCAACAACACGCGGCGGGTGGGCAGAGTTCTGATCGGACGCGGCCGCGACGCGCTCGACGTGGCGATGCTGACCACCTTTGGGCCCGCGGAATTCCGCAAGATGATCGTGTGGGCCGATGTGGCGGAGGAAGCAGCGTGAAACCCCTGGAGGGCGTCGCGATCGACTGGTCGTCCGCGCGGCGGGCCTCCTTCCAGATCACGCAGAGCTTCCGGTACGAGTACCCGTCTCCAATCCGGAACTTGAACCACCGCCTGGTGGTCATCCCGCCCGAGCGTTTTGGCGATCAGCGACGAGTGCGTCACAGCGTTTCGGCCGGCGCCGAACGCGTACGCTTCGAGAACCGGCAGGATCGTTTCGGCAACGTGATAGTCGACGCGTTTGCGCCGCGGATCAGCTCGGCGATCGAGTTCCTCGCAGAGGTGTCTGTCGAGCGCAGCTCGTCGGAGCCCAATCGACTGCCCAGAGGTTGGCAGGAGCAGTCATACCTCCTCGAGCCGACGCTGCTCACCGCCGCCGACCCTCCGATCGACAGGGTCGCGGACGAGCTGAGAGAGAAGGCGGAGTGGGGTCTGGACCTCGCCGACCGGATCAACGACTGGGTCTACCAGTCGATCACCTACAAGGGTGGGATCACCGGAGTTCGGACCACTGCAGCCGAGGCGCTCGCCCAGGGCTTCGGTGTCTGCCAGGACTATGCCCACATCATGCTCGCCATCTGCAGGTCTGCCGAGCTGCCCTCTCGGTATGTTTCGGGACACCTCGTCGGACAGGGCGGAACCCACGCGTGGGTCGAAGTCATCCTGCCGGTCGACGACGAGAGCGGTGACGCGATCGCCTGGGCTTTCGATCCCACTCACGCCAGCAGGGGAGGCTTGGAGTACGTGACCATCGCGGTCGGCGCCGATTACTCGGACGTGGCCCCGACGTCGGGGACCTACCAGTCCCGAGCCGCGGGGCGCTTGGTCACAAGCAAGCGAGTCACCCTGACCGACGTGGAGTACGCCATTTAGATAAGTTCCACCGATCCTCCCTCGCCCCTCCAGGCAGGGGGGTGTGCCGGGAACTGGCTCCGCCAGGCCTGGCGCCCCAAGGGGGGACGTCCCCCCTCAGACAGAGGGCTAGGGGAGACGGGCTTTAGGCAGCCGGCTTTCAGGCGTATGTCAGCCGGTGGAGAGACTCTTATCGAATCCTCACCACAGGCTTATATATCTGTGCATATGGGCCGCCCTCGCATTCTCATAGTCGAAGACGACGTTCGCCTTGCCGCGACCCTCGAGCGCGTGCTCGCCGCCGAGGGACACGACGTGGAGCTGGCGAGCGATGGTTTGGAGGCGCTGCGGCGGGCTCGAGAGCATTCTCCTGACCTTGTCGTCCTTGACGTGATGCTTCCCGGCCTTGACGGGATCGGAGTCTGCCGCCGCCTGCGCGCCACGGCGCAGTTTCCGATCCTGCTGCTTACCGCCTTGGGCGGCACCGAGGAACGAGTAAGGGGCCTCGACAGCGGAGCCGACGACTACCTGGTGAAGCCGTTCGCCTACCAGGAGCTGCTCGCGCGCGTGAGAGCGCTCCTCCGCCGCACCGGTCCGGCTGACCACCTGCGCTTCGCCGACCTCGTGCTGGAGCCTGCAAGCCGAGAGGTGTGGCGTGGCTCGCGCCCGATCCTGCTCACAGCAACCGAGTTCGAGCTGCTTGAGCATTTCCTCCGTCACCCCCGGCAGGTCCTGACTCGCGAGCAGCTGTTGGAGGCGATCTGGGGGGGTGAAACTGAAAGCGACAACGTGGTGGCGGTCTACGTGGGCTACGTCCGCCAGAAGCTGGAGGCGGCCGGGGAATCGCGGCTCCTGCACACGGTCCGCGGTGCCGGCTACGCGCTCAAGGAGGTCTAAGGGTCTTGTCGCTACGGCTACGGCTTGCCCTCTTCGGGGCCGCCGTCGTCGCGCTGGCGCTGGTGCTGTTCGGCCTTGCCGTTTACGGCCTCGTCGCCAGGAGCGTTGAGACCAACCAGGACAAGGAGTTGAGCGCCCGTGCAGGTGCTGCAGTCGCCGAGCTGACTTCAACGCCCGCGCCGGACCTCACGCCACGGCCCCCGGTGGCCCCCGTCGACCTCCGCAGCAGCACCGAGGTATTTCTCGAGGTGCTAGGTCCGACCGGATCGTTGGTCTACTCGACGGGAATCCTCAACGGCGCGCCGCCGGCAGTCTCCGCCCAGGTTCTTGACGATGCCGCTCGCAGTGGTGGCGCTTTCATCACGCAGGGTGACGCCAAAGCAGGCACTCAGCTACGCCTTTACGCGAAGCCATTCGTCAGGGGCTATGTCGTCACAGGACAGTCGACTCGCGTGCCGCAGTCGAACCTGTCGGGCATCGTTGGCTTCCTGATCATCTCGGGCGTGCCGACGCTGCTGGCGGCGCTGGCGGCATCCTGGTTGGTTGCGGGCCGAGCGCTCAGGCCGCTGAAAGAGGTAGCCACCGCCGCCGACGAGATAGGGCGAACCCGCGACTTCGGCCGCCGGCTCTCCGGCCGGCGCAGCAGGGACGAGGTCGCCCTGGTGGCGGCGAGCTTCAACCGAATGCTCGACGAGCTGGAGGATGCGTATCGCGGCCAGGGTGCGGCTCTCGACGCCCAGCGCCAATTCGTGGCTGACGCGTCGCATGAGCTGCGCACGCCGTTGACGACCATCCAGGGCAACGCCGGCCTGCTCGCCCAGGGTCCGCAGATCACCGAGGAGGTGCGGCGCGCCGCCGCAGCTGATATCGCTGCAGAAAGCGAGCGTATGGCACGCCTCGTCGATCGCATGCTCACGCTTGCGCGCGCAGACTCAGGGCTCAAGCTCGCGATGACCCCAGTCGATCTGCGAAGGCTGGTTGGTGAGGTTTGCCGGCAGGCAGGCGCTGTGCACACTGACAAGACGATCCAGGTTAAAGCGGCTGAATTGACAGTCGCCGGCGACGAGGACGCGCTGCGGCAGCTCGTGTGGATCTTGCTCGACAATGCGGTCCGCCACGCGCGTTCCACCATCGCGGTCAGCCTTGAGATGGAAGGTGAGTGGGCCCGCCTCATGGTTGGCGACGACGGGGCCGGCATTTCGCCCGACGACCGCGAACGCGTCTTCGAGCGGTTCTACAAAGCGGACGCCGCGCGGGTACGAGCCGGCACCGACCGTGAGATGCAGGGCG
>Ga0307312_10000791_pt1 | contig 15458 bp, 7 predicted proteins | sample ER_DNA_202_FD_194489 | JGI IMG/M metagenome (GOLD analysis project Ga0307312, IMG submission 194489) | Bulk soil microbial communities from the East River watershed near Crested Butte, Colorado, United States - ER_DNA_202 | ecosystem: Environmental > Terrestrial > Soil > Floodplain | place: USA...
GACGCGGTGATGGCGATCTTCGGGGTGCCGACGGTGCACGAGGACGATGCCCTGCGGGCGTGTCGCGCCGCCGTTGAGATCCGTGGTCGTCTCGCCGAGCTGGAGCCGCTCATCCGGGCCGAGCGACGCGTCGTCATCGAGTGGCGCGCGGGGATCAACACCGGACAGGTGGTCGCTGGCGATGTTGCCGCAGCCCAGCGGATCGTGACCGGCGACGCCGTCAATGTCGCGGCTCGGCTCGAGGCAGCCGCAGCGCCCGGCGAGATTCTGATCGGCGCGGAGACTGAGGCGCTGGTCCGCGACGCCGTCACCGCCCAGCCGGTCGAGGCATTGACCCTCAAGGGCAAGACCGAACCGGTCCCTGCCTGGCGCCTGGTGGCGGTGGGCGAGACCGCCGGCAGGCACGCGCGTCCGCAGGAGGCGCCTCTCGTCGGCAGGCGCCGGCCGTTGCGGCTGCTGGAAGAGGCGTTCAACGAGGCCGTGGAGGATCGGGTCTGCCACCTGTTCACGGTGCTGGGCGTGGCAGGGGTGGGCAAGTCGCGGCTCGTGGACGAGTTCCTCGCCGGGCTGGGGGATCGGGCCGGCGTGGCCTCGGGCCGCTGCCTGCCCTACGGGAGCGGCATCACGTACTGGCCGGTCGCCGAGGCGCTGCGTAGCGGGATCGGCATTCCCGAGGCCGCGACCACCGACGAGGCGGCAGCCGCGCTTGGTGCGGCGCTGAGCGATGAGCCAGAGGCCGTGCGGATCGCGGGAGCGGTCGGCAGCCTCATCGGCCTGGACAGCGAGCCCCATGACCAGGAGGAGCTCTTCTGGGCGGTCCGCAAGACCTTCGAGGCCCTCGCCCGCCGGCGACCGCTGGTGCTGGTGCTCGACGACATCCATTGGGGCGAGGCGACCTTCCTCGACCTCGTCGAGCACATCGCCGACTGGACTCGGGATGCGCCGATCCTGTTGATCGCGATGGCCCGCTCGGAGCTCCTCGAGAAGCGTCCAGCCTGGGGTGGAGGCAAGCGATCGGCGACGACGGTGCAGCTGGAGCCGCTGTCCGACGTCGAGAGCGACCAGCTGGTCGAGAGCCTGCTCGGCGAGGCCGACCTGCCGCCGGACTTCCGTGCACGGGTCAGCCAGGCGGCGGAGGGCAACCCGCTCTTCGTGGAAGAGCTTCTGGCCAAGCTCATCGACGATGGGTTCCTGCAGCGCACCGCGGCCGGGTGGGCATCGGCCGGTGACCTGCGGGACCTTTCCATGCCTCCCAGCATCCAGGCCCTGCTCGCGGCCCGCCTCGACGGGCTGAGCGCGGACGAGCGCGCGGTCATCGAGCGCGGCGCCGTCGAGGGCAAGACCTTCCACCGCGGCGCCGTCACCGCCCTGGCCTCCGAGCCTTTGCGACCGATGGTTCCCGACCGGCTGGCGGGGCTGCTGCGAATGGAGCTCGTGCGGCCCGACCAGGCCGCCTTTGCCGGCGAAGAGGCGTATCGGTTCAGGCACCTGCTGATCCGGGATGCTGCCTACCAGGGGCTGGCCAAGCAGTCGCGATCTGAGCTCCACGAACGCTTCGCCGACTGGCTGGAGCGCGTCGCCGCTGACCGGGAGATCGAATACGGGGAGATCATCGCGTACCACCTGGAGCAGGCCTATCGCTACCGAACTGAGCTGGGACCACCGGATACCGCCGCTCTGGAGCTCGCGCGGCGAGCCGGGACGCTGCTGGCGCAGGCGTGTCGGCGGGCCCAGGCACGAGGGGACCTCGGGGCAACGGTTGACCTCTTGAAGCGCGCCGTCAGCCTTCTCCCGCCTGGGGACGCGCGGCGCCTGCTGGTGGCGCAGACGGGCATTTGGGTCCTGTATGCCGGAGACGGCGCTGTTGCGGAACAGATGCTGAACGACACCATCGCGGAGGCGCGCGCAGCGGGTGACGAGCGAGCCGCTGCCTGGGCCAACGTCAGCAAGTTGATGGTCACGAGTTCAACCAGGTCCATCGAGGGCTCGGAGATGGTGAGCCAGGCCGAGCAGTTGCGGGACCAGCTGACGCACGTCGGAGACGTGGAAGGTGCCCAGGCCGCCGAACTGTTGGCCGCGCTAAGCCTCTTTCAGTTGGGCCAGGCCGGCGATGCCATGGTTCGAATGCAGCGGGTACTCGAAGCCCCCGCCTCTGGGAACATTGCTACGTGGGCTCGGCTGCAGCGGACTGGCGCCGCTGTGTTTGGACCGATGCCGGCCGATGAGGTCATCGCGCTCATGGAGCAGTCGGTCGGCGAGACCGGCAGACACCCTGGACCGCTCATCGCAATCGCCCGGATGCGCCTCCTCCAGGGCAGATTCGCCGAGGCGACACAGGTCATGGACGAGGCCGTTGAGCGAGGCGCGGAGCTCGGAGATCGCATCCTCCAGACGGTGGTCGACGAGGTTCGGGGCTCGATCGCATTCTGGTCGGGGGACGTCGAGCGGGCCGCCGAGCTGCTGCGGCGCTCATATGATGGACTCGTAGCGCTCGGTGACAGGGGATTTGCGTCCACCGCTGCAGCAGAGGCTGCGGAAGCGTACGTCGAGGCCGGGGATCTGGCTGAGGCCTGGGAGTACGCGACAATCGCCCGCGAGACATCGGCGAGCGATGACGTTGCGTCCCAGTCGGGGGGCCGGCAGATCCAGGCCGAGGTCCTCTCGGCCCGGGGACAGCACGAGGAGGCCGAGGTTCTCGCCCGCGAGGCCGTGGCGATCATGGAAGCCACCGACTACCTCGCTTTCCGGGGAGGTGCGCTCGTTCACCTGGCACGGGTGTTGCATGCGGCGGGAAAGGATGCCGATGCGGTTGAGGCGGCCAAAGCGGCCTTCGACCTGTACGAGGCCAAGGGAGCGACCTTCTTCGCCGACAGCACCCGGAAGCTGATCGCGGAGTGGAGTGGGGAACCGGCATGATCGACGCCGTGACCTGCCCGTCCTGCGGGGCGGCGAACCTTCCGAGCTCGCGCTTCTGCTCGACCTGCGGCAAGTCGATCGAGTCGGCGGCCGCCGCCCCGGCCGAGACCCGCAAGACGGTCACGGTGCTCTTCTGCGACGCCACCTCGTCAACCGCGCTCGGCGAGCGGATCGACCCCGAGTCGCTGCGCGCCCTCATGACCCGCTACTTCGACGTCATGCGCGAGGTGATCGAGTTCCACGGCGGGGTGGTCGAGAAGTTCATCGGTGATGCAGTGATGGCCGTCTTCGGGGTGCCGGTTGTGCATGAGGACGACGCCCTGCGCGCCTGCCGCGCCGGCCTGGAGATCCGCAGCCAGCTGGCCGGCCTGGAGACGCAGATCAAGGCGGAGCGAGGGGCCAGCGTCGAATGGCGGATGGGCATCAACACCGGCGAGGTGGTCGCCGGAGACGTCGCTTCCGGGCAGAGGCTCGTCACCGGGGACGCCGTCAATGTGGCAGCGCGGTTGGAAGCGGCTGCGGCCCCCGGTGAGATCCTGCTGGGTGCCGAGACCTACGCCCTGGTACGTGCGGCGACGTCGACCGAGGCGATTGAACCCCTCACCCTGAAGGGAAAGGCCGAAAGGGTGCCGGCCTGGCGGCTCACGGGAGTGTCGGATGCGATGGGTCGAATGGCACGGCCCTCGGACGCGCCGCTAGTCGGCAGGCGGCGGCCGTTGCGCCTGCTGGATGACGCGTTCCACGAGGCGGTCGAGGAGCGGATCTGCCACCTGTTCACCATCGTCGGCGCGGCCGGGGTCGGGAAGTCACGGGTGGTCGAGGAGTTCATCGGCTCTTTGGGCGACCAGGCGCAGGTCGCCACCGGCCGCTGCCTGGCTTACGGGCAGGGGATCACGTACTGGCCGGTGGCCGAGGCGATCCGGGACGCCACAAGCATTGCGGAGGGTGATGGCTCAGAGACGGCTGTGGCACGCCTGCGGGAGGTGATCGGGTCGGAGCCAGAGGCCGAGCGGGTCGGCGCGATCGTGGGCGGGCTGCTAGGGATCGAGGACAGCCCCACGGCCCCCGATGAGATCTTCTCGGCCATCCGCAAGACCTTCGAGGCCGTGGCGCGGCGCAAACCGCTCATCCTCGTGCTCGATGACATCCACTGGGGTGAGCCGACGTTCCTCGACCTGATCGAGCACATCGCCGATTGGACGCGCGACGCCCCGATCCTCCTCATCGTCATGGCGCGCCCCGACCTGCTCGAGAAACGGCCGACCTGGGGGGGTGGCAAGCGTTGGGTGACGACGATGCAGCTGGAGCCCCTCTCCGACGTCGAGAGCGAGGAGCTGGTCACCAGCCTGCTGGGTCGCGCGGACCTCCCGGCTGAGTTCAGGACGCACATCAGCCACGCCGCCGAAGGCAACCCGCTCTTCGTGGAGGAGCTGCTCGCCAAGCTGATTGATGACGGGTTTCTCGTGCGGGCGGGCGAAGGCTGGGCCGCACCGGGTGACCTGCGCCAGGTCGCGCTGCCCCCGACGATCCAGGCGCTGCTGGCGGCACGCCTGGACGGGCTGGGAAATGAGGAGCGAACCGTGATCGAGCGCGCCTCGGTCGAGGGCAAGGTGTTCCACCGCGGCGCGGTGATGGAGCTGGCTCCCGAGCCCATGCGCGAGCACATTCGCGATCGGCTGGCGAGCCTGATGCGGATGGAGCTCGTGCGCCCGGACCAAGCCTCGTTCGCGGGGGATGAGGCATATCGATTCCGGCACCTCTTGATCCGGGATGCCGCCTACCAGGCGCTGGCCAAGCAGACCCGCTCCGAGCTGCACCAGCGGTTCGCGGCCTGGCTGGAGCGGGTCGCTGCCGATCGCCTGGCCGAATACGAGGAGATCATCGCCTATCACCTCGAGCAGGCCTATCGCTACCGAACCGAGCTCGGCCCGCCGGATGCCCAGGCACATGTGCTTGCGGAGCGGGCGGGAGCCCTCCTCGCGGACGCCGGGGAACGTGCGGACGCCCGCGGCGACGTCTCGGCGACGGTGGACCTCCTGGGTCGCGCCGTCGAGCTGTTGCCTCACGCGCCTCGTCGGCGCAGGCTGCTCGCCAGGCTCGGCGACCGGGTGTACGAAAGCGGCGACGGGCCGCGGGCCGAGCGAATCCTGACCGATGCGATCGCAGAGGCGGACGATGCCGGTGATGAAGGAGCGAGCGCCCTGGCCACGCTCTACCTGATGGCCGTTCATGCATCGACCCAGTCCACGGAGATGTCGGAGTCAGTCGCGCAAGGCGAGCGGCTGGCGTCGATCCTGGCGCGGGTCGGTGACGAGGCTGGCGCGCGCCTGGCCGAGGCCTGGGTCGCCTTCCTCCTGTTCGCAACGGGCCGGGCCGCGGAGGCTGCCAGTCGGGCGGGTGCCCTGGTGGAGTTGGGCGAGGGAGACGAGAAGTGGCTACGCGAGGCTCGGACCTCCCGAGGCGTGTCGCTGGTCTGGGGCCCGGCGCCGGTCGAGGAAGCCATTGCCCTGATAGCGGCTCAGCAGGGAACGAAGTGGGACATCGGCGCCTACCGCGGCACTTCCCGTCTGCGGCTACTCCAGGGGCGGTTCGCCGAGGCCTTCGAGTTCAATGCCAAGGCTCGCGCCGCACTTGAGGAGCTGGGCAACCGCCACCAGGTCATCTCGAATTCCGCGGCCGAGGGCAGGATTCACTACCTGGCCGGCAACCTCGACGAGGCGGCGCGTCTGATCAGGGAGTCCTATGACGGGATGACCGCGACGGGAGACCGGTCGTACGCCTCGACCATCGCGGCCGAGCTGGGTCCGGTGCTTCTCGATCTGCACGAGGACGACGATGCATGGCGGTACGGCACGCTCGCCCGCGAGACATCCTCGAGCGACGATGTGATGTCTCAGGCCGGCGGCAGGGCTGTGCAGGCGCGGGTCCTCTCCCGGCGTGGCGACCACGACGGGGCGGAGGCATTGGCGCGCGAGGCGGTCGAGATCATGGGACGGACGGACTACCTCGAACAGCACGCCGAGGTCCTGGTTCACCTGGCGTACGTGTTGCGCGAGTCGGGAAAGGCGGACGAGGCGCAGGCAGTCGCGCGCGAGGGGCTGGCGCTGTACGAGCGGAAGGGAGCCACGTTCTTCGTGGAGAAAACGCAGCGCCTCATCGATGAGTGGAGCAGGTAGCCTTTCGCCTTCGTCCGCGCAGTGAACGCCGAAATGCCTGATTCAACGACTCCATCGGTGCCCGAGACGCGCCAGACCGTCACGATCCTCTTCATCGACGCGGTCTCCTCGACGACGCTCGGCGAGGAGATGGACCCCGAGTCGTTGCGAGCAGTGATGACCCGCTACTTCGACGTGATGCGCGAGGCGATCGAGTCGCATGGCGGGGTGATCGAGAAGTTCATCGGGGATGCCGTGATGGCCGTCTTCGGCGTCCCGACGGTGCACGAGGACGACGCCCTGCGCGCCTGCCGCGCCGCGGTCGAGATCAATCGCCGCCTGACCGAGCTCGTGCCGCAGATGCGGGCGGAGCGCGGCGTCGCCATCGAGTGGCGGATGGGGATCAATACCGGGCCGGTCGTAGCTGGCGACGTGGCTCCTGGTCAGCGGATCGTGACCGGCGACGCCGTCAACGTGGCGGCGCGCCTGGAGGCCGCCGCAGGACCGGGCGAGATCTTCATCGGCGCCGAGACGCACGCGCTGGTGCGCTATGCAGTCAGCGTCGAGGCGGTCGGCCCGCTCACCCTTAAGGGGAAGAGCAGGCCGGTCCCCGCCTGGCGGCTATTGGACGCGAGAGAGGTGGCCCGCCCGCGGTCGCGCCCACAGGATGCGCCACTGGTCGGTCGCGATCGGCCAATGGAGCTTCTGCACGCTGCTTTCCGCCAGGCCGTCGAAGAGCGGGCCTGCCATCTCTTCACCGTGCTCGGCGTCGCGGGCGTCGGCAAGTCGCGCCTGGTCGACGAGTTCGTGTCCGGCCTGGGCGACCGTGCCGCGGTCGCGACCGGGCGGTGCCTCGCCTACGGGAGCGGCATCACCTACTGGCCGGTTGCCGAGGCGCTCCGCAGCGGCATCGTGAGCGCCGAGGTGGCTGATGCGGACCAGCCAGAGGTGGGACTCGCGACGCTACTCGCCGCAGAGCCGGATGCGGATCGCCTCGTTGCGGCGGTCGGCAGCCTCCTCGGAATGAGCGCAGGCGCCCACGACCAGGAAGAGCTCTTCTGGGCGGTGCGCGAGGCGTTCGAGGCGATGGCTCGTCGCCGGCCGCTGGTTCTTGTCCTGGACGACATCCACTGGGGCGAGCCGACCTTCCTCGACCTGGTGGAGCACATCGCCGACTGGACGCGTGACGCGCCGATCCTCCTGATTGCCATGGCCCGGGACGAGCTGCTGGAGGCGCGTCCGTTGTGGGGCGCGGCCAGGCCCCGTGCGACCACCGTCCGCCTCGAGGCGCTCTCCGAGGCCCAGGGGGAGGAGCTGGTCGACAGCCTCCTCGGCCGGGCGGACGTGCCCGCGGCGTTTCGACGAAGGGTCAGCCAGGCGGCGGAGGGCAATCCCCTGTTCGTGGAGGAGCTGCTGGCCAAGCTGATCGACGACGGGGTCCTGCGACGCACCGAGGCGGGATGGGAGGCGGCCGGCGATCTTCGCGACCTGGCCATGCCTCCCACCATCCAGGCCCTGCTCGCGGCCCGCCTGGGTGGCCTGGCCCCCGAGGAGCGGATGGTCATCGAGCGGGCCGCGGTCGAGGGCACCACCTTCCATCGTGGCGGGGTCGCGGCGCTGGTCCCCGAGCCGTTCCGCGATCGGGTTCCGGAGCGACTCGCCAACCTGGTCCGCATGGAGCTGATCCGTCGCGAGCAGGCTGCCATCCCGAAGGAGGAGGCCTACCGGTTTCGCCACGTGCTGATCCGGGACGCGGCCTACCAGGGGCTGGCCAAGCAGTCGCGCTCGGACCTCCACGAGCGCCTCGCCGGCTGGCTGGAGCAGGTGGTCGGCGACCGGGTGCTCGAGTACGGCGAGATCATCGCGTATCACCTCGAGCAGGCCTACCGCTACCGGGCCGAATTGGCACCACCCGATGCGGTGGCCTCCAGCCTGGCGCTGCGCGCCGGCACGCTCCTCGCACAGGCGTCGCGCCGCGCCGAGGCGCGCGGCGACCTTTCCGCGAGCGTCGACCTGCTGGAGCGGGCCGCCGCCCTGCTGCCGCACGATGCCGATCGGCGGCTGCTCGTGGGTCAGGTCGCCCCGAATCTCCTCTTCGCCGGGAACGGTCCACGGGCGGAGAGCCTCCTCCAGGAGGCCCTGAACGAATCGAAGGAGGCCGGGGACGCGCGGGGCGCGGCGTGGGCCGAGCTGGGGCTGCTCTTCGTGCAGAGCTCCACCCAGTCGAGCGCGGCGTCGCAATACGCCCGCAGCGCCGAGGCGCTGCGCGACCGGTTCGCGGAGCTGGGCGATACCGAGGGCCACTACCAGGCGGAGCTGCTCGCAGCCCTGGGTCTTTTCGTCGTCGGCAAGGCTGGCGAGGGGGGTGCTCGAGCGCAGGCAATCCTGGATGCCGCGCCAAGCGCCACCTCAGGCTCCCTCGCAGACCGCGCCCGCGCCCTGCGGGTCCTGGCGGCGATGCTGGGTCCGATGCCCGCTGATGAGGCCCTGCGGATGGTCGAGCAGGAGGGTGGGCACACCGCCCAACTGCCTGGTGGCGCCTCGGGCGCAACCAGGATGCTATGCCTGCAGGGCAGGTTCGCGGAGGCGCGTGCGGCCCTCGCGCGGGCAACCGAGCAGATGGCCGAACGCGGGCGCCCGATGCTCAGCTCGGAGTCTCACGAAGTCGCCGGAAACGTGGCCCTGCTGGCGGGCGACGTTGACGAGGCGGTTCGCAGCCTGCAGGTCGCGTACGACGAAAAGATGGCGGCGGGGGACCCAGCCGGTGCATCCACCACGGCGACGGCGCTGGCCGAGGCCCATCTCGAGGCCGGGAACCTGGACGAGGCATGGAGATATGCGACCCACGCTCGCGAGACGTCGTCCGTCGATGACATCGCGTCGCAGGGGCGCGGTCGCGAGATCCAGGCGCGAGTGCTCTCGGAACGCGGGCAGCACGTCCAGGCGGAGGAGCTCGCGCGGGAGGCCGTATCGATCATGGAGCGCACCGACTACCTGGCGCTCCACGCAGATGCCCTAGTTCACCTGTCGCGCGTCCTCCATGCCGGCGGCAAGGATGCCGAGGCGCTTGCATCGGCTCGACAGGCGGCAGGGCTCTACGAACGCAAGGGAGCCACGATCCTGGTCGACCGGACACAGGGGCTCATCGCCGACTGGAGCTAGGGAACCAGGACGATCCGGCCGGAGACGCGGCCCTCCGCGAGGCGATCGTGGGCAGCGGCCGCTTCCTTCAGCGGCATGCGCTCAACTTGCCAGCGCATCCGGCCGCGCTTGGCGAGCCGCACGACCTCACGCAGGTCCGACAGCGAGCCCCATCCCGTGGTCGTCAGGCTCGCCTCGATCGGCGTGCGGTCGAACCCGAAGTCGAACTTGCCACCGGCCTCGCCCACCACCGAGACCAGGCCGCCGGCCGCGACATTTCGCACTGCGTATTCGAGGCTCTGGTCATCGCCGACGAAGTCGAAGACGACGTCGGCTGGGCCGCCGAGGCCAAGCTCCACGAGCGCCTCGTCGCCCATCAGCAGCCCCAGGTCCGCGCCGAGGTCGGCGGCCAGCGCCAGCTTGTCGGGGTTGAGCTCGCGGACCGCGATCGTGAGCTCCGGCAGCCGGCGCAGGTACTGGAGCGCGAACTGGCCCAGCCCGCCGAAGCCGATGAGCAGGACGCGTGCCCCAGGTCGCAGCCAGGCAGCCGCGCGGTTCACGGCCCGCCAGGGCGTGACGCCGGCGTCGGCGAGTGGCGCGGCGTGGTCGGGGTGCAGCGAGCCCAGCGGGACGAGGTGCCTGGCGTGCGGCACCAGCATGTATTCGGCGTAGCCGCCGTCGCGCTGGAAGCCGGGCGACGCGGAGCGGTCGCAGCGCTGCTCCTCGCCCGCCGCGCACTGGGTGCAGGCGCCGCATCCCCATCCACCGAAGACGAGCACTCCATCGCCGTGCGACAGCCGCGCCCGCTTCAGCTCGGCGGCGGCGGCCGATCCCGCCGCATCGATCCAGCCGGCGACCTCGTGGCCCAGGATCAGCGGTCGCTCGACGCGAATGCGGTTGGTGCGCGCGATGTGCAGGTCCGTGTGGCAGACGCCGCAGCCGCCGACCTTGATCCGGATCTCGGTGCCCTTCGGCCTGGGGACCGGGACCTCCTCGATGCGCAGCGGCTCGCCGGGGGCGTAGCTGCGCACGGCGAGCATCGGTCTAGCCCGGCGGGAAGATTGCCTCGAGCAGCCGCGCCACGAGGCCCTTCGGGGCGGCCTGCTCGACGATGTCCAGGATGGTTCCGTCGGCCCCCACGGCGAAGGCAGTCGGCTCGGCGTTGACGTTGCCGCGCACCTCGGTCGTTTGGATCCCGAGCTGCGAGACGGCGATCCGGCGCTCGTCGGAGAAGAGGAGGTAGGGGAGGCCCATCTCCTCGACGTACGCGGCCTGCTGCTGCTCGTTGTCGGTCGTGACGCCGATGACGGCCACCCCCTGCTTCGTAAGCCGGGCGTGCGCCTCCTTGAGCGCCTCGGCAAGGGCGTTGCCGCGCTCACGAGCCACCCCCTTGAGGGTCGGGGCGCCGAAGAAGAGGACTATCGCCGGCTGCTTGCCGACGAGGCTGCGCAGGTTGAGCAGGTAGCCGTCGGTGGCCCGCAGCCCAACGGACGGCATCTGGTCGCCGATCCCGACCTTCAGTCCAGCGGTGGCGGTGCTCATGGGCCGATTGTAGCGGCGCTCTCCGGCCGACCGCCGAGGCCGAGGCGTGCGCCGGATCGGTGCAGCAGCCCATCCCGCTCCAGACCGGCGATGACCCGTCCGTAAGCCTGCCGAGGAACGAGACGGCGCGCCGCCGCCACGGTGATGGATCCATCGCCTGCCGCAGTGAGCGCGCGCAGCACCGCCCCGCGATGAGCCCGATCCGACCCCGCGAAGGCCGCCTGCCGAGGCACGGGAACCTGCCTGTCCAGGCCACGGGATGGGCACCCATCCGCGATCGGGCAGTCGCTGCAGCGCGGCGCGCGCGGCCGGCAGATGGCCGCGCCGAACTCCATCGTGGCGTGCGTCCAGGGCGCGGCATCGGCTCGGTCGCCGGCTTGAGCCAGGGCATCGGCCAGGTCCTGCAGCTCGCGCCGAGGGCCGTTGGCGGCAACGCCGAATCGCCGCACCAGCCAGCGCCGGACGTTGGTGTCGACCACGCCGACCGGCTCGCCGAAGGCGAGGCTGGCCACCGCCCGGGCCGTGTACGGGCCGATCCCCGGCAGGCGCTGCAGGGCCGCGACCTCCTGCGGCCAGCCATGTGCGGCGACCTCGCCGGCGGCCCGTCGCACGGCCAGGGCGCGGCGGTTGTAGCCGAGGCCGGCCCAGGCGGAGAGGACATCGGCCTCGGTCGCGGACGCCAGGGCCGCCGCGGTCGGGAATCGGCTCATGAAGAGCGGGAATCGCTCGGCGACGCGGGAGGCCTGGGTCTGCTGCAGCATCACCTCGCTGACGAGGACGGCGTACGGGTCACTGGTGTGCCGCCACGGAAAGTCCCGGTGAGCGGCGGCGTACCAGGTCAGCAGGGAGGCGCGAACCTGCGCCAGGGGGAAGGCATCGGTCGGGTGGTCGGCCACGCGGGGAGGGTACCGTACGTCAGGCCGGCATCTCGGCGACTGCCTCGTGCTCGGCGATCTCGACCTTGGGACGCAGCTGAAGGACGATCCCGGCGGCGATGATCAAAGCCCCGCCCGCGATCTGCAGCGGGGTTGGGACGGTTCCGAACAGGATCGCCGCTGCGGTCACTCCGACCACCGGTTCCAGGGTGGAGAGGATGGTCGCGCGCGGGGCACCCAGCAGCCTGATGCCGCCGATGAAGCAGACGGTCGCCAAGCCCGCGCCAAACACTCCGGCGACAAGGACCGGCCAGAGGGCTGCAAAGCTGGCGAGTGGCTGGCTCATGTCCCGCAGGCTGCCAGCCACGATGGACATGAGCAGATAGAGAATCGTGGCGCCACCCATCGTGAAGGCCGCGGCCTGGGTCCCGGGAACGGCTCGGAAGCCATGGTGGGCGGCAAGGGCATAGAACATCTGGGTGAATGCGGCGACGACCGCCAGCCCGATCCCCAGCGCGTCGAGGGATCCCAGGTCCCCGGCACCCGCGATGACGAGCACGACGCCCGCCATCGACATGCCGAGAGCTGCCCAGCGGAGTCGGTCGAGGCGCTCGCCGAACCAGATCGTGCTCGCCAGCGCGACGAGCGCGGGGTAGATGTAGAAGATGAGGAGTGCCAGCGCGATCCCGATGCGCAGGAAGGCGATGAACATGCCGAGGTTGAGGGCTGCGTTGGTCGGGGCGGCCAGGAGCAGGAAGGAGCGGTCGCGCCGCGGCAGTTCGCGCCACGGCTTCCAGAGCCGCCTGCCCGCGGCGGCCCGCACCCCGAGGAAGGTGAGCACCACCAGGGCTCCGACTCCCGCGCGCCAGGTGACGAGGGTGAGGCTCGATACGCCGGCGCGATTCGCGAACTGGGCGACCGGGCCCAGGACACCGAAGGCGGTGGCGGCCATGATGATCAGCAGCGCCCCGAGCGCGTTGGAGGATGGGCGCGAGATCATCGGGCGGATGGGGTGAGGCTGTCCTCGGCCTCGGCCGCCTCCAGCTCGGCGCTCAGGCGCGTCCACTCCGAAGCGAGCTCATCGGCTCGGTCGCGGGCCGCATTGTGCCGTTCGATCAGGTCCCGGAACGTGTGGTGATCGGCATAGGTGGCCGGATCGGCCAGTCGGTCGCTCATCTCGGCCAGCGACGCATCGGTCTCGCCGACCTCGGCCTCGACCCGCTGCAGGGCATCGCGCAGCTCGCGCGTCCGCCGGTAGCGCCGGTTGCGCGCCTCTGCCTCCGCGCGCTTGCGCGAAGCGGCCTCGATCGCTGACTCGCGCGGGCGCGCCACGACCGCCTCGATCCCGCGCGGGGTGGCGACGCCCTCGACGGCTCCTCGCGTCTCGATGTCGAGACCGCGCTTGGCCGCGTAGTACTCGAAGTCGCCGGGGTAGAGGGTCGCCTCGCCGGCGTTGACCTCGATGATCGCGTTCGCCACGGATCGGATGAGGTATCGGTCATGCGTGATCAGCACGATGGTGCCCGGGAAGGCGTTCAGGGCGTCCTCCAGCACGTCGCGCGACTGGATGTCCAGGTGGTTGGTGGGCTCGTCGAGGCAGAGCAGGTTGGCCGGATCGGCCATCAGCTTGGCCAGCGCAAGGCGGGTCTGCTCGCCGCCTGAAAGGATCTCGACCTTCTTCTCGATCGCCTCCCCGGTGAACAGGAACGCGCCCAGCAGCCTGCGCATCTCGGCGGTGCTCATCCGCGCTGCGGCGCCGGCCAGCTCCTCGAAGACCGTGTTGGCGGGGTTCAGGGCCTCGATCTGGTGCTGGGCGAAGTAGGCGACCCGCACGTTGCTGCCGAGCTCGCGCGTGCCGCCCTCGAACTCGAGCACGCCGGCCAGGATCTTGAGCAGGGTGCTCTTGCCAGCTCCGTTTGGGCCGATGAGGGCCACCTTCTGGCCGCGCTCCAGCACGAGGTCGAGCCCCTCGTAGACCGAGTGCGCCCCGTAGCGCTTGACGATCTCCTTGAGCGTGACGACCACGCGGCCACTGCGCGGCGGCTCGGGAAAGCGGAACTTGACCGCCTTGGTTCGTTCAGTCGGGACCTCGATCCGCTCGATCCGCGCGACCTGCTTGATCCGGCTCTGCACCTGGCGCGCCTTGGTCTTCTTGTAGCGGAACCGCTCGATGTAGCGCTCGATGCGGGCGATCGTGCGACCCTGCGCCTTGGCCGCCATCTCGAGCTGCGCGATCCGCTCGTCACGCTGCTCGACGAAATCGGCGAAGTCGCCGACGTACTCGGTGAAGAGGCCGTGGTTGAGCTCGGCGACCCGGTTGACGACGGCGTTGATGAAGTCGCGATCGTGGCTGACGAGCACGACCGCACCGGCGTATTCTGCGAGGAACCCCTGAAGCCATTCGACCGACGCCAGGTCGAGATGGTTGGTCGGCTCGTCCAGCAGGAGCAGGTCCGGGTTGGCGAGCAGCAGGCGACCGAGCGCCACGCGCATCATCCAGCCGCCGCTGAACTCGCCGATGTCGCGGTCCATGTCCGGCTGCTCGAAGCCGAGCCCGGCCAGGATGCGCCGCGCCTCGGCTTCCAGCGACCAGCCACCGAGCTGCTCGAACCGATGCTGCAGGCGCCCGTACTCGTCCATCAGCTCGTGCAGCTCGTCCTCGGCGGCGGGGTCTCCACTCGCCTCCGCCATCTCCGTCTCGATGTGGCGCATGCGACGCTCGATGCCGCTCACCGCGCCCGCCCCGGCGACCACCTCCGCCACCACGCTTCGGCCGACGGCCTGCGCCACCTCCTGCCGCAGGTAGCCGATCGCGAGCTCCTTCCCCCGGGTCACGGTCCCGGCGTCCGCCTCTTGCTCGCCGGTGATGATCTCGAGCAGGGTCGTCTTGCCTGCGCCGTTCGGCCCGACGATGGCGATCCGCCGCCCGGCGGTGATCTGCAGGTTCACGCCGTCGAAGAGGTGCTGGGCGCCGTGGCTCTTAGCGATCCCGGTCAGCGTGACGAGGCTCATCGAACGGCCTCCGCCGTGAGGCGTGCCCCGTCGGTGTCGAAGCGCAGGCGGGTCGCCATTCCCGGCACGCCGGCGGCGCCCCAGGCCTTCTCCACCGAGTGCGCGCTTATCGGTGAGTCGCAGATGGCCAGGACGCTGGGACCGGCCCCCGAGAGGGCCGCTCCCGCGGCCCCGTGCTCGTACGCCGAATCGATCAGCCCGGCGGCACCCGACAGGAGCGGCAGTCGGTACGGCTGGTGGAGGCGGTCGTCCATTGCCGTGCGCAGCAGGCCGGCATCCGAGGTGATGACCGCGGTTGCCAGGAGGGCGGCACGCGCCGCGGCTGCGGCGGCCTCGTGATGGGGGACGGTTGGCGGGAGCGCCTCGCGCATGCTGCCTGTCCGGCTGGTGGCCGCCGCGATGAAGAGCACCGGGATCCACGCCTCAGGGACCCGGAAGCGGCGGAGCAGCGGCGTGGTGCCGACCCCGCCGCTGACCGACAGCGTGATGCCTCCGTAGAGGCAAGCGGCGACGTTGTCCGGATGGCCCTCCAGGGTCGCCCCCAGGGTGAAGAGCTCGTCGGCGTCGGGTGCGCGGCGTCCCACGGCGGCTCCCAACAGCAGGCCGGCGACGATTGCGGCGGCGCTGCTGCCGAGTCCACGGGCCGCCGGGATCATGCTGCTCACCTCGATCCGCCACGCGCCGGATCCGCGTTCCGACCCGTGGGCCAGGCGAAGGCCCTCGCGGAATCCGCGCAGCAACAGGTTCTGCTCCGGGTCGTCATCGGGGCCGGGGGCGCCCTCGCCGTGGGCGTTCAGGAGGATGCCGGCCTCGTCGC
>Ga0307312_10000792_pt1 | contig 15446 bp, 17 predicted proteins | sample ER_DNA_202_FD_194489 | JGI IMG/M metagenome (GOLD analysis project Ga0307312, IMG submission 194489) | Bulk soil microbial communities from the East River watershed near Crested Butte, Colorado, United States - ER_DNA_202 | ecosystem: Environmental > Terrestrial > Soil > Floodplain | place...
GCTAAATTTTCCGGGGTTATTTCGAATGCTCCAGGTAAATTTTCTCGCGACAGATGATTTCTTCCACTGCTGGCGGTACGAGATAACGAATAGATCCACCAGAGGCAACTCGCTTTCTTATTTCCGTAGCCGAGATGTCGATTTTACGATCAATGACGGGGTAAGAGCGGGTGGCCGACTGGCCGGTGCGATCGAGAACAATGAAATGGACCATTTTTTCCAACTCGGCAAAGCGATGCCATTTCGTAAGCCTGTCCACGTTATCTTCGCCAACCAGGCAGTAAATGACTGTATGACTGTTCCGTCGTCGAACTTCTTCAACGGTGTCGATTGTGTAGGAGGGTGGTGGGCGACGCAGTTCGCAGTCGTCTACAGCAAACTTCGGCTCGCCGTCAATCGCCGCCCGCAACATTGCTAATCGTGATTCGCCGCTCGCAATAGGAGCGGCCTTCTTGAGAGGGGAAGTCGCCGCCGGCACAAAAATCACTTCATCGAGCCCGAGCGTCTCGAGAGCGTTGCGAGCAAGAATCAAATGCGCATGATGAACCGGGTCGAACGTTCCGCCATAGATCGCGATCTTTCTTAGTTTTTTGTTTTCCGCCGCGGAGATCGACATCTAAGTTGCGAACCTATGAAGGCCAATTCGCTGGGTCAACTGATCATGACCGGTGTGCCCGGCAAAGAACTGGACGGGAAAACGGCACAGTTGTTCCGGCGGGTGCAGCCGGGTGCGTTCATTCTTTTTGGCCGTAACATCGAGAGCTCTGCCCAACTCCGGAAGCTCATCGATGATTTGCGCGACCTGAGCGAGGTCCAACCGATCATCACCATCGACCAGGAGGGCGGGCGCGTTTCGCGATTACGCTTGATCGGCAACGAACCGCCGAATGCTCAACAACTCCGAGATAAGGACGATGTCGAGTTGATTAGGCGTCACGGCGACATCACCGGGCGTTTGCTCCGCCTCTTCGGGTTCAATTTGGATTTATGCCCCGTGCTCGACATCTCCTTTGACGACGACTCCGACAATTCGTTGCGCGGCCGTTGCTACGGCAAGACCGTCGAACAAGTCCTTCGAAATGCCGGTGCATTTAACGAAGCGATGAGAGGGCAGGGGATCTCGAGCTGCGGCAAACACTTTCCCGGCTACTCGGCGGCAACTTCAGATGCTCATTATCAATTGCCGCGAATTGATCGCACGCGTGAAGAACTTGATCAGAATGAATTGGCTGTGTTTCGCGAATTCGTTCGCGACGTCGATAGTATGATGGTTTGCCACGGCTGGTATCCCTGTTTTGAGCCTGAGAAAACTCCAGCCACTTTATCGCGGCGGATTGTTACAGATTTGCTGAGCGACGAACTTGGTTTCGACGGTCTCATCATGACCGACGATCTCGATATGGGTGCGATTCTCACCGGTTACCGGCTCGAAGATACAATTCGTCTGGCCATTGCGGCCGGAAATGATCTTGTCATGATCTGCCATCGCATTCCCGAGATCGAGAACGTGCATCGGATTCTGGCCGCGTTGCCACGCAACCAAACTGATCGCGCGAGAGAGAGCGTTGCGCGCTTTAAGGAAAAGCTTTCAGTGCCGGATTCATTTTCGGAAAGCGCATTTCGCACGATCAACAATGAAATCTGGGAATTGCGCGTGGCTGTTATCGGCGAAGAACGCGCGAGGCAAACAACGCCCCAAAATATCCAACGGTCGCCTGTGGAGATGTTCTGATCAGGAACCGTAGTCAGCGCGTAAGCCGGCGCACGCGTCTTGACCCTTAACACGGTTCCGCACTATCCTCCGCTCGCGTCGTCGGGAACAAACCACGGCGGCTTTACTGAACCGTGAACGCTAACCGACAAATCGGCGAGAGCACGCGTGCCGAACTCACCGTTCGCGGCCTGATTGTAGGCGTCGTCATCACGCTCGTGTTCACTGCGGCCAACGTGTACTTCGGCCTCAAGGCTGGCCTCACGTTTTCGACATCGATTCCGGCGGCGGTGATTTCCATGGCGATCCTGCGCGGCTTCCGCGACGCGACGATTCAGGAAAATAACATCGTGCAGACAGTCGCGTCTGCGGCGGGGACGCTGTCATCGATCATCTTTGTGTTACCCGGTTTGATCATGATCGGCTATTGGACAGAATTTCCGTTCTGGACCTCGTTTTGGATCTGCGCTCTCGGCGGAATTCTCGGTGTCATGTATTCAATCCCGCTGCGGCGCGCATTGGTGACGACGTCGGACTTGCCGTATCCGGAAGGCGTCGCCTGCGCTGAAGTGCTCAAGGTTGGCACCACCGGCGATTCCGCGCACGCTTCCGATATCGAACATGGCCGCGCTGGTCTGCTCGCGGTCTTGTGGGGCTCGATCGTCTCCGCCGTCTTCGCGGTGATCGTCGGTACGCAAATTTTCGCAGCAGACGTCGCACAAACTTTTCGAATCGGAAGACGCGGCGCAGTCAGCGGCTATGACTTCGCGCTATCATTCGCGCTGTTAGCGATCGGACATTTGGTTGGCCTTTCGGTTGGAATCGCGATGTTGATTGGCGCACTGATTGGTTGGGGCTGGGGTGTCCCGCATTTTTCAGCAATCGCCGGCGATGTCACGACAGCCGCCGCTACACTCGCGCAAAAGACCTGGAGCACGAAAGTGCGTTTCGTCGGCGCTGGCGCGATTGGCGTTTCGGCGATCTGGACGCTGCTGAAATTGGTAAAGCCGGTTGCGAGCGGGCTGGCGAGTGCGATGGCTGCCTCACGCGCGCGCAAAGCCGGTAAGGCCGACACGCTGCCAATCACCGAGCGCGACATTCCCATCGGCATTGTCGGTCTTGTCACCCTGGTGTGTATGCTACCGATCGGGTGGTTACTCGGTTATTTTGGCAACACGAGCGGTCTCGGTGCGCATCTCCCAACGCTCATCATTGGCGGCGTCACCTATGTCGTGTTGATGAGCTTCTTCGTTTCAGCGGTCTGCGGTTACATGGCGGGTCTGATCGGTTCCTCCAACAGCCCGTTGTCCGGTATTGGCATCCTGGTGGTGATCGGCGCTGCCTTGCTGCTCGTGATTGGCGTAAAACCCTACGTGTCACCAGATGCAAGCAAATCACTCATGGCCTTCGCACTTTTTACCACTGCGGTCATCTTCAACGTCGCCGCGATCGCGAACAACAACCTTCAGGATCTGAAAACTGGGCAACTAGTCGATGCGACGCCGTGGAAACAACAGGTCGCGCTGGTCATCGGTGTCATTGCCGGCGCGTTTGTAATTCCGCCGGTGCTCGATCTTGTGAATCACGCTTACGGTTTCGTCGGTGCACCGGGCGCCGAGCTGCGTCCCCATCCATTACCAGCGCCTCAGGCAGGTCTGATCTCATCACTGGCACAAGGCGTGATTGCCGCGGACATCGATTGGAGCTTGATCCGAATCGGCGGATTGATCGGCATCGGTATCATTTTGTTGGACGAAATCCTCGCGCGCACGACAAAGCACATGCGCGTTCCGCCGTTGGCCGTTGGCCTCGGAATTTATCTGCCGACGCAAAGTACGTTGATGATTGTCGTCGGTGCGATTGTTGGCTGGTTCTTCGACCAACGCGCTAATAGCACTCCAAAGCCCGAAGCGACGAAACAGCTTGGCGTGCTTCTCGCGTCGGGCTTGATCGTGGGGGAGAGCATCATCGGCGTCATTCTTTCTGCGATCGTTGTGTTCTCCGGCAAAGCTGCGCCGCTTGCCCTGGTGGGTCCGGGGTTTGAAACGGCCGGGGTTTTCATCGGCGGCGTCGCGTTCGCTGCTACCGCGTTCGTGCTTTACCGGTGGATCTTACGAATGGCCACCCCAAGATCGGCATGAAACGGAAATGGAACTGGCTGATTTGGGTTGGGTTTGTCGTCACCGTCGTTGGATTGTTGTCTTATGGATTCTTCGCCCGTTTTCCAATCACCCGCGATTTTCCATGGGCAAATCTTTTGCTTCTTGGAATCGGCACTGCGTTGTTGATCTTCGGCCTTTTTCGCGCTTTTAGCCGGCCGAAACTCTATCGTGGTAAGATCTTCGGGTCGATCCTCACGGCGATCGGTCTGTTTCTTTTCGCATTTTTCTGCTACGAAATCTTTTACGTCCTCCACCAGGTTCCGCTCTCCGCTCAGGCGCCGCACGTTGGCCAAAAAGTGCCGGACTTCATTTTACTTGATCAAAATGAAAAACCGGTTGGCTTGGGCGATTTGCTTTCCAGCTCGAAAGCGGTCGCACTAATTTTTTATCGGGGGTTTTGGTGACCGCTATGCAACTCCGAGTTACGGAGTTTCCAGCAAAAGCTTCCGGAGTTTGATGCGCGCGGCATTCGCGTTGTCGGCATCAGCGTCGATCCACCTGAGATCAACCGCCGACAATCGCAGAAGCTCGGCTACACGTTCTCGCTGCTTTCCGATCCCAAAGCGCAAATTATTCGGCGTTACGATGTGCTGCATCCCGGCGCGGGACCGAAAGGTGCGGACATTGCGCGACCCGCGGAGTTTCTAATTGATTCCAACGGCATCGTTCGCTGGGTGAATCTCACCGAGAACATCGCCGTCCGCGCGCGGCCAGAGCAAGTCCTCAGCGCGTTTGAGCAAATTCAGTCCACCGGGCAGTGATTGACGGCGCTGCGCCGAGTCAATAACTTCAGCGCACGTGCATTCCGAATTGGAACAACTGCTCATTCTCCAAGATCGCGAACAAAAGATCAGACAGATTCGCACCGAAATCGAGACCATACCGCTGCGGCGCACGAGCTTGGAAGCGCAATTGGCGGCAAGCAGGGGCAGCGTTGAAGCCCTTAAGCAAAGAGCGCGACATGTAGAAATGGATCGCAAGAAACTCGAACTGGACGTGGGAACTCGCACCGAGACGGTCTCACGTCTCAAGACCCAGCAATATCAGACGCGCAAGAACGACGAATTCCAAGCGATCGGGCACGAGATCGATCGGTATGAAAATGAGATTCGAAAGATTGAGGATGATGAGTTGGAGCTCATGGTGCTAGCCGACAAGATCAAGGCGGATTTGGCTGAAGAAGAAAAGAAAGCAGCTGCGGCTCAAGAATCGATTGCCCGACAAACAGCTGACCTCGACGAAAAATCGAAAGCTTTGGAATCCCAGTTCGAAGCCTTAACGAGGGAGCGCTCCGAGTTGGCGGAGAAGATCGACGAGGATTTGCTTGGCCGCTTCGAACGTCTCTTCAAAAGCAAAGGCGATGCGGCTGTCGTTGCGATTGAGCACGGCGTTTGCACCGGCTGCCACATGAAAGTGACGACCGCCACCGCCTCGCAGGTCAGAGCAGGAAAAGAAATGGTAAGCTGCGAAAATTGCGGCCGAATTCTGTACTTCGGCGAATAAATCGACGAACTCCTCCCCAGGCGCTTCGTGTCCGCTTCTCCGTGTGAAAGAGAGGATTGAGATGAGTGTGGTTCAGTATTGGGTCACACATTGAACCGGAAAAGAATCACGTCGCCGTCGCGCACAACGTAGTCTTTTCCTTCCAGCCGCAGTTTGCCGGCTTCGCGAGCCTTCGCGAAAGAACCGAGCTCAACGAGATCATCGTAATGGATTGTTTCCGCCGCGATAAAACCCCGCTCGAAATCCGAGTGAATGGTTCCGGCAGCGGTGGGTGCCTTGTCGCCCTCGTGAATGGTCCAGGCACGCGTCTCTTTTTCACTTGTCGTAAAAAATGTGCGCAGACCGAGCAGGTGATAGACGGCGCGAATGAGCGCGTGCACCCCGGTATCTTCTACGCCAAGACCGCGCAGGTATTGTGCTGCTTCATCTTCACCGAGATCGACAAGTTCGCTTTCAAGCTGCGCACTCATCACGATGGCCTCGGTTGCAAAATGATGTCGCGCGTAATCCTCGACTGCTTTGACGCGTGTCGCGACGTTGTAACCGGGGCCGCTGACTTCGTCAGCTGCAGCGGCCAAATCCGTTTCGGCGACGTTGCACGCGAAGATCGTTGGCTTCGAGGTCAACAGGAAAAATCCACGTACGATTGTTTTCTCTTCCGGGCTCAATTCCGCAGTGATCGCCGGCTTTGCCGCATCGAGATGCTCCAATAGTTTTTCGATGACGGCGTTTTCGATCTTCGCTGTTTTGTCACCTGCGTGCAGTTGCTTCTGCAATCGGTCGCGGCGTTTCTGCAAAGATGCCAAATCTGCAAGCGCGAGCTCGGTGTTAATGACTTCGATGTCGCGAACTGGATCAATTGTCGCGCTGACATGATGCACATTGGTGTCTTCGAAACAACGCACTACCTGGACAATGGCGTCCACTTCGCGAATGTGCTGCAAGAATTGATTACCGAGCCCTTCCCCCGCGCTCGCGCCCTTAACCAGACCAGCGATGTCCACGAATTCAATGGCCGTGGGCGTGATTTTTTTTGAATGTGAAATTGCAGCGATTTTCTCCAGCCGCGGATCGGGCACCGTCACGATCCCGAGGTTCGGATCAATTGTGCAGAATGGATAATTTTCCGCCGGAGCTTTGTGCGTACGCGTAACAGCGTTAAAAAGCGTCGATTTCCCGACGTTCGGCAATCCGACAATTCCAGCGCTTAACATTCAGCCCCAGATGAACACAGATTTACACAGGTAGTTTTCTATCTTTACCAGGAACAGTCTGTGTTTCATCTGTGTTGATCCGTGGCCAAAGATTTATCGGGCTGGTGGGATTTGAACCCACGACCTGTCGCCGCGGCGACTGCACTACGATCTAACCGATCGAGTTCGTCCCGACCTCGACCTGATTCGTAATATCGCTCCTTTTTTGTGGCATCGGCACGACTAAAAAAGCTCTCGCTGTGAACTAGAGTCCATGAGAGGCCGTGGCGGGTGACTTTGGAATGACCCAGATTGTGGCGCCGAACACGTTCGTACGGATTCTCACACGAGCCGATGTAGCGGCGACTCGTCTTACTTCTGCGCAACACGTAAACGTAAAACACGGGCAATCAGGTACTCAATGTTATCGGGCCGGCGGGATTTGAACCCGCGACCTCTTGAACCCCATTCAAGCGCACTACCAAGCTGTGCTACGGCCCGCTGGAGCGAATACTGTTTGCCAGTTCCGGGTCCGAGGCAAACGTTTCGCCTCGATCCAATGAAAGCGGCTCTACTGCAATATGTTCATGTCCGCTCGGTCGCGGTCGTAATTCTTCTCTTTGGCATCAGCGATGTCCGCGCGCAGTCGCGCAAAAACGTAAGGTTAAATGAAACGGCCTTCCTGTTCGCCGCACAACTGATCAGACAGGGCTACGTTATTAGAGATCACAAAGGCGCATGGAGTGAACATCGCCCCTCAACAGACCAAGAGAATAATTTTATTCGCGCACACGGACTCAGTGAATATGCAAAATGGCATCTAGGGATCGACGATCGTTACTCGGAGAATACGAAGCGCAGATACAAATTTCCGTACGGCGATTTTGAAAATGTTCACCGTTGTGGGCTGCTCGCAGCGAAGGCCAGGGCTCGCCAATATGGCTACACCGAAATCGAAAACGCCGCGACAGAACTGGAACGCGCAATAAGGGGTAAGCCGCTAACTCTGCCAAGCCGTTAAAAATGCATCGATGAGCTCCGGTAGTTCGCTGCTATAACCGCCTTCGAGAACGACTGCGACCGGAACATCGATCTGGCTCAACCACCGCCCGAATTTCGCGAAATCTTCGTGTTCGAGACTCATCTGCAACAGCGGATCGCGTGCATAGGCGTCGAACCCCGCCGAAACAAGCAGCAAATCGGGTTTGAACTTAAGAAGCTGTTCCAGCGAATAGTTCGCAACATTCAGATGCTTATTTCGCGGGGTAAAAGGAGCGAGCGGATAGTTATCGATGTTCGCAAGGGATTTCGCTCCTGTCCCTGGATATGCTGGAAATTGATGAATCGACGCAAACCGAATTCCCTCGTTGTGTGCTACGATCGCTTCGGTCCCATTGCCGTGATGCCCGTCAAAATCCCAAATCGCAACGCGCTCGGCGCCTTTTTCCAATGCATCGAGCGCACCTACGGCAACGTTGCTGAAATAACAGAAACCCATCGCTCGATCCCGCGTCGCGTGATGTCCGGGTGGTCGCATCAGGCTAAACGCGAATTCTCCGCGCAATGCCGTGCGCGCTGCCTCAACCGCAGCGCCGGCCGAATGACGTGCGTATGTATCGATCTTCGGATAAAATGGCGTGTCGAGATCGAAATTCTCCCGCGCAGTCGTGATGCGTTCGATATGCTGACGCGAATGCGCGTGCAACAACTCATCATCGGTCGTCGCATGTGGTTGCTGCCATTTCCAGTCAGGGTGCCGCTCCTTTAACAATGGCGCCGTGCAGGCGATACGCTCTGGCCGTTCCGGATGTCCCGGGCTCGAATACTCCAGACAATTTGGATCGTAAAAAATGGTCATCGAAGTTGCAACCTAACGATCCAACGCATATTCGACTACGACAATGTCACGACTGGTCTGTCATGTTGAGCGAAGCGAAACATCTCTGTCTATTGCTGCAGGCGATGAGTTCAAATACGAACTGAGATTCTTCCCTTTGCTCAGAATAACACTTATCAAACGGCTCGTACGGCGATGCTAGACAACCAGAAAATTGTGGTAGTGATGCCGGCGTATAACGCAGCGCGTACATTGCGCCAGACTTACGATGAAGTCATGGCGCATGGCATTGTCGATCTGGTCATCGTCGTCGACGACGCGAGCCACGATGAGACGGCAGCGATCGCGGGGACCCTGCCGCATGTGCAAGTAGAGGTGCATCCGGAGAATCGTGGTTACGGCGCGAACCAAAAGACCTGTTATCGTCTGGCACTCGCCGCAGGCGCAGACATCGTTATCATGATCCATCCTGACTATCAGTACACGCCGCAGTTGATTCCAGCGATGGCGGCTCTAGTGGCGAGCGGTCTTTATCCCTGTGTACTTGCTTCGCGCATTCTCGGGGGAGGGGCACTTCGCGGTGGCATGCCGTGGTGGAAATACGTCTCAAACCGTGCCCTGACGCTTGTGGAGAATCTTCTTATCGGCGCGAAACTTTCGGAATATCACACTGGTTATCGTGCATTTTCGCGCCAATTGTTGGAGCGGCTGCCGCTGGACACAAATTCCGATGACTTTGTGTTCGATAACCAAATTCTCGCGCAGATCATGGCCCTTGGCTGCGCGATCGGTGAAGTGACGTGTCCGGCTCGGTACATGCCCGAGGCGTCATCAATCAATTTTCGCCGTAGCGTACGCTACGGCTTAGGTTGCCTGGCAACGGCTGTGCATTTCCGGCTGGCGCGGTGGGGCCTGACGCAGCCAATCGTTTAAGCGTCAGCTGCCACAAAATACTACTCGATCAGTATCCGCGCACGACGTAGTGCCCGCGGATCCAGACTCTTTGACCGTAGCGGTTTGTCCCCCAGTGTCCCGGCCTCCAGACGTAATAGGTCCGCCCGACGTAATACCCAGGACCACGAGTATAATATGGCCGATCGCCTACCGCGACCGTGACGGAGCCTGGGTAGCCGACATAGCCAGGGGAACCGGCATAACCGGCTCCGTATGGGCCATTAGCCGCATAACCGCGCCCGTACGGGCCACCTCCATAATAAGGACCGGGCCCGTATCCAGCTCCGTAATAACCGCCGTAATAGTCGGCGCACCCACCTGCACCGAACGCGGCGGAGATCAAAACCAACACGAATAGTGGCCATTTCATTTTAGTTTTTGTCCCACGCTCTGCGAAAACGAATTTTGTCTCCGCATGATCAACAAGGTTTGTCTTCATACACTCAATTATACGGATTACGACCAGGTTTCACGCGCCTGTCTTTATCGAAACAGAGTCAAAAAAGGGCCTCACCGCGAAGCGATTACACGACACCTTGGTCGAGCATGGCGTCGGCGACTTTTACGAATCCGGCGATGTTCGCCCCGACGACAAGATTACCCGGCTGTCCGTATTCGGCGGCTGTTTCCCAAGAGTTCTTAAATATCGTGGACATGATGTGACGCAAACGTGAGTCGACTTCCTCGCGCGGCCACGGCAAACGCATCGAGTTTTGACTCATTTCAAGCCCGGACGTGGCTACGCCCCCGGCATTGGCCGCTTTGCCAGGACCGAAGAGAATTTTTTTCTCAATGAAAAGATCCACAGCCGCCGGGACGCTCGGCATGTTGGCCGCTTCTGAGACCAGGTAACAACCGTTCTCGATCAGTTTTCTTGCGTCTTCACCAGTGATCTCGTTCTGCGTCGCGCAGGGAAATGCGCAATCGCACTTGATTCCCCATGGCCGTTGGGCCGCCACATATTTTGAGCCTCGGAATTTTTTGGTGTACTCCGCGATACGCCCCCGCCGCACGTTCTTGACGCTTTTGACAAAAGCCAGTTTTTCTTCCGTGATGCCGTTCTTATCGTAGATCAACCCGCTCGAATCGGACATGGTGATCGGTTTCGCACCGCATTCGATTAATTTCTCCACGGTGAATTGCGCGGCGTTACCTGCTCCCGAGACCGTGCAGACTTTGCCCTCGATAGTTTCATTGCGCGTTTTGAGCATCTCCTGCGCGAAATAAACCGCACCGTAGCCGGTGGCCTCCGGACGCATCAGAGAGCCACCCCAATTGAGCCGTTTGCCGGTTAGCACGCCTGTGAATTCGTTCGCCAGCCGTTTGTATTGGCCGAAGAGATAACCGATCTCGCGCCCGCCTACACCGATATCGCCCGCAGGCACATCGGTATGCGGACCGACGTGTCGGAACAACTCGGTCATGAACGATTGGCAAAAGCGCATGACTTCATTGTCTGATTTCCCCTTTGGGTCAAAGTCGGCTCCGCCCTTGCCGCCGCCCATTGGCAGACCAGTGAGCGAATTTTTAAAAACCTGCTCGAACGCGAGGAACTTGATGATGCTCGCGCACACCGTCGGATGAAAACGCAACCCGCCTTTGTAAGGGCCGAGCGCGCTGTTCATCTGGACGCGAAACCCCCGGTTCACCTGTATCTGGCCCTTATCGTCAATCCATGGAACCCGGAACTGAATCATGCGTTCCGGTTCGACGAGACGCTCCAGAATTTTGGCATCCCGGTACCTCTTGTTGCGCTCGATCACGGGACGGATCGATTCCAGCACTTCGGTCACTGCCTGAAGAAACTCAGGCTCGTTGGGATTACGCTTTTTGACGATTTCGAGAACTTCCTGAATAAGAGCCATAGAATTTGTGCGAGCCTAATCGCGTCGCCTCGGAATAATAAGCCTGGTGCGCGATGCAGGGTTCGAACCTGCGACTTCTTGCGTGTGAAGCAAGCGCTCTACCACTGAGCTAATCGCGCGAGTTTTCAGAAGCGGAAAAATAGAGAGCAGCTCCTGTGGCGCAAGCCTGCGACTTGTCGCCGCGTCGACCGCTCTACCACTGAGCTAATCGCGCGAGTCTTCAGAAGCGAACAAAATAGGGCGCACCCGAGGCAGCGCAAGCACTGCTGTAGCGTGCGCTGTCCTCAGCGCATTGGGCAGCAGAGCGGGATTGGTTATCACAAGGTCCGCTGACGACAGTGGACACTACAGCCCGAGATCGATTTTCGGCAGGCGAAGCGCTTGCCCCGCAATGCATCCCATTCTATCTAGACGCATGTCTGAACACAAAATCACCCTTACCTGGAAACGCGGCGATAAGCCGTTCGAATACCAGAAATATTCGCGTGATCACACATGGAAATTCGCTGGTGGACACGAGATGCAGGCGTCGGCTGCTCCCACCTATCTGGGTAATCCAAACCTTGTCGATCCGGAAGAGGCGTTTGTGGCGTCGCTCTCCAGTTGTCACATGCTCACGTTCCTGGCCATCGCGTGCAAAAAGAAGTTCACGCTCGATGAATACGTCGATGAAGCCGTCGGCCATATGGAGAAAAATGCCGAAGGCAGACTTGCCATTACCCGCGTGGTTCTAAGGCAGCGGCTTAAGTTCTCCGGCGAGAAACAACCAACCGCACAAGAGATCGAGGAAATGAACCATGCTGCCCACGAGCAGTGTTTCATCGCGAATTCAGTGAAGACTGAGGTCAAAGTCGAAACACAGACTTAGCCACACCTCGTGTTGTAGCGGCGTTTGTGTCAAACGCCGAATTGAAATTGAAGGCGCTTGGCACAAGCGCCTCCACAACGCCTTTTGATCTGTGCAATCTGTGTAAATCTGTGGCTCAATAGGCCGGCTCATGAATTCGAAGACTGACTCCCAACGCATGGAAAAGATCGTTAGCCTGTGTAAGCGGCGGGGTTTCATTTTTCAATCGAGCGAAATCTACGGAGGCCTCAATGGTGCGTGGGATTACGGGCCGCTCGGCGTAGAGCTCAAGCGCAACCTGAAAAATTTTTGGTGGCGCGTCATGGTGCACGAGCGCGATGACGTTGTGGGCATGGATGGTGCAATCCTCACGCATCCTGAAGTTCTCAAGGCTTCAGGGCACGTCGAGGGGTTTTCAGATCCAATGGTCGATTGCCGAACGTGTAAAGCTCATTTGCGGTTCGATCAGCTCATCGAAAAAAGCGGAGTGAAGCAGTGTCCAAACTGCGGTGGAAAAGACCTAACCGAAGCGCGCCAATTCAATTTGATGTTTGAGACTCATGTAGGCGCCACAGCCGATGAAAGCTCCATCGCGTATTTGCGGCCTGAAACTGCGCAATCCATTTTCATCCAGTTCAAGAATATTCTCGAAGTGTCACGCAAAAAATTGCCATTCGGCATCGCGCAGATCGGCAAGGCGTTTCGCAACGAAATCAATCCGCGCAATTTTACTTTTCGTTCCCGTGAATTCGAGCAGATGGAGCTGGAATATTTTTGCCGGCCAGAGCAAGGGATGGAGCTGCTCGAATATTGGAAAGAAGAGCGGCTCAAGTTTTACGAAAACATCGGTATCCCGCGCGACAAGTTGCACGTCAGGACTGTTTCTGATGATGAGCGTGCCTTCTATTCAAAAGGGACATACGACATCGAATACGATTTCCCATTTGGCCTTCAGGAACTCGAAGGCGTCGCGTATCGGACGGATTACGATTTGTCACAGCATCAGAAGGCCAGCGGCAAATCGCTTGAGTATTTCGATGATGAGACGAAACAACGATTTATTCCGCATGTAGTCGAACCGAGCGCGGGTGTGGATCGCACCGTCCTTGCGCTGATTTGTGAAGCGTATGCAGAAGACCAGGCCCCTGATGAGAAGGGAAAAATGGAAACGCGCATTGTGCTGCGTTTTCATCCGCGAATTGCGCCGATCAAATGCGCAGTTTTTCCGCTCCTGAAAAACAAGGAGCCTCTCGTCGCGAAAGCGAAGGAGATTGTTGATCTTCTCCGGCCGCACATGTTTGTTTTCTACGACGAAAGCGGCGCGATCGGACGCCGCTATCGGCGCCAGGATGAAATCGGAACTCCATTCGGCATTACAGTCGATTTCGAGACGCTCGGCGAAAAAGATGCCGCATTGCGCGACACGGTCACATTGCGCGAGCGCGATTCAATGAAGCAGGAACGAGTTAGAATTTCCAACTTGCGAGACCTGCTTTCGATGCGAATTGCATAATCGGCAAGATGAACGTTGAGATTTTTACCTTGTGTGATGCAGCCACGCTCGATACTGCGGGGAAGTTGAACATTCTGGGCTCTTTTGATCGGCTCAATGCAGCAGCGGAACCAATCGTACACATGCACTGCGCACTGGCACTCAAATTACGCTTCGAGCGAATAGAGGAAAGCGACAAGAAATTCCGTCTTGCCTTTGTCGATTCGGACGGAGCGGCTGTAATGCCGCCACTTGAGGGTACGGCGCAAGTGCGGTTTCAAGACAATGATTCGAGCAGCACCGTCTCGATGGCGCTTGGTATTCAACAACTGAAGCTGCCAAAATTTGGCGAATATTCTATAGATCTTGCTATAGATGGCCGGCACGAAGCCTCCATCCCGCTGTTCGTAAAGGCATCGGCGCCCGCGTCCTAATGGATCTCACGCAGTTCCGCGAATACTGCCTGAACAAACCTCTCGCAACCGAGGGAACGCCATTCGGGTCTGATGTTCTTGTGTTCAAAGTCGGCGGTAAGATGTTCGCATTAGCGGCGCTCGATGATGTGCCGCCCACCGTGAACTTAAAGTGCGAGCCTGACGTTGCACTCGATCTGCGTGACCGTTACGAGCAAGTCAGTCCGGGATATCACATGAACAAGAAACACTGGAACACCATCGAGATCGGGACCGGGATTCCTGATGCCGAACTCCGCAAAATGATCGACCATTCCTACGATCTCGTCGCCAGGAGGTTGCCAAAATTTAAGGCAAAGGCTGCACTTCGATCTCGCCGAAACTCAACTGCAACGCGTCGCGCGCGATGTTGAGAAAATTATCTGCCGGATCCGTAAGAGCGACATGTAGCTCACCGGGATTCGAGAGCGCCGCACGAAGTGATTGTCGATTCAACATTTCTTCCACTGCACGTGCACAGTTTTGCGCCGAATCGACGAGCACGACATCACCTCTGAGTGTCCGCGCGATTGCGGCGGTGAGCAGCGGATAATGGGTGCAACCGAGCACAAGCGTGTCGATCCCATCACCAAACAGGGGTTCGAGATACCGCGCGATCATTCGATCCGTCACGTCGTCATCGAGCAAGCCTTCTTCGATCAACGGCACGAGCAACGGGCACGCGCGACTGCTCACACGTACGTTGTTGTCGCTCGCGCGCAACGCCTTTTCGTACGCGCCACTGCGAATCGTCGCTCGCGTTCCGATTACGCCGATGTGTCGGTTGCGTGTCGCCTGTAACGCAGCTCGCGCTCCCGGTTCAATCACTCCGACCACGGGCACGGGAAATCTCTTTGCCAATAACGGCAGCGCGACTGATGAAACCGTGTTACACGCAACCACCAGCGCTTTCGCATTTTTCCGCATCAGCATTCCCGCCAGTTCTACTGCGTAGCGTTGCACGGTTTCTGGACTTTTCGGGCCGTAAGGAACGCGTGCCGTATCGCCAAGATAGTAAATATTCTCATGTGGCAGTAAATCGCGCAACGCCTTCACCACGGTGAGACCGCCAATCCCCGAATCGAAAACTCCGATTGGCCGCGGATCGCTCATACAGCCGGAAAAATCATCGCAGTGGCGACACGCTGCAACTATCATCGCCTCTCCCTTTCAAAGGGAAAGGGTAGGGTGAGGGTTGATTTGCTAGGCGTGAGCGGTCCCTCACCTCAGTCCTTTCCCTTCACCAAGGGAGAGGCGGAATCTGTGGCACAACGGCGCGCCGTTGATTTGCAAACGTGCTCGAGTCTCGGATGATTGATCGCGATGGCCGACCTCCCCAAAAGATACGATCCAAGAACCGTTGAACCGAAGTGGTATCAGCGATGGATCGACAATCGGGATTTCGTTGCGGATTCAAACTCCTCGAAGCC
>Ga0307312_10000793_pt1 | contig 15445 bp, 13 predicted proteins | sample ER_DNA_202_FD_194489 | JGI IMG/M metagenome (GOLD analysis project Ga0307312, IMG submission 194489) | Bulk soil microbial communities from the East River watershed near Crested Butte, Colorado, United States - ER_DNA_202 | ecosystem: Environmental > Terrestrial > Soil > Floodplain | place...
ACGCGAGCTCGGTGTCACCTCCCTGCTGGTCACCCACGATCTCGATGAGGCGTTCCTCCTGGCCGACCGCGTAGTCGTAATGCGGAACGGCCGGGTGGAGCAGGCCGCTACCCCCGGTCAGCTACGCGACGCCCCGGCGAGCGACTACGTCCGGCAGCTGCTCCTGCGGGCGCGAGTGACGGCTGCATGAGCATGACGACGCTTCCGGCCATGCTGCTGATGGTCTTCGGGATGCCGCCGATCCAGGCGCCGCCGCCGCAGTCCCGGCCCATCGTGGTGGCGTCGAAGCCGTTTGGAGAGTCGTACCTGTTGGCGGAGATGTTCGCCCAACTACTGGAGGCTCGCGGGTTCGTGGCCGACCGGAGGCCGGGGCTCGGAGCCACTGAGATCGCTTTTTCGGCGCTGCGATCCAATCGGATCGATGTCTATCCCGAGTACACCGGAACCGGGTTGCTTGCCATATTGGGTGAGCGTCCCAGTCCGGACCCACGGCAGGTCTATCGCCAGGTAGCGCGGGAGTTTCGGGTGCGCTACGGCGTCCGTTGGCTTCCCCCGCTCGGTTTCCAGAACACCTACGCCATTGCCGTTCGACGGGAGACCGCGAGCCGGCTTCAGCTCAAGACGCTGAGTGATCTCGCCCGGGTGTCGGCCACGATGCGAGCTGGACTGACCCCGGACTTCATCGGCCGTCCCGACGGGCTGCCCGGCCTGGCAAAGGCCTATGGCATCCACTTCCGCTCGGTGCGGGCCCTGCTCGCGGCGGTGAAGTATCAGGCGCTTGCCGCGGGAGAAGTGGACGTGATCGACGGTTACTCGACCGACGGGTTCATTGTCCGGTACGACCTCGTCGTGCTGAAGGACGACCGTGGCTTCTTCCCTCCGTACGAGGCCGCTGCGCTCATCAGCCCTGCGTTTGCGCGAGATGTGCCGGCCGGCGTGGCGGCGCTCACCGAGCTGAGCGGGCTCCTGACCGAGGAAGACCTGCGCCGGCTCAACCGCAGGATCGAAGTGGACAACGAGCCGATTCCCGACGTGGCGGCCGATGCCCTCCGGTCTCTCGGTCTGACTCACGCCGGGACCGAACGCGTCCGGACGGTGAAGGATGCATCGGCGGGCGGGGTGGCTCAGTATCTCTGGCGTCAGCGCGACACGATCCTGAGCCTCACCCTCCGTCACCTGCTGCTGGTGGGGGTCTCCCTCGCCGGTGCCCTGGCCCTGGCCCTCCCGCTCGGACTGGCGCTGGAGCGGAAGCGCCGAGTGGCCGAGTCGGTCATCCGCGGCGTGGGATTGCTGCAAACGCTCCCCAGCATTGCGCTGCTTGCCTTTATGATTCCGCTGCTGGGTATCGGGGTGGTGCCTGCGCTGGTAGCCCTTTTCCTGTATTCTCTCTACCCGATCCTGCGCAACACCTACACCGGGGTGAGAGATGCTGCGCCGGATGCGGTCGGGGCCGCGTGGGCACTGGGCATGACCCCCCGGCAGGTGCTTCGCCACGTGCGCCTGCCGCTGGCGGCACCGGTCATCATGGCCGGTATCCGGACTGCGGCGGTCATCAACGTCGGCACGGCGACGCTTGCCGCCTTCATCGGCGCCGGTGGTCTGGGCGATCCGATCGCGGCCGGACTCGCCCTGTCCGACACGAGAATGATTCTGTCAGGCGCGCTGCCGGCCGCCATGCTCGCGCTCCTGGTTGATGGTGCGCTGGGCATCTGTGAACGCATAGTGGCGCCAAGGGGGTAGTTCAGTGCGACTGCAGCCGTTCCGTGCCCTCCGTCCCAAGCCCGAGCTGGCCTCTGAGGTCGCCGCGGTGCCCTACGACGTGGTGAACCGATCTGAGGCGGCCGAGCTGGCGCGAGGGAGGCCGCACAGCTTTCTCCACGTCGGTCGGTCCGACATCGATCTCCCGGCAGAGACCGACCCGCACGATCCGCGGATCTACTCCAAGGCGCGCCAGGCACTCGACGAGTTCCTTGCCCAAGGCATCCTCATCCGCGATCAGGAGCCCGCACTCTATCTCTACCGCCAGATCATGGATGGACGGGCCCAGACCGGTGTGGTGGGATGCGTGCACATTGACGACTACGAGCGCGACGTCATCCGGAAGCACGAGAAGACCAGGCCGGACAAGGAGGACGACCGCACCAGGCACGTGCTAACGTTAAACGCTCACGCCGAGCCGGTCTTTCTGACTTATCGGGGCCAGAGCGACATCGAGGCGCTCATGGAGCCGGTACTGCACACTCCCCCCCTCTACGACTTCGCCGCCGACCGGGTCCGGCACACCGTGTGGCGGGTGGCCGATCCGGCTCCGTGGGTCGAGGCGTTTCGCGCCGTGCCCCACGCCTACGTGGCCGACGGACACCATCGCTCCGCCAGCGCCTGGCGTGCGGGGAGGGAGCGGCAGGCCGCCAACCCGAAGCATCGAGGCGATGAGGAATACAACTGGTTTCTGGCGGCGCTGTTCCCGGCCGCCCAGCTGGCCATACTGCCGTACAACCGGGTGGTTCGGGATCTCGCGGGGAAGACGCCGGCCGAAGTTCTGACGGAGCTGAACCGGATTGGGCGGGTCACACCGCCCACCCAGCCCCGGCCCCGACGGCCGGGATCATTCTGCGTCTATCTGGCGGGAGCCTGGCACCTTGTTGAGCTGGACGAGAAGACAATCGACCGCCGGGATCCGATCGGCTCTCTGGACGTGTCCCTGATTCAGGATCGGGTGCTGGGTCCGGTTCTCGGCATTGGCGATCCGCGGACCGACGGGCGCATCGATTTTGTCGGCGGCATCCGGGGGACCGCGGAGCTGCAGCGGCGGGTGGACTCGGGCGAGATGGCGATCGCGTTCTCGCTGTATCCGACCACGCTGGAGCAGCTGATGGCCGTGTCGGATGCCGGCGTCGTCATGCCACCCAAGAGTACCTGGTTCGAGCCCAAGCTCAGGAGCGGCCTGTTTGTTCATGAGTTAGAATAGTCACCAGTCACCAGTCGCCAGCTACCAGTCCCGGGCTCGACGGGCTCGTCTGGTGACTAGCGACTGACGACTGGCGACGTCGTAACTGGAGAACCAATGAAGGTTCTAGTCGCAGACAAATTCGAAAAAGTCGGCATCGACGGCCTCAAGGAGCTCGGCTGCACGGTGGTGTCGGAACCCGATGTCAAAGCCGACGCGTTGCCCGAGCTCATCAAGCGGGTGGATCCGCACATTCTGATCGTCCGAAGCAAGAAGGTGAACGCGGAGGCGCTCCGGGCCGGCACCGCACTGAGCCTGGTCATACGAGCAGGCGCGGGGATCGACACGATCGACGTGGATGCCGCGTCGGATCTGGGCGTGTTCGTATCAAACTGCCCGGGCAAGAATTCGATCGCCGTAGCGGAGCTGGTTCTGGGCCTCCTGCTCGCGTGTGACCGGCGGATCCCCGATCAAGTGGTCGAGCTGCGGCAGGGCCGCTGGAGCAAGTCGGAGTATGCCAAGGCGCGCGGACTGCATGGCCGAACCCTCGGCATCGTCGGGTTGGGGCAGATCGGACGAGAGGTGGCGCGGCGGGCGCAGGCCTTCGGCATGCAAGTGGTCGCCTGGTCCCGCAACCTCACGCAGGAAGAGGCCGACCAGCTCGGCATCGGCTACGCCCTGACGCCGCTGGAGGTGGCCCGAGTGGCTGACGCGGTCACCATCAACGTGGCTGCCACCGCCGAGACCAGGAACCTGGTTAATGCCGATTTCCTGGCGGCGATGAAACCCGGCGCCTACCTCATCAACACGGCGCGGGGCTCCGTGTTGGATGAGGCCGCGCTGGAGCAGGCCGTGCGGGAGAAGGGAATCCGTGCCGGGCTCGATGTGTTCCAGGGCGAGCCGGCAGGCGGCACCGGCGAGTTCGTCAGCCGGGTGAGTGGGTTACCCGGGGTGTACGGCACCCACCACGTTGGGGCGTCGACCGAGCAGGCCCAGGTTGCCATCGCGCATGAGGTGATCCGGATCGTGCAATCGTTTCGGGCCACCGGCGAGGTTCCCAACGTGGTTAACCGGCTGGCCAAGAGCTCGGCCACCCACGTGCTCACCATCCGCCACAGAAATCGCCCGGGCGTGTTGGCCCATGTATTCGGTGTCCTGGCCGGCGCCTCGATCAACGTGGAGGAGGTCGAGAACATCATCTACCACGGTGCCCATGCCACACTGGCCCGGATTCACCTCGATGGCCAGCCGGACCCCGGCTCGCTGAGTCGGATCCGGGACGGCAATCCGGATATCATCAGCGCCGAGCTCAGCGCCATCGACGGGCGCGGGCCGCGGAATGGAAGGGGCTAGTTGCTAGTCACTAGTCACTAGTCGCTAGGCGGAGATCACCAACAAGGATTCGGGCTCTCGACAGCTGGAATCGGAGGTATCTTAGATTCCAACTCCCGCGACTAACGACTAACGACTAGCGACTATGCCTGACCGAATCCACAACTTCAGCGCCGGCCCCGCGGTCCTGCCCGAACCCGTCCTCCGGAAGGCCCAGGAAGCCATCTGGAACGCGGGGGGCAGCGGCATCGGCATCCTGGAGCACAGCCACCGGGGCAAGCTCTTCGAGCGCGTCATCAATGAAGCGGAGGAGACTTGCCGGAGTTTGGGAGGGATTCCGGATAACTACCGGGTCCTGTTCCTCCAGGGCGGCGCGTCGCTTCAGTTCGCAATGGTGCCGATGAACTTTCTCTCGGCCGAGCGGACGGCCGATTATCTGGTGACCGGAGTGTGGTCCCAGAAGGCCGTCAAGGAGGCCAAGCCGCTGGGGAAGGTCCACATCGCAGTGACCGGCGAGGCCACCAACTTCGATCGGATTCCCAAGCCGGAGGAAATCCGGTACTCGACGAACCCCGTTTACGTGCACCTCACCACCAACAACACCATCTATGGGACCCAGTGGCGTACCGAGCCGCCGGTCCCCGCTGGCGTCCCGCTGGTTGCCGACACTTCGAGCGACATGTACAGCCGCCCGATCGACATCCGTAAGTACGGGATTATCTACGCCGGGGCGCAGAAGAACCTCGGGCCATCGGGCGTGGTGCTGGTGATCATCCGGGACGATCTGGTCGAGGCCGGCTCGAAGACGGTCCCGACGATGTTGCAGTACCGCACTCACGCCGGTGAGAGCTCGCTCTACAACACGCCGCCCACGTTCGCCATCTACGTGATGGGCGAGGTCTTCAAGTGGATTCTGGCGGAGGGCGGTCTTGCCGGCATGGCCGAGCACAACGAAGCGAAGGCCCGGCTGCTCTACGAGTTCATCGACAACAGCGATTTCTTCCGGGGTACCGTTCAGCCCGACAGCCGCTCGCGGATGAATGTCTGTTTCCGCGCTCCCACCGAGGAGCTGGAGGCAAAGTTCATTTCCGAGGCCACCAAGCGCGGCCTGGACGGGCTGAAAGGACACCGCTCGGCGGGCGGGATGCGAGCCAGCATCTACAATGCATGTCCCCGGGGTGCGGTCGAGGCGCTGGTGGCGTTCATGAAGGAGTTCGAGCGGGCCAACCGGGGAGTCGGGGCCGCTAGGCAGCCAGCGACCTAATCAGCTCGGCGTTGGTCTTGTTGCGGCGGAGGTCGGTCAGCAGGTCGTTCATCGCATTGATCGGCGTCATGCCGGCAAACCGCTCGCGCAGCACTCTCGATGCGGCCAGCGCCTCGTCGGCAAGAAGCAGCTCCTCCCTCCGGGTGGAGCTCGCCACCAGGTCGATGGCAGGATAGACCCGACGTTCGGCCAACTCCCGGCTCAGCACCAGCTCGCTGTTCCCGGTCCCCTTGAACTCCTCGAAGATCACCTGATCCATCTTGCTTCCGGTGTCCACCAGGGCGGTAGCAATGATGGTGAGCGATCCGCCGCCTTGGGCCGGGTCGATCCGCCGGGCACTCCCGAGAAACCGCTTCGGCTTCTCCAGCGATTGTGCATCCAGGCCACCGGAGAGCGTGCGGCCGGTGCCCTTCTCGACCGTATTGTACGCTCGGGCCAGCCGGGTGAGCGAATCCACGATGAGCACGACGTCATCACCCAGCTCCACCTTCCGGCGGGCCCGCTCCAGCGTCAGCTCGGCCAGAGCCACATGTCGCTGGGCCGGGTTGTCGAAGCTCGAGGCCACCACCTCACCGACTCCCGCCGCCTCCATCTCGAATACCTCTTCCGGGCGCTCGTCCACCAGCAGGATAAAGAGGTCGGCTTTCGGGTAGTTCGCGCTGATCCCCTCGGCGATGGCGGTGAGTACCATCGTCTTTCCCGCCTTGGCCGGGGCGACGATGAGCGCGCGCTGGCCTTTTCCGAGAGGACAGAGCAGGTCGATGACCCGATTGGTGAAGTCCGGCTGTCCGGCACGCGAGCCTCCTGCCTCGAGCAGCAGCTGCTCGTTCGGGTGCACCGCGCCCAGCCGGCTGAATTCCGGCCGCTCTCCCAGGGTTTCCGGCCGCCTGCCGTGTACCGCCGTGATCGTCTCCAGGGACGGGCCTCTGCCCTTGGATCCCTGGCGGACAGCGCCGTCAATCTCATCTCCGGTGCGGAGGCCGAACTGCCGTAGGAGTCGCTCACCCACATGCACGTCCCCCTGCGACGGCAGATAACTCGCCTCGCGCCGGCGCAGGAAGCCACTCCCCTTCCCGGCAGTCTCAAGGACGCCGAGCATCAGGCTGCGGCCGTAGCGACCGAGCGCTTTATCCGGTTCAGGATGGCGGTGAGTCCCTGCGTGCGGGTCATGCCGAGCGTCTCACTGAGGCCGAGCTGGTCAAGGAGGTCGTCGGGCAGCTGCGCCACGGCTTCGGGAGTCTGATTGTCGAGACTTCGTGCGAGGAGAGAAATGAAGCCGCGTACCGTGGGTGATTCGCGGGGGACGTCGGCGTGGATATGCACCCGGCCCTGGTCCACCTCGACCCAGAGATAGACCGGGGTCTGGCACTCATGCACCCGGTTGTGGCCCTGCTGTTTCTCGGCTTCGTACCGCTCCGGGAGTGGAGGAAGCCTCTTGGAGTAGTCCAGCAGCGTCTCGAGCCGGGTTTGGCGATCGGCTGCCTTGAAGCGCGGTATGAGGGTGTCCAGGGACGGCATGGGGCAGACGCTCGAAGTAGGGCCTCCTAGGAAGCTGTCATGCCGGCGCCTTCGTGGCTATCCCTCGCGCTCCGTTCCTGCTCGAGAACCCGGCGCTTCCGCTCCACCCCCCATCGATATCCACCCAGCTCTCCGTTCTCCCGCACTGCTCGGTGACAGGGGATCACGAGGGCAAGACGGTTGCTGGCGCAGGCGCGCGCCACTGCTCGCGCAGCGGTGGGGCGCCCCAGTTCCTGGGCAATAGCCAGGTATGAGCGGGTCTCGCCAACCGGGATCCGCCGCAGCGCATCCCACACCTGCCACTGGAAGACAGACCCAGCGACATCGAGTGGAAGTGCGACCTGATTGACCGCACCGCCGAGCCGCTCCACCACGTTCTGGGTGTATTCTCGGAGCTCGTCGTCGTCCCGCTCGAAGGCGGCGGCCGGGTACTCGCGGCGGAGGGCGGACTCGAGCGGTTCGGGGCCGTCGCCCAGCATGACGGCGCACAGACCGCGGTCGGTGGCGGCGGCCAGCAGATGCCCCGCCTCGGTCGGTACGATGGTATACCGGACCCGCATTCCCCGGCCGCCGTTTCGGTAGGCGCCCGGCGTCATTCCCATGCCTGACCGAGCCTGCTCGTAGGCGCGGCTGCCGGATCCGTAGCCAGCCTCGTAGGTCGCTCTACTCACCGTGTCTCCTTCCCTGAGTCGCGATTTCATTCGTTCCATTCGCCGGGCGCTCGCATAGGCCTTGGGTGTCACACCGAGCACCCGCTTGAACGTGCGCTGGAGGTGGTAAGGGCTCATCTGGACGACCCGGCCGAGCTGGTCCAGTGTAACAGTCTGGTCCCAGTGCTCATCGAGATACGCACGGGCACGTTGTACTTGCCGATCGGAGGTGCGCCGGCCGCTGCGTGGCTCGCAACGGCGGCATGCTCGATATCCCGCGGCCTCGGCCGCGTCCGGGGTGGGGAAGAAGCTCACCCGGCGCTGGGCAGGCCGGCGTGACGGGCAGGAAGGCCGGCAGTAGATGTGGGTGGAAGCCACCCCGTAGACGAACTTTCCGTCCTGGCCGGGATCTCTCCCCAGCACCGCTTCCCATCGTCTCTGATCGGCCGTTGAGGCCGGGTGGTGTTCCGTCACAGACATGGCTCCTCCCTCGTACCATGATGGTACTATGAGGCGCCGCTTCTCACTACCCGATTCTTGCGCTGGAACTTCCTGAGCCAGACGGTCGTTACAGGTGACTAGCACCGCCTCGCGCTAACTCGCGGACCTGCTGGAACCGCCGTATCATAGGGAAAGGCCTCTCGAGGGCCGAGCCGGACAGCCCCCGGAGACTCCATGACTGCAATTGCCACCCCCAGCATCGACCCTCGCCTTATAGCCGACCAGCTCCTCGAAGCACGCGCCCGGACGTTGCTCCTCCTGGCGCCGCTCACCGACGAGGAGCTTCGGGCGCAACACGACCCCCTGATGAGCCCGATCCTATGGGACCTGGGGCATATCGCTTATTTCGAGGAGCTGTGGCTCACTCGTAACCTTCAGGGCCCCATAGAGTTCGTCGAGATGCCCGGGCTCTTCAATCCCTTCGAGCACCCCCGGAGCGAGCGGGGAAAGCTGGCCCTCCCAGGGTTGGCTCATTGTCGCGAGATCATGGACGAGATCCGGGGCCGGGTGCTCGGCCGCCTGGCCATCACCGACTTCGGTTCAACCAATCCTCTGCTACGGGATGGGTACGTCTACCAGATGGTGCTCCAGCACGAGTATCAGCACAACGAGACCATCCTCCAGACACTCCAGCTCAAGCAGGGTCGGTCGTACTCGCCGGCGCTACGCTATGACGTCCCGGTCGATGGGCAGGAACCAGGATCTCCCGGGATGACTCGCTTTCCGGGCGGTGCGGTCGAGATCGGCGCGGACGATCGCGCTTCGGCGTACGACAACGAACGGAGCAGACATAGCGTTCGGCTGGCTCCGTTCTGGATCGACGTGCACCCGGTCACCAACCGTGAGTTCGAGGGCTTCGTCGAGGCCGGCGGGTATTCGAACCGTGAGTACTGGTCGGATGCAGGATGGGATTGGCTGCAATCATCGGCCGTTACCGCTCCGAAATACTGGACCAAGGCAGACCATGCCTGGGCGACCCGATCCATGGACCGGGCCGGCCCAGTGCCGGCGTCTCACCCAGTCTGTCACGTCTGCTACCATGAGGCCGAAGCCTTCGCGAGATACGCGGGCAAGCGGCTTCCGACCGAGCAGGAGTGGGAGGCCGCCGCGTCCTGGAACCCCGAGACCGGTACCAAGCAGGCCTTCCCCTGGGGAGACCAACCCGCCTCGAAGGATCTGGCGAACATCGATCAGTTGTCGTTCGGCACAGCACCCGTGGGGAGCTATCCGAAGAACCTGTCGCCCATCGGGTGTTCCGGCATGATCGGCGATGTCTGGGAGTGGACCTCGAGTGATTTTCAGCCGTATCCGGGCTTCGAGAGCTTTCCTTACAAAGAGTACTCCGAGGCGTTCTTCGGCAGCGAATACAAAGTGCTCCGCGGCGGCTCGTGGGCCACGCGGCCGGGCGCTATCCGGAACACCTTTCGGAACTGGGATTACCCTATCCGCCGCCAGATCTTCAGCGGCTTCCGGTGTGCTCGCGATGAGTAGCTCGATCCAACCCAAGTGGGGCCGCACAGTAGTCCGGGCACAGCGGCACCCGAATCCCCGCATGCTGGCCGAAGTCGCTGCGGGGCTGGCGGCTCCGCAGAAAGAGCTTCCACCCAAGTACTTCTACGACCACCGTGGCTCCGAGCTGTTCGAGGAGATCACCCGGTTGCCCGAGTACTATCCCACACGCACCGAGCGGTCGCTGCTCGAAAGCTGGATGCCTGCGCTCATATCCGACCTCGGTACCCGGACACTGGTCGAGCTCGGTGCCGGAAGCGCGGAGAAGAGCCGCATCATCCTCAGTGCGATGCGAGCGGCTGGCACGGCCGGTCTGTACGTGCCGATCGACGTCAGCGCGAGCTTTCTGGAACAGACGGCCGGCCGGCTTCGCCGTGAGTATCCGGGCTTGAGGGTGGAGCCTGCAGTGGCTGATATCGCCGAGGAGTTCGACCTCTCCCGGGCGGTTCCTCATCCTGCCCTCTACGCCTTTCTCGGCGGCACCATCGGCAACTTTTATCCACCAGCGGCAATCCGGCTGCTCCGACGCGTGCGTTCCGCGATGGACCCCGCCGACCGCTTCCTCATGGGGGTGGATCTCCGGAAGGACGTGCGGCTGATCGAGGCGGCCTACAACGACTCCCAGGGGGTCACGGCCGAATTCAACCGGAACATGCTGCTGGTGCTGAACCACGAGCTGGGAGCCAACTTCGATCCCGATGCATTCGAGCACCTGGCCTTCTACGAGCCGGTGACCCACCGGATCGAGATGCACCTGGTCTCGAAGGTGGAACACGAGGTCAGGGTGCCGGGGATTGGGCTGGTGGCCTTCAGGCAGGGCGAATCGATACGAACCGAGATCAGCTGCAAGCACGATCGCCGGAGCGTGGGCGACCTGTTCGCCGCAGCCGGGCTCCGGATCGAGATCTGGCGGCCCGATCCCGGCGCGCTCTTCGCACTCGTGGTGGGAGCTGCGGTATGAGCACATTGACCCGCGCGGTTCTGGCCACACAACTGGCCGAGAGCACGTTCGCGGGCCCGGTCAGCGGCTCGCTCACGCCGCGCCGGATTGGCGCGGAGGTCGAGTTCATACCAGTGGAGTCGCTCAGCGGGCGGCGCTGCCCGATCGAGGAAGAGGGCGCCCTAGCCACCCTTCCGTTCCTCCGCCGTTACGGGCTGAGGCAAGGCTGGCACGAAGGCTGTACCTCCAAGGGAACCCCCTGCTTCAGCTTGCCGGTCGGCGGATCGCTCACATTTGAGCCCGGGGGCCAGCTGGAGTACAGCTCGCCACCGTGCCGTTCGGCCAGCACCCTGCTCGCATTGCTCCGTGCGGTGGTTCTTCCGCTTCGCGCGGCCGCCGCCGGCGAGGGGATCGATCTTCTGCCGGTCGGTATCGACCCCATCAACCCCGCGGAACAAGCTCCGCTGCTGATTCACGCGAAGCGCTATGCGCGAATGGCCGAGTACCTGGGCCGGCGGGGACCCGCCGGCGCGACAATGATGCGGCAGACCGCCGCGTTCCAGGTCAGTCTGGATTTCGACGACGAACCCTGGCTCCGCTGGCGGGTGCTCAACGCGGCGACGCCGTACGTGATAGCGATCTTTGCCAACTCTCCGATCTACGCTGGCGAACGCACTGACTACCAGAGCACGCGGGCCCAGGTCTGGCGGGCCCTCGATCCCACGCGCACCGGCATTCCCTACGACGAGCGAGATCCGGTCGGCGCGTATCTGGAGTTTGCGCTGGCCGCGCCGGCCATCCTGTACCCGGCAATCGAGGGGGAACACCGGCCGTTCGGCGAGTGGCTGGCCCGAGCCAACCCGACGCCTGATGAGTGGCAGGACCATCTCAGCACGCTTTTCCCTGAAGTACGCCCCCGGGGGCATCTGGAGCTTCGGTCCGCCGATTCGATTGCACCGCATTGGTATGCGGCTCCACTCGCACTCACAGCGGGAATCCTTTACGATCCCGCTGCGCTCCGGGCCACGGCCGATCTGCTGGGCACTCCCGATCTCGGGCTGCTCGAGCGCGCCGGACGCTGCGGGCTGCACGATCCTGCGATTGCCCGCATGGCCACGGACCTCTTCGAGGTTGCCCTCCAGGGCTGCCGCGGCCTCGGCCCCAGGTACTTCCATCCTTCCGACCTAGAGCAGGCGACCGCGTTCTTCGAGCGGTACACTCGCCGGGGCCGCTCCCCTGCCGACGACCTGCTGGAGGCAGCAATCGCGGCCTGATCTCCCTCAGCTCCCGCGGCGTTCCTGTGAGCGTGGTCACCAATCCGACCTGTACTCCGCCTTACTATAGGTTCGTTTGCAGCTTCCGGCCCAACGCAGCGCTCGCACGAGAGCGCAAGGTGCCGGATTTCTACATCAGGGCGGAGGTGAGGTGACATGGCGGCGTCAACTGATGGACCCAGCTCGTCGAGCGGTGCCGGGACGACTGGCGTGATCGTGGTGGCGTTGTTCGAGGAACGCTCCGAGGCCGAAGACGCTATCCGCGATCTCAAGGATGCCGGATTCACCAACGAGCAGATCGGTGTTGCTACCCAGGGCAGGATCGACGCGGGAGAGGCTCGTAGCGAGAGGAGTGCCGTCGATGACGAGGCGGACCGAATTGTTGAGGAAACCGCGAGTGGGCTGGCCGAAGGCGCCGCGGCCGGCGCGCTTACCGGCGGTGTCATCGGCGGCCTGGTGGGGCTGGTCAGCTCGCTCCTGATCCCGGGCCTGGGCCCGCTGTTAGTCGGAGGAGTACTCGCATCGGCTCTCATGGGGATGGGTGTCGGCGCGGCAACTGGCGGGCTGATCGGGGCGCTGGTGGGAATGGGGGTGCCAGAGGAGGATGCCAGGTATTTCGATGCCGGGCTCCGTGAGGGCAGGACTATGTTGACGGTGAGTGGGACGGCGGGGGCAGCCGAAGCAGTCGCGATCCTCGAGCGCCACGGCGCCGATCTGGGTCCGTCCAAATCGCGAGCCTCGAAACGCTCGGATCAGTATCAGGGCCAGGAGCGGCGGTCCGGTTTCGATGCCGCATACGCGGGCCCGGAACGGCGCCTCATAGGCGTCTGACATCGGCCAATGCGATCACCAGCGGGGGAGGCGCTCAGGCGACCTCCCCCGCTGTTCTTTAGATTCGATACCAGCCACAACACGGTGGGGAATGTGAAAGCCGTCCGAGTTCACCAGACTGGTGGTCCTGAAGTCCTGCGATACGAGGAACTGCCCAAGCCATCTCCGGCCGTGGGACAGGCTCTCGTGCGGGTAAGTGCTGTTGGGGTGAACTTCATCGAGGTGTATCAACGGACCGGACTCTATCCCCTAACACTCCCTTTCATTCCAGGATCCGAGGCCGCTGGTATCGTCGAGCAGGTAGCAAGCGACGTCGCCAGTGTGAAGGTGGGCCAGCGAGTGGCCTCGGTGAGCTTTCTGGGCGCCTATGCCGAGTACGCGCTCGCTCCGGCCGATCGGCTGGTTGTTCTGCCGGACCGAGTCACCGACCGGATCGGTGCGGCGGTGATGCTCCAGGGAACGACTGCGCACTACCTGAGCCATTCGACGTACGCGTTGTCCTCCGGCGACACCTGTCTGGTGCATGCGGCGGCCGGGGGCACGGGATTGCTGCTCTGCCAGATGGCACGGCGGCGCGGTGCCAGGGTGATCGGGACCGTCTCCACCGAACAGAAGGCTGCCCTGGCCCGCGCGGCCGGTGCCGATGAAATAATTCTCTATACCAGCCAGGACTTCGTCGCCGAGACAAATAGACTGACGGGGGGAGCCGGGGTTCAGGTGATCTATGACTCGGTTGGCAAGACAACGTTTCTCAAAGGGTTCGATTGCCTGGTTCGCCGCGGCATGATGGTGCTCTTTGGACAGTCGAGCGGCCCGGTGGATCCGTTCAATCCCCAGATGCTCAATCAAAAGGGCTCGCTGTTTCTCACCCGGCCCACCCTGCATCACTATGTAGCGACCCGGGCCGAGCTGCTCGAGCACGCCAACGCTGTGTTCGGCTGGGCGGCCGACGGCACGCTCGACGTGCGAATTGAACGGGAGTTTCCTCTTGCCGACGCGGCGGAGGCTCATCGTGAGCTCGAGTCCCGGCGCACGACAGGCAAACTGCTGCTGATTCCGTGACCGGCGAGTTTCCGGCGCTGGTATCGACCGAGTGGTTGGCGTCCCGACTGGGCTCACCCGGTCTGCGGGTGGTTGACGGGTCCTGGTATTTACCGGGAAGTGGTCGCGACCCCGCGGCCGAGTATGCGGCCGGCCACATTCCGGGTGCGGTATTTTTCGACCTGGACGCAACCAGCGATCAGACGACGCCGTTGCCACACATGCTCCCCCCGGCATCTGACTTCGCTGACCGAATGATGCGGTTGGGTTTAAATCAGTCCGATGACCTCGTCGTGTACGATGGGTCCGGAGTAAACCTCAGTGCGCCTCGGGTCTGGTGGACCTTCCGCACGTTCGGGCACCGGCGGGTGGCGGTGCTGGATGGCGGTATGCAGAAGTGGCGCCGCGAAAATCGCCCGATTGAACGCGGCGTGGTCCAGCTACCTCCGGGCCACTTTACTGCCCGGCTCGATCCGGCATCGGTCCGGGATCTCGCCGCGGTGCGTGGCAACCTCGAGAACGGCGCCGAACAGCTGGTGGATCTCCGGTCCAGGGGCCGCTTCATCGGGGTCGAGCCGGAGCCCAGACCAGGCCTTCGCGGCGGTCACGTACCCGGGAGCCAGAGCCTTCCCTTTACCGAGCTGGCCGGTCCCGACGGAACCATGCTGCCCCCCGGCGAGCTGCGGCGGCGGATTGAAGCGGCAGGCATCGATCTGGCCCGGCCCATTGTGGCGACGTGCGGTTCGGGTACCAGCGCATGTACTCTGGTCCTGGCGCTCGATCTGCTTGGCCGGCGGGCGGCCGTCTACGACGGTGCCTGGGCCGAATGGGGCGGCCGGTCCGACACCCCGGTTGAATCGGGCTCCTCGCCGGAGGTCTGATGGCTCAGCCGAAGCTCCCCACCGATCAAAGTCGCAGTGCCACTGTGCAGATCAGTTCCCGCCAGGCCACCGGCTGCGTCGTGCTCTTTCTCGTGCCGTTCGCTGCGGCGGGGACGTTCTGCGCGGTGCAGGCGGTGCGGCTGGCCCATGCCGGCGTCTGGCCCGACGCCATCTTCCTCGCTGTCGGGGCGCTCACGTTCGGTGGTGTCGGATTCGGTGGGCTCGCGGGAATGCGGGTAGCGTATCGACGCATGAAAGAGGCGGAGGCGCTGCAGGCCTCACACCCGAAGGAGCCGTGGCTCTGGCGGCGGGACTGGGCCTCCGGCCGAATCGAAGACACCAGCCAGAACACCCTGCTAGCCGCATGGATCTTCGCCACCTTGTGGAACCTGATCAGCCTCCCGAGCGCCTACCTTGGGGTGCGCGCTGCGCTGTATGAAGGGAAGCCCGCGGCCTTCCTGGTTCTGCTCTTCCCGCTCGCCGGTACGTGGCTGCTGGTTCGGGCCATCAAGGCCACGCTGCGTTATCGGAGATACGGTATCTCCCGGCTCGAGCTTTCCACCATTCCGGGCGTGATCGGGCACAGCCTTGTCGGCAGTGTCCGGGCCTCTCTCGACCTCCAGCCGGCTGAAGGTTTTCAGCTCACCCTGACCTGTGTCCGCCGGGTGACCACCCGAAGCGGAAAGAACAGCTCGACTTCGGAGAGCACCCTGTGGCAGGAGGAGCGCCGAGTTCGCGGCGAGCAGCACCGCGACTA
>Ga0307312_10000795_pt1 | contig 15436 bp, 14 predicted proteins | sample ER_DNA_202_FD_194489 | JGI IMG/M metagenome (GOLD analysis project Ga0307312, IMG submission 194489) | Bulk soil microbial communities from the East River watershed near Crested Butte, Colorado, United States - ER_DNA_202 | ecosystem: Environmental > Terrestrial > Soil > Floodplain | place...
TACGCCGTGGCCCAAAGCACGACGCCACCGAATATTTCTACGCCGGCAGCAGCAAGGTCCGAAAATTTCACAGGCGTCACGATCGCGGGCCTCCAAAATGGTCCACGAATACTTCAATCGGGAGCGAGTGATTGATCACGTAGGTGCCGTAGTTCTGGTCGTGGCTGTCAGCTTGGATCAGGCCGCCCGTATCCTCGGCGCGGGCCAGCAACGTGTACTGCCCCGGTTCGTTCGGTGTAAGCCAATCGAATTTCCAACGTCGCCACGCATGCCGTCGCACAGGGTCCAGGAATTCCGCCTGAGCCCAGGTTCGGCCGCCATCCGTGCTGACTGCGATCTCTACCACGTCGGTGTCGCCCGCCCATGCGGCACCGGAAACCGTGTAGATCCGGTTCGGGACCAAGGTCTCGTAAACACGTGGTCGCGCGATTTCGGACTTGAGCTGCATTTCTCCCAACGGGCGCCGCACGGGCTTTCCATCCACCGAAGCCCAGTAGGCATAATCCGATGTGTTCCAATAACCGTGAAACGGCTCGCGTACAACGTGGATGCTCGTTAGCCACTTGACGGAGGCCATTCCATAATGTCCGGGCACAATGGCGCGCACCGGGAATCCGTGATCGCGCGGAAGATCGCGGCCGTTCATCTGGTAGGCGATAAGAACTTCCGGCTGAATTGCCTTGGCTCGGGGCAGACTCCAGGCATAGGAGATTGGTTCGGGAGGAACGGGCTCTTCTTTAGGCGTTCCGCGATCCGCTCCTTCGAGCACGATCTCGCAAGCATCTTCCTCTAGTTCGGCACGCTCCAGCAATGCTCTAAGGGGCACACCGGTCCATTCCGCGTTGCTGACTGCCCCGAGTTCCCACTGTGCTCCCTGCACCTGCGGGACGAGAAAGACCCGGCTGTTGCCGGCGCACTCCAGGGTGGCGACCCGCGTTTCGGATCGCATGCTTCGCAACTCCTCATAACTCAGAGCAAACGGACGCCTGACCGCACCATCGATGCCCAGTTGATAAGAGGCGCGGTCCAAGTTTGGTATCGGAAAATGGCTGCGGATATAGAACAGCTCCGTCGGAGTGAGATACGAGTCGATCTGATCGAAGGGAGACTCCAGATTCCTTGGTTCCTTTTGTCGGATGATCAGACCTGCCGAAGAGAGTTGAGCAGTATTATCGAGGTATTGGGTTTTGGAACGTTCCATCATCATCTCCTGTCGACCTAGTCGGCATTCGGGTGAACTACCCATGCAACCCGTCTGGCGGCTGGAACCAAGTCAGGTAAATCGTCATAGCGGTGCCGAGCAGCGCCAACAACAAGGCCACAATCACACCTTGCATGGAGAGGGAGCGGTGCAAGAACTGATCGCGGTTCAATTCGCCAACCAGGCGCATGAAACGCTGGGCGGAAACGAGATTCACGGCTACGCCGATCGCGACAAGCGCCGTTCCAAACCAGAGTGAGGGCCCGTGGGGATGGAGGCCCGAGGCGCGTTGCGTGATGTGGGGCTCGTCCGCGAACAACTCAAAGTGCGCTATCACCACGAGCCCAAATCCCATCAAAGCGATGCCCGTGCGAACCCATGCGAGAAAGGTTCTCTCCTCCGCGAGATAATCCCGCAAATCAGCCATGGGCTTTACCTTGATTGAGGTGTCCATTTCGACTTCACAGGATTGGCAGGCATGCACATCGCCGGCGCTCGGCCCCAAATTACCGGCCTCTCGATACAGCTTGGTCCGCTTCCGCGTAAGCAAAGACACGTCTGTCATGAGCATCTCCTGATCGCCTCAGTTTCCAATCAACTGCGAGTTATCGCCTGCCGCTGACTTAATTGGCGATGAGGCACACTTCCAATCGAATGTTCCGGCGGGAATGTTCGCGGAGGGAGATTGATTGTTTGGGAACGGCGTCAGGGATATTTCTCTTCTGTGTGCAGCAATCAATCAACGATGTAGATCATATCAATCGAAAATCTGCGTTGGAACGATCGCCGGGCAGAGCACACTTCAGAGGCATACACGATCAGCTGTGATCGCCGTGAAGCCAAAAAGGAGTTCTGCTATGACCAAGATGCGTCTCAAAACGGCAGCCAAATTGTTTGTGGTTTCGATCGTCATATTGACCGGGTCGCCTACGCTCGCGACCCAGATGGCGCGCCATGATATTCACTGTCGTTCCTGCGAGCAAAAAACCGGCGCGTATCGTCATCAGACATTCGGACCGGGCGTGTTGCGTCAAAGCGCTGCGCCGCGCTGGAATGGTGGGAATGCAACGCACGATGATTGGCCGGCCGGGATGATCCTGGGGTAACTCCCGGTCGCGCGCTACGCGCGCGACTGGAAGCGGATGAGAGAACGGAAACGCGTCGCCCCTTTGCGGGGGACGCTGCTGGGGCAACGATCTGAATGAAGGAAACCGCAGGCTTCTTTGAGCATGACTGGGCTCGGCGGCGTTATGTTGCGTAGTGAAAGCCGACCTGCTGCAACTCGGGCAGCGTGCCGCTGGCGCCGGGGATTAGAACGACGCCATCGACCAGATGGTTAGTCAATTCAGCCGCGAGCGCGGCGTGAGAGAGCATGTCAGGATTGACGTCGGCCTTGATGAGGGTCGCTGCTTGCTCCCAAATCGCATTGTGGCAGGCCATGAAAACGACGCCGCGCCGCATCAGCGCCGGAATCGAATTATCCGCGCCGGAGAAGGCCCCTGCCGGATCCTCATAGTTCGCGGGATCGGCAGCCGCCGCTTTCTGCTCGATGATCAGCGTATTGGTCTTGAACTTCTCTCCGGCCAGTCTGGTGAGCTGATACTTGTCCCACATGGTCTGATCGTAGAGGGCAAGAAGCGCCGTACCATGCGTCACCGAAACCGTGAGGAACTCCGGATGTTTGAACGACCAGATCTGCGAATTGAGGGCATTGCGCATTAAATTCAACCAGGGACTTCCGATGTCGCTATTGTCCCAGACCTGCTTGGGCGCAGGCCTGTAGGAGAGCACTTCGGTCAATGCTTCGTGATCCCATTGCTCTTGATTGTTCAAGATCATCGGGACGGTCTTGAAATTGCGACGGCGGGGTGCCTGCGCGAGGCGCTTCTTCAATGCGTCAAGATGCGTGGCACCGGGGGGCGTCAACGCGGACTCGACGGCCGCTGTGGCCGGCTCGGCCGCTGCCGATGCCAGACCGATCGCGCCGGTGGCCATGGTCAACGCGAACGTTCTCAATACGCCCCGTCTTCCAGCAACAACCTTCATGCCGGCACCTCCTGTAGTTTAGGAGATAGGCACCGGGGCCTTTCGGGACCAATAAATCTTTTGATAAGATCAATCAGCCACAGGGATGATGGCCTCAAAACGATTCCGTTCTGAATGCTACTGCGCGGTGGCGCGGGCGAATTCTATGTAGATCTCACGCAACCGGTCGGTCATCGGACCGGGCTTGCCGTTGGCCACGGTCTTGCCGTCGATCGTCACCACCGCCTGCACGAACAGGCTCGCGCTGGTGATGAAGGCTTCCTTGGCCGCCAGCGCCTCTTCAACCGTGAACGGCCTTTCCTCGACGCGAAGCTGGCGTTCCTCGGCGAGCGCGACCACCGCCTTGCGGGTGCAGCCCGGCAGGATTGTGCTGGAATTCTGCCGCGTCACCAGCACATCGTTCTGGGTCAGGATGAAGGCCGAGGAAGATCCGCCTTCGGTCACCATGCCGTCCTCGATCAGCCAGGCCTCGCCGGCGCCGGCTTCAGCCGCGGCCTGTTTTGCCAACACCTGGGCGAGCAGCGCCACGCTTTTGATGTCGCGCCGCGCCCAGCGGATATCCGGCACGGTGATGACGCCGATTCCTGTTTTAGCCGACGGCGCGTTGACGATGTCCTTCTCCGAGGTGAACATGATCAGCGTCGGCTTGACGCCCTTCGGAAAGGCGAAATCGCGGCCGGTATCGGCGCCGCGGGTCACCTCCAGATAGACCATGCCGTTGACCAGGTTGTTGCGCGCGATCAGCTCTTTCTGGATATCCTGAATGCGGTCGATGGTTTCCGGCAAAGCCAGCGCGATCTCCCCGACTGAACGCTGGAGGCGCGCCAGGTGCGAGGTATTGTCGATCAGTTTGCCCTCCAGCACGGCGGCGACTTCGTAGATGCCGTCGGCGAACAGAAAGCCGCGGTCCAGTATCGAGACTTTTGCCTCTGCCATTGGCACGAACGACCCGTTGACGTAAGCGATCTGATCCAAGCGCTGTCTCCTGTCGGCGATGCGAAGCGAATCCGCGGCCACCATATACGCATATTGTTAATGCCGATAAACCCTCGTGCCGTCATTCCGGGATGGCGCGTGAGCACCAGACCCGGAATCTCGAGATTCCGGGTTCATGCTTCGCATGCCCCGGAATGACGAAGCCAACAACGAAAGCATGCGGCGGCCACACACCTCAATGCGACAAAATCTTCGACAAAAATTTTTGCGCGCGGTCGCTGCGGGGGCTGCCGAAGAAATCGGTCTTCAGCGCGTCCTCGACGATTTCTCCCATGTCCATGAAGATGACGCGATGCGCGACCTTGCTGGCAAAACCCATTTCATGGGTGACCACCATCATGGTCATACCCTCGCGGGCGAGGTCGACCATCACGTCGAGCACCTCGCTGATCATTTCGGGATCGAGCGCCGAGGTCGGCTCGTCGAACAGCATGGCGATCGGATCCATCGCCAGGGCACGGGCGATCGCGACGCGCTGCTGCTGTCCACCGGACAATTCAGCCGGGTATTTCCGCGCCTGCTCCTTCAACCCGACCCGATCGAGCAGTTTTGCGCCTTTTGCCATCGCCTGATCGTGTGAGCGGCCCAGCACCTTTTCCTGCGCCAGGCAGAGATTCTCGATGATCTTCAGATGCGGGAACAGCTCAAAATGCTGGAACACCATGCCGACGCGGGCGCGCAGTTTTGGCAGGTCGGTCTTGGGGTCGTTGACCTTGATGCCGTCGAGGATGATCTGCCCGCTCTGGAACGGCTCCAGTGCGTTGACGCATTTGATCAGGGTCGATTTCCCCGAGCCGGACGGACCGCACACCACCACCACCTCGCCCTTGGCGACGCTGGTGGTGCAATCCTTCAGCGCCTGAAACCCTCCGTACCATTTGTCGACATGGCTGATTTCGATCATGAAGCTCTCGCTAATGGACGTAGGCGATGCGCGTCTGCAGACGCCGGACGCCGAACGAGGCGACGCAGGAAATTGCAAAATAAACCACGGCCGCGAACAGATACATCTCGACCAGCCGGCCGTCGCGTTGCGCGACCTTGCTGGCCGCGCCCAAAAAATCCGGGATCGACAGCACGTAAACCAGCGAGGTGTCCTGGAACAGCACGATGGTCTGGGTCAGCAACACCGGCAGCATGTTCCGGAACGCCTGCGGCAGCACGACGTAACGCATGGTCTGGCTGTAGGTCAGACCCAGCGCCTGCGCCGCCGCCGGCTGGCCCTTGGAGATCGACTGGATGCCGGCGCGCATGATTTCGGAAAAATATGCCGCCTCGAACATGATGAAGGTCACGAGGGAAGAGGTGAACGCGCCGACACGGATCGGGCGCGACGATCCCGTGAGCCACTGCCCGATATAGGGCACCAGGAAATAGAACCAGAAAATCACCAGTACCAGCGGCAGCGACCGCATCAGGTCGACATAGAGCCCGGCGATCCATCCGAGTAGTTTCAGGCCCGACAGCCGCATCAATGCGAGCAACGTGCCGAAGATCAGGCCGCCCAATGCTGCCAAGCCCGTCAGCGTCAGCGTGAACGTCATGCCGTCGATAAACAGATATCCGAGCGAGCGGCCGATAACGTCGAAGTCGAAGCTGGCGAACATCGGCGCAGCTCACTTCCTGGTTATGTAGCCGGGGACCGCTATAGCGCGTTCGAGCAAGCGCATCGCGGTAACAACGACGATATTGACCATGAGGTACAGCACCGTCGCGGCGGTAAAGGCTTCGAACACCTGAAAGGAGAATTCCTGCATCGCCCGCGCCTCACCGGTCAGTTCGATCAGGCCGATGGTGATCGCCACCGAGGTGTTCTTGATGGTGCTGAGAAATTCTGACGTCAGCGGCGGCATGATGATACGGAACGCCATCGGCAGCAGCACGTAGCGATAGGCCTGCGCCGTCGTCAACCCGAGCGCGGTCGCAGCCAATTTCTGTCCGCGCGGCAGCGAGTTGATGCCTGCACGCGTTTGTTCGGCCACGCGCGCCGACATGAACAGCCCGATCCCGATCGCCGCGGTGTAGAACGGCGCGTTGGGCATCTGCTTGAGCCACAGCCCCCACGAGCGCGGCAGGATTTCCGGCAACACGAAGAACCAGATAAACAGCTGCACCAACAAGGGCAGGTTGCGGAAGAATTCGACATAAGCGAAGCCGACCCGGGACGCGGTCTTCGACGGCAGCGTTCGCAACACGCCGACCACCGATCCGAACACCAGCGCGATGACCCAAGCGCAGATCGCGGTCTCGATGGTCAGCACCAGCCCCGACAGCAGCATGTCGAGATAGGTGCCGGTCCCGTTCGGGGCCGGCTCCCAGAAGATGCGCCAGTTCCAGTGATAATTCACAAGACCTTCCGTGCGCCAGAGCTACGCCATCGATGCCAGTCCATGCAATGGCCAGGCCATCGCGCGAGCTGGGAATCCTCACATCGCCTTATAGGAATCCGGATCGGGGGAATCCGACGGCTTGGCGAACTCCGCCTTCAGCTCCGGGCTGATCGGCGCGTTGAGATTCAGTCCCTTGGGCGGGATTTTCTGCATGAACCACTTGTCGTACAGCTTCAGGCCGTCGGCGCTCTGGTAGAGCGCGGCGGTGGCGGCATCGACCACTTTCTTGAAGGCCGGATCGTCCTTGCGCAGCATGATGCCGTAAGGCTCGGGCTTGGAGAACGCGTCCCTGGAGATGACGTAGGCACCCGGATCTTTCGATCCGGCCACGAAGCTGGCGAGCAGGATATCGTCGAGCACGGCCGCCACCGCACGATCGGTCTCGACCATCAGGAAGGATTCGGCATGTTCCTTGGCCGGAATGATGTTGATGCCGAGGCTGCGGGCGGCGTTGGCTTCGGTGAGCTGCTTGATGTTGGTCGTGCCGGAGGTGGAAACGACCGACTTGCCCTTGAGATCGTCAATCGAGTTGAGGTTGCTGGATTTCTTGGAGACGAAACGGGTCGCGGTCAGAAAATGGGTATTGGTAAAGGCAACCTGCTTCAGACGGTCAGGGTTGTTGGTGGTCGATCCACATTCGAGGTCGATGGTACCGTTGGCCAGCAATGGAATTCGGGTCGACGACGTCACCGGATTGAATTCGACCGCGAGCTTGTCGAGCTTGAGCTCGTTCTTCACGGCATCAACGATTTTGTAACAGATATCGATCGCAAAGCCGATCGGCTTCTGGTTGTCATCGAGATAGGAAAATGGAATCGACGAGTCGCGGTAACCGATAGTGATGGCGCCGGTTTCCTTGATTTTTTTGAGCGTCCCCGAGAGCTCCTCGGCATTGACCTGCCCGGCACAGGCCGCAGCGGCGAGCGCAAGGCCGATCATACGCAGGCGTTTCATTCGTTCTCTCCTCAAGATGAGTGTGCAGTGTTTACATAATTTGGGCCGCAACAGAGTGATTCCGGCCGCGATATGACGGGTCCAGCCTTGCAACGGCTGGGCCAACGCACCAGCCGGCAACCCTCACATCGCCTTATAAGAGTCGGGATCTGGCGAATCGGAAGGCTTGGCGAACTCGGCCTTCAGCTCCGGGCTGATCGGCGCATTCAGGTTCAAGCCCTTGGGCGGGATTTTCTGCGTGAACCACTTGTCATAGAGCTTCTGTCCCTCGCCGCCCTGGTAGAGCGCAGCGGTAGCGCCATCGACCACCTTCTTGAACGCCGGATCGTCCTTGCGCAGCATGATGCCGTAAGGCTCGGGCTTGGAGAACGCGTCCTTGGAGATGACGTAGGCGTCCGGTTCCTTCGAGCCGGCGACGAGGCTCGCAAGCAGGATATCGTCCATCACGAACGCCACCGCCCGATCGGTCTCGACCATCAGGAACGCCTCGGCGTGATCCTTGGCCGGGATGATGTTGACGCCGAGGTTGCGGGCGGCGTTGGCTTCAGTCAGCTGCTTGATGTTGGTGGTGCCTGAGGTCGAGACCACCGGCTTGCCTTTGAGGTCGTCGATTGAGTTGATCTTGCTGGATTTCTTCGAAACGAAGCGGCTGGCGGTCAGAAAATGGGTGTTGGTGAAGGAAATCTGCTTCTGGCGTTCGGCGTTATTGGTGGTCGAACCGCATTCGAGGTCGATGGTGCCGTTGGCCAGCAAGGGAATCCGGGTCGATGAGGTCACCGGATTGAGCTTGACCTCGAGCTTGTCGAGCTTGAGCTCCTTTTTCACAGCGTCGACGATCTTGTAACAGATGTCCATGGCAAAGCCGATCGGCTTCTGATTGTCGTCGAGATAAGAGAATGGAATCGACGAGTCGCGATGGCCGAGCGTGATCGCGCCGGTCTCCTTGATGTTCTTCAATGTCCCCATGAGCTCCTGGGAACTCGCCTGCCCTGCGCAAAACGCGGCGGCGAGCCCAAGGCCAATCATACGAAAATATTTCATTCTTCTTCTCCCCCTTTTGGACGGCTGCGGCAATGCTTGCATAAAACGGGCCGGAATAGAATGTAACTTTCGGCCGCCATACGGCCCCGGACAGCGGGAATAGCTCTCGTCTCAAGGCCGCGGCCGGTGCATCTCGCCCAAATCCCAGAACAAACCGGCCATGATGCCGAGGGCTTCTTCGGTGACCGGCAAGAGGATGTGTTCGTCGGGCGCGTGTTGGGAGCAGCCCGGATAAGAATGTGGCACCCAGATCGTGGGCAGGCCAAGGGAATCGGAAAACACGTCGTTGGGCAGCGAGCCGCCGAAATTCGGGAGAACCGCGGGCGCTTTTCCCGTGGTCTGCCGGATCGACTCCGCCGCCCAGTTGATCCAGGGATTGTCGAAATCGGTTCGCGACGCGGCAAAACTTTGCGCCGCACGCACCTCGACCATCGGAAAGCCGTTCCGCTGCAGATGCGCCCGGACTGCATCAACGACCTTGTCGGCCCTGGTGCCGACGACAAAGCGCAACTGCAGAACCGCTTGCGCCCGCCCCGGAATCGCGTTGGCGGGCTTTTCGATATTGCCTGATGACACCGCCAGCACTTCGAGCGTGTTCCACGCATAAAGCCGCTCGGCCGCCGACAAGCCTTCCTCGCCCCAATTCTCCGACAATGCGGGCTCGCCGGCGGTCGGCTCTATCTTCACGTCGGCCAGCGTGGCGCGGATCTGGTTCGAGATACGCGGCGGCTTTAGTTGATCCAGCAACAGACGTCCCTTGCCATCGACCAGGGTTGCGATGGCGCCGGCCAGGATGGTTGCGGGATTGGCAAGCACGCCGCCCCAGTTGCCGGAATGATGCGAACCATCGCGCAAGTTCACGTCGAGATGAATCCTCACTCCCCCACGGCAGCCGAGAAATATGGTGGGACGATCGGCCGCAAGCCGCGGCCCGTCGGATGCAAGAAACAGATCAGCGGCCAGCTGATCGCGCAGGGATTCACAGACCTGGCGCAAGTCCAGCGAGCCGATCTCCTCGCCGGTTTCAATGATGAATTTGGCATTGAAGCCGAGCCGGCCGCCGCGCGCCTCGCGCACGGCCCGAAGCGCCGACAGATTGATGCTGTGCTGCCCCTTATTATCGGCGGTGCCGCGGCCGTAAACGCGATCGCCGACCGTCGTGGTCCGCCACGGGTCCAGATTATCGCGCCATTCTCCCGCCATGCCCTCGACGACATCGCCATGCCCGTACATCAGAACGGTGGGCGCCGGTGAACTCTCGCGATATTCGGCGAGAAGATAAGGATGCTTCCCGCTTGGAGATTCGATCAACTGTGTCGAGAAATCGAGTTGCGCGAATGCCGGCGTGAGTTCGTCCACGAGATAGGCGCGCAGCGCAGCGCGCCGCTCGGGGTTCTGGCTTTCGGTCCGATAGGCGACCCTGCGGTCGAGCTCGGCGAGAAATTCGCCGGAATGAAGTTGCTGGCGCGCCCGGGCGATAGCATCCGTTCTGGTCATGTCTTCCTTTCCGGTTGCGAACCTTCTTCGTTCAGCCATACGACATTTTCCGCGGTATGAAAAACGCCGGCACCGCATCAGGATCCACGCTGGCCTCAAGTCGGTATCGCCGCATGCCGCCGCAGACTTATTGTCGCACGCGCCGCTTTCGGTGGAATTGCCGCCAGCACCGCGAGCGCAACCTGATTTACCTCCTTTTCTTCCCAACCGTTTTCAGGGAAGATTGAGCTCATAAGTCATAACAAAGCCGGTTTCGACGTGAGCGGGACCGCAAGGGAGAAGGTGAATGTTTCCACGCAGTCGTTTGATGATCGCAATTGCCGCCGTCGGCGCGCTTGTTTCTGGCAGTGCCGGCGCGCAGGACTATCCTACCAAGCCCGTCACCTTGATCGTGCCCTGGCCCGCGGGAGGATCGACCGACATCGCGATGCGGGCGATCGCCGACAGCGCATCCAAACATCTGGGTCAGCCGGTCACCATCGACAACAAGGCCGGCGGCGGCGGTACCGTCGGCCCCGCCACGATGGCGGCTGCCGCCAGGCCCAATGGCTACACCATCTCGCAACTCCCCATTACGGTGTTTCGCCTGCCTTTGATGCAGGACGTATCCTGGGATCCCGCCAAGGACTTCAGCTACATCATTCACCTGACCGGATACACGTTCGGGGTCACCACCAGCGCCGAGTCGCCGTTCAAGACATGGAAAGACGTGATCGACTACGCCAAGCAGAATCCCGGCAAGGTCACCTACGCAACGCCGGGGACCGGAACATCGCTGCATATCGGCATGGAACAGATCGCGGCCATGGCGGGGATCAAGCTGACTCAGGTGCCGTTCAAGGGCGGCGCGGAAACCAATGCAGCGGTGCTTGGCCAGCACACCATGCTGCAGGCCGATTCCACCGGCTGGCGCCCGCTGGTCGATGCCGGCAAGTTGCGGCTGTTGATGGTGTGGACCTCGGCGCGGTCGCCGAATTTCCCCGACGTGCCGACGCTCAAGGAGCTCGGTTATCCCATGGTCTACGACTCGCCATTCGGCATTGGCGGCCCGAAGGGAATGGATCCGAAGATCGTCGCCAGGCTGCACGATGCCTTCAAGAAGGCGATCGAGGATCCCGCCGTGGTCGCGACGCTGGCCAAATACGACATGGTTCCGAACTACAAGGGCACCGAAGACTACAAGAAATTCGTCGTCGAGATCACCGATTCCGAACGCAAGGTGATCGATACGCTCGGCCTGGCGAAGAAAACGAATTAAGGTTGTGCTGCAAGACCGTCATGCCTCGCGTGAGCGCTATGGCGCTCATCGCCGGAGGTGCGAAGCCGCGTTGGCGGCGAGCCTCGAAGGATAGAACATGGGCACCGTCGCCCTTCGAGGGCTTCGCTGCGCTTCGCCACCTCAAGGTGACGGTGGCCTAGATCGAAAGCAGTGCCTGAAAGTGTGAAAGCATGAGCAACGACATCAAAGCGCAAAGCAAACTGAACAATTCCGAATTGTGGGGCGGGCTGATCGGGCTCGCGCTCGGTATCTTCGTCATCTGGTCGGGCATCAAGCTCAAGATCGGGAGCATCAACGATCCCGGATCCGGTTTCGTCCTGTTCTACACGGGGCTGCTGATGTGCGTGTTCGCCGCCACGATTATTGTCGCGGCCGTGACCGAGGGCGGCCCGACCTTCGGCTCGCGCTGGGAAGGCGCGCGCTGGAGCAAGCCGCTGCTGATCATCGGATGCCTCACCGCATTTTCGTTTGCGCTCGATACGCTCGGATTTCTTCTGTCGGCGATTCCCTTGATGGTGCTGCTGTTGCGCGCGATCGATCCGGTGCGCTGGTCGCTGACGATCCCGCTGGCCATCCTCGCCCCGCTCGGCGTGTGGTGGGTTCTCAAGCGCCTTCTCCTGATCCAGTTGCCCTCGGGCATCTTCGAAATCGGCTGACCGGACTGAACCATGGACGTGCTTCTCAATGTCGCGCAGGGTTTTGGTGTCGCCCTGCAACCGATCAACCTTCTTTACTGCTTTATCGGCGTCTTCATCGGCACGCTGGTCGGCGTGCTGCCGGGTATCGGCCCGATCTCGGCGATGTCGCTGTTGCTTCCGGTGACGCTGTCGGGAACGCCGGAGTCCGGCATCATCATGATGGCCGGCATCTATTACGGCTCGATGTATGGCGGATCGACCACCTCGATCCTGGTCAACATTCCGGGCGAAGCCGCCTCCGTGGTCACCTGCATCGACGGTCACCAAATGGCCAAGCAGGGTCGCGCGGGTCCGGCGCTCGGCATCTCGGCGCTGGGTTCCTTCATCGCGGGCACGTTTTCCCTGGTCGCGCTGATGCTGGTGGCGCCGTCGCTCGCCAGCGTCGCGATCGCGTTCGGGCCTGCCGAATATTTCAGCCTGATGGTTTTGGGACTGGTGGTCCTGACGTTCCTCACGCAGGGATCGATGGCGAAAGCCCTGCTGATGGCCTGCATCGGCATCGTGCTCGGCCTGATCGGGCTGGACAGCATCACCGCACAGCCACGCCTGACCTTCGGCCGCATGGAGCTGATCGACGGCATCGGGCTGGTACCTGTCGTGATGGGTCTGTTCGGCATCGCCGAGGTGCTGATCAACACCGAGCAGGTCATCAAGCGGGAGGTGATCAACGCCAAGATCACGCAGCTCCTGCCCAACAAGGCCGACTGGAAAGCCAGCGCCGGACCGGTCGCACGCGGGACGATTCTCGGATTTTTCCTGGGGATTCTGCCGGGCGGCGGCGCTGTGGTCGCCTCGTTTGCATCTTACGCGCTGGAGAAGCGGCTCTCCCCAACACCGGAGCGGTTCGGCAACGGCGCGATCGAGGGCGTCGCCGGCCCGGAGTCCGCCAATAACGCCGCAGCCGGCGGCGCATTCATTCCGCTGATGACGCTCGGCATTCCGCCGAACGTGGTGATGGCGCTGTTGCTCGGCGCGTTCGTCATCCACGGACTGCAGCCCGGTCCGCTATTGATCACGCAAAACCCCGGTCTGTTCTGGGGCATCGTCGCCAGCATGTATATCGGCAATTTGATGCTGCTGGTGCTCAATCTGCCGCTGATCGGCATGTGGGTGCAGCTTCTAAAACTGCCGTACAATATCCTTTTCCCGCTGATCATCCTGTTCACCATCATCGGCGTCTATTGCAGCAGCAACAACGTCTTTGACGTCTACGTCATGATCGGATTCGGCGTGATCGGCTATTTCATGCGCAAGCTTGGATACGAACCCGCACCGCTGGTGCTGGCATTTGTGCTGGGGCCGATGCTCGAAAATAACCTGCGCAAATCCCTGATCCTGTCGCAAGGCGATCTCCTCACCTTCGTGCAGCGCCCGATCTCGGCGACCTGTCTTGCGCTCGCAGTGGTGCTTCTGGTCGGCCCGCTGTTGCCGTCATTGCGCAAGAAGCGCGAACTGGTCGCACTGGATGAAGGCGCCTAGGTTGCCGAGGGCGTGATCATGAAAAGGAAATCCGGCTCAACGCCTTCGCCATGAACTGCGTCGCGCATCAATCGCCGGGGCTATGGACCCATCCGCGCGACCGCACGACCGAATACAACCGGCTGCCGTACTGGACGCACCTGGCACAAACGCTGGAGCGCGGGCGGTTCGACGGCCTCTTCCTGGCGGACGTCTTGGGCGTCTACGACGTGTTCGGCGGCAGTCCGGAGGCGGCGCTGCGAAACGCCGCGCAGACGCCTGCCAACGATCCGCTGCTGCTGATCCCGGCGATGGCCACCGTGACGGAAAATCTCGGCTTCGGCGTGACATCCAATCTCTCGTACGAGCCGCCGTATACATTTGCCCGGCGGATGTCGACGCTCGACCATCTCACCGAAGGGCGGATCGGCTGGAACGTGGTGACGGGTTATCTCGACAGCGCCGCTCGCGGCGCCGGCAAGGACAAGCAGACCGCGCATGACGACCGTTACGACGTCGCCGACGAATACATGGAGGTGGTCTACAAGCTCTGGGAAGGAAGCTGGGAGGACGACGCCGCATTGCGCGATCGTATCAGGGGCATCTTCGCCGATCCCGCCAAAGTCCACCGCGTCACGCACAAGGGCAACAACTATCGGGTCGACGCCATTCACCTGAGCGAGCCGTCGCCGCAACGCACCCCCGTGCTTTATCAGGCCGGCACCTCGCCGCGCGGACGGCAGTTCGCAGCCCGGCACGCCGAATGCGTGTTCATGTCGGGGCCATCGGCCAAGATCATCGCGCCGCGCGTCGCGGCGATCCGTGAGCTCGCCGCGAAGGCCGGGCGCAACCCGGCCGCGATCCTGATGTTCAGCATGTTCACGATCATTCTGGGGCGAACCGAAGCGGAAGCCGCCGCCAAACATGCCGACTATATCAGGCACATCAGCCCCGAAGGCGCGCTGACCTTGATGTCGGGCTGGACCGGCGTCGATTTCTCGACCTACGATCTCGACCAGCAGGTTCGCCATGTCCAGAACGACGCCGGCCGCACCGCGATGGACAATATCACCCGCGCCGATCCGGAACGCGTATGGACCGTGCGCGAAGTCGCCGAGCATGTCGGCATCGGCGGCATCGGACCGGTGATAGTCGGCACGCCCGAAAAGGTCGCCGACGAGATCGAAGCTTGGTTCGAGCAGACCGACGTCGACGGATTGAACGTTCCGTTTGCGGTCTCGCCCGGGGATTTCGAGGACATCACCGACATGCTGGTGCCGGAGCTGACCCGGCGCGGGCGTTACAAGCACGTCTACCGCCCGGGCACGCTGCGCGAAAAACTGTTCGGCGCCGGCCGCGCCCGTCTCACCGCCCCGCATCCCGCCGTGCAGTATCGGCCGCATGTGGCGGCGAAGGCGGCGGAGTAGCCTCAGTGGTCACCTTCACCCTCCCCTGGAGGGGTCGAGACGAGCGAAGCTCGCTCTCTGGGTCGACGCGAATGAAATGAGCCGCGGGGTGGGGTGACGGTCTTTCGTTTCGAACGGTGCCCGAGTTGATGCATCACCCCACCCCGTCTCGCATCTTGCTTCGCGCGATGCGAGCCGACCCTCCCGCTCCAGGGGAGGGTAAAGAAGCGGCGAAATCGTCGCGCTGTTTCTGATTCAGTTTTCAAACAGCTAGTCGGCCACGAGCCGTCATTGCGAGCCAACGGGTCGCGCAAACGCGCGCCCGATGACAGGCTCCGCGAAGCAATCCATCGCTCAGCAAAGTAAGAGTGGATTGCTTCGTCGCTTCCGCCTTCCTCCTTCGCTCTCCGCGCTTCGGCGGACGCGGTCGCTCGTTGAGCCTGGACGACAAGTCGCTTTGCCTGCACTCG
>Ga0307312_10000796_pt1 | contig 15430 bp, 12 predicted proteins | sample ER_DNA_202_FD_194489 | JGI IMG/M metagenome (GOLD analysis project Ga0307312, IMG submission 194489) | Bulk soil microbial communities from the East River watershed near Crested Butte, Colorado, United States - ER_DNA_202 | ecosystem: Environmental > Terrestrial > Soil > Floodplain | place...
AGCGAAATAATCCCGCACTTCCTGCGAGACGAAATAATGCTCGTCCGGCAGGCCGAGCGCTTTCCGCGCGGCATCTACAAATTTTGCGCCGGCTTCGCCATGTGCTTTGTGCGTTCCGGCAACTTCAGGAATGCCTTTGCCGATGAGCGTATGCGCAATAATGAATTGCGGTTTTCCGTTGTCCCGCTCTTTCGCAACGTTCAACGCATCGAGAAATTGTTGCATATCCTCGCCATCGATTTCTTGAACGTCGAAGCCATAAGCCTCGAAGCGTTTGCCAGTATCTTCACTTTGCGTCTCCTTCGCCGCCGCATCGAGGGTGACGGCGTTCGAATCGTAAATCAGGATCAAATTATCGAGACCGAAGTGTCCACCGAAGGCGCTCGCTTCGGACGCGACTCCTTCTTGCATGTCACCATCGCCCGCGAGGCAAATTACATGTTGATCGAAGATTTTATGCTCGTTCGTGTTGAAGCGCGCCGCCGCCATTTTTGTCGCCACCGCGATGCCGACGGCGTTACCGACGCCTTGTCCCAGCGGGCCGGTGGTGCATTCCACTCCGGGAGTCTCACCAAATTCCGGATGGCCCGGCGTTTTGCTGTGTAATTGACGAAAGCGTTTGATCTCCGACATCCGCAAATCGTATCCACTCAAGTGCAGCCAGGCATAGAGAAACATGCTGCCATGACCGGCGGAGAGAACGAAATAGTCGCGGCCGATCCAGCGCGGTTTGTCGGGATTATGTTTTAGAGCATAGCCATAGATCACCGCGCCCATTTCGGCGCAGCCGAGAGGAAGCCCCAAGTGGCCAGATTGGGAAGCCTGTACTGCGTCCATGCACAAGCCGCGCGCTTCATCCGCTGCTCGAGAGAGGATTTCAAAATTTAAACTCATAAATGGAAAGGATGAATTATGATTTCAGATCTAAGATTAAAAGTGCGAACCTCTATATGGCGGAACATTCGAGTTCGACAATTTATTTTCCGTCAACGAAGTGTCGCACCCTGATAAATTCGAAACCGAAAATGTGCAATCCTGATGAATCCGCCTTCACTCCTCCAAATTGTCGAGCGGCTTGAAGGCCTTGCGGGCAAGTTGCCTTCCAGGATTCGAAAAGCGGTTCTCAGCGAGCTAACGCCCCTTAAGCAACTATTTCTCCAGCAGCGGCCCCCGCGTTTTCTCTTCACCGGATTGAGCAAAATGCCGATCGGCCAAATCATTCGCGCGCTTTTTGCGCCTGGTGATTTCACCCAAACGCGCGATCTCCCTGTCCGGATTTGCCGTTGGCACGGCGTCAGCCTGCCTGAGCGGGGAATGATCTCAATTCTCGATGCCCGTGACACTGATGATTCGGCTGCCATTCAAATCCATGACGAACTCAAATTTCAATCCGCCGATGCCATTTTTTTCCTCGAGGAAGAACAAGCGGCACGTGAGCTTGAGAAGCGAAAGTTTAATGACTTGATCACGTATCTTGTCTGGAATAACGCATCTGAATGCGATGCAAAAATAATCGGAGTTATTGTTCCGCCGATACGACGGGCAATCGCATCGGATAATACCAACATCGCCGCAGCCCGGCTGAAATCGGTCCTCCGCTCCAGCCCGATGCTCCGCGAGCATATTTTGGAAGTCTTGAGTTTGCCTTTGGCACACGGCGCCGAGCCGGGAAAGATCCCAAGTCCCGAAGCGCAAAAACTCATGTCGATCTTAGCGCGCGAGCTACCGAACCAGGCCCGAATGGAAATGATTCGAATATCGCAAGACCGCGAAGCGCAGCACGAAGTCGTGCAGGCCCTGATAAAATCCACCACCGCCGTCTGTGCAGCAATTGGCGCTCAACCGATCCCGCTAGCCGATCTGCCGATTCTCACCAGCTTACAGCTAATAATGGTCGCCGGAATTATGTATGTGAGCGGCCGTGAACTGAGCCTGCGCGCGGCCGCAGAATTTATGGGGGCGCTCGGTGCGAATGTTGGCGCGGCCATGCTTCTACGAGAAGGCACGCGCGTGATCCTAAAATTCCTTCCCGGGTGGGGAAACGTCGTCTGCGGACTGATGGCAGGAACAGGCACATATGCGATCGGCCGGGCCGCAAGCGTATTTTTTATCGAAGGCGTTTCATTGACAGATGCGCGGCGAATCTATCTCGCGGGTCGCAAAATGCGCGCGCCCCCAGCTCTACCGGCTAGCGAGAGGATCAACAAAGCACACGCTAAAACAGACTAATCTCCCGTCTCTGTGATTGCTGAGGAAGTCAATGAATAACTTGTGAATAAGATCATCGATCCGCCGTATTTTGTTCACAGGATTCTGTGAACAAACACACCAATTTCACGGGATTCTCGAGGCGTTTGTCGACGTTTGTATGAAGCTCTCCGAGATACGAACGACGCTTCAAGAGATACACGTTTCGCCGGTCAAGACTCTCGGGCAAAATTTTCTACACGATCAAAATCTCGCCCGATGGATTGTCGATCAAGCGAACATAACTTCGGATGATTATATCGTGGAGATCGGGCCTGGACTAGGCGCTCTGACAAACCTGGCGCTTGAGAGAGGTGCACGTGTTTTCGCGATCGAAAAAGATAGACGTCTCGCTAATTTTTTGCGTGAGCGCCTCACTCATCCACGACTTGAAGTGCTGAACACAGACGCACTGGATTTCGATGCTCAGGTTCTTTTTTCGCATCGCGGCGTGAAGTTGCTTGCCAATCTTCCCTACAACATCTCAAGTCAATTGCTCCTGAAGTTTTTGAAATATCCGAGTCCGATTTCGTTGTGGTTGTTAATGTTACAAAAGGAAATGGCGTTACGGCTTTCAGCTTCGCCGTCTACGGGTAATTACGGAGCGCTTACCTTGCGCGTGCAATTACATCATCGCGTTGAATATCTGCGCGCAATACCAGCAAATGTTTTTTTCCCACAGCCCGATGTCGATTCTGCGCTCGTGCGAATCATGCCGCGCGATGCCCTTGAGCTACCTGAACGCGATGACGAGTTGCTTTTGAAGTTGATTCGATGTGGCTTTTCTCAAAGAAGAAAGCAGTTGCAAAAATTGCTTCGCGCCTACGTCGCAGATTGGAATAACGCCGCTTCCAGCGTGGGTTTCAATCCCAAGGTTAGAGCAGAAGAGTTGTCGCTGGTTCAGTGGATTGGCTTGGCAAATTACATCGCACCGGCCATCCGCCCCGAGACTCACGCGATCGAGGACGAACAGTTCCCAGTGGTCGATAAAATAGATCGGGTTTTACGCTATGCAGGCCGCTCCGAAGTGCATGGGGATAACTTGTATCATCGCGCTGTCCACATCCTTATTTTCAACGACGCAGCCGAACTTTATCTGCAACAACGCTCTCGCTGGAAAGATCGACATCCCCTTCTGTGGGACTCGAGCGCAGCCGGTCACGTGAGCGGTGGGGAAAATTACGACGAAGCGGCGAAACGCGAGTTACAGGAAGAGCTGGGCATAAATGTTCCACTTGAAAAGCTTCTCAAGATTTCCGCCTCGCCGCAGACCGGCCAGGAGTTTATCTGGCTTTATCGAGGACAACTGCACGGCAATATTAGGCCCAACCGCAGTGAACTCGAGAGCGGTGCTTTTGTCGCCCCGGCGGCGGTGGATGGCTGGGCCGCGGCACGACCGGAGAATTTCGCGCCCGGATTCCTGCAATGTTGGCAAGCTTACCGCCGAAGAGAGAGCGGTTAACCTTATTTGAAGCCCACAAATTTGCGCTTGGGCAGACGGCGCATGGCTGTGTATTTGAACTTCCGGGCCGCACGCCTCGCCGCTTCTTTCCCCCCATAGATGCTGTCGCTAAACATCTTCGTTACTACTTTGGTTCCGCGAAGAAAATGGACCTGAAAACCGTGCGTCTGTTTCTTCGCGCGCGATTTTGTGTCAATACGGCGGATGTTCGCTTCCGAATCGGGGTTGGGACGTCTTCGCATAAGAAGCAGTTAAGTTAACGAGAACCTATCTGAACAACGAGAGGAATCAATGAATCTGAGTCGAGCTAACCGCGCGGCCCCATTTTTCTGGCGGCGGCAGGTTCCAAGAACGCGATTTTGTTTCGTATTCCGTGGCAGGTAACAATGCGTAACAAGGATGCCGCTTCGCCCGCAACCATGTTATCAACTTCACCAAGTCTGCCCGCGCCATCGTCGTGCAACCAGTAGTCGGCCGGTTAACACCGCGTCGAGTATGGAAGAAAATCGCACTGCCGACGCCAGGAACCGGTGGATTGGAATTGTGCCGGATCTCAATCAGCCAGTGATACGCAAAATCGCCCGAGCGCATTTTTTCGTGCGTGTAATTGTCCGGAGGATTCTTCGGATCAATCACGATATGACGATTGTAATTCGGCGACCGCGGATCATCGCTCCAAACATCTGCTTCCGTCACCTGGTGATACGGATAATCGGCTCCGGGAGGCAAATTCGATTCATATCCGAAAATTTTGCCGATCTCGAAAATTCCCGCAGGCGCCCGTCCGTCGCGTTCTTTCTTTCGAAGGCCAGGCTCATTCTGCCCGGCGAGACCTGTGCCCCATGCAACGCCATTTTTGCCAAACAGTGCAGGGAAAGACCCAGTCACAGGCGCCCAATCACCGCCACCCGATCGCTCAAATAATCGCAACTCGCCGCGCATTGAGTTCCATGTCGGCGCGATGCCAAGGATGAGTTGTGTGCAATCCTCCGGAACGCCGTCGGCATAGGCATTACTCGCCAGCGACATCAGCGAACAGATCAATAAGTGGCGCAACATCGACACAAGCATTCCCAGGACAGATGCGAGTTCAGTTCATTTGTTTCTAAGACCACCACCTTATAGCCGTTCCGAGCTTTTTGGCGTTCCCGCTTCAACTGTTTTTCAGCGTAGCTTCTACCGCAGCGGTGTCTGCAGAAAGATATTTCATCCCTTGAAGCCAAAGTACTCCGGCGATCATCATGGTCGCCGAGACGAGAAGAAAGGCCACATTCATGTTTGTATGGTCCGCTACCGCCCCGATCAGCGGCGGTGCAATCGCATCGCCCAGCGCATGAATAATGAAAATGTTCAGCGCGAATGCTGTCGCCCGTACCGAGGGATCGGTCACATTCGCGAGCGCTGTATTTGATGGGCCGGTATTAAAAAACAGAAAGAAAATCGCGATAAACATCATCACCCACGCCGCCGGAAACGGCGTGAAGAGCATAGCGGCCGAAAATGGAAACGCGATCAAGATTCCAATTCCTGACACGAGAAAGTAAGAACCGGAGAAACGTTTGCGCAGAAAGTCACCGGCAAATCCGCCGAGCAGTGTCGCAGTCAATCCCGCGAAAACCAGGATGCCACCAAAGATAATCCGGCTGTTTGGCGGCAAACCGCGATATTGAAGATAGCCCGGGATCCAAAATGCCATGCCGCCGATCGCGAAAGTGAGCGCGGTCATTGCCAGCGTGTTCAAAACGTACGAGCGGATGCGTACAAGGCCGAGGTAATCTTGTAAATTCGCGCGCCGTTTTTGTTTCAACCCTACAAGTCGTTCGCGCGGATCGCGCAAGAGAAAACAGGCGACGCCGAGCACCAATCCCGGTGGCGCCACCGCAAAAAACGCGGTCTGCCAACCCCAATGCGATGTGACAAATCCGCCGATGACGTAGCCGAGCGCACTTCCGACCGGGAGCGCGACGTAAAAATACGAAAGCACGCGACCGCGCGACGCCAGCGGAAAAAGATCGGCAATGATTGTGGGCGCAGCTGGACCGTACCCACCCTCACCTACTCCGACGAAGAGCCGCATCGTGAACAACAACGCAAAAGTACCCGCCAATCCGGATGCGGCAGTGGCCGCGCTCCATAAAATCACGCTCGCGCCGATGATGATCCAGCGCGACATCCGGTCCGCCAGCCAGCCAAAGATTGGCGCGGAAATCATGTAGCTGGCGAGGAATGCGGTGCCGAGAAAACCGGTTAGAGCATGCGCATTTGGATCGTCGGCCCGAAAGAAATGCGCGCGAATTTCTGGTTCGACCGACGCGAGCACCTGCCGGTCAATGTAATTGAAAAGGTTGATTGCGAGCAGCAGACTGAGCGCCGTTCGGCCACCCGGCGCGGGACGTGCATTTGTTTCCATCGACAATTGCCGATTGCAGTGGGCAACGCACCGATTGTAAATCATAAAGCGTGACCGGTTCATCGCTCAGCCAACGTGTCCTTTATTTCCTTGGATTACTTCTCGGGCGGGCGATTTATCGAGTAACCGCGGTGGGCCAGGAACAATTACCCGAGCGCGGTTTTCTCCTTTTGCCGAATCACATTTCGTTCGTCGACACAATCGTTCTCCAGCTCGCCTGCCCACGCCGGATCCGTTACATTGTCGATGAAGGATTTTATCGAAAGCGGATGTTGCATCCCATCTTGCGGCTGGCGGGATGCATTCCGATCACTTCACGACGTGCCAAGGACGCAGTGCGTGCCGCCGCCGAAGCAATTCGTTCGGGCGACGTGGTTTGCCTTTTTCCGGAGGGGCAGCTCACTCGCTCAGGGACGTTGCTGCGTTTGCAGCGTGGTTATGAATTGATCGCGCGCCAGGCCGAGGGCCCGGTCGTGCCTGTCTGGCTCGATCAGCTCTGGGGTTCCATCTTCTCATTTCAGGGAGGAAGATTTTTTAAGAAATGGCCACGAAATATTCCCTACCGGGTCATGGTCGCGTTTGGTAAACCGCTCGATTCCGATATTGCCGATATGGCAACCGTGCGGGAGGAATTGCTCAAGCTCGGTGAAGTTTGTTACAGCCGGAGACCGTCGTTAGATCGACATCTTGGTGAAGCATGCGTGCGCGGATTGAAGAGAAGACCTTTCGCGATTGCCGTCGTCGACGGACTCGATCACAGCGTTTTAAGCCGGTCGAAGTTGCTCGGGGCCGCCGCGGCCTTAAGCCGTCCCCTTCGTAAAGAGTTTCCTGATGAGCGGATCGCTATCGTCCTGCCAGCAAGCAAAGGGTCGATCGTCGCAAATCTCGCCGTTGTGCTGGCGGGAAAAGTTCCTGTCGATCTTAACTTCACGGCCGGCCGCGCCGCGAATGAATCTTGCCGCAAGCGCGCGAACTTGCGGGTCGCCATTTCGGCGACGCCATTCATCGAGCGTGTCAAAGATTTTCCATGGCCCGAGCGGGTCTTGAAGTTGGATGAAATCATGCCGGCAATGAAATGGAGGATTCTCTTTTGGTGGATGATGTCGATCTTGGCCCCGACGCGATTACTGTTGCGGCTTTTGCAAATTCCAAAAGAAGGCGGTCCCGCAGAAGCCATCCTGCTTTTTACGAGTGGCAGCACGGGAGATCCAAAGGGCGTTGTGCTCAGCCATCGCAATATCGTCGGCAACGTCTCGCAATTCCGGGAATTACTCGACGCCAAAAAGGATGATGCCATTCTCGCATCGCTGCCATTTTTTCACACCTTTGGATCGACCGTGACGCTGTGGTACCCGCTTATCGAAGGCGTCCGTATTGTCACGTATCCAAATCCGCTGGAGGCCGCCAAAAATGCCGCGCTGATCGAACAGCACAAGCTGACGCTGTTGCTCGCTACCCCTACATTTCTCCGTGGCTATTTGCGCAAAGTGGAACCGCATCAATTGCGGAGTTTGCGACTCGTAATTACCGGCGCGGAAAAACTTCCTCTCGATCTCGCCAAAAATTTCGAAGAACACTTCAACCAGAAAGTTTTTGAAGGCTACGGGCTGACCGAAACTTCGCCGGTGGTAAGCGTAAACCTACCGGAGCCGCAACCGACCAAACCGGGTGAACAAGTGCAGCCGTCGAGTCGCCTTGGCTCAGTCGGGAAAATGGCACCCGGAATCGCCGCCGAAATTCGTGAGCCGGAAACGGATCGCAAACTTCCATTACACGACAGCGGGATGCTTTGGCTGCGCGGGCCAAATATTTTCGAAGGTTATCTGCACGAGCCGGAACGGACCGGGGACGTTTTGCGCGATGGCTGGTTCAAAACAGGTGACATCGGCCGGTTCGACGAAGACGGATTCCTTTACATCGAAGGACGCTTATCTCGCTTTTCGAAAATCGGCGGCGAAATGGTGCCGCACGAAGCCATCGAACACAAAATTGTCGATCTACTCGACCTCTCTGGAAAAGACGAGCGCATGATCGCGATTGTGGGCGTACAAGATGAAACCAAAGGCGAAGCGCTCGTCCTGCTCGCCGCGGTAGATGTCGATCTCGCGCAGTTGCGCAAAAAACTTCACGAAGCCGGCGTCCCCAATTTGTGGATTCCAAAAAAAATCCAGCGCGTCGAATCCATCCCTGTCCTCGCCTCCGGCAAACTCGATCTCGCTAAATGCAAAGCGCTGGCTGACAAGGAATAGCTGTGTAATGACAAGCTGCCGTATTAGAGTGGAAGACACGTCTAATCGACACAAAGCGCTGATCAAGCAAATCTGATCGCGGTGAAAAACGTCATTTGATTCGATGCGGTCACTGTTCCATTCACTCGCTAACCGCGTTGCCGCGCAGTCGATGAAAATTCTGTTTGGATATTCCGCGCGCATTCGCGTCCTACGCCCAGAAAACGCAAATCGCGCCGGCGGATTTATGCTCGCGGCAAATCACATCAGCCATTTCGATCCATTCATCATTTCCTCGGTGGTGCGGCGGAAGGTCGACTGGATGGCAATGGCAGAGTTTTTCCCGCTCCCAGTGCTCGGATTACTTTTGCGAGCTGTCGATGCGTTCCCGGCGGACCGACATCGCGCGGATCGGAAGACGATCCGCACCGCGATCCAGCGGCTCAAACAGGGCCGGATTGTCGGCCTTTTTCCCGAGGGCGGCATTCGTGACGGAGCACGCTCGCTGCTCGAAGGCACGCCGCTGCGACCTGGGGCATCGACGCTGGCGCACATCTCTGGAGTTCCGATTCTGCCGTGCGTGATAATCGGTAGCGATCGCCTGTATTCAAAAAAAAGCTGGCTGCCGCTGCGACGCACCCCGATCTGGATCGCATTCGGCAATCCGATTCCGCATTTTCCGAATCTTGAAAAATCCGCCGCGCGCGAACGCATCGACCGTGAACTGGCTGTAGCATTCAAAATTCTATACGCTGAGTTGCGCGAAGAGTTTTCGCTCACACCCGACGATCTGCCACATCCGCCGCGTGAACGAATGGCTTCCGACGGACCGAAAAGTCCTCGTACTTTCGGTCGTCCGCTGCGACGCGTGGCTGCGACATCAGTCGATTCGCTCATGTGCGCGTCCATGAATTTTCTGCAGTCGCGCCATCGGTTGCATGCGCGGAGCCGCGACGAAATGGAGCGTTACGTAACGGAATGCGAGAAACTCACCGCGCACGATTTTTACACTGTTCCGCGCAATGGCGGACCCGCGAATGCTATCGGCAACGGCGCGACGCTCACTTGGCGCAGTCCGATCAGTACCAAATTTCCGGCCAACAACATCGCTCGCGCAGATTTTTTCCAATGTACGCGCGGTTGGAGCGCGCCGACAGTGCTGATGCTGCACGCGCTCATGTCGGCAACTCACATCGGATATCGTCGCTGGGCTGCCCACTTTAACGGCCTCGGATGGAACGCGTGTTTCGTGCATTTGCCGTATCATTATTCTCGGGTGCCGCGTGGCTACTGGAACGGCGAACTGGCGATCACTGCTGATCTCATTCGCAACGCGGAGGGGCTGCGTCAAGGTGTGATCGAAGTGCGCCAATTGATAGCGGCGTTGCGCGACCGAGGTTGCCGCGAATTCGGCATCCTCGGCACGAGTTACGGCGGCTGGATCGGCGCGCTTCTCGCGATGGTCGAGCGCGATTTCCGCTTCGTTGCATTGATGGCGCCAATCGTAAACGTCGAGCATGCAATCTGGGAAAACCCAGGCGCGCGTTTCATGCGGCGCGAACTCCGCCGCGCGAACATTGAGCCGTCGCTCGTGGCGCGTCATTTTCATCTCAGCTCGCCGATGCACAATCAACCGCTGTGCGACGGTGATCGCGTCTTATTTGTTGCGGGCGAATTCGATTTAATTGTCCGGCCAGCAGACCTTGAGACGATTCATCAGAAATGGCGCGGATCGGAGCTGCTCCGCGTGCGACAAGGACACTTCGGTTACCGAATGTTGCGTGAAACAATCACGCGATTGAAAGAGCGCGGTCTCTAATCGAGCCAGTCCATCGCGGTAAGAATACGACGAAATTCAGCATCATCGGTAGATAGAGCGGGCAGCCATTCGCCGATCGGTTCGCGTTTCCACCACGCTCGATCGCCGATCGGTGAGAATCGATAACGGTAAAGCCGTGCGCGGATGTAATGGGGCGGCGCGTTGGGAAACGGATTGTTGGCGAGGAGCGAGAGCGTGCCGCGATCATTGTGCAGAAGTTTCCAGACAAAATGCAGCGTCCATGGGTATTCGGCTGGTGACGCCATGGCTGCGAACCAGATTTGCCAATCGATCCGGCATTGATAGGGCGCGATGACTGCCAGACTCCGGTTAGGATCGCCCGGTTTGGCTTTGAACTCGTATCCTTTCCATTTGGTGTCGCCAGTGATCAACGCGTCGTCTGTTCCTTCGAAAATGATTTCAGGACGCTCGCGACCAACCGTGCCGAACGCGCCGTAGGTGTTCACAAGGTCGAGCGGATCGTAGGAATAATTCATCAATTGCCGTCCGGAAACGAGATTGAGCACCGGCGCGGCGCTCAAATACATCACCAAGATCGACAAGGCGATCGCGATCGTATTATTGATGCGCGACGATTCCGACTGCTGAGCCGCTTGTTCGGCGCGCCGGACGAGGCGCGCCGGTAGAACGTGGCGCAGAAACGTATCATCGAAGCAGGCAAGAAACGGAATGATCGTGACGTAATTTAGGAATGAAAGATTGCCGCTAATGATGAGAACGATTTGAAAACTGACAAGCAATACGCCTGCGATATGCCGAGCGGTGCGCGGCCCAAACGAAAACCACGGCACGATCAATTCGATGAAATGGTTCCAGCCCGTTGCGAATTGATGGAACCAGTGCGGTGCGAAGTGCAAATAGCGGCTGAGAGGATTCGGGATCGGCTGCGTCTCGTAGTGATAATAAAGGCAGGTGAGATCACGCCAGCATGGATCGCCCCGCAGTTTGATGAGACCGGCCCCGATCATAATGCGAAAGCCGAGCCAGCGAAAAAGCCAGATGACGAGCAACGGCGGTCGGCATTTCGGAAATGGCCGGCCATCAACCAGCGGACAGAGAAAGATCGACAAGAAACCGGTTTCCAGCAGCTGAATTTCCCAGCCGTAACCGTACCAAATCTGGCCGATGTGTACGATCGACATGTACATCATCCAAAGAATCGCGAGGAGGACCGCGTTCGCGTAGCCAGCGAGAACAACGAGCGAGAGAGCGAAGCCCACCCATGCAAAGATCGACAATGAGTGATCGGAGATTCCGAACCAGAATAGCGTCGGCACTTGCAGCATGCCAGCTGCGCGCGAACCAAGCTGCGAATGGATTGAAGCGAGAAAGTGATTTGCGGGCGTTAGTCCATGCTCGCCGATTAACGGCACGAGTTGTTGCGCGGCTACGAGAAATGCAACCGCGTAAACAAAACCGAGCAGACGAAGAATGACAAAGCGTGTCAACCAGTAGGAATTTCCGCGCGCGAAAAGCTTTCCAAGAAAATTCTCCTGATTCATCGCAAAGACGCAACGCAACGTCCAATGTCCGACGTCCAACGTCGAACAAAATCCGGACAAACGACGCCTGCGACCGGCTAGACCGCGAGCCACGCGCAATCGGAAATCTCCCGAAAACGAAAACCTAAAACGATCCTGCCAGGGGGAGAATCGAACTCCCGACCAACCCCGAATGCTTTCGGGGCTGCTCTACCGCTGTAAATGGTAGATTGCGAGCTTAGGATTCTTCTTTCGCTTTTAATGAGCGCTCAATTTCTCGAGCTTCTGCAAGAGTTGGAACTTCCTTCTTGGGGACGATTTCGAGCGAATCGCCGAGTCGCTTAGTGGTTGCGGTGTGACCGCGCAAATGCTGTGCAAATCGCGCGTTAAGATCAACAGCTGAACCAATGTAATGCCGCCCGATGGAACCACGAATAATGTAAACCCATGCCATTTTGAGAAAACTGCCAGGGGGGAGAATCGAACTCCCGACCAAGGGCTTATGAGTCCCCTGCTCTACCGCTGAGCTACCCTGGCGTTGCGGCCAAAAGATTTAACGTCACGTCCTCACATGTCAACGGGCGCACGTTACTGGCTTGCCTTCACGATATATGGCGCCAAATCTCTCTCGCGTCCGCGAAGGGCAGCCATGAAGCAGACCCCGTTATGCTGTGTGACCGCGCCAACCCAGCCTTCTTGATGGACATAACGCCACCCCGGGAACTGCAACACCGCGCCGGTCTTGGCATCCCTCTCCGCCGGGAAAAGAAAGAACTGCATCCGCTTGTCGACCACCCAGATTTGCGCGACGCGACGCGCTTCATCATCATCGAAAACGCGGCAGCCGATCGTACGAAAATCGGCGAATTCCGCCGGCACGTCGTAATGTTCCAGTCCGTGTTTTAGAAAAAACAAGTCGCTCAACGTTCCCGCATCACCAGCCACCGGATCGAGGAGGACCGATCGTGTCGAGCCCGCGATACTTAATAATTTCCGTGCCGTTCCCGATCCTGGAAAATCATTCAGCCGCCCGACCAAATTGAAGACAAAGACGCCTGCGATTACCACGAGCGCAATCCCGATCGCGAGAACAGCTGGATTGCGCGCCGTTTTCTTCCACGTCCATTTCGAAGGAGAGATCAGGTCTTTACTGGAAAACCATTCGGCGGTCTCCAGCGGAATGGGGATGGCGCGAACCAACGCGGTTACCGCGCGATCGAAGAGCTGTTGATTTGCGAATTCGTTGGATGTGCGTGCGCGAATTACCGTTGCGCGCATGGAGCCATCGCGTATTCGCTCCTCCGCTATGGGTGCACAATTCGCGAGGGCACGTTGCCGACGCGAGAGCCGCAGCGTTTTCATATTGTCGGCCTTTTGGGGAACGTGGCATTCAGCCATGCTTGCAACTGTCGCCGCCCAGCCGCCAGCAACCGAGAAAGCTCGCTCAGTTTCAGTTCCGCCAAATCAACAATTTCGCGATAATCGAATTCATCGAGATAAAAAAGTGCCAGCGCTGTCCTTTGCGGCTCGGGTGCAGCTGAAATCCAAATTGACAGGTGCGCTGGCTCAAGCTGCTCAATCTGTGATGCAGCGTCCTCGGTTATTTCCTGCTCCTCCATTTCGAGTGGTTCGGCTTGCAGGTCGGTCTCGCTCGCTTCCAAACAACGCCAGCGCGCATCGCGGAAAAGCCAAAACCGCTCGTTAGGCAATTCCCCCTGTGCCGCTCGCTGAGCTGCCTCGCGCAAAGTCGTATGGAAAATTTCCTGTGCTTTGCCCGCGTCGCCCATCATCAAGAAACAAAAGCGATAAAGCTGCGGCAGATTTTGTTCGGGGACGGACACGCGGAATTTCTTAAGGTTCGAACGTTACGCGCCTCGATTCCATCGACAAGAGTGATTCCACCGAACGGCGCTTTCTAAGGGGCCCTCTCCTCTCTCGCATGTTTTTCGGCGGTTCAATCTCCCGCCAGTCTTTGTAAGCGGCGCGCCACTTCTTCGGCATTGGCGCGACTGTTAAAGGCGGAAATGCGAAAATAGCCTTCGCCTTGCGCGCCGAAGCCGCTGCCTGGTGTGATGACTACATTCAAATCGTGCAGCATGCGATCGAACATTTGCCAGCTCGTTAGGCCACTCGACGTTTTGACCCAAATGTAAGGCGCATTTATTCCACCGAAAACATTCAGACCGCCATCTGTCACGGCTTCGCGCAAAATTCTTGCGTTGCCCATGTAATGATCGATAAGCGCACGCACTTGTTTGCGTCCTTCCGGCGAATACAAAGCCTCCGCGCCACGTTGCACCGGATAACTCACGCTGTTCGCCTTTGTGCTCCAGCGCCGATGCCAAAGTTGATAAAAAGGGAACCGCTGGCCGTTCTCCGTTCGCGCGAGAAGCGACCTGGGCATGACCGTAAATCCGCAACGCACACCGGTGAAACCGCCGCTCTTGGAAAAACTGCGTAGTTCGATGGCGCACTCGCGCGCGCCCGGAATTTCGAAAATGGAATGCGGGATTTCTTTCTGCGAAACATACGCTTCGTAAGCAGCGTCAAAGAGCAGAAGCGCTTCGTGTGTATGCGCAAACTCAACCCAGCGCGAGAGCTGTTCCCGGGACGCGACGGCGCCCGTCGGATTATTAGGAAAACAAAGGTAAACAAGATCGACATGTTCCTTTGGCGGTTCAGGAACAAACCCGTTATCGGCCGTGCACGGCAAATAAACGATGCCTTCGTAGCTGCCGTCCGATTTCGCCCGGCCGCTGTGGCCGGCCATTACGTTGGTATCGACGTACACTGGATAAACTGGATCCGGCACCGCGACTTTGTTTTGGTCGCCGAGAATATCGAGAATGTATCCGCAATCGCATTTCGATCCGTCGGAGACAAAAATCTCGTCATCGGCGATGTCGATGTTGCGGGCGCGATAATCGTGCTCGGCGATTGTAGATCTTAGAAATTCGTAGCCTTGCTCGGGACCGTACCCGCGAAAAGTTTCGCGTTTTCCAAGTTCATCGACTGCGCGTTTCATCGCGTCGATGGCCGCTTGCGGGAGCGGCTCGGTTACGTCACCAATTCCGCAACGAATCAATCGTTTGGCCGGTTCCGGATTGGCTTCGCAAAACTCACGGACGCGTCGCGCGATCTCAGGAAACAAATATCCGGCCTGAAGCTTGAGATAATTCTCGTTTAGATAAGCCATCTTCCTCTGTAGCGGCGGTCTGTGACCGCCGAATCACGTACAAGTTTAGCGGCGGTCACAGACCGCCGCTACAGGAGAACGGACCGGGTTCGAATCAGTAATTCTTCGCGACCGCGTCCCAATTCACAACGTTCCACCACGCCTTAAGATAGTCGGGGCGTTTGTTTTGATATTTCAAGTAATAGGCGTGCTCCCAAACATCGACGCCAAGGATCGGTGTGTTGCCGTCCATCAGCGGGCTGTCCTGATTCGGCGTCGAAATAATTTCTAGTTTTCCATTTTTATTTTTAATCAGCCACGCCCAGCCGCTGCCGAATCGCTTTACGCCGGCGTCGGCAAATTTCTCTTTGAAATCGTCAAAGCTGCCGAAGGTTGATTTGATGTCGTCGGCCAGCTTGCCCTTCGGTTCGCCGCCTGCATTCGGTCCCATGATTCTCCAGAAGAATGAATGATTAGCGTGGCCGCCGCCGTTGTTGCGCACAACTGTGCGAATGTCTTCCGGCACCGATTTGAGATCGCTGATCAACTCTTCCACCGATTTCTTTTCGAGATCAGCTTTGCCTTTG
>Ga0307312_10000797_pt1 | contig 15430 bp, 15 predicted proteins | sample ER_DNA_202_FD_194489 | JGI IMG/M metagenome (GOLD analysis project Ga0307312, IMG submission 194489) | Bulk soil microbial communities from the East River watershed near Crested Butte, Colorado, United States - ER_DNA_202 | ecosystem: Environmental > Terrestrial > Soil > Floodplain | place...
ATGAGTCCGGAAAGTCCAAGCGAAAGTCCCAGCGTCCTGATGAAATCCCTAGCGCAGCGCTTCATGTTGCCTCCCCGGCTTTTGTCCGACAGTTCCCTCGAATTTTCTTTTTGGCGGCGCGGACGATAGCAGGGGTGCGGGTTTGCCGGAAGCAACCGGTGCTCGAAAGCCTATTAGTCGCGTGAAATGTTTGCGGTGCGGCGCAGCAATGACGCGCGTATAATGGTCTGCCTGGCCTGCTTCGCTAGATCATGTGGGAAGAGATGCGGCGAGCTTTGACACCCTGGATCGGTCTCGCCGTGTTCGGCCTGGTTGCGGGCGGCGCTTATCGCTACTTCGCCGACGATCCGAGCGAAGCCACGCTCGCGAATTACCTGCGCAGTGGCCTCCATGGCATGGGGTTGGCGCTCTCCGGCTGGGCAGTGCATGTCTACTTCACGTCACGCAGCAGCGAATGGGTGAGAAGATGGCCGCTCGTGCTGGAGATCGCCGTGCAGTCCGTGGTCATGGCGATCGTCGTTGCGACAGTGGCCGTGATTTTGGAGCCCGCGCTCTATGGCCATCGGATCGAGGGCGCATGGCTTATCAGCCACTTTCCCCGGATCGTCGGCCTTACCTTTGCGGCGTCCGTTGTGATCGGCGCGCTCTTCGAACTGACACGCCTGATCGGCAGCCGCGTGCTCCTCAATGTAATTATTGGACGATATCGAAGGCCGACGCGGGAGCAACGCGTGCTGCTGTTCCTCGATCTCGTCGGCTCGACCTCGCTGGCGGAATCGATGGGCGAGTTGCGCATGCATCAGCTTCTGACGCGGTTCTTCCATGACATCGACGGGGCGATCCTGGCCCATGGCGGCGAGGTGCACGCCTATGTCGGGGACGAGGTCATCGTGACCTGGCGGCTCGCCGCCAAGGGGTCGGAGCGACGTTGCCTCGATTGCTTTTTTGCCATCCAGGACAGCATTGCAGAGAAGGCGGACACATACCGGCGGGAGTTCGGCCTGGTGCCGAATTTTCGCGCCGGAGCGCATGCGGGGCCGGTGGTGATCAGCGAGTGCGGGGACTCGCGCCGGCAGGTCGCCTATTTCGGCGAACGATGAACGTCGCTGCACGGCTGCAGGAATATTGCAAGGAGGTCGGTCGCGCGCTGCTGGTTTCCGGCGATCTGCTCCGCCTGGTGCGTCCCGGCAGCGATCTTGTCGTTGAAGCGCTCGGGCCGACGCCGTTGCGCGGGCGCGCCGCGGCGGTCGAGGTGTTCGCGGTCGAGCGCCGCCTGGCGCGCGCCGCGGATGCGCTCAAAACCGGTTAAGCCCGAAAGAATTTTGCGGCGGACCGGGCCGAAACTTACATGTGCCGCCAGATTCCAAGCCGGGCCGATCTGGCTTCTTCCTCGGCCGCAAGCAATTCCGCCGGCGCATCCGGGGTTGCCCGTGCGCCGCCGTTGCTCAAAATCACTTCAGACAAATCCTGTCCATCGACACTGCAGCGATAGCGCTCCGGCCCTCCGCTGGGCGCGCAAATCACCTCTCGTCGCCTGAGAAACCGCGCGAGCGGTCGCACCACGCGACGATCGTCGTCGCCGAGAATTCCCTCGAGCTGGATTCTTCTGCCACGCACTGCCAGCGTCGCGGTATCGAGCACCTCTGCCGCGCCTCTCGCGCCTGGGTCCGTGCCAACCGCAACCGGAACGCCGGTGCCGGGAACGGGCGGGCCCGGCGCATTCACCGGATTGGGAATGTCGGGGTTTCGCCTTGCAAGCTGTGGGGCCGCCTTGGAAATAATGGGCAGGGCGCGACCGACAAAATCGCGCCAGATGTTGGCGGGGAGATCACCACCGACCACCCTGTTGGTCGGAGTGTTGTCGTCGTTTCCCACCCATACTCCGACAACAATGTCCGGAGTAAACCCGATGAACCAGGCATCGCGATATTCCTGCGTGGTGCCGGTCTTTCCGCCAACCGGGACGTTGGGAAGGCGCGCCGCCTTTCCGGTCCCCTCATTGACGACGCCCTGCAGCAAATCGAGCATCATGGCCCGGCTGGCGCCGAGCTGGCCCGTGAACTCGCCTCCCGCGCCGGTTTTGGTGTAAAGCGCCTGTTGCGAATTGCCCGCAATCGAGCGAACCGAATAGGGTTCGATCTGAGAACCCGCGGCGACAGAGCCGAAAGCCCGGGTCATCTCCAGCAACGTAACCTCGGCCGAGCCGAGCGCCAGGCTTGGCACCGCCGGCAGCGTCGACTGCACGCCCATGCGCTTGGCGGTATCGATGACGGCGGGGATGCCGACTTCGTCGCCCAATTGCGCGGCGATGGTGTTGATGGAATTTACGAACGCGTTCCGCAGCGTCATCATGCCGCGAAAGCCCCCGCTGTAGTTTTGCGGCTCCCATTCTCCGATCTGGGTTGGCCGATCGACCACGACGGACTGCGGCGAGTAGCCCCGCTGCAGCGCGGTCAAGTAAACGAAAAGCTTGAACAGCGATCCCGCCTGCCGCTTGGCTTGCGTGGCGCGATTGAATTGACTGGCTTCGTAATCCCGACCGCCAACCATCGCCAGAATGGCGCCGTCCTTGCCGAGCGCGACCAGAGAAGCTTGCGAGACATTCTTCTTTGCACCCTCCGCCTCCAATCGGCGCGCAATGACCCCCTCGGCGAGCCGCTGCAGCTCCAGGTTCAGCGTGGTGCGCAGCGTCAGATCGCCCGATGACGAGCCCAGCAGCCGCCGGACGTCGCCGGCAACCATATCGACAAAGTAGTTGGTGCCGGGCGGCGTTTCCGGAGGCGTTCGTAATTGCACGGATTGCTTGCGTGCCGCTTCAAACTCGGCGGCGGTGATGGCTTTGGTTTCCACCATGGCCTGCAGCACGAGTTCCTGCCGCTCCCTGGCGCCGCCGAAATTGCGGGTTGGCGCGAGCTGCGACGGCGCGCGCACCAGACCGGCCAGCATCGCAGCCTCGCCGAGACCGAGTTCGCGGGCCTTCTTGCCGAAATACCGTCTGGCGGCTGCGTCCACGCCGTAGGCGCCGGCTCCGAAATAAGCCGTGTTGAGATAGCGCAGCAGGATGTCTTCTTTCTTGAGCTGGCTTTCCAGCCACACCGCCAGAATCGCTTCCTGGACCTTTCGGCGCAATGTCCGCTCCGGGGTGAGAAACATCAGCCGCGCCAGCTGCTGGGTGATGGTGCTTCCGCCCTCGCGCGTGCTGCCAGCCTGCGTATTGCGCCAGCCGGCCCGCAATATTCCCCAGAGATCGACACCGCTGTGCTGATAGAACCTTCGATCCTCGATGGCGATAATCGCCTGGGCCAGATGCGGCGCCAGATCCGCAGCCGTCAGCTTGTCTCCCTTGAACACGCCGCGGGTGGCGAAAACGTCGCCCTGGGCACCTTCGAACGTTAGCGCACTTTGGGTGGCTTCAACCTGAAGTCCGCCGCCGATCGGCAACGTTGCAATGCTATACAGCGCATACCCGAAAAGCAGCACTAGCCCCAGCGCGATCGACACCGCCAGATACTTCGGCCGGAATCTCATGACACGCGGATTGCGCCACGCCCTCGGCATGACGCGAAGTTGCTGGCCTTCGAAAGGTCTTGGGCCGAGATTTGGCCAGCGAGCGTTCTTGATCGATGACTGCAAGCGCGTTTTCAGTCCGGGCCATCGATCTCCGAAAGACGTGCGTGCTGACTGCATCGCCGCTCGCAGAGCCCGCCACCAGATTTGCGCTTGCCGTCCAGCGCTCCGCACAAAAATCAGCGCCTGTCGTGCGAGATTGCGTAAAAATGCGCGCATTTGGTCAGGCATAACCCGCGCATCCTTGGTAGCCGCGCCCGCCACGGAATCGGCCTTGGCAGAATGAGGATCATCGGCGGAAGACAATCTTGGCTCCGAATGCCTGAACGCCCGGGTTCGACTAGCCCATATGGAACTGGCAAACCAGCTATCGGTTCCCGACTTGGACCCCCGGGCAAAGGCGGGATGGCCCCCGCAGCGGCAGCAGAAGAGAATATCCATGGACCCGTTAACCGCCGCCCGCATCCAGACCGTGCGCGACCATATGCGGCTCGAATGCGAGGGCGACTGGGACGGCGTCATCGCCACCTTCGCGCATCCGCGCTACGAGCTGTACGGCGCCGGGACGGTGTTCGACGGTGAGGCCGCCGTACGCGGCTACTTCGCCGCGTCACGGATACCGTTTCCCGATCAGGCCAACGAGATCATTGCCATCGCCGCCGAAGGCGACACCGTGCTGGTTGAATTCTGGCTCACGGGCACGCATCTCGGACCGCTGCGGACGCCGAAAGGCGAGATCGCCCCTACCGGAAAAGCCTTTCGCGTGCGCATGATGGCGAGCTTCGAATTCGCGCCCGGTTCGGCGAAGATCCTCTGCGAGCGCCCCTATTTCGACCGCCGCGCCGTGATCACCGCACTGGGACTGGACTGAGCGCGGTGGTCGCGCGGGTGTGACGGCTTTTGTCGGACGGTTTTTCGATTAACCAATACTGCCGGCAAATCGTTCAGCAAGTCGCTTGCGTCGGAATGCTTCCGCGACGAAGTCAATAAAGACCCGGGTCTTCGCCGGCATTAGTGTGCGGCTGGAATAGTAGATAGAAATAGGTCCAGCGTCGGCGTACCATTGCGGTGCCAACCGCACGAGCGCACCGCTCTCCAGATGCGGTAGCGCGTGAGGCACCGCGATCAGAGTCACACCCAGTCCGAGCAGCGCGGCCCGGCACATCGCTTCCGGATCGTCGAACGCGACGCCTGGCTTGATCGGCGCCAGCATCTCTTCGCCCGATGCGTTTCGCATTTGCCGTTCGCGGATTCGCCGCGTGCGCGATGAACGCATGACGATGCCGTCAAATGCCGCGAGGTCAGAGGGATCGATGGGCGGCGTCCGGCCTTTCATGTAGTCCGGCGATGCGACCGCGATAATGTGGAGCGGTGCCAAAACGCGTGAGACCAGGCCAGGCGGGAGTTCGATGCCACCGCCAATCGCCGCGTCGAAACCTTCAGCGATCAGATCGACCTGCCGGCTTTCGAATTGCCAGTCGGGACGGATCTTTGGATAGCGTTTGAGGAAGTCGGGCAGAAGGGACACGATGTAATCAACCCCAAAGGCCAGGCTCAGACTGACCCTCAATACTCCGGCCGGCTCACCACGGTCCGTCGCTGTATTGGCGATGGATGCCTGCAGTTCCTCCAGGCTGCCTTGAATCGCTTGCAGAAAACGCTCGCCGGCCTCGGTCAGAACAAGCTTCCGGGTGCTGCGCTGAAACAGACGTATCCCGAGATTTCGCTCCAGCATCGCGACATTGCGGCTCACCGCCGCCGGCGTCAGCGATAGCCGCCGGGCAGCAGCCGAAAAGCCGCCTAATTCTGCGCTCCTGACGAAGGACTCGAGATTCGCAAGCGTTTCCATGATCCATCTTTCAAGTAATGCTTGTAAGTCATTCCACTCATTACCCGCTAACAATCAACTAATAAAGCGGTGAAATCCACCCGACGAACAACGAAACCCGGCCGCCCTTAACACCCCGGCGGCGTGAGTAGCCGAAGTGCATGGAGGCAAGTCATGACCAGCAGGAATCCGGGCGAAGCCGCGAAAGCAGTGGTCCGGCGCAATACGGAAGAAGTGCAAGGCCGCGGGAATTTTGCGGTGTTCGAGCAACTCTTCGCTGACAACTTTGTCGATCACACTCCGCAACCGGGGCGCACGCCCGATAAGGATGGCGCGCGACAACTCTACAAAATCCTTCGGGCCGCATTCCCTGACTTTCACGCAGATATCCATTGGCAGCTTGCCGACGGCGACCGCGTGACGACCTACAAGACTTACCACGGCACCCATCGCGGTGAATTCCTCGGCGTGGCGCCGACCGGCCGCAAGATTCAATTCGAGACTGTCGATGTCATGCGGGTGCAGGACGGCAAGATCACCGAACACTGGGGTGTGGCCAATCTCTTCTCACTCATGCAGCAGCTCGGAGCTTGGCCCCCTAACGCTTGAATAGCGCGGCCCGCCGCTAGCGCTCCTCCAACCTGAACCTGAAAGGAAATCACATGAGCATCGGTATCATTGGATCGGGTGCTATCGGCACCGCATTCGCACGAACGCTTGCCCGTGCTGGCATTGCAGCGACCATCTCCAACAGTCGCGGCCCGGACTCCTTGAAAGAACTGGTCCGAGAACTTGGGCCGTCGATCAGGGCCGGCACGCGCGAACAAGCCGCGCGCGCCGACATCGTGTTGGTCGCGGTCAACTGGGGCAAACTGCCGGCGGCGCTTACGGGGCTGCCGGATTGGAAGGGCCGCATCGTTATCGACGCCAACAATCCAATCGAGGCACCGCTGTTCAAGCCGGTCGATCTCAAGGGCCGCGTGTCGAGCGAGGTGTTTGCCGAGCTCGTACCCGGCGCGCGCGTGGTGAAAGCTTTCAACCATCTGCGCGCAGAAATTCTGGCCGGCGATCCCAAAGAGAAAGGTGGGCGGCGCGTGCTGTTCTATTCGGGTGACGACAAGGCGGCAAAGGCGGAGGTAGCGGCCCTCATCGACCGGATCGGCTTTGTCAGTATCGACCTTGGATCACTCGCTGAGTTCGCGACCTCTCCCCGGATTGCGGGGAGAGGTTAAGCAAGATCAATTCCTGGTCTTGTCCACCAGCGCGCCTTTCTTGATCCACGGCATCATGTCGCGGAGCTTGACGCCGACCTCCTCGATCGGGTGCTGCGCGAGCTTGGCGCGGGTCGCCTTGAACGAGGTCTGGTTGACCTTGTTCTCCAGCATCCAGTCGCGCGCGAACTTGCCGGACTGAATGTCATCGAGCACGCGCTTCATCTCCGCCCTGGTTTCTGCGGTGACGATACGCGGGCCGGTGACGTATTCGCCGTACTCGGCGGTGTTGGAGATCGAATAATTCATGTTGGCGATGCCGCCTTCATAGATCAGGTCGACGATCAGCTTCACCTCGTGCAGGCATTCGAAATAGGCCATCTCCGGCGCGTAGCCGGCCTCCACCAGCGTCTCAAAACCGCCCTTGATCAATTCGACCAGGCCGCCGCACAGCACCACCTGCTCGCCGAACAGGTCGGTCTCGCATTCTTCCCGGAACGAGGTCTCGATGATGCCGGCGCGGCCGCCGCCGATCGCGGAGGCATAGCTCAAGCCGAGGTCGTGGGCGTTGCCTGAAACATCCTTCGCGATCGCGATCAGGCAGGGCACGCCACCGCCACGCTGATATTCCGAGCGCACGGTATGGCCGGGGCCCTTCGGCGCGATCATCAGCACGTCGAGATCGGCGCGTGGCTCGAGCAGGTTGAAATGCACGTTGAGGCCGTGCGCGAACAGCAGCGCCGCGCCGTTCTTCATGTTGGCGTGCAGATGATCGCGGTAGATGTCGCCCTGCAATTCGTCGGGGGTCAGCATCATGATCACGTCGGCCCATTTCGCGGCCTCGGCGACTTCCATCACCTTGAAGCCGGCGGTCTCCGCCTTCTTGGCGGACGCCGAGCCCTTGCGCAGCGCGATGGCAACGTCCTTGACGCCGGAATCCTTCAGGTTCAGCGCATGGGCATGGCCCTGACTGCCATAGCCGACGATGCAGACCTTCTTGCCCTTGATCAGGTTCAGGTCGGCGTCGCGATCGTAATAAACTCGCATGGTCGTTCCTCTTGGCTGGCGGGGCGGAGTGCCCGCATCGTCATGTGTTCTGAAGTCTCGGCTGGTTTTGGATGGCGATTCCGGGGTTGTCTAAAGCATTTTTGAGCTCAGGGGAAACCCGTTTCTGCATGGCGCAGTGCCGCATCATGCGTCCATAAAGACCGGGTAGAGCGAGGCCAAGAGCAGCAGCGCCATGACGACGTTGAACGCTCGAACCGCTTTCGGCGAGGTCAGGATCGGCCGCAGCGCGGTGCCGAACAGCGCCCAGGCGGTGCAGGACACCGCTCCCAAAATCAGGCTGAGTGCGACCTGGATCGCGATGTTCCAGGGAAAGGAAGCGATCGCCGCATAGGCGGTGATGGTGCCGATCACCATCACCCAGCCTTTGACGTTGATCCACTGGAAGACAGCCGCGCCCCAGAATGTCATCGGGCGACGCCCGTTGCCCTGGTCTGACTTGACCGGCCCGGACATCGCGATCGCCGCGGCGAGATAGATCAGATACGCAACGCCGGCATATTTGAGAATCGTCTGCAGCACCGGATAGGCGATGAAGATGGTCCCGAAGCCGAGGCCCACCGCCCCGATCATGAAGGCGAAACCAAACGTGACGCCCGCGACATGCGGCAATGTCCGGCGGAAACCGAAAGTGAGTCCCGAGGACAGCAGCATGACGTTGTTGGGACCGGGCGTGAAGAACATCACGGTGGCGAACACGACAAAGGCGATGAAAAGTGGCTGCGACATGTTGCACTCAGGCGATCTTCGGCAGGGCTTGCGGCCGCTTCGACAGCAGCATGACCGCGATGCCGCAGACGACGATGACCATCCCGCTTAGCCGCAGCGGCCCGAACCGCTCGCCGAAAACAAGTGTCGACGCCGCGGCGCCGACGAACGGCACCAACAGCGCGAACGGCACCACCTGGGCCGCCGGGTAATCCCGCAACAGCCGGCCCCACAGCCAGTAGGCGATGCTGGTCGAGATCGCGCCGAGCGCGAGCATGCAGACCAGACCGGTCAGCGACATATGGATGAGCGAATTCCACGTCGCCTGCGGCCCGTCGGTGATAAGCGCCAGCGCCAGCAGCGGCAGCGGCGGCACCAGGCAGAGCCAGGCGAACAGATCGAACATCGGCACGTCTTTCGCCTGCCGCAGCAAGAGATTGCCGACCGCGAAACTGATCGGCGAGATCATCAGCACGGCGAATGCGCCGGCGCTGAAATCGAAACCGACGGTGCCGCAGATCATCAGCAGGCCTGTGGTGGCGATGCCGATGCCGAGGGTTTGCACGGGCGTCGGCATTTCGCGAAATGCGAGTGCCGCAAACGCGATGGTGAACAGCGCCTGGCTCTGCACGATAACGCTGGTCAGGCCGACGGGCACGCCAAGCGCGATGCCGTAGGCCTGGGCCAGAAACTGTCCGAGAAACAGCGTGCCGCTGATCGCGATCAGGAGCGGCCAGGAGACAGCCGGCTTGCGCACGAACAGGCACGGCACCGCTGCGATCGCAAACCGCAGCGCCGTCATCAGCGCCGGCGAAAATTCGTCGAGCGCGATCCGGCTTGCCACGAAGGCAAGCCCCCAGATCACCGCCACCAGCACGGCGAGGCAGACGTCGTAAGGCTTCATCGGCCTAGCTCTGCTCGCCGTGCTTCGGTTTGCGCAACAGATAAGTGCCGTGCAGCGGCGCGTGATAATCGGCCAATACCAAGGTGAAGCCGACGTCGGTCAGCATGCGCTCGATCACCCAGCCGAAGGTCGAATATTCGTCGCGCATATGGGTGACGACGCTGTCGCGCGAAAAGCCGTGGTTCTTGATATTGAAATCCGCCCATTGCGCGACATCGCGCTCGGGACCATCCGGCGTGCTGACGAATACGATGTCGCGCAAATAGAAGCTGCTGCCTGGCTTGAGCGCGCAAAAGATCCGCGACAGCGCCACCGCCTTCCAGAAATCCGGTAGATGATGCAGCGCGAACTCGCTGACGATCAGGTCATATGAGTTCGGTTCGTAAGCAAAACTGAGCAATCCGGCCGACTGGGTGCGGATCGCGACCTTGCGGTCGCGCGCCTGGATTTCCGCCAGCGCCAGCATGGCGGGGGAAATGTCGATGGCGTCGACTTCGGCGCCCATCAGCGCGGCCTCGCAGGCGAGCACGCCGCTGCCGCAGCCGATATCGGCCACCCGCCAGCCGCGCTGCACCCCCAACATGGTCAGCGCCGCGCGGGCGCGGATGTCGCTGTCGTCATGGCGGTCGTAGATCGAGGCGACGGCGGAATCCAGCCCGATCTGCCGCCGCTCGTTGTAATACCAGTCGCGCGCCAGCATGGTTCACATCCCCTCGGGCCCGCGCCCGATGGCGGCAACGCCGGTGCGCGAGACCTCGACCAGGCCGAGCGGGCGCATCAGATCGATGAACTGGTTGATCTTGGCGGAATTGCCGGTGATCTCGAACACGAAGCTTTCGGTGGTGGCGTCGATCACCCGCGCACGAAATGCCTCTGCCAGCCGCAGCGCCTCGACGCGGTGGTCACCGGTGCCGCGCAGTTTCACCATCGCCAGTTCACGCTCGATCGAACGGCCGGTCAGCGTCATGTCGACGACGCGGTAGACGGGGACCATGCGGTCGAGCTGGTGTTTGATTTGCTCGATCACCATCGGCGTGCCCGTGGTGACGATGGTGATGCGGGAGACGTGCTTCTGGTTCTCGGTCTCGGAGACGGTGAGACTTTCGATGTTATAGCCGCGGCCGGAGAACAGCCCGATCACCCGCGCCAGCACGCCCGGCTCGTTCTGCACGAGTACCGAGAGCGTGTGCGACTCGGCCGGATCATGGCGGTCTTCCATGAAGTAGGCGGATGCGGGCTGGTTCATTTCAATTCCTCGATCTCTCCGTCATGCCCGGCCTTGTGCCGGGCATCCAGGTCTTGAAGTCCGCGCGAGAAGGAAGACGTGGATCGCCGGGACGTCTAGCGCGAAGACGCGCTTCGCGCTTTTGCCCGGCCATGACGGCCTCTATTTCTCTCACCCTCACACCAGCGCCTTGCCGCTGGCGAAGGCCGTGGCGGTGGCCTCGTCGGTGGCTTCCACCGGCAGCAGCATTTCGTTATGCGCCTTGCCGGAGGGAATCATCGGGAAGCAATTCTCCAGCGCCGCCACCCGGCAATCGAACAGCACCGGCCGCTTGACGTTGATCATCTCCTTGATCGCGCCGTCGAGATCGCCGGGTTTTATGGCCTGGATGCCGACGCAGCCATAGGCCTCCGCGAGCTTGACGAAATCCGGCAGCGCCTCCGAATAGGAATGCGACAGCCGGTTGCCATGCAGGAGCTGCTGCCACTGCCGCACCATGCCCATATACTGGTTGTTGAGGATGAAGATCTTGATCGGCAATTCATGTTGAACAGCCGTCGACATCTCCTGCATCGTCATCTGCACCGAGGCGTCGCCGGCGATGTCGATTACAAGGCTGTCGGGATGGGCGACCTGGACCCCGACCGCCGCCGGCAGGCCATAGCCCATGGTTCCCAAACCGCCCGACGTCATCCAGCGATGCGGCTCCTCGAAGCCGAAGAACTGCGCCGCCCACATCTGGTGCTGGCCGACTTCGGTGGTGATGTAGACGTCGCGCCCGCGGGTGGCCTCGAACAGCCGCTGGATCGCGAATTGCGGCAGGATGACATTGCTGTTCTTCTGGTAGGACAGCGAATTGCGCGCGCGCCATTTCGCGATCTCCTGCCACCAGGGCCGGATATCCGGCTTCTTCGCCTCCGCTCTGAACACCTGCAAGAGATCGCCGAGCACATTGGCGGCGTCGCCGATGATCGGAATATCGACCCGGATGTTCTTGTTGATCGAGGACGGATCGATATCAATGTGGATTTTCTTCGAGCCCGGCGAGAACGCATCGATACGTCCGGTGATGCGGTCGTCGAAGCGCGCGCCGACGCACAGCATGGCGTCGCAATCATGCATCGCCATGTTGGCCTCATAAGTGCCGTGCATGCCGAGCATGCCGAGCCAGTTCTTGCCCGACGCCGGATAGGCGCCGAGGCCCATCAGGGTGGAGGTGATCGGAAAGCCGGTCGCTTCGACCAGCTCGCGCAACAGCTTTGAGGCCTCGCGTCCGGAATTGATGACGCCGCCGCCGGTGTAGATCACCGGGCGCTTGGCGGAGGCGAGTAGCGCCACGGCTTTGCGGATCTGCGCCGCATCGCCCTTGACCCGCGGCGTATACGACACGTGCACGTCGGACTTGCGCGGCGGGTGATAGGTGCCGACCGCGAACTGCACGTCCTTCGGCACGTCGACCACCACGGGGCCGGGACGCCCGGTGCTCGCGACATAGAACGCCTCGTGCAGCACTTTGGCGAGGTCGCTGACGTCGCGCACCAGCCAGTTGTGCTTGGTGCAGGGCCGGGTGATGCCGACGGTGTCGCATTCCTGGAATGCGTCGTTGCCGATCAGATGCGTCGGCACCTGCCCGGTGATGCACACCAGCGGGATCGAATCCATCAGCGCATCGGTCAGCGGCGTCACCATGTTGGTGGCGCCCGGCCCCGATGTCACCAGCACCACGCCCGGCTTTCCGGTCGAGCGTGCATAGCCCTCCGCGGCGTGGCCGGCGCCCTGCTCGTGCCGCACCAGGATGTGCTCGACATCGCTCTGCTGGAAAATCTCGTCATAGATCGGAAGCACCGCGCCGCCGGGATAGCCGAAGATGTGCTTGACGCCATGATCGATCAGCGCCCGCACGACCATGGCTGCGCCGGTCATCTGGTTCGGATCGTGGCTCTTGTCGCTCATGGCTTGCTCCAGATGCGCTTTGCGCGGCTTCTTCAGTTGGATTTCGAGAAAATAAAAAAGGGCCCAAGAGGCCCCATGCACACCGCCTGAATTTGGATGGCCTTAGCCATCCCCGGCGGTGCGCCTGGGTACGACGACGATAAGCAGTTTGGTAATTTTATTACGCATATGACCGCTCGGACTTCCCAAAGGTTGCGCGAACCATAGCGGCGAAACCCCGGAAGTCAAGGGAAGGCGCCGCTCGGTCGGTTTAGGCAGTTTAGCCGGGTTCCGGGCATTTCGCGAGACGAAAATGCCGGTTCCAGCCATGCGCGGCTTCTCCGCCGTCATTCCGGGATGCGCCTCTTGGGGCAGGCCCGGAATCCATACTCCCGATGGTGGTTATGGATTCCGGGTTCGCTCGCTACGCTCGCGCCCCGGAATGACACTTTCCAGCCATCCCGCCGCCTCCTCCGGCTTCACCCACCAAAATTCCGGGAGTTGGTGCCGGAACCAGGTGAATTGCCGCTTGGCATATTGGCGGGTATTGGCGCGGCCGCTCTCCGCCGCCTCCTCGCGCGTAATCTCACCCCTGAGCTGCCGGATCAGCGCCGGCACGCCATGGGCCTTCATTGCCGGCAGCAGCGGATCGAGATGCCGCGCCGAAAGCGCCGTGACTTCCTCCAACGCGCCAGCTTTCAGCATCGCATCAAAGCGCGCATCGATGCGCGCGTAGAGCTGATCGCGATCGGGTGCGAGAAACAGCGCGCTGAACTGTTGCGATGGCAACAGCGGCGGCAAGCCCTCGCGATGCCAGTCGGTCAGCGAACGCCCCGTGGCCTCGACCACCTCGAGCGCGCGCGCGATCCGGGTGCGGTCGCGCGGTTTCAAGCGTTCGGCGGTGTCGGGATCGCGTTGCGCCAGTTCGGCATGCAGCGCCTCGACGCCGTCGCGCTCGAGACGCGCCCGCACGCCTTCGCGTATCGCCGGCGGAATCGGCGGCACTGCCGATAATCCGCGGGTTAATGCCTTGAAATACAGTCCGGAGCCGCCCACGAAAATTGGCAGGCGGTTTTGTGCACGCACCTCCGCCAATGCCGCGGCCGCATCGGCCACCCAGTGACCCGCGGAGAAATTCACCGCGGCGTCGACATGGCCATAGAGCCGGTGCGGAACCTTTGCCTCTTCTTCGGGCGTCGGCCGCGCCGTGATCACCCGCAAGTCGCGATACACCTGCATGGAATCGGCATTGATGATGACGCCGCCGGTTTTCTGCGCAAGCTCGAGCGCCAGCGCCGACTTGCCGCTGGCGGTCGGCCCTGCGATAAGCACGGCCTTGCTGCTCTCGTGATGCGAATTCACCCGCATGTCTCTCGTCGCCACGCTCATCTGCAATCCCGCCGACCCCGCGCTCGACTCGACCGTGGTCGACGGCGCCCTTGCGATTCTTCCCTCCCCCGGTCATGCGCAATGGCTGTTCGACGAAGTGGCCGTCGATATTCCATTCACCGGCAGCGCCGACGTTCGCGCGATCGAACACCGGCTGCGCGCGGCGCGCGGCGATCTGCCGATCGACATTGTCGTGCAGCCTCAGGGCTTCAGACGCAAGAAGCTTTTGCTGGCCGACATGGATTCCACCATGATCGGCCAGGAATGCGTCGACGAACTGGCTGACTATGCCGGCGTGAAGGAGCATGTCGCCAGGATCACCGAACGCGCGATGCGCGGCGAGATCGAGTTCGAGCCGGCGCTGCGCGAGCGGGTCGCGCTCTTGAAGGGCCTGCCGGTCGGCGTGATCGATGAAGTCCTGAAAAAGCGCATCACGCCGACGCCGGGCGGCCGCGAACTGGTCGCGACCATGCGCGCCCACGGCGCCCATACTTGCCTGATCTCCGGCGGCTTTACCCTTTTCACCGGCGCAGTCGCTGCGATGCTCGGGTTCCACGAACACCGCGCCAACGAGTTGGTGGTCCGCGACGGCAAGCTGACCGGCGAAGTCAAGGAGCCGATCCTGGGCCGCGCCGCCAAGCTGGCGACGCTGATCGAGCTGCGCGAATCCTTCGACCTCGACGACATCGACACGCTGGCGGTCGGCGACGGCGCCAACGATCTCGACATGATCCAGGCCGCCGGCCTCGGCGTCGCCTACCATGCCAAGCCGGCCGTCGCCGCCGCGGCCGCCGCGCGGATCGATTACGGTGATCTCAGCGCATTGCTCTATGCGCAGGGCTATCAAAGGGATGAGTTTGTGGACGCGTAATCTCTAAGGTCGTCCCCGCGAAAGCGGGGACCCATACGCCGTACCGTCGATGGATGGCGTCAGTCTGTCGGACCGTCGAGCGCAACCATAACCTTTAGTGGTTATGGGTCCCCGCTTTCGCGGGGACGACGCATTCATTTCGGGCGCGGCCGGCCCGCAAGCTCGTCGGCTTGGGCCAATACCTACTGCATGCTCAGCGCCACGAACCGCAGCTCGCCGTCGGCGTTGGCGACCAGCAGCAGGACGGATTTCTTGCCGTCCTTCTTCAGCTGATCGACGCGCTTCTTGACGTCGGCGGCGTTGCTCACCGCCTCCTGCGCCACCTCGACGATCACCTCGCCGGCGCTCAGTCGCTTCTCGGCGGCGTCGGAGGTTCCATCGACACTCGTGATGACGACGCCCTTGACGCTGTCCTTGATCTTGTAGCGGGTGCGCAAATCCTTGCTCAGTGTGGCGAGATCGAGGCCGAGCGCCTTTTGCGTGACCGGCTTCTCGGCGGGCTCCTCTTTCGTCTTGGCTGACGCCTGCACCGCCTTGTCGCCGTCCTCGAGGCGGCCGAGCGTGACTTTCCGGGTCTCCTCCGCGCCCTTGCGGATGATGACGACGTCGACCTCCTTGCCGACGGCGGTATCGGCGACGACGCGCGACAGGTCCTTCGGCTCCTTGATGTCCTTGCCGTCGAACTTGACGACGACATCGCCGGGCTCGATGCCTGCGGGTTTCGCCGGAC
>Ga0307312_10000798_pt1 | contig 15418 bp, 15 predicted proteins | sample ER_DNA_202_FD_194489 | JGI IMG/M metagenome (GOLD analysis project Ga0307312, IMG submission 194489) | Bulk soil microbial communities from the East River watershed near Crested Butte, Colorado, United States - ER_DNA_202 | ecosystem: Environmental > Terrestrial > Soil > Floodplain | place...
CCGGACAGCTCGCGCTTCTGGCCTGTCGCGGGATATGCGGCCGGCGGACCGCAGCCGAGCTTTGACAAGCAGCCGCTGCGCGACTATCTCGACGCCGAGCGTCGTGCGGGCAGATGGAATGGGGAAGCGCCGCCGCCGCGGCTGCCCGACGACGTCGTGCGGGCCACGAGCGCGCGCTACCTCGATGCCTTCCGCCGCATCACGGGATCGCCACTGAACGCTTCGGAGCCGACGTGAAATTCGCGCGCGAGGGATTGCCCTTCATCGCCATCGGCGCGGTGTTGGCGCTCGTCGCCACCTGGTGGGCGTTCCGTCGCGGTGCGTGGCCCTTCTGGCTGCTCGCCGTGGTGATGATCGTCGTCGCCGTCTGGGTCGCGTACTTTTTCCGCGATCCCGAGCGCAGCGGCGAGCGCGGCGACCGCGTGGTGATATCGCCCGCCGACGGCAAGGTCGTGCTCATCACGGAGGTTGACGAGCCGGCATTCATCCATGGCCGCGCAATGCGCGTGTCGATCTTCATGAACGTCTTCAGCGTACACGTGAATCGCTATCCGATCAGTGGCACAGTGAAGTACGTGCAGTACAATCCCGGCAAGTTTCTCAACGCCGCGGTCGAGAAGTCGAGCCTCGAGAACGAGCAGCGGTCCGTGGGCATCGAATCGGGGCCATACCGAATTCTGGTTCGACAGATCGCCGGGCTCATCGCGCGCCGAATCGTCACCTACAGCCGTGAAGGCGAGCGCGTCGAGCAGGGCGAGCGGATGGGTCTCATTCGCTTCGGTTCACGGGTCGACGTCTTCATGCCGACGGATGCAACGATTCGCGTGAAGGTTGGTGAGCTCGCGATAGCCGGTAGCACTCCCGTCGCGGAGCTCCCGCCACGATGAACTCCGTCATGCGCCGACCCGACATTCGCCGCGCAGCCGTCTTTCTGCCGAATGGCTTCACGCTCGCGAACCTGTTCTTCGGCATCTTCGCGATTGTTGCCGCGTCGCGCGGCAATTTCAGCAACGCCGGTGTCTATGTCGTGCTCGGCGGCGTGTGCGACGCGCTCGACGGCCGCGTGGCGCGGATCACGGGCAGCGGCTCCCGGTTCGGCGAGGAGCTCGACTCGCTCGTCGACGCGATCTCGTTCGGACTCGCGCCAGCCCTGATCGTGTATTTCGCCGTGTTGAACAAGGAGGGCTGGGACTGGATCTTCGCCTTCATCTTCGTTGCCTGCGCCGTGATGCGACTGGCGAGGTTCAACGTGACGCAGGCGGGGCGCTCAAAAACGCACTTTCAGGGACTTCCCAGCCCCGCCGCGGGAATGACGCTCGCCACCTACTACGCGTTCAGCCAGACGAAGCTCTACAACGAGACGCTGCTGCTCGGCGGCGAGAAGGTACTTGCCGATTACCCGTGGCACGTAATGATGCGCTTCATCATGGTCGGGCTCGCCTTTCTGATGATCAGTGACGCGCCATATCCCGCCGTGCCGAGGGTGAACCTGCGAACCGTACGCGGCATCATCGGTGCGGCAATTCTGCTGGGAGCGATCCTCGGGCTGATCTTCCTGCCGCGAGAGTTCTTCTTCCCGGTCCTGATGTGTTACGTGCTGTTCGGCGTCATCAAGGGCTTCGTCCTCAAGGTGATCGATCGCGTACCGACGGCGGAGCCGATCTACGAGGAGGAGGAAGAGGACGAGGAGGGTGGACTCACGGTGGGCTACGACGGAACGCTCGGTGTGCCCGTGCATCATGGGGAGCTCGCCGCTGGCCGCCGCCGGCGGCGGCGCAAGAAGAGGCCACGCAATTTGCCAACGCCGACGATCAATCGGGTCGTTGACGAGGGAACCGAATGAAGAATTTCCGGGTGGCCGTGCACATCGTGCCACGGCGCGGCATTCTCGACCCGCAAGGGACTGCCGTCGCGCACGCCCTTCACACGTTAGGCTTCGAGGGTGTCGCCGACGTGAAGGTGGGACGCCATATCGTCATCGATGTCGCGGCGGACAACCGCGATTCGGCGAGCCGCTCGGCACGCGAGATGTGCCAGCGCCTGCTCGCCAACCCGGTGACCGAAGACTTCGAGATCGCAACCGTGGAGCAGGCGTGAGATTCGGCATCGTCACCTTCCCGGGCTCGAACTGCGACTACGATGCATTTCACGCCGTGCAGGACGTCCTTGGCGAGGAAGCATTCTATCTCTGGCATCGCGACCATGATCTCCAGAACGCCGACGTCGTCGTGTTGCCCGGTGGTTTCAGCTACGGCGACTATCTGCGCGCGGGTGCGATCGCCCGTTTCAGCCCGATCATGCGCGAGGTCATCGCGCACGCGCGCCGCGGCGCGCCGGTACTCGCCGTCTGCAACGGATTTCAGATTGCCTGCGAGGCGGGGCTGCTGCCCGGTGCGCTGCTCCGGAATGCATCGCTCTCCTTCGTCTGCGAGTCGGTGCGTCTGCGGGTTGAGACGTCCGACACGCGCTTCACGAGCGAGTACGAACAGGGACAGATCCTGCGCGTTCCGATCGCGCACGGCGAGGGCCGCTACACGGCCGATGCCGAAACACTCGATCGGCTCGAGGGCGAAGGGCGAGTGGTCTTCCGTTACGTGGGAACCGACGGTGAGCCCGCTCCGGCCGCCAATCCCAACGGCTCCATGCGTGACATCGCGGGTATCGTGAACGAGACCGGGAACGTCCTTGGCATGATGCCCCACCCCGAGCGAGCGGTCGATCCCTTGCTCGGGTCGCGCGACGGATTGCCGCTCTTCGAGTCGCTCCTGGCGCGTGTTTCTGCCTAACCGTAGGAGGAGAGACATGTCGTACCGCAGGCTCACACTTCTCGCGTCGCTTGCCCTCGCCGTGGTTCCGCTGCGAGCGCAAGACACGGAGCAGACCATTGACCCCGGCATGACTCGCGATCAGGTCGTCGAGCATCTCGGGAAGCCGCTGAACGAGCGGAAGACGGGGAATGCGTGGTTCATGTTCTATGGCAACGGCTGCGAGAGGACCTGCGGCATGAACGACCTCGTGATCCTCGAGGATGGCAAAGTCGTCGACGCGATCTTCCGCTCGCCGTCGCGACACTACACCGCTGCCAGCTCGTCGCCGACCGGCGTCAGGCCGGAGCCGACGCCGGGCGACGGTGGCGGAGTGAGCGCGGTAGATCGCGTGCGCGACGCGGGACGGGGCGGTCTGGTGATCGGCAGTCCATCGGAGCAGTCGAATTCCGGCGCGGCGCGCGCCACGGTCACGGGAGTCGAAGTGAATGCGGCGCCCTCGCAGCCGGCAGCCGTTGCGCCGGCGCCGCGTGCCACCGTGCAGCGCCCGTTGATGCCGGTGCCCCTCCCCGGAGCGACGATAAGTCCGGCTGATTCCGTTCGCGCGCTCACGCCCAACCGCCCGACAGCGATCCCCGGCGCAACCGTCAGCCCCGCGGATTCGGCCCGCTACGAGGCGATCCGCAAGCAACAGTCCGACACCACCAGGAAGCCCGAGTAACCTCAGCCGATCCCGCATGCAACGACACGATCAGCACCCGAGCCGGAATGAGGACGAGTACTTCGCCAAGCACGACGCGGAGCTGCTCAAGGAGCGCCGTCAGGCACTCGACGAGCATCGCAACAAGAAGGAGCGTGCCGCGCACTACATGAAGTGTCCGAAGTGTGGCGCGGACCTGAAGGAGCAGACGTTCCACGCTCTGAAGATCGACGTCTGTCCCGAGTGCAAGGGCACCTGGCTCGACGCTGGCGAGATCGAGATGCTCGGCTATGTGAAGCGTAACGAGTTCTCGCGCTTCATCGGCGCGATGTTCGGCCTCAAGTAGTGAACGTCGTCGCGCGACCGGGCGACCCGGTCATCACGCCGGCGCTCGTCGCCGAGCATGGTCTGACACCTGAGGAGTACCAGCGACTCGTCGTGTTGCTCGGCCGCGAGCCGACGTTCACCGAGTTAGGCATCGTCAGCGCGCTCTGGAACGAACACTGTTCGTACAAGCACTCGCGGCCCCTCCTCCGCGGTCTCCCGACGAAGGCGCCCTGGGTGCTCCAGGGACCCGGCGAGAACGCCGGTGTGATCTCGGTCGGCGACGGGCTGGCCGTCGCGTTCAAGATCGAGTCGCATAACCACCCGTCTGCCGTCGAGCCGTATCAGGGCGCGGCGACGGGCGTCGGCGGCATCCTGCGCGACGTTTTCACGATGGGTGCGCGGCCGATCGCACTGCTCGACTCGCTGCGCTTCGGATCGCTCGATTCTGCGCGGGTCCGGTACCTGTTCGCCGGCGTCGTGAAGGGGATCGGTGACTACGGGAACTGCGTCGGCATTCCGACCGTCGCCGGGGAGGTCGTCTTCGATCCAGCCTACGAGGGCAATCCGATCGTGAACGCGATGTGCGTCGGCCTGCTTCACGAGAACGAGTTGATGCGCGCCGTCGCTGCCGGCGTCGGCAATCCAATCATGACGGTCGGTGCGCGCACGGGTCGTGACGGCATTCACGGCGCCACGTTCGCGTCGGAGGATCTCTCCGAAGGGAGCGACGCCAAACGCCCGCGAGTGCAGGTCGGCGATCCGTTCACCGAGAAGCTCCTTCTCGAGGCGAGCCTCGAGCTGATTCGTTCGGGACACATCGTCGCGATTCAGGACATGGGTGCGGCGGGGCTGACCTCGTCGTCGGCGGAGATGGCGGCGCGCGGCGACGTCGGTGTGACGATCGATACGTCGAAGGTCCCTGTTCGCGAACAGGGCATGACGCCGTACGAGATCCTGCTCAGCGAATCGCAGGAGCGGATGCTCGTCGTCGCGAAGAAGGGTCACGAGGACGACGTCCGGCGAATCCTCGCCAAGTGGGAGCTCGACGCCACCGTGATCGGCGAGGTCATCGCCGAGCCGGTGTACCGCGTCACCGAGGGCGATCGCGTGGTCGCGGAATTCCCGGGATCGCGCCTTGTCACGGACTGCCCCACGTACACGCCCGAGGCGCGCGAGAGCGAGCGCACGATCGCCGCTCGCGCGCGCGACGTGAGCGCGGTCGCCGAAATCGAAGAGGAGCGCGATCCTGTGTGGACACTGGAGATGCTTCTCTCGTCCCCAACCATCGCCAGCAAGGCGTGGGTCTATCGGCAATACGATACGACGGTTCGCACGAATACTGTCGTCGGCCCCGGTGGCGACGCGGCTGTCATTCGCCTGCGTGGAACAAGGAAAGCGCTCGCGCTCAAGGTCGACTGCAATGGGCGCTATGTGTCCCTCGATCCGCGCATGGGCGCGCGCATCGCCGTCGCCGAAGCAGCGCGCAACGTGGCCTGCGCCGGTGGACGTCCACTCGCGATCACGAACAACCTCAATTTCGGCAATCCGAAGAAGCCAGACGTCTATTTCCAGCTTCGAGAAGCCGTTCGCGGCATCGGCGAGGCGTGCGAGGCGCTCGGAACGCCGGTGACGGGCGGGAATGTCTCACTCTACAATGAGAATCCGCAGGGTGCTGTTCACCCAACCCCCGTCATCGGCATGGTCGGCCTCATCGACGACGTTGCGAACGTCGTTCGCTCGAACTTCGCCGACGACGGAGCGGAGATCGTCTTGCTCGGCGATCCGACGCCGGAGCTCGGAGCGAGCGAGTATCTCGCGCGCGTGCACGGCGTGGCAGCCGGCGCACCGCCCAGATGCGACCTCGCTGCGGAGAAGCGGCTTATCGACACGCTACTCGCTTGCGCGGGCCTCCTTTCTTCGGCGCACGACTGCAGCGACGGTGGCCTGGCGGTAGCGCTCGCCGAGTGCTGCATGATGAACCGCGAGCAGATACTTGGCGCTCGCGTGGACCTGTCGCCCTGGTCCGCGATTCCGCTCCGCGCGCTATTGTTCGGTGAGGCGCAGGGTCGCGTGGTGGTCTCTACGTCAGATGCACCGGCGGTGCTGGCCGCCGCCAGAGCGCGCGGCGTTCCGGCACGGATCGTCGGGGTCGTTGCGGCCACCGACTCTTCGTTGACGCTGCAGATCGGCCAGCGGCGCATCGTCGCCTCGCTCGACAGGCTCGCGCGAGCGTGGCACGACGCCATCCCGACCATCATGAGCCGCTCGGTGAGCGCCACCGCGGCGGTGATCACTGAAACGCTCGCCACACCGGTGATTTAGTAGCCATGTGCGGAATATTTGGTGTCCGCGGGCATTCGCGGGCTGCGGAGCTCGTCCACCTCGGGCTGTATTCCCTTCAGCACCGGGGGCAGGAGTCGGCCGGCATCGTCTCCGTCGACGAAGCCGGCGACGCGCACGTCGTGAAGACGATGGGTCTCGTGTCCGAGGGCATCGACGAGTCCGAGATGGCGACGATGACGGGCAGCACGAGCATCGGACACACGCGCTACAGCACCGCCGGCTCCTCCGTGCTCGCCAATGCGCAGCCTGTGCTTGCCAGCGTGCGCGGCGGGCCAGTCTCGCTCGCGCATAATGGCAACCTCACGAACGCCTCCGAGCTTCGCCAGGAGCTCGAGAACGACGGCGCGATCTTTTCGTCGACGATGGATTCCGAGGTCATCATTCATCGGCTCGCGCGGTCGCGGGCCGAGCGTCCCGAGCATCGGCTCGCTGAGGCGCTGGAGGGAGTTGAAGGGGCGTACTCGCTGCTCGTGCTCGTCGGCGACACACTCCTCGCCGCTCGCGATCCGCGCGGGTGGCGTCCGCTTGTCATGGGCAGTCTGGACGGCGCGCCCGTCTTCGCCTCGGAGAGTTGCGCGCTGGACATCATCGGCGCTCGCGCAGAGCGCGAGATCGCACCGGGCGAGATCTTCGTCGCTGACGCCGCCGGCGCACGCTCGGCGCTTCAGCTCGCGCCGAAGGAATCGCGTCGCTGCGTCTTCGAGTACGTGTACTTCGCGCGCCCTGACAGTCGCGTGTTCGGCGGCTCCGTGGATCGCGCTCGCCGTGCTCTCGGACGCCGCCTCGCGCGCGAAGCGCCGACGCCAGGCGCCGACCTCGTGTTCTCCGTGCCCGACTCCTCCAACTCGGCGGCGCTCGGATTCGCCGAGGAATCGCAGCTGCCGTACGAGCTCGCGCTCATTCGTAATCATTACGTCGGGCGGACCTTCATCCAACCGACGCAGGCGGGGCGCGACGCGAAAGTACGCGTCAAGTACAACGCCGTACGCGAAGTGCTCGACGGCAAGAGCGTCGTCATGGTCGACGATTCCATCGTTCGCGGAACGACGACGCGCGGGCTCGTCGCGATGATCCGCGCCGCCGGCGCGCGCGAGGTGCACATGCGCGTCAGCTCGCCGCCGGTCACGGGGCCGTGCTATTACGGCATCGACACGCCCAATCGCGAGGAGCTGATCGGCGCCAACCTGACAGTGCCGCAGATCGCCGAGCATATCGGCGTGGACTCGCTCGGCTACTTGTCGCTGCAGGGGATGCTGGAGTCGGTTCCTGACGGCCCGCACGGCTTTTGCCATGCGTGCTTCTCCGGTGACTATCCCACTCCCCCACCCACCGATCCAGACAAGCTCCGGCGCGGCTGCGGATGCTGATGGGTCGCGAGCGCGCGTGAGCCCTAACGTCTATTTCTTCGGCGACGGCAGAGCGGACGGCACGCGAGACATGAAGGTGATCCTCGGCGGAAAGGGGGCCAACCTCGCCGAGATGGTGAACCTCGGCGTTCCCGTTCCACCCGGCTTCACGATCGCCTGTCCCGTCTGCATCGACTACCTGCGCGCGAGCAGCATTGCCGGCGGCCTGCGCGAGGAAGTTGCGCGCAACCTCGAGCGCCTCGAGCAGACGACCGGACGTGGCTTCGGCGACTCGACGTCACCGCTGCTCGTCTCCGTTCGCTCCGGCGCCCCGGTGTCGATGCCGGGAATGATGGAAACGATCCTCAACCTCGGCCTGAACGATCGGACCGTCGCCGGTCTCGCGAAGCAGAGCGGGAGCGCGCGCTTCGCCTTCGACTCCTATCGGCGGTTCATCCAGATGTACGGCGATGTCGTGCTCCACGTGCCGATTCAGTCGTTCGAGCACCTGCTCAAGTCGAAGCGCCTGACGAGTGGCGTGGCGAGCGACGCCGAGCTCCACGAAGATGTGCTGCGCAATCTCGTCGAGGAATACAAGCAGCTCGTGCGTGCAAGCACCGGTGCAGACTTCCCGGTCGACCCGCGTCAACAGCTGTGGGGCGCCGTCGAAGCGGTGTGGCGATCCTGGACATTGAAGAAGGCCGTCGACTATCGGCGCGTCCATGGCATTGACGAGACGCTCGGCACCGGTGTCAACGTCGTCGCGATGGTCTTCGGCAACATGGGCGACGACTCGGGGACGGGTGTCGCCTTCACGCGCAATCCCTCGACCGGTGAGCACCGATTCTACGGGGAGTTCCTCCTCAACGCGCAGGGTGAGGATGTCGTCGCGGGTATCCGAACGCCGCTCGACATCGGTGAGATGGCGCAGCGTCTCCCATCCGCGCATGCGGAGCTGATGACGACGCAGCAGCGGCTCGAGCAGCACTACCGCGACATGCAGGACATCGAGTTCACCGTCGAACGCGGGAAACTGTACCTGCTCCAGACGCGTAGTGGCAAGCGCACGGCCATGGCCGCGCTCCGGATCGCGACCGAGATGGTCGACGAGCAGCTGATCGACCGCAAGGAGGCCGTTAGGCGTGTGCAGCCCGACCAACTCGACCAACTGCTGCACCCGATCATCGACGGCGCCGTGCGCGCGACGCCGATCGTGAACGGGCTGCCCGCTTCCCCCGGCGCGGCGAGCGGCCAGGCGGTCTTCGACGCCGACGTCGCCGTGCAGCGGTCGGCCGCCGGCGACTCTGTCATTCTCGTGCGCGAGGAGACGACGCCAGAGGACTTTCACGGCCTCGTCGCCGCGCGTGCCGTGCTGACCTCTCGTGGCGGCATGACGAGCCACGCCGCCGTGGTGGCGCGCGGGATGGGCAAGTGCGCGGTCGTCGGCGCAAAGGACATGCACGTCGATGTGGCGCAACGGCATTTCACGGCCGGTGAGACGCGCATCATCGAGGGCGATTGGATCACGCTCGACGGGGCGACAGGACGGGTCTTCGCCGGTGCCCTGCCGACGATCCCAAGCGAGGTTGTCCGGGTCATCGGCGGCAAGACGCGCGAGGAGGACGCTCCGGTCTATCAGTCGTTCGCCAGGCTCATGGGTTGGGCGGACGAGGTTCGTCGCTTGCGGGTACGCGCCAATGCCGACACGCCTAACGACGCTCGTGTCGCGCGTGCGCTCGGCGCCGAAGGCATCGGGCTCTGTCGCACCGAGCACATGTTCTTCGAGGGCGACCGGATCACGGCGATGCGCGAGATGATCGTCTCACGCGACGAGGGAGGGCGCCGGCGCGCACTCGCCAAACTGCTCCCCATGCAGCGGCACGATTTCGAGGGAATCTTCGAGGCGATGCACGGCTTTCCGGTGACGATCCGTCTTCTCGACCCGCCCCTCCACGAATTCCTGCCGCACGGCGGAGAGGAGAGCAAGCTGCTCGCCCGCCAACTGGACATCCCGCGCGCCGAGCTCGCACGCATCGTCGAGTCGCTTCGTGAGACGAACCCGATGCTGGGACATCGGGGCTGTCGGCTGGGTATCACGTATCCGGAGATCACCGAGATGCAGGGGCGGGCGATCTTCGAGGCCGCGGTGCGCGCCTCTCGTCGCGGCATCGACGTTCGACCGGAGATCATGATTCCTCTCGTCGCCGCGAAGGGCGAAGTCGATCATCAGCGCGCAATTCTCGAGGCCCAGGCGAAGGAAGTCCTGGGGAAGATGGGGGAGGATGTCCAGTATTCCATCGGCACGATGATCGAGCTTCCCCGCGCTGCCCTGCTTGCGGCGGAGGTGGCCGAGAGCGCAGAGTTCTTTTCCTTTGGCACGAACGACCTCACCCAGACAACCCTCGGCTTGAGCCGGGACGATGCCGGGCGGTTCCTTCCCTCCTACGTCGAGAAGGGTATCTTCCCCGAGGATCCTTTCCAGGTGTTGGACCAGGCTGGTGTCGGGAGGCTTATTCGCATGGCGGTAGAAGACGGTCGACGCACGCGCCCCAACCTCAAAGTCGGGATTTGCGGCGAACATGGCGGTGATCCACGGTCGGTGAAATTCTGTCACAGGATCGGGCTCGACTACGTGTCGTGCTCGCCATATCGCGTCCCGATCGCGCGGCTCGCCGCGGCGCATGCCAGCCTCGAGCAGGACTAGGCCCGTCCTGCAGTCGAGCAGGGGGTCGCACGCTGGGCGCGTGCTGCACTCCCCGATGCTCGGCACGAGCGGACGGTCGCTCCGGATCGCGCTCGTCACCGAATACTACTACCCGCATCTCGGCGGGATCTGCGAGCACGTGCACTACTTCGCGCGCGAGGCGAGAGAGCACGGCCATCACGTCGACATCATCACCTCCGACCTCGAAGGCGCCGCGCCGATGCCACACGTCATTCGCATCGGCAAGTCGCAGTCGGTGTACGCGAATGGCTCGCAGGCCCGAATTACGGTCGGCTTCGGGCTTCGGCGCCGAATGCGCGACGTGCTGCGGCGTGGCCGTTATGACATCGTCCACGTGCACTCGCCGCTTTCGCCGGTGCTGCCCGTGCTCGCGATCGAGGAGGCCGATTGTCCGGTCGTCGGCACATTCCACACGTACTTCGACCGTTCGCTGTTTTACACGGTCGGCAAGCGCTTCTTCCAGCGAAAGCTGGATCATCTGGCCGCCGCGATCGCTGTCTCGCACTCGACGACCGTTGCTCTCGAGCGCTACTTCACGGCGGACTGGCGAATCATCCCCAATGGCATCGACGCCGACTTCTTCAATCCATACGCGCCTCGACCGACCGCGGTGCGAACCGACGTACCGGCAATTCTGTTTCTCGGACGATTCGACCCGCGCAACGGCCTGCGGATGCTCATGGACACATTCCGCTACGTTCGCGGACGATCGCGTCCGGCGCAGCTGGTCGTGGTCGGAGGAGGTCCGCTGAACGATCATTACCGCCGTCTCGCCGCGCGCGACCCGGACATCACCTTCGTGGGCCCGGTGCTCGAGGGTCGGCCCGGATACTACGCGAACTGCTCGATCTACGCGTGTCCCACGACGAAGGCGTCGTTCGGCATCACGCTTCTCGAGTCGATGGCCTGCGCGACGCCGATCGTGTGTTCTGACATCCTCGGCTTCCGCGACGTGGTGCGGCACGAGCGCGAGGCACTGATGGTTCCGCGCGGCGACATGCGCGCCCTTGCGGACGGGCTGGTGCGCCTGCTCGACGACGAGTCACTTCGCGTGCGACTGGGCAGCATCGGGCGCGAGCTGGCCCAGAGTTACGCCTGGCCCAGCGTCACCGAGTTGGTGCTGGACGTCTACGCCGACGTGCTCGGCCTCGTGGCAGCGCCGGCGGCATGATCGTGGCGGCGGCCCTTACCGTCGCCACCCTCGGCACGCTCGCGCACGGCGCCTTTCATCGCAACAGTCCGGTATTCGGCCGAGCGTTAGGCAGCCTGCCTGCCGCACCGGGCGAGCGCGTGGTCGCGCTGACCTTCGACGACGGCCCGAATCCCGAGGCGACTCCGCGCATCCTCGACGCGCTCGCCGCGGAAGGCGTGAAGGCGACCTTCTTCCTGCTCGGACGCCACGTGGACCGCTGGCCGGACATCGCCCGCCGGGTGGCGGCCGAGGGCCACACCGTCGCCAATCACGGATGGCATCACAGAAAACTGCACCGCGCGCTCCCGGGTCGCACGCGGCTCGATCTGGAGATGGGAACCCGGTCGATCGAGCGCGCGACCGGTATCCGTCCCCGTCTCTTCAGGGCGCCTCACGGCTTTCGCGCACCGTGGGTGACACATATCGCCGCTTCTCTCGGTCAGCGAACCATCGGATGGACGCTCGGCGTGTGGGATACGGACCGACCGGGTGCGCGCGCGATCGCCGATCGCACGGTTACCGGTGCTCGACCGGGAGCGATCCTGCTGCTGCATGATGGCGACGGCTACGATCCCCTCGGCGATCGCACGCAGACTGCCGAGGCCGTTCCGCTCATCGTACGCGAGTTGCATGGTCGCGGATATCGATTCGCAGCGGTGCCATCGTGACCGTTCCAGTTTCTCCGGCCCAGCCCAGCAGGCGCCGCGGTCTCAAGCGTCTGCTGCGAGCAGCACTCGTCGTCTTTGTCGTCGTGCTGCTCGTGCTTTTCGCGCGCACGGTGAACTGGCATGAGGCGTGGATCTCGATCCGCTCGGCGGATCGGCGCTGGATCACAGCGGCGGCACTGGCCAACTTGCTCTCGATCGGCGTGAAGGGCGTTCGCTGGTGGGTTTTCCTGCGCAAGGTCGGCGTGCGATCGCTGCCTCTTTCCCTTCGCGCGACTCTCGCCGGTGCTGGCCTCAACAACGTGCTGGTCGCCAATGGTGGCGACGCGGCGCGCGTCGTCTTCGTGTCGCGCGCGAGCGGCGTTTCCAGCGCGACGATCCTCGCGACGCTCGCGATCGAGCGAACGTTCGACCTTGTCGGCTACGTCATCATGCTCGCCGTGGCCACGCTCGTCCTACCGTTGCCGGCCAGCATCGAACGGTGGCACGTCCCGGCGGCGGCGGCGGCTCTGATCAGCATTGCGCTGCTCGCGTGGGCGGCGTACAAGGCGCGCGGACGACGCATCTCGATCGCCGATGTCGCGCCCCTCATCACGGACGTGCCGTTGGAGGAGATCATCGCCGATGGGGCGCCGCCTCCCGGCCTTGGCAAACGTCTCCGCGGTTTCGGCGAACGTTTCATGGACGCGCTGGGCGCGACTGCCGGCGCTGGGCGTTTCGCGGTCGCGCTCGCGCTGTCGCTCGCCGCGTGGGGTCTTCAGTTGGCGACCTTCGCGTGGACGGCTCGCGCGGCGGGTCTGCCATTACCGCTGGCCGGTGACGTTGCGACGCTGCTCGCCGTGAATCTGGGATTCCTGCTCCGCGCGACCCCAGGCAACGTTGGATTCTTCCAGGTCGCCTATGCGATCGCGGCCGCGCCGTTCGACGCGCCGCGCGATGCCGCGATCGCCGTCGCGCTGCTCATCCAGACGTTGCAGATCATCCCGGTAACGCTGCTCGGCGTCGCACTGGCGCCGGAATTCCTGCTGCGACGTGGCCGCCGCGCCAATGCGACCGCGGCGCTGCCGACCAAGGCGCCGAGAGCCTAACGCTGAAGCGCGTTACCAGCCGCCTTCCATCGCCGTGACGCTTGACGCGATCGATTCGCTCGCGTAGCAGTGAATTCCACAGCGAACGAGTCCGGCCTCACGCAACAACCGGCGGTAGTACGCAGGCGGCCGCAAATCGATCGTGTGGAGGTCGCCGGTCAGCTCGTCCTCGGACGTGTAGATCTCGAGATACGCGACGCCACGAAGCAGTGCAGCGATCTGCGAAATGCCCCGGCGCAGCGTCATCGGGCTCACGTAGTTCAACACGTCCGCGCAGACCACGAGGTCGAACCGTCCGCGCAGGGGCGCTTCGTCCAGCGCCTCGAGTGAGCCGCGGACGAGGTTCCGCCGCACGCCGTACTTTCGCACGGCATACTCACTCGGGTCTACGCCAAGATATCGCACCTCGGGGCGCAGTCGGCGGAGAATCGGCTGCCATGCGCCCTCTCCCGCGCCGACGTCGAGCACCGAGACGATGTCGCGCCCGAGCATGAACTCGGCCGCGGCGACCGCCAGGTGCACCTTTCGCTTGACGTCGTCTGGCGAATGTACGCGCGTGCGCGTACGCCGATACCAGCGCTCGAAGTACCGTTCGTCATAACGCTTCTGCGGACTACCACTCACTCAGTCAGCGCGAGTGACGGCGCTGGCGGCGGCGCGCAGCCGTACGGAATAGTCGCGAGCGGACTCTCCGTCACTGCGGATGGGAAGGACGAAGCGTGGATTGTCGGGTTGGCTGGAATCGAGAGCGTTGGTCATCGAGTCCCCGCCCGCGCGGGCCACGCTCTCCTCGAACAACTCCACCGCGTCGAGGAGACGGGCGAGGTCGGCGCTGCGGTCGCCGTCCTTGACGGGAATACCGCGTGTCGCCAGCATGCCGGTGATCGTTTCACGCGCTCGTGCGAGGTCGCGCTCGTCGGGGGTCAGCTCTCCGTCGCGCTGCATCCCACTCTCCAAGTGAAGGTTCGCAGGAATTACACTCAAGAGCAGTGCCGCGGCAAGCACTCACCCGAAGATCACACAAACTAGTCTCGCGGCTCGAGCTCGAGCGACGCCGAGTTGATGCAGTAGCGGAGCCCAGTCGGCTGCGGCCCGTCGTCAAATACATGACCCAGGTGACCACCGCACTTCGCGCACACCACCTCGGTGCGCCGCATTCCGAACGTGCCATCCTCGTGAGCGGCGACGTTGGCGGCGTCCGCTGGCGCGGTGAAGCTCGGCCAGCCGGTACCGGACTCGAACTTCGATGCCGAATCGAAAAGGGCCGCGCCGCAACCAGCGCAGCGATACACACCGTCTTTCTTGCTGTCCCAGTAGGCGCCGGTGAACGCGCGCTCGGTGCCCTTCTGGCGCAGGATTCGATACTGCTCCGGCGTCAGCTCGCGACGCCACTCCTCGTCGGTCATACGGCGTACGTCGCGGGCAGTGTCTTCACGTGACATAGGATTCTCCCATGGAATATTACAGCAGCCCATATGAGTGGGGGCCGTCCGCACCTGCGTGCGAGCGGCCCCTCGAATCTCGCCTTTCGACTCTCTACCGCCAGTGGACCCGCGGGGTACTGCCCCCCGGTCCGAGCATAGATCTACCGACGCGTCTACGTGCGTAGCCCACCGCTTGAGGTCTCCAGTCGCTGGCCAGTGGGCAGCCCACTCCTGGACAAGTCTTCTCAGATGTCACCCGCCGGCGGAAGACGCACCTTTGGGCCATCCCGGATTTTCGATACTCACGTGTCGCCCCGGGAGGGCTACCTCGTGAGCACTGCCGGCATAACTAAAAGTTACGCGGCTAGCGCCAGGTTATCGTTGGCGATTGTGAATCACCCAAGGGTTTTACCAGGGCTCAGGAACCTGGACACGCGACGCCGATGCCACCATACCCGTCGAATCTAGTTCGGGCCCGTAAGGTGAATCGGTACAAGAAGTTTACCCGTTTTTCGCCCCAATTTCAAGAGGCGAGGCCGCTCGTGGCCCGCCGGCCACAACCGGCTGATCGGGCTCCGGCGGCGCGGGCGCAGCGACCTGCACGCGGTTTCGTCCGCCGGCCTTGGCTTCGTAAAGCGCTCGATCCGCGGCGGGGAAGAGCCCATCCCGTATCGCCGTGCTCTCCGGATATCCGGCGACGCCAAAGCTTGTTGTAACTGGAATCGCATTCTCGTTGTGGTGCACCAGCTTCAGCTCGATCGCCCGTCGCACGCGCTCGGCAACTTCCTGCGCCCGCGCGACCGTTGTTTCGGGAAGCAGGATCGCGATCTCCTCTCCTCCATA
>Ga0307312_10000800_pt1 | contig 15417 bp, 12 predicted proteins | sample ER_DNA_202_FD_194489 | JGI IMG/M metagenome (GOLD analysis project Ga0307312, IMG submission 194489) | Bulk soil microbial communities from the East River watershed near Crested Butte, Colorado, United States - ER_DNA_202 | ecosystem: Environmental > Terrestrial > Soil > Floodplain | place...
CCACCGCAGAGCTGGTCGAAATCCTTGGCATGAGCGAAGCCGACTTCCTGATCGCTCGCCGCTACCTAACACTTTGATCGAACCGGAAGGTAGGCCAGAGGGGATCTGGTTGGTCGCGCGCTTCCCTGCTCTGGTCGTTGCCCTTACCTGGTCGGTCGCGCTCGCCGCTGCCGTTGTCCTCGTGCCCTCCCAGCCCGTGCTCGGCGCGATTGCCGCCGGTCTCGCAATCCCGTGCCTCGGGCTGGCTCTGCTGGTTCGGCCGGCGGTGCTCGCGATCGCTCTGGCATTCGCACTGGTGGCGGTAGGCAGGGCTGAGCTGCCTGCCGAAGATGTGCAAGCCGCGACTCGCGCCATGGCGGTCGTCGGGCAGAGCGCCGTCATCGCGGGTCGGGTATCCGACGACAGCCGTCCCGCCGCCGGCGGGGCTGAGGTCCTTGTCGAACCCGACAGGATCTCGATCGGCGGCACGGCGGCGTCGAGCATTGGCAACCTTCTCGTGAGGTGGCGCGGGCCGCAGGAGGCATTTTTCGGTGACCGCGTGGAGGCAAGCGGCAAGCTCACATTGCCGCGCGACCTGCCGGCCTTCGACCGCCGCGCCTACCTGGCGCAGCGGCACGTCTTCCTGGAAGTGGCGGCGGCGAGCTTCGACGTTGTCAGCACCGGGGCCGGCCTCGCGGGACTCCCAGGCTGGCTGCGAGCGCGCTATGTCGCGGCAGTCGACCAAGCGCTTCCCGCTCCTCACGCGTCGGTGCTCCTCGGCATCGTGCTGGGCGTGCGTCAAGGGATCCCGCCCAACCTTGAAAACGCGCTGATCGCCACCGGTCTCATCCACCTGCTCGTGCTCAGCGGTCTCAAAGTCGCCGTCTTCGCCCGCATCGTGCAGGGCGCCCTGCGGCCGTTGCTCGGCCGGCAGGCGGCGTGGCCTGCTCTCGCGCTCATCGGCCTGTATGCCCTTGCCGGCGGCGCCACGCCCGCCGCCGTCCGCGCCGCGATCATGGGCGGGCTCGCGATCGCCGCCTCGCGCCTCGGCCGGCCATCGCACGTCTGGACCTCCCTTGCCCTCACCGCCGCGGGGATGCTGGCGTGGCGCCCGGAGCTGGCCTGGGACGTCGGCTTTCAGCTCTCTTTCGCCGGCACGGCGGCGATCATCTTGCTCACCCCGTCAATCGAAAGGCGCCTCCGAGCGGTTCCCGCCGTCTTTCGCGAGCCTTTCGCAGTCACATGCGCCGCTCAGATAGGAACCCTCCCGATGATGGCGACCGACTTTCACGTTCTCTCTCCGATCGCCCCGCTCGCCAACGCGTTGACCTTGCCCATCCTTCCCGTCCTGGTGGCCGCCGGCCTCCTTTTCGGCCCACTTGCGTTCACGCCCGAGCTCGCGCGCCTGGCGGCGACACCGCTGGCGGGCCTCATCGCTTACGTGGAACAGGTGTCATATCTGCTTGCGCGGGTGCCGGCCGCGGCCTTTGCAGTTGGCCACTTCCCGACCTGGGCCGGTTTCGCCTATTACTCCGCGCTGGGCCCTGCCATCGCCGGCTTCGGCAGCCAGGGCCGTCGCCGTGCCGCTGCGCTGGCGACTGCGGTGGTTGCCCCCACCTTGATCGCAGGCGTTGCGGTCGGCGTTTGGGCAAATGCTCCGCCCGAGGTAAGCGTGCTCAACGTCGGCGATGGGCAAGCAGTCTTGCTTCGAGGCCCCCTTGGCGCGATCCTCATCGATGCCGGGCCGACCCCCCAGAGATTGAAGGACGAGCTCGGCGCCCAGCTCCCACCATGGCAGACGAAGCTCGACGCGATCGTCATCACTGCCCCCACGGTTGGTCACGTCGGCGGTTTCGCGGGCCTTGATCGGCCCGCCGCCACCGTGCTCATCCCCGACGCCGAGCTCACTGGGACCGCCTGGCGGACCGCCGCCCTTGAGGCCGCGGCGCGTGGAGCACGCATCGCGCGGATGCAGGCCGGCTCGACAGTGAGGATCGCCGGCTTTACGCTCGAAGCTATCGCGCCGGCGCGAGGTGCGCCTGGTGACGTCGTCGGCGCCGCCTATCTCGCCTTTCGTGTTGTCGCGGCCTCCGGCCGGACGTTCTGCGACCTGAGCGACCTGGACGTCGACGCACAGACGGTGGCCGCCGCCGCGCTGAGTGGGCCATGCACCTATCTGGTGCTGCCCGGTGGTGGCCGCAGCATGCTCGCGCCCGAGCTCGAAAAGTCGGCAGGCGCTGCCGTGCAGCTCATCGCCTCGCGTTCAGCAGGCCGGCTCGCCCGGGGCTTTCCGGCGACCGTGCTCAGGACGGATCAGGAGGGAACCATCACCTTGCCTATGTGAGGCGTCCCGGGCGCAGCTACGATCGCAGAGATGGCAAAGGCAAAGGCGACCAAACGCGCTGTTCTGCTGCTCCACGGCGAGGAGAGATTCCTCATCGACGAGCGTGCCCGCGCGACTCTCGAAGATTGGCGCAAGGAGCTCGTGTCGGACTTCGGGCAGGACTCGCTCGAGGGTCAGGGCCTCACAGCATCGCGCCTCCAGGACGCCATCCTGCAGGGTCCATTCCTCGACCCATATCGAGTTGTCTACGCGCGGATGGCGCCCGTCGCGCGCAGCGAAGGACTGGCGGCCGCGCTGGCGGAAATCCCGCCGACCACCCGACTCCTGCTCACCGTGGCGGGCAGGCTGTCCACCGCGAGCAAGCTCGCGAAAGCCGTCATCGCAGCCGGCGGCACCGTCGAGGAGATGCAGCCGCTGAAGGGCAGGGCCCTGGGCGACTGGGCGGCGCGGCGCGCTGCGGACCACGGCCTGACACCTGCGATCGCCGCGCAAGTCGTCCGAGTAACGCCGAACGACCTGAGCATCGTCGACTCCGAGCTCAAGAAACTGGCCGCGTACAAGGCGTCAGGCTCCAAGCTCACGGCCGAGGTCGTCGCGGAGCTGCTCGCCGGCGGTCGCGAGGACGAGATCTTCAAGCTCACCGACAACCTCCTCCCGCGCCCGACGGCTGAAGCTTTGAAGGTGGCCAGAAACCTCACGCGTGGCGGACTCCAACCAACCTCGGTGGCGTACCGGATGGCGCGTCACGTGGCGCTGGTGCTGCAGGTCCGCGCGCGCCAGGATCGTGGAGAGTCCCTCTCCGACGTGCAGGAGAAGATGTCCGAACACCGCTTCGTCTTGCAGAAGGCCTACGACGCGGCCAAAGATGCCGACCCAGAGCGGCTAGAGGCGGCACTGCGCGCGATCCGTGACTACGAGTGGGAGGTGAAGTCGGGCCAGGTCGACGCGGATCTGGGCCTTGACGTCTTGCTCACGCGGCTCTAAGCCGCAGGCGCTGCTACTTCTTCTTGGAAGAGGCCGGCGCCGCAGTCTTCGCTGAGCTCTTGGGCGCAGGTTTGACCGCAGCTTTGGGCGCCGCCTTCGCAGCTGCTGCCGGAGCCTTCTTGCCCTTGACTGTCGTTGCGGTGCCGGCGGCCGGCGCCATGGCCAGTTTCGAGAGCTGCTTCGCCAACCGTGCTTTGCGACGGCCGGCGTTGTTCCTGTGCAGGATGCCCTTCGACGCCGCGCGGTCCAGCGCCTTGATCGCCTCGAGTGCGATCGCGTAACGCTCCGATTCGGCGACAGGTCCGCCCACCAGCGTGCGCCGCGCCTTCACCACCTTGGTCTTGACCTCGGAGCGCACAGCTCGATTGCGCAGAGCCCGGCGGACGCCCGCCCGCGCCTGCTTCTTGGCGGATGCGGTCCGCTTAGCCACGTGTCGATTCCAGGTTCAAGAAAAAGTAGGGGAAGGGCACGAAGTTAGGATTATAGAGATCAGTGGAGTTCGAGCTCGGCGGCAAACGCCCGACAGTCCATCCTGACGCTTACATCGCACCCACCGCCGTCCTCATCGGCGACGTCGAGATCGGGGCGGGCGCGAGCGTCTGGTTTGGCGCTGTCCTGCGCGGCGATGAGGCCCTCATCAAAGTCGGCGAAGGCGCCAACATCCAGGACAACGCCGTCATCCACTGCGCCCGCAACCTGCCGACGGTGATCGAGCAGAATGCAAGCGTCGGCCACTCCGCGCAGCTCGAAGGCTGCGTCGTAGAACAGGACGCCGTGGTGGGCATGGGCGCGACGATGCTGCAGCGAAGCCGGCTCGGTAGAGGTTCCCTGCTGGCTGCCGGAGCCGTTCTCGGTGAAGGGATCGAGGTACCCCCAGGGCACATGGCGGCCGGCGTCCCCGCGACCGTCAAAAAGCCGCTGGATGGCTCGTCGGGAAACTGGGTCGGAATCACCGCGAAGCACTACCGCGACAGGGCGGTCGCATACAGAGAGAAACTGCGACCAGCCGGCAGTTGACGCTGGTCGTTCCCGCGCGCGCCAAGCTCAACCTTGACCTTGCGGTGCTTGGGCGCACCAACGACGGTTTTCACGAACTTCGCACCCACATGCAGTCGGTCGAGCTGCATGACCTGCTCGAGCTCGCGCCGGCGGACATCACGACGATGAGCCTTGCCGGCAAGCACGTGCCAGACGCAACTGACAACTCGGTCCTCAAAGCCCACGCCGCGATGCAGATGCAGGCCGGCCGGGAGCTACCGACGCATTTCCACCTCGACAAGCGCATCCCGCCGGGCTCTGGAATGGGCGGCGCGAGCTCTGACGCAGCCGCGGCGCTGCGCGGACTCAAAGCCATCCACAACCTCACAGAGATCGACCTCCCCAAAATCGCATCAACCATCGGCGCCGACGTGCCGTTCTTTCTCGCCGGCGGCGCCGCCATCGCCGAAGGCCGCGGAGAGCGCCTCACCCCGATGGCTGTCGAGCACGAATGGTTTGCGATCGCGTGGCCCGATATCGAGCTCTCAACCGCTGCCGTTTATCGTGCATGGGATGAGGTCCGCGGCGATGGCGCGAACCAGCTGCGCAAGGCCGCGGGCCACGTCGATCCTCGACTGCAGGATTTTGCGGAGCTGCTTGGCGAGGAATGGCAGATGACTGGGAGTGGCTCGGCCTTCTTCCTGCGCTGCCCTGACGCGCAATCAGCGCGCAAGGCCACCGCAAGGCTCGACTGCTGGACAGCTGTCACGCACTCGGTGGAGGCGTGGGCATGATTCGGCGAACCGCGGCAGTGTGGGCCGGCAAAGCGACCGGCGCCATGTCCAGATTCAGCCGCCGCGGCGGAGGGACCACGCTGCCCGGCGATGTCGCTCGCGCCATCGACCCCGATGTTCTGAGAAAGCTGTCGAAAGACCTCAAGTCAGGATCCCTCGTGATCACCGGCACCAATGGAAAGACCACCACCGCTCGTCTGATCAGCTGGTTGCTCGAGGGCGCTGGGCTCCGCGTTGTCTCCAACCGTGCAGGGGCCAACCTCATCTTCGGCGCCACGGCGGCCGCGCTGGAGAGCGCCGGCGCCGACGGGCGCCTACACGCCGACTGGGGCGTCTTCGAGATCGACGAAGCCAGCTTGCCCAGGGCCATCGACGAAATCCAACCCAAGGTCGCCATCGTGTTGAACCTCTTCAGGGACCAGCTCGACAGATACGGCGAGCTGGAGTCGATCGCGAAGAAGATCGAAAGCGCGCTCAGCCACCTGCCCGATGGCAGCACGGCGCTTTTGAACGCGGATGACCCGCGTGTGGCCGAGATCGGCCTCAGCCTTCCGAGCCCGCCCCTCTGGTTTGGGCTCGACGACACTAGCGTGGCGATGCGCGAGCTGCCTCACGCGGCAGACGCGAGAACCTGCCCGCGCTGCGGGACGAGCCTCATCTTCGAAGCGGTCTACGTCGGACATGACGGCGTGTACCGCTGTCCCAACGGAGACTTCGCACGTCCGGCGCCGGAGATCACCGCGACGCACATCCAACTCGACGGTTTCGACGGCGTGGTCATGACCGTCGCGGGCCATCGACTCGAGTTCCCGCTCGGCGGTCTCTACAACTGCTACAACGTGCTCGCCGCCTATACGACCGCCGTTACCATCGGGCTCAAGCCGGAATACATCGCCGAACGTCTGCGCAATTTCCGCGCCGCATTCGGAAGGCAGGAACGGATGGAGTTCCGCGGCCGCAACCTGAACCTGGTCCTATCGAAGAACCCGGCGGGCTTCAACGAAACAGTTCGTACCGCAGTCGATCTTGCGAAAGGAAACAGCTTCCTTATCGCCCTCAACGATCGCAAGGCCGATGGAACCGACGTGTCGTGGATATGGGACGTCGACTTCGAGCGGTTGAAAGGCAAGACGCGTGTGGTGGTGCCTGGCGGCAATCGGGCCCACGACCTCGCGGTCCGCTTCAAGTACGCAGGGATCGAAGCCGCCCCACCAGAGACCGACCCGGGGAAGGCCCTCGACGCCCTCGTCAAGGCAACGCCCGAGGGCGAGACGGCCCACCTCTTGTGCACGTACACGGCGATGCTTGACCTGCGAGCCGAGCTCGTCAGGCGCGGCTGGGCGAAGCCGTACTGGGAAACCTAGGAACAGACAAGTGGCGCGACACAAGAAGACGTTCACAGTTGGCTGGCTCTATCCCGACCTGATGAACATCTACGGGGATCGAGGCAACATCCTCACGCTCCTCAAGCGCGCAGAGTGGCGAGACTACGACGCGCGCCTCCTCGAGCTCGGGCGTGGAACTACACGCAGGATGGACGAGGTTGACGTCTTCTTTTTCGGTGGCGGCCAGGACCGAGAGCAAGCCCTCGTCTACGAAGACCTGCTGGAGCACAAACAGCCGCCGCTGGAACGAGCTGTGGCAGCCGGCGCCATGGTGCTGGCGGTGTGTGGCGGCTACCAGCTCCTCGGTCACTACTACCAGACCGGGGAGGGAGAGCGATTTCCTGGCATCGGCCTGATCGACGTACGCACGGAGGCGGGCAAGAAGCGTTTTATCGGCGACGTCGTGGTCGACACCGATATGGTCGATCTCAAACCGACGACCCTGGTCGGTTTCGAGAACCACAGCGGCCGCACCTTTCTCGGCTCGAAGGCGAGCCCGATTGGCAAAGTGCGCCTTGGTTTCGGAAACAACGGCAGCGACGGCACGGAGGGATGTCTACAAGGAGGTGTGGTCGGGACCTACCTGCACGGATCGTTGCTGCCGAAGAACCCACACCTGGCGGACCACCTGATCAGGAGCGCGCTCAGACGGCGCGGCGTCGACGAGCTTTCGCCGCTGGACGACTCCGCTGAGCTTTCTGCCCACGAGCGGATCCTCGAACGGGCGCAGCGGAGATCACCGGCTCACGCACGTCATGAGCAGCAGATCCGTTCGAGCGCTGCCGCGGAGCAACGCGGGCCTTCGTAAGCGCCTCGCGCAGGACCTGGTCGATCGAATCGACGAGCACGAGCTGCATCTCGCTTCGCAGGTCGGCAGGAATGTCTTCGAGGTCGGCCTCGTTGCGCGTGGGCAGCAACACGCGGCGGATCCCAGCCCGATGCGCCCCGAGCACCTTTTCCTTGATCCCTCCGATCGGTAGGACCCGCCCGCGCAGCGTGATCTCACCCGTCATCGCGATGTCGTCGCGTGCCGGCCGGCCGGTGAGGATCGATGCCATCGCGGTGAGCACCGTTACGCCGGCGGACGGGCCCTCCTTGGGCTGGGCGCCGGCCGGCACGTGCACATGGATGTCGTTCTTGTCGAACAGGGCCGGGTCGATGCCGATGTCCGCGGCGCGCGCCTTCAAGTAGGAAAGCGCAGCGGCCGCCGACTCTTTCATCACATCGCCAAGCTGCCCCGTGAGCTTGAGCTCGCCTTTTCCAGGGGTCAATGCAGCTTCCACAAAGATGATCTCGCCCCCGGTTGGCGTCCACACCAGCCCTGTCGCCACGCCGGGCCGGTCGATCCGTTCGCGGATGTCGTCGTAGTGACGCCGCTTTCCGAGTGCAGCCCGAACTCGACGAACATCGACGGCCTTACGCCCAGGCCGCTTCCCCACCGCCATGTCTGCCACAGCGCGACGCATCACTGAGGCGATCTCGCGCTCCAGGTTGCGCACACCGGCCTCGCGCGTGTAATCCCGGATGATCACGCGCACCGCAGTCTCCTCAAGCGTGATCTCACCCGGCCTCAATCCATGGGCGAGCAGCTGCTTGGGGACGAGGAACCGCTCAGCGATCTGAACCTTCTCTTCTTCCGTGTAGCCGGAGAGGTTCAGCACCTCCATCCTGTCGCGCAGAGCCGGTGGGATCGTCTCCAGGGAGTTCGCGGTGGTTATGAACATGACCTTCGAAAGGTCGAACGGGACGTCGAGGTAGTTGTCGCGAAAGTCCTTGTTCTGCTCGGGATCGAGCACCTCGAGCAAAGCTGATGAGGGATCGCCGCGCCAATCGGATCCGATCTTGTCCACCTCGTCGAGGATGAAGACAGGGTCGTTCGACTCTGCGCGCCGGATCGCCTGGATGATGCGGCCTGGCATCGCGCCGATGTACGTGCGCCGGTGGCCGCGGATCTCAGCTTCATCGTGGACGCCACCGAGGGAAGCGCGCGCGAACTTGCGTCCCATGGCGCGTGCAATCGACTGCCCAAGCGAGGTCTTACCCACGCCAGGTGGCCCGACGAAACAGAGGATCGGCTCGCGGCCGCGCTCGGTCGATTTGCGCTGCTGCTTCAACCGGCGAACGGCGAGGTGCTCGACGATGCGCTGCTTCACCTTGTCGAGGTCGTAGTGGTCGGAGTCGAGGATCGCTCGAGCCTTCGTCACGTCAACCTCGCCGCCGGTGGAGGTGCTCCACGGGAGCGACACGATCAACTCGAGGTAGGTTCGGATCACCGACGACTCAGGCGAAGCAGAGGGAATCCGCTCCAACCTGGCGATTTCGCGGTCAGCCTCGCGCTGGGCTTCAGGCGGGAGCCCGGCCTTGACGATTCGCTCGCGGAGCTCGCCGAGCTCCCCAAGCTCCGAATCGAGCTCGCCCAGCTCGCGCTGTATCGCCTTGAGCTGTTCGCGAAGGAAATACTCGCGCTGGGCCTTGCCCATCTGCTCTTCGGCCTGCGACTGGATCTTGCGACCCAGCTCCAGGACCTCCAGCTCGTGAGCCATGTGGCCGAGCAGGCGCTCGAGCTTCATCTTGGCGGAGTCGATCTCCAGGATCTCCTGCCTCTGCTCGGTGGTGAGTCGGGTGTGATTGGCGATGTAGTAGGCGAGGTGCAGCGGGTCGTCGATCGCGGCCGCGCCGCTTGAGAGCTCCGCAGGCAGGTGCGGCGCCAGTGTGACCAGCTGCTGGAACGAGGAGATGGCGCGGCGAATCAGCGCCTCGCGCTCGATGGCGGGGAATGCCTGGTTGGCCTCGGGGTGCATCTCAACCGCGCACGTCATGTAGGGGTTGTCGGAGATCGCCGCCGTGAGCTTGATGCGGCGCAGGCCGAGGACCGCGAGCTGCACAGTCCCGTCGGGCAGCTTGAGCATGTGTTGAATCCGCACCATCGCCCCCACGTGGTGGATGTCGGTGAACCCCACCTCCTCGTTGTGCTCGTTCAGCTGGGTGGCCACTGCGATGTGCCTCTCCGAACCCGACAGCTCGTCGAGAAGCTGCAACGAGCGCTTCCGCCCGACCGAGAGCGGGATGAAGATGCGAGGGAAAACGACTGTGGACTTGAGCGGAAGGACAGGCAGGTGCGAAGGCACCGCCCCCTCCAGGTTTACCGCCGGCATCTCAGCCACGGTCCGATTATCCCCCGCACGCGAGCGCCCCCCAAGCCCGCTCGTATAATTCCGTCACCGGTTGAGCCAATCGCTAACGGCTGTCATCCTCGCCGCCGGTCTCGGCACCCGGATGCGGTCGCGCACTCCCAAGGTGCTCCACCCCGTGTCCGGCAGGCCCATGATCGACTGGGTCCTCGACGCCGTAACCGCGGCGGGAGCCAAGCACGTGAAGGTGATCATCAGCCCCCATCAGGTTGACCTGGCCGCTCACCTCGACGGCCGCGCGGAGGTCTTCTACCAACGCGAGGCTCACGGCACGGCTCATGCGCTTCAGCAGGTGCCCGCCAAGGAGCTCGGCAGCGGCGACGTGGTGGTGGCCAACGGCGACGCCCCCCTGCTGACCGCCGACACTGTGCGCCGTCTGGTCGAGGCGCACCGCGAGTCGGGCGCTCCCGCGACTCTCGCCAGCGTGGAGGACCCGCGCCGCGACGACGGCCGCATCATCCGCGGCGCAGACGGGACGTTCGAGCGCATCGTTGAGCGGAAAGACGCCACCGACGAGATCCGTAAGAGCGTCAGCGAGGTCAATGTCGGGATCTACTGCTTCAACGGCGCGAAGCTGGCCGAGGCGTTGAGTAAGGTCAATGACGCCAACAAGGCAGGCGAGTTCTATCTCACCGACGTCTTCCTCCACCTGCGGCCGGTGACAATAGTTCGCATCGCCGACCCTGATGAGGCAATGGGCGTCAAGGATCGCGTGAGGCTTGCCAAGGCCAACGGCCTGATGAGGCGCCGGGTCCTCGAGCGTCTGATGCTCGGCGGGACGACCATCGTCGATCCCGAGACAACTTTCATTGACGCGACGGTCACGATCGGCGAGGACACCGTCATCGAGCCCTTCTCGGTGATCAAGGGCAACACGGTGATCGGCAAGGAATGCCGTATCGGCCCCCACGTGCATATAGAGGACGCGAGGATCGGCGACCGCTCGGACTGCGGCCCCTTCGCCAAGCTTCGACCGGGAACCGTGATCGGCGACGACGTCCACATCGGCAGCTTTGCAGAGCTTGTCCGCACCAAGGTCGGTCGGGGCTCGAAGGTCCCGCACGTCTCATACCTGGGCGACACCGATCTGGGTGAGGATGCCAACATCGGCGCCGGCACGATCACCGCCAACTTCGACGGCGTCAACAAGAACCGGACGGTGATCGGTGACGGCTCCTTCGTGGGTGTTGACACTATGCTGGTCGCGCCCGTGAAGCTCGGGAAGGGGTCGCGAACAGGAGCCGGTTCGGTGGTGACCAAGGACGTCCCCGACGGCGCCACGGCGGTCGGTGTTCCCGCTAGGGTGATACGGAGAAAACCGGTGGACAAAGAGGCAAAGTGACAGCAAAGTGATCGGCAGATTGACGACCGCCGTCGAGTTCGCCGGCGAAGAGGCCTCCCCGTGGGGCGCTCTTAAGCTGATCGGCGGCAGCGCCAACCCTGGACTCGCGCAGCTGATCTCAGATCAGCTCCAGGTACCGGTCACCGACGCCAGGCTGCGGCGTTTCCCAGACGGCGAGATCAACGTCAAGATCGAGGACTCGATGCGGGGCCACGACGTCTTCGTGCTCCAGCCCACCTGCCCACCTGTGAACGAGCACCTGATGGAGCTTTTCATCATCCTCGACGCCCTTCGCCGAGCCTCGGCCGGCAGGGTCACCGCAGTCGTGCCGTACTACGGCTACGCGCGGAAGGAGCGCAAGACCCAACCACGTGAGCCAATAACCGCCAAGCTCATCGCGAACTTCATCACCCTTGCGGGAGCTGACCGGCTGCTGCTGCTTGACCTCCACGCCGAAGCCATCGAAGGCTTCTTCGACGTCCCGACCGACCACCTGTCGCCACATCGCATCATCTCCGAATACCTGCTCACACGCGGTCTCAAGAACCTCACTGTCGTCGCGCCGGACGCGGGCGGCGGGCGGCGCGCGGAGCTCGTCGCGAACCAGCTCAAAGCTCCTATCGCGTTCGGATACAAGCGCAGGTCGGGAGATGACGAGGTCGAGATGATCGCCGTATCTGGTGAGGTCAAGGGCCGCGACTGCGTCGTGGTCGAGGACATCATCACCACCGGCGGAACGATCTCGAAGCTTGCTCAGTCGCTCCACGCGCAGGGTGCCAACAGGGTGCTGGTGGCGGCCACCCATCCCGTCTTGACGGGAAACGCAATCGAGCGGCTGAAAAAGGCTGACGTGGACGAGGTGATAGTCACCGATTCGGTGCCCATTTCCGCCGAGAAGCTCGGCCCGCCACTCACGGTGCTGTCGGTGGCACCTCTGCTCGCGGAGGCGATCATCCGGGTGCACGAGAACCGGAGCGTCAGCGAGCTCTTCCGATAGTCCTCCGCTGATGGGCCCCACCGAATGGTTCGAGGTAACCCTGCTCATCGTCTGCTTCCTCGTGTCCGCGCTCGCCAGCGCCACTGAAACAGCGCTCACATCGATCGGCCGTCTCCGCGTGCGGTTCCTGGCCGAGCAGGGAAGCAAGGCTGCGGGCATCCTTCAACGGCTGCGCGCAGACCCGAACCGCTTTCTGTCTACAGTCCTGTTCACCAACACGCTGGCACTCATCGTCGCCTCGACGTCGACCACCCTCCTCACTGACGCACTGTTCGTCTCGTGGGGAGTGCCCGGGGAGCTCCACCTGGTCTTCGCGCTGGTGGTCTCTTTCCTGCTTTCGGTGGTCCTGTTGATCGCGGCCGAGGTCACGCCGAAGACTCTCGCAATCAGGTACGCAGAGCGAGTGGCCCTCGCGGCAGCGGGCCCTGTGGACCGGCTGGCGACTTTTTTGGGCCCAGTGCTGTGGGCGGTCACCATCGTGTCACGGGCTCTTACCGGCGGTCGCGCCGCCCGGGCTCCGTACCTGACTGAGCAGGAGCTGCTCACGCTGCTGCACGTATCGGAGGAGCAGGGCGTCATCGAAGAGCAGGAGCACCAGATGATCCACGGCATCATCGAGATCGGGGACAAGACTGTCCGCGAGATCATGGTGCCGCGCACCGACATCGTTGCCGTCGAGAAACAAGCAACCTTGAAGGAGATCGTCAAGGTCTTCAAGGAGCACCGGCACACGCGGTTGCCCGTGTTCGAGGGCAATATCGACCACGTCGTCGGCCTGATCCACACCAAAGACCTCTTGCTCTTCTACACGCTCACCACCACTCAGAAGTTCGATATCGAGAAGATCCTCCGGGCGATCAAGTTCACCCCAGAGCAGAAGAAGGTCGATGAGCTCCTGCACGAGATGCGCACGGAGAAGGTGCACATGATGATCGTTCTCGATGAGTACGGAGGAACCGCGGGCCTGGTGTCGATCGAGGACGTGATCGAGGAGATAGTGGGCGAGATCAGGGACGAGTACGACTCCGCGGAGGAAGAGCAGCTTGTGGTGCTCAGCGAGCACGAGGCTCGGGTCGAGGCGCGATTCCCACTCGAGGAGCTCAACTCGAGACTCGGCCTTGCCATTGAGGAGTCTGGCGACTATGACTCCGTCGGCGGCTATGTGCACGCCCAGCTCGGCAAGATCGCCTCGGCCGGCGACTCGTTCAAGGGCGGGCGCGCCACCTGGACCGTGGAGAAGGTCAAGGGGCGCCGAATAGAGTGGGTGAAGCTGATGGCGGACGTGCCGTGGCCCGACGAGACACTGATCAATGCCGGTCTCAAGAAACCCACACATTCGGATCGCAACGGCGCCGAGCCGCAAGCCGCGGAGGGCTAGCCTGGCCACATACCGTGATCGGGCGGTCGTGCTCAGAAAGCTCGACTACGGCGAGGCCGACCGCATTTTCACGTTGCTGACGCGCACCCACGGCAAAGTGGGGGCGATCGCGAAGGGGGTCAGGCGGCAGGAAAGCAAGCTTGGCCCGTCGCTCGAGCTGTATGGCCACGTCGATGTGCTGCTCGCGAAGGGCAGGGGCGAGCTCGACGTGGTCGCGCAGGTCCAGCGGATGCCTGGTTTGCGGATCGCCGGAGACGTGGAGGTGATGTCGCACGCGGCACTTATCGCCGAGCTGGCGGAGCGTGTGTGCGAAGACCGCCACCCTGTCGACGGCGTATACGAGCTGACGGTGATGGCGCTCGACGAGCTGGCTCGGGAGACCGATCCGAGAAGGGCGTCGGCGTACTTCATGATGGCCGCCCTCGACCTGCTGGGGTACGCGCCGCAGCTTGCCGTGTGCGCGTCCTGCGAACGGCCTCTCGCCGCAAAGCCGGCGGCGTTCAGCGCGATGGCCGGCGGGTTCCTGTGCGACAGCTGCGCGCTGCCGGGCATGGGACTGGTCCCGCTGGCAGCGATCAAGGTCCTTCGCCTGATGGCGAGCGGAGACATAGCAACCTACAGGCGTGTGAAGCTTGATGGTCCACTCATCGATTCAATCGAGGGAGTCCTGACAGCGCAGCTTGAACACCACCTGGACCGCCGCTTGAAATCGCTACAGTTCCTGCACCAAATGAGAATCCGAGGGTGACAGCAATATCCTCCCCATTCATGGGGAGGTGCCGCGCCGATCGATTTTCCTTCGGGGTCCCCGCGCTTGTGGTGCGCGGGGCTAGCCCGGAGGGGGCGTCCACTAAATGACCGTGCCCCGAGACCAGCTCATGGAGAAAGTCGTGGCGCTGACGAAGCGGCGGGGCTTTATCTACCCCTCGAGCGAGATTTACGGCGGCCTCTCGGGCTTCTATGACTACGGTCCGTACGGCGTGGCGCTGAAGCGAGCGATCCGCGAGCTGTGGTGGCGGCACATGGTCGACCTGCGCGACGACGTCGTTGGACTGGAATCGACCCTGATCATGCCCTCCCAGGTGTGGGCGGCCTCGGGCCACCTCACCAACTTCGTCGACCCACTGCGCCAGTGCCTGGGCGAGTGCAAGAAGCGCTGGCGCGCCGACCACGTGACCGGTGACAAGTGCCCGGAGTGCGGCGGCCCGCTCAGCGAAGCCCGCATGTTCAACCTGATGTTCAAGACGAACGTGGGACCGGTGGAGGACTCGTCCTCGGAGGTCTACCTGAGGCCGGAGACCGCGCAGGGCATGTTCGCCGACTTCAAGAACGTCCTGAACTCCTCCCGCGTGCGGGTTCCCTTCGGCATCGCGCAGCAGGGTAAAGCTTTTCGCAACGAGATCACGCCGGGCAACTTCGTTTTTCGGTTGCGCGAGTTTGAGCTGATGGAGATGGAGTTCTTCGTTAAACCGGAGCAAGACGACGAGTGGTTTGGGTACTGGCGCACGGAACGAATGCGCTGGTACGTGGACGTGCTCGGCGTGAACGCCGCACGCCTGCGGTTCTATGACCACCCGAAGGCGAGCCTGTCCCACTATTCAAAACAGACGACCGACATCGAGTACGACTTCCCCTTTGGCTGGGGCGAGCTCGAGGGCGTCGCGGACCGCACCGACTTCGACCTGCGCACGCACCAGGAGCACTCGAAGGTGGACATGACATACCTGGACCCGGAGACGAACGAGCGCTACCTACCCTGGGTGATCGAGCCGGCGGTGAGCGTGGACCGGATCCTCATCACGCTTTTACTCGACGCCTATGACGAGGACGTGGTCAACAACGAGCCGCGCGTCGTGCTGCACCTTCACCCAAACGTGGCTCCGGTTCAGGTGGCGGTCGTCCCCCTCTCTAAGAAAGAAGACTTGATCAAGGCGGCACGCGAGGTTCAATCAGCCTTGCAAGGTCAGTTCAGGGTCGAGTACGACCAAACAGGAGGCAACATCGGCCGGCGGTACCGGCGCCAGGACGAGATCGGCACCCCTTTC
>Ga0307312_10000801_pt1 | contig 15413 bp, 14 predicted proteins | sample ER_DNA_202_FD_194489 | JGI IMG/M metagenome (GOLD analysis project Ga0307312, IMG submission 194489) | Bulk soil microbial communities from the East River watershed near Crested Butte, Colorado, United States - ER_DNA_202 | ecosystem: Environmental > Terrestrial > Soil > Floodplain | place...
CGGCGATCCGGGCGGCGCGGTGGACGTCGATGCCGACGTAGCCCTCCTCGGTGACGAGCGGCTCGCCGGTGTGGAGGCCCATCCGAACCCGGATCGGCCCGGGGTCAAGGGCCTCTTGACCCTCCCCCGCCGCCGCGAGCGCGTCCTTGGCGCGGGCGAAGGCAACGAAGAAGGCGTCCCCCTGGGTGTCGACCTCGACGCCGCCGTGGCGTGCAAAGGCCTCCCGTAGCACGCGGCGGTGCTCGGCCAGTGCGTCCGCATAGGCGTCACCGAGCTCGTGCAGCAGCCGTGTCGACCCTTCGATGTCGGTGAAGAGGAAGGTGACGGTTCCGGTGGGCAGCTCGGTCATGTGTCTGAGCCGAGCGCCGCGAGCGCTTCTGACACCGCAGCCTCCATCGAGAGCGACCGGCCATTCGCGCGGAGAAGATCGAGTCGATCCTCGCCTAGGAGGGAGCGAAGCTCACGCTCGGCCTGGTCGCGCACGGCTTGGGCATACGTCTCCAGCCGCAGCTGAAGGTCCTCGCACAAGCCGTCTGCCTGGCCGACGAAGTGCCCGGCCCGCTCGAGGTCGTCCGCGGCGACGGCGACGGCCGCACAGCCGACAAGGGAGTAAGCGACGTTCTCCCGCCAGCCAAGTCGAGCACACGCTTCGACTGCTTCCCGAAAGCGGTTCCGCGCAGCATCGGTCTTGCCGTCACCCAACTCGGCGAAGGCGAGATCGCACAAGCTGTTGGCACTCGCCCGCTGAAGACCACGTTTCTCGGAGATGGCGAGGGCGGCTTCGAGCTCCTGCCGGGCGCGCTCGTAGTCACCCTCGTCCATTGCGAGCAGCCCGAGATTGTGAAGCGATGACTGCAACCCCAGCTCGTCACCGAGCTGTTCGCGGATCGACCTGCCCTCCTCGAGGAGCGCGCGAGCCTCGTCGTAGCGCCCTTCTGCCGCCGCAATGTTGCCGAGAATGCCGATCGATCTCCCGACACCGCGCTCGTCTCCCAGCGCCGCACTCATTTGCCTCTTCTCTTCGGCCAGCCGGCTGGCCGTCTCGAAGTCGCCGTGTTTGAGGGCCATCATCGCGCCCCAGTGCAGCGCCGGCTCGCGAACCTCCAGCGGTGCGTCCGGATCGCGTTCGAGCGCGTCGCGGATGCGCTCGACCCCTTCCGTCAAATGACCTCGATATTCCCAGAAGGCCGCCAGGGCGGAAACGAGCCGCAACTCGAGGCGCGGATCGTCGAGTCCCCTCGCGAATTCGAGCGCGGCGCGAAAGTTGTCGTGCTCAGCCTCCGACCGCTCGACCGACGCAACGGACCGCTCGAGCGACTCAACGGCTTGACGGTCGTCATCCGATCCTTCCCGCAACGCAACCCCCAGGAAGAAGTCGAAGTGGCGCTGCCCGATCTGCCCAAGCTCGCCACTCTCCGAGAGCCGCTCTAGCGCGAACTCGCGGATGGTCTCGAGCATCCGGAACCGGTCCTCCCCTTGCCGGATCAGGCTCTTTTCTACAAGTGAAGCGAGCGTGTCAAGATTCGTGTCGCAGACCTGCTCGGCCGCCGCGAGCGTAAAGCCGCCCGCGAAGACGGCGAGTCGCGCGAAGAGCCCCTGCTCGCTCTCGTCGAGCAGCTCGTAGCTCCACGCGATCGTGTCCCGAAGGGTGCGCTGGCGGTCGGGAACGTCGCGGGGGCCTCCGGTCAGCACGGGAAGCCGTCGGTCGAGCCGCTCGAGGAGCGCATGGGGAGAGAGGACCTTGGCGCGAGCCGCAGCCAACTCGATCGCCAGCGGCAAGCCATCCAGGCGGCGGCAGATCACGGCGACGGTCGGCCCATCCCCGTTGAGGCGGAAATCTGGCCTGACGGCCTGCGCGCGCTCGTTGAAGAGGGCCACGGCGTCCCCGTCGGCAAGCTCCGGGACCGGGTACTCCCGCTCGATCGAGACCCGCAGAGGCGCGCGGCTGGAAAGGATCGCTTTCACAGACGGGGCGTTGAGGACGAGATCGCTGACCTGCGGCGACGCATCGAGCACGTGCTCGAGGTTGTCGAGCACGAGCAGCAGCTCGCGGTCGCGAACAAAGCCCATGAGAGCTTCCGCCGGTGAGAGGCCGCCGGCCTCTTTCACTCCGAGGGCCTGGGCGATTGTCGGGAGGACCAGCGAGGGATCCGCGATCCCCGCGAGGCCCACGAAGAAGGCGCCGTCGCCGAAATCCTCGAGGAGATCGGCGGCGGCCTGGAGCGCCAACCGACTCTTGCCGGCACCACCCGGGCCGGTCAGGGTGAGCAGGCGGACTTCGGGACTTCGAAGGAGCTCGACGACCTCCGCCAGCTCGCGTTGGCGACCGATCAACGGCGTCGGCTGAGGTGGGAGGTTGGTCGGCCGGTTCTCGAGCGTTGCCAGCGGGAGGAAGTCATGCGCGAGTCCGTCCCCGACGAGCTGAAAGATCCGTTGTGGCCGGCTCAGATCCTTCAGACGGTGCTCGCCGAGATCTCGCAGGGCGAATTCCTCGGCCAGGTCGTCATTGACCAGCTCTCGCGCGGTCTGCGAGACGAGCACTTGGCCACCATGACCTGCGGCGGCAATCCGAGCGCCGCGGTGGATGTCCATTCCGACGTAGCCTTCATCCGTTTGCAGCGGCTCACCTGTGTGGATTCCCATCCGAACCCGAATCGGCCCTGAGCGCAAGGCCCGCTGCGCATCGGCCGCGGCGGCGACCGCGTCTCTCGCCCGGGCGAACGCGATGAAGAAAGCATCGCCCTGGGTATCGACTTCGACCCCGCCATGGGCGGCGGAAACCTCCCGCAGCACGTGCCTGTGCTTGGCCAGCGCGTCGGCATAGGCATCACCTAGCTCGTGCAGCAGCCGCGTCGAGCCCTCGATGTCGGTGAAGAGGAAGGTGACGGTGCCAGACGGAAGCTCGCGCATCAGCCCAAGCATCGCGCTCGGCCAGGGCTATGCCAAGTGAGGCTAGTGCGTGCGCCCGCGGCGACGACGTAGCCAGCGCGAGGTTTCGCCGAGCGCGATCACGCCGACGAAGATCAGGCCCACGATCAGCATCGCCGTGATCACTTTCTTGCCTTCCTCGGCCGCTGTTTCCGCGGCAAGGGGTGCGAGCGCGAGCAGCATCATGCGAGCGCGACCCTAACGAAGTCTCCGGTCGTGCGCTGCAAGCGCCTGCTCGAGCGCAGGCCCGGCGTGGGCCTCGGCAAGGTCCGTCAGCGGCTGAGCATCGCCTCGGTCGCGCAGAGCCGCGCGAGCATCATCTACCTCACCCGCACCGAGCAGCGCTGCACTCGCCGCCCAGGCGGCACCGTCGCCCGGCGCCGAGTCAGCCCGAAGCTGTGAGCAGAGGGAGATCAGCTCGGCAAGGTCCGCGACCGCCTCGACGCTGCCGACGTCCGCAATCCGAACGAGCCCGTGCGCATAGAGGTAGTCGCCGAGCAGGAGCGCCGTGTCTTCGTCGACGGGATCAAAGATGCGTGGGTGCCCGTAATGGACGAGGTAACCCTCGTAGATCGTCTCGAGCCCGAGCGCATAGCGGTCCTCGCCCAGCGGCGAGAAGACCGGCTCACGTTCGGGCTCCAACCGCAAGGCGTCGTGCCAGAGCGAGCTCTCTTGCTCCGCCTCGATCGCGATCGTCTCCCAGAGATCAACCGTCGAAGTCTGCAACCGCCCGCACCGTCCTCTCGATCTCCTCTTCGCCGTGTGCGGTGGAGATAAACAGAGCTTCGAACTGCGAGGGTGGGAAGTAGACCCCGCGCTCGAGCAGGTGGCGGAACAGAGCGGCGTAGCGGTCGGTGTTCGCCGCCTGGGCGTCGGAGAGATTCCGCACCGGCGCCTTGCGCATGAACAACGTCGCCATCGCACCGACCCGCTGCAGGGTTCCGTAGTGCGCCAGGCCCGCCTCGAGCCGGGCGCCGCTCTGCTCGAGCTGCTCGTAGTGATCCAGATCACGAAGCCGCCGCAGCACCGAGAGCGCCGCGGCGGTCGCGAGCGGGTTTCCGCTCAGCGTGCCCGCCTGGTAGACGTGGCCGCTCGGGGCCAGCTGCTCCATCACGTCGCCGCGGCCGCCGAACGCGGCCAGCGGCAGGCCGCCGCCCGCGATCTTGCCGAGCAGCGTCAGGTCGGGGATGACGCCGAAGCGCTCCTGAGCGCCGCCACGGGCGACCCGGAAGCCGGTGATCACCTCGTCGAAGACGAGTAGCGCTTCGCTCGCGTCGCAGAGGTCTCGCAGCGCCTCGAGGAAGCCTGGTGCCGGTGGGACGACACCCATGTTCCCGGCCACCGGCTCGACGACGATCGCCGCGAGGCCCTCGCCCCAGCGCTCGACAGCGGCAGCGGTCGCGTCGACGTCGTTGTACGGCACGACGATCGTGTCCTGCGCCGCCCCGCTCGTCACGCCCGGCGTTGCCGGGATCCCCAACGTCGCGAGGCCGGACCCGGAGTCGGCGAGCAGCGCATCCGCGTGGCCGTGGTAACCGCCCGCGAACTTGAGGATCCGGTCGCGCCGTGTGGCCGCGCGAGCGAGCCGGACTGCGCTCATCGCCGCCTCGGTGCCGGAGGAGACGAGCCGCACCAGCTCCAGCGACGGAACCGCGTCGACCAGCTCCTCGGCGAGCTCGACCTCGCGCTCGGTCGAGGCGCCGAAGGTCGTGCCCTCGCGTGCGGCCGCGACCACCGCGTCGACCGTCTCGGGATCGGCGTGGCCGAAGATCAGCGGTCCCCACGACATCACCCAGTCGAGGTAGCGGCGACCGGCCTCATCCTCGATCCAGGCCCCTTCGCCGCGGCGTACGAAGAGCGGCTCGTCGAGCCCGACGGTGCGCATCGCACGGACCGGGGAGTTGACTCCGCCGGGGATCACCTCGCGAGCCCGCCGCGCCAGGCTCGCTGTCACAGCCACTCGGCGAGCTCTTTCGTCCAGTACGAGACGATGAAGTCTGCGCCCGCGCGCTTGATCGAGGTCAGCGACTCCAGCGCGGCCTGGCGCTCGTCCAGCCAGCCGGCGTGCGCCGCGGCCTTCAGCATCGCGTACTCGCCGGAGACGTTGTACGCGCCGACCGGCAGCTCGAAGCGCTCGCGCACGGCGCGCAGGACGTCGAGATACGGCAGCGCCGGCTTGACGATCAGCGCGTCGGCGCCTTCTTGGACATCGAGCTCGCACTCGCGCAGCGCCTCGCGGACGTTCGCGGGATCGAGCTGGTAGGCGCGGCGGTCTCCGAACGCCGGCGTCGACTCGGCCGCCTCGCGGAACGGCCCGTAGAAGGCCGAGGCGTACTTGGCGGCGTAGGAGACGATCGGGATCTGCTCGAAGCCGGAGTCGTCGAGCGCCGCCCGGATCACGCCGACTCGGCCGTCCATCATGTCGCTCGGGCACACCGTGTCGGCGCCCGCCTCGGCATGGCTTACCGCGGTGCGCGCGAGCAGTTCCACCGACGCGTCGTTGTCGATCTCGTCGCCGTGGACAACGCCGCAGTGGCCGTGAGAGGTGTACTCGCAGAGGCAGACGTCGGTCGCGAGGACGAGCTCGGGGAAGCGCGAGCGCAACTCGCGAAGCGCGCGCTGGACGATCCCGTCCTCGTCGTAGGCGCCCGAGCCCTCCTCGTCCTTCTCCTCGGGAATCCCGAAGAGCAACACCGCCGAGACGCCCAGCGCGACCAGCGTCTCGGTCTCGTCGACCAGCGCGTCGACCGAGCGCTGCCCGATACCCGGCAGTCCCTCGAGCGGGTGGACGACGCCCTCGCCGGGACAGACGAAGAGCGGCATCACGAAGTCGCCGAGATCGAGCCGCGTCTCACGCACGAGAGAGCGCAGGCGCGAGGTCCGCCGCAGGCGCCTCAGGCGAGTCGCGGGAAACGTACTCATGCCAACAATCTACGCGTTCCGATTCGCGCCAAGAACCCGAACACCGCGCCCAGACCGACGAGCCAGAGCACCTCGCGGCGCCTCGCCGTCCCTGAGCTCGAAGTCGGTCGGCTCGAGCGCGATCTGCGAGCCGTAGCGCCTCGCCGCCGCCCTGGCAGCGAGCAGCGGGGCGCGCTCAATTCACTGCTGCGCGGCCCGGGGTGGCTTGATCTCTGTCGGCGGTCCGGGTGGTTCGACGTCGACCGGAACCGGCAGTGGCTCTCCGGCGGCCTCGTCCCAGCGCTCGAGCTCGATCCGTCCGGAGAAGAACTCCCAGATCGCGCGGAAGGCCGCCAGGAGAGGCAGCGCGACCAGGACGCCCGGCAGCCCGTAGATCTCGCCACCGGCAAGCAAGCCGAAGATCACGAGCAGCGGGTGCAGCCGCAGGGCCGATCCCATCACGTTCGGAACGACGATGTGGCCCTCGATCTGGTGGATGAAGAGGAAGAGCAGCGCGACCCAGAGGGCCGAGATCGGATGGACGACCAGCTCGTAGACCAACGGGGGTATCGCGCCGAGCCACGGCCCGAGGTAAGGGATCAGCTCCGTGAAGGCGACCCAGGCGCCGAAGATCACCGCGTACTCCGCGAGCCCAGGCCCGAGCCCCAGCGTCCCGAGCAGCCAGAGGCCGAGGCCGGCGCTCACGCCGATGATCAGTGAGAGGAGCAACTGGCCCTTGACGTAACCAACGAGCGCCCGCTCGATTCGCACCATCAAAGGCGGCGAGCCGTCCGGTGGCGGAAAGCGGCGGTTGACCGCGGCCGACAGCCGCTCCATGTCGAGCAGCATGTAGATCGAGACGACGAGTACGAGCACAAGGCTGAAGAGGAGCTTCACCGTCCCGATCGCGGCTCCCTCGACGAAGTTGATCGCCTCCGTCGTGTACTTCTGGACGTCCTTCGTGCGGATGTTGTTCACGAAGTCGTTGAGCTGCTTACGGACCTTGATTCGGCGCAGCCCGTGGTCGTTCAGCCACACCTGGAGACGGTCGACATCGCGCTCGGCGTGGGTCTGCGGAGGTTGTCCGTGCTCGGTCGTAAAGTAGGAATCGACCCGATGTGAGGACGACCTCGTCTGATCGACGATCACCGACCCGAGCGCAATGCTCGCCGCTGCGACGAGGCCTGCGAACAACAGATAGACGATTGCAACTCCGAGGCCGCGGGGAATCCAGAACCTCGTGACCCCCCTGACGAGCGGATTGAGCAGGAGCGCGATCAGTCCGGCGACGAGGAAGAGGAAGACGACGTGACGGACGGCTCCCGCCACGGCCCAGATCAGCAGCAGGAGCAGCGGCAGCGTGACGAGTTGGATCCAGCGCGGAATCTGGAGCTTCGGAGGCGACCCGGCCACCATCGCGATGATGATACGGCGCGCGTCGTCCGGTCTAAGGCGTTCGCTCGCGACGCCGACCTGGAGGTCGTCCGGGCTTTGCCCGGGCGACCGTCTAATCCCGGGCGGCAAGGCCGAGACCGGTCGAACTCTTCTGCGCGCGTGGGGCTCCGACCCCCGGATTGGGACTGGTCATTCGAGGACGCGGTCTTGGGCGCTGGGGGAACCTCCCGGTTCCCCCAGACCCCCTCCACTGGTCCGCATTCGCGGACAGGCGGCTTCACCGCCGGAGCGCTCGCGCTTGACAGTTACGAACTGTGGGATGAACCCGAGGAAGTACCACGGCTTCGGCTGTCACAAAGTCCGGCCGACCGAGTCTCCTTGCGGGTGGAGGAGCAACCCGTTAGCGTCCCGCCGATGCCCAGGGACACAGGGCGCACGATCGCTGCGCGGCATCGCCGTGCTCACCATCAAGCTGTTCGCCGCCGCAGGCGTGTGGCCGGCCTCGTCGTGCTCGCGATCGTCGCGCTGATTACGCTGCTCCTGACGGCTTTCGGGACAGGCAAACCGGCGGAGACACAGCACAGCATCGGGCCCGCACCGGCGAACCGCTTGCTCCCGTCAGGCCCGCCGAGCCCCCAGGTGATCGCGCTCGAAGGAGCACTGCGGATCCAGCTCCCGATCGCGCAGTCCCGGGTGACAGCGATCGGCTATCACGCGAGCGGCGACGGCGCGGTCGCGCTCCAGCCGCTCGGCTCGCAAGCCAACCCGGGCACGCTGACCCGGTTCGCCCGGAGCGTGTTCGGCGGCGGTAGTCGAGGTATTCGCTGGTACCAGCTCAGCGGCGGTGAAGGCCCCGGAACCGCGGCCCTCGACGTCGGGGCGGAGCCGGGGACGGACATCTATTCGCCCGTCGACGGGAGCGTCGTCGGGCTGACCCCATACATCCTCAACGGCCGGCGCTTCGGCTCAGAGATCGACATCCAGCCGACCGGCGCGCCGTCGTTCATCGTGGCGATCACGCACGTCAGGCCGGACCCGTCGCTGACGGTGGGGTCGAGCATCGCCGCCGGCACATCGAAGCTCGGCACCCTGCTGGACTTCTCGCATGTGGAGGAGCAGGCGCTCGCCCGCTACACGCAGGACGCGGGCAACCACGTCGAGATCGAAGTCCGGCCCGCGGCGGCTTTGTCGACGCCCTGAGGCGTCGCTTTGCGATGCCGACCTAGAGGCTGTGGCGGCTTTGCCGCCGCAGCCGTCTCATCCCGGGTGGCAATCAGACTCCCAGTGCAGATCGAGCGCAGAGGACAATGAGGATTCTCTTTGTTGCGGACGTGTTCGGGGTCCCGGGGCGCCGGGCGGTCGAGGAACGCCTGCCGACCTTGCGGGAGGAGCTCGCCGCCGACTTCTGCGTCGTCAACGGTGAGAACGCGGCGGACGGCGCCGGGATCACCCCGCGGATCGCCGACCGCATTCTCGCTGCCGGCGCCGACGTGATCACGCTCGGCAACCACGTCTGGCGACGCCCGGAGATCGGGCCCTACCTGGCCGAGTCCGAGCGGGTGATCAGGCCGGCCAACGTCAGCGCCGGCTCGCCGGGGCGAGGGCTGACCGTCGCTCCGGCCGCCGACGGAACGCCGGTTGCGGTGATCAATCTGCTCGGCCGGCTCTTCATCGACCCGGCGGTCGGCCCGTTCGAGGTCGTCGACGAGCTGGTCGACGAGGCTCGCAAACGCGCGCACGTGATCCTGATCGACTTTCACGCCGAGGCCACCAGCGAGAAGGTGGCCCTCCCGCACTGGCTCGACGGCCGCGTCACGGCAGTGATCGGCACCCACACGCACGTGCAGACCAACGACGCCCGCGTCCTACCCGGTGGCACGGCCGCAATCAGCGACGCCGGCATGACCGGCCCGCACGACTCGGTGATCGGCGTCCAGGCAGACCTTGCGATCGCGCGCATGCGCACCGGCATGCCCGTCCGCTTCAAGCCCGCCCAGGGCGGCGTCCGGATCGAGGGCGCCCTCGTCGAATGCGGGGTGGACGGGCGAGCTACGTCGTGCGAGCCCGTGCGCGTCGAGGCATAGCCAGGACGAGGACGAGCGTGACGAGAACGAGGTCGCGCGCGAAAACCAGCCAGGAGGCGATCGCGTCCTGGTCCAGTGCCAGACGCCAGTAGCGGTTCGGGAACCAGAGCTGCGTCAGCACGAGTGCCACGGCGAGCACGGCCGAGGCGGCGAGTCCGCGCCGGCCGCGGACGAGCGGGACGAGCGGCAGCAGCCAGATCAGAAACTGCGGCGAGAGCACCTTGCCGAAGGCGATGAACGCCGCCACGCTCGCCGCCGAGTAGCGGACGAGCCGCTCCTCCGTCGCCCGCCCGCGCGCGAAGGCCACCCACAACGTGATCACGACGAGCGCCTGGACGACACTCTGGATCGCCGCGAGCGTGTCCGCCAGCGAGCCGCCCTGGTTCTGGGAGCCGTGGCTCAGGTTGAGTTGGACGGTCCAGAACCCGAGCTGGTGGGCAACGAGTAGGAAGCTCGAGCCCAGGCTCTCGATCTGCAGGGGCCGGTCGGCCTGCCGGTGCAGGCTGTCCCAGACGCCGCCGGGCGAGAGCCTGACGAAGGGGAGAAAGATGATCGCGACCACGCCCGCGAAGACGGCCGCGCAGACGAGCGCCTCCCGACGGCCGTAGCGCCGCCACACGTAGACGAGTGCGGGCGGCACGACGACGACCGGGAAGATCTTCGCCGCGGCGGCGAGCCCGAGGACGCCGAGGCCGGTACGTTTGCGCTCCGCGAGGACCGCCGCCAGACCGAGCACGAGCAGCGCAGTCGGCCAGAGGTCGAAGCGGGTCAAGATCACTGTGCCGAGCGCGAGCGGCGCCAGCGCCGCGAAAGCGAGGGCGGCAATGAGGCGTTCCGGCCCGGCGCGCAGAGCCGCGAGTGCAATGGCGGCGCCCGCGATTGCGAGCAGGCCGCAAATCACCATCAACCGTTCGAAATTCCGCCGGTAGATCGCCGCGTCGTGCCCATCTCCGATCGCGGGCAGCAGGAAGACGGGCAGGGCCGCCGGCGGATATTCGACCCGAAAATCGAGGTACGGCACCTGCCCGTCGAGCATGGCCTCGCCGTAGCGCTGGTAGACCGGCGTATCGACAATCTGGCCGCGCCGATAGAAGCCGTGATGGAGCAGCGCCCAGGCGGCGCCGAAGACCGCAAGCGCGACGAGCCCGGCCGCGAGCGCGACCCGGCGCTCAGCCGGCAGCGACCAGCGCTCTTCCGTCGTGCTCACGCGGTACCGGGGCCTCGGCGGCAACCGTCTCGCGCTCGGCAGTCAAGGCGACGAACGCGACGAAGGGGAAGAACCAGGGCAGATAGAGGTAGAACCAGTGAGTCAGCACGAGCTCGAACCCGAGCAGCAGGGCTGCCGTCAGGGCCGCCAACTGCCGCGCCGTCTTCCGTCTGGGCAGGAAGTAGACGGCGATCGCGCCGATCACGAGCAGCACTTGCAGGGCTCGCTGGACGAGATGCAGGTCCGGGTAGCCCGCGCCGTATTGCTTCCAGTCCCAGATCGAGAACGGTGAGTGCCGCCCGATCTGGAACTTGATCGTCCGGTCGTAGAAGACCTGCACGGCATGGAGCGGGCTCGGCTCGAGCAACAGCACCGAGAAGGCGGCCAAGGTCGCGAGCAGGAAGCCGCCGAGGAAGACGAGCTTCTCACGCGGGCGCGCGAGGGCGTCCGGATAGGAGGCCCAGAGCGGCGCAACGAGCAGCGGCGCAAACTTCGTCCAGCCGGCGAGTGCGGAGAAGACGCCGCGGGCGAAGGAGGAGGTCACCAGCCAGAAACCCCAGATCAGGAAGAGCGGCGGCAGGGCATCGTTCGTGTTCGAGCTCGACACGTATTGCGTGAACGGCCACGCCGCCCAGGCGAACGCGAGCGTCACCGCGAGGCTCAGGCCGCCGAACCGTAGGCCGACCAGGGCGAGCCCGATCAGGGAAAGCACGTCGAAGGCGATCGACGCGGCATGGGCCGCGGGCAGGCTGTCCCACTTGCCGCTCCAGCCGAAGAGCCAGTAGGCGGGAAGGTATGCCTCGTAGGCAACCGGCCCGTACGTGTCCCCCTGCGGGTTGGCCGACTCGCAGCGCCCATTGGTCTGGATCCGGTCGCGGATCTCCCCGTCCTGGTCAGCCGGACCGCAGGCCTTGAGGCTGTCCTCGACGGGGAAGTTGCCGTACGGAGCCTCACCCGCCGAGATCCGCTCGGCGCCCACGACGCCCGAGTAACCGACGTCGATGACGTTCGAGTTCTCGACGTTGAGTCCGATCCTGAAGCCGATGAGAAAGACCGTCGCGGCGGCCAGTAGCCAGACCGGCCATACCGGGCGCGCGGCCGGAACGGCGCGTCCGCGCCAGCCGCTCCAGATCATTCGCCCCAGCAGATAGACCAGCGGCGGATAAACGAGCGGCATCGCCGTGAAGACATGGCCCTTGTTGAAGTACCAGAGCGAAAGGCTGAACGAGAGAAGCGCCAACAGGTCGAGATTCCGCAACGAGAGCAGTCTGCGGAAATCGGCAAGCCCGATCAGGAAGGCGGCGCAGAAGCCGAGCCAGATCGGGAGGCTGTTGATCTCCTTCCCCCCGAAGGCCCCCGGATAGCCCCGGGCCATCTTCCAGGCGACCTGGGGGCCGGTCCAGGCCTCAGTGACGACGCCGGTCGAGTCCTGAACGCGTCCCGTCGCGACCTCGCCGACCTTGTCGATCGAGGTCCAGACCTTGATCGTCCAGTTCTGGAACTGTGCGCTGTAGGTCGCCTCGGTCGTGCGGGTCTTGGGCGGGTAGTGGCGCAGCCAGTTCGCGACCTTCGGGTTCGCGAGAAAGATCGCGGTCGCCCGCTTCTGGGTCAGGATTGTCTTCGGCGCAGCCCCGGCGGCGGGAACGAGCAGCAGCGCGCAAAGAGCGGCGACTCCCAGCCGGCGCATGGAATCAGGGTAGTGGACGCACTACCGGGCGAACGACCAGAGCTTGTTGCCGATGAAGTTGAGCGGAGTCACGAGCACAATCGCGATCGCCTGGGCGGCAACCTTGTCCATGCCGAACGCGATCAGCGCGCTGAGGATCCCGAGGTTCGCGCCGTACGCTACGACCGCGACGGTGAAGAAGCGGAGGCCCTGAAACCCGACGTGCCCGCGCTGGTCGCGGAACGTCCAGAGACGGTTCCAGAGGTAGTTGTTGGTGACGGCAACCAGGAAGGAAACGGTGGCGGCGTAGATGTAGTGCCAGCCGGCCCCGCGCAGGAGAGCCGTGTAGACGGCCAGGTTGACGGCGTAGCCCGTCGCGCCGACCGTGGCGAACTTCGCAAGCTGCATCCAGTTCGCGGGTCGCCGGAGCGCGCGAACCGCTCGGGCGCGCGCGGCGAGCACTACGGAAGCCCGCTCGGCCATTCGGCGCGCGAGGCTATCACCGCGGGCGAACGGGGTTACTCGCCGAAACCCTCGGCGCCCACGAGCGGGACGAAGCGGCAGGGTACGGAATGGATGACGGCGGGGCCTTCCGGGCTCCTGACCGCCACCTCGAGCCTCTGGCCGCGGGCGCTGCCGACCGGAACGACGAGGCGGCCTCGCGGCTTCAGCTGCTCGTAGAGCGTCTGCGGGAAACCGGGCGCCGCGGCGGCGACGGCGATTCCGTCGAAGGGCGCGAACTCGCGCAGGCCCAGCGTTCCGTCGCCGACATGGACCTGGACGCGACCGTAGCCCGCCTCGGCCAGGCGCTCTCGGGCCGCCTCGGCGAGCTCCGGGATCCGCTCGATCGTGTGCACCTCGGCCGCGAGCTCTGCGAGCACCGCCGCCTGGTAGCCGGAGCCGGTGCCGACGTCGAGCACGCGTTCGTTGCCAGTCAGCTGTAGCGCCTCGCAGATGCGCGCGACCATGTACGGCTGGGAGATAGTCTGGCCGCCGCTGATCGGCAGGGCGGCGTCTTCGTAGGCGCGCCGCCGCTCGCGCTCGCCGACGAATTGCTCGCGGGGGACGGCGGCCATCGCCCGGAGCACCCGCTCGTCGACGATGTCGCGCCCGCGGAGCTGCGCCTCGACCATGGAGCGGCGCCTGCGGGTCTGCTCGTCCTCAGGCGGCATGCGCGAGAACCCGGGTGTACGCGGGAGGCTCGACGCCGAAGTGCTCGAGCGCCAGCGGTGCCAGGTCGGTGATGCTCCGCGGCGCCGCTTCGAGTCCGACGGTGAGCAACGGGACCTCGGAGTCGGCGGCGGCGAGGGAGCCATGACTCCCACCGCCGAGGTGACTCCGGCCCCCCAGGTCGTCGAACTCGACGCCTTCGCCGGCCGAGACGATTAGCTCACCCGCGTTCGGATTGCGGAGCGCCGCCCACGCGCGCTCGAATGCGTTCGGCTGCGGCAGTAGCGTCAGGTCGCCGCTCGTCTCCCAGCCGCTCGCCGACGGGGCGAAGCGAAGCTCCTCGCCGGCGCGGCGCGCGACCGCCTCGCCGGCTTCGAGGAAGAGCGCCGCTTCGACACCTTTCTCGGCGTCGAGGCGCGCCGCCAGCTCGCGCGTGTCCTCGCGGGTCTTGTCCGTCCGGTAGAGCATCCCGGCGCGATTCGACGCGGTCACGATCACTTGCGCGTCAGCGAAACTCTCCTCCAGCCGGAGCGCCCGGTCGATGTGCGTCTGGCCGTGGTCGGCGCAGACGATGACCGCGTAACGCTGGAGGAATTCGTCAGGCCCGCCCGCGGCCTCGACCAGGGCCCAGATCGCCGCGTCGCTTCGCTGCAACGCCTCCTCCGACGCACCCGGGCCGGCCGCGTGCGAGGCGTAGTCGTAATCCGGCAGATAGTGGACGAGGAAGTCGAAGCCGTCCCGCGTCACCAGCCAGCGGCCGACCGCGGCCGCGTAGGCGTCGACCGATCCGGCCGACCGTCCGAACACTGCGAGGGGCGCCCCGGTCACGTCGGACTCGAACAGGTTGTAGAAGAAGAAGCGCTTCGGCCCGTAGGCCGGGCGGCGGGTGAATGCCGGTACTGCGGAAGCGTGGCGGTTCCGCCCGCGATAGCAGGTGAAGTTGATCGCGGCGGTCGTGTAGCCCGCGTCCTCGAGCGCCTCGAAGACGGTCACGGCCTCGGCGCCGAGATGCTGCTCGTTCATGTTGAAGATCGCGTCGAGCAGCGCCTGGCGCGCGCCGGCGGCGCGGACGGCCGCGAACGAGGACCCGTACTCGACGATCCGGCGCTCGCTGCGGTGGTACCAGACCAGGTGCGGGATCCGGTGGACGTCGGGATGGGCGCCGGTCGCGATCGACGACAGGCAGACCGGCGTCAGCGAGGGGAACGTCGAGATTCCCCGCGCGTAGGCGCCGTTCGCGGCGAGGAACTTCAGTGCGGGCATCCGGTCGTCCTCGGCCGCGCCTTCGAAGGCGGCCGGAGTGAGGCCGTCGATCACGATCAGGATCAGCTTCTTGGCCACTGATACCCCTTCCGGTGCCCCTTCCAGCTAGTCGCGGGCGAGCGTGCGCAGGCCCGCGTAGCGCTCGGGCTCGCGGCGGCGGGCGCGCGCGGCCAGCGCGGGCAAGGCGACCGCTTCGAGGTAGCCGAGAAACGGGATGAGCGCGAGCGCCGCGATCGCAAGCCCGGCCAGGCCGATCAGGATTCCCGTGCCGCTAATGGTGCCGCCCCGACGCAGGGTTCCGGCCGCGAGCGGGACGCCGCCGAGTCCTCCGAGCACACCTCCGATCGCCCCGCCTAGCGCGTCGTTCCAGTCGCCGAGCGCGAAGCCGACGGCGATCCCCCCCGCCGCGCCGATCAGGATCGCGAGCAGCGCGCCGGGTCGGGTTCTCGCGAGCCACGCCGCGGCTATGACCGCGACGCCCGCGCCAATCCCTGCGGCGACGCCGATCCGGTACCACTCCCACATTCGGTCCAGTGTAGTGCTGGAGTCCTGGCTACCCGCCGGCCTCGAGGCGGTTGATCACCGCGAGGCCGAACTCGGCCGCCCGCGCGCCGTCGACGACGCGATGGTCGAAGGTGACCGCGATCGTTCCGGTCGCGCGGGCGACGATCTCGCCGTCCCGGACAACCGGCCGCTCGGCGACTCGGCCGATGCTGAGGATCCCGACCTCGGGGTGGTTGACGATCGGGGTCGTCAACAGGCCGCCGAGCTTGCCGGCGCTCGTGACGGTGAACGTCGA
>Ga0307312_10000802_pt1 | contig 15413 bp, 8 predicted proteins | sample ER_DNA_202_FD_194489 | JGI IMG/M metagenome (GOLD analysis project Ga0307312, IMG submission 194489) | Bulk soil microbial communities from the East River watershed near Crested Butte, Colorado, United States - ER_DNA_202 | ecosystem: Environmental > Terrestrial > Soil > Floodplain | place: USA...
CAGAATCTTTATGCAACGACCGTTGTTGTGGACTGGAGAAATACAGATGACGCGCGCAGAATTCTTCTAACTGATGCGCAGACCAGCGGCGGATTACTGCTTTGTGTCGCCGAAGCCAAGCTCGAGAAAATGCTGAAATTTTTGCGGCGGGCTCGAACGCCCTGCGCTGCCGTCATTGGAAGAATCGTCCCGCCCCGACGCCCGTTGATATGCATGACCAGGTAAAAGCTCGCTCACGCCGGAATATTCCGGCGGTAAATAAGGTTCTTGATGCGCTCGGCCATTACGATCTGCCGCGACCGTTAGTTGTCGATCTTGTCCGCCGCGAACTTTCGAGGCTTCGCGGGGAGACAGAGATCCCCGAATTTCGGTCGATTGTCGATCTTGTCCGCCATTCGCTTGTGGAGCTTCGCGGCAGCCGGCTTCGGCCGGTCATCAACGGAACCGGCATCGTTATTCACACGAACCTTGGACGCGCGCCGCTTCCGGCCGAAGCGATTCGCGCGCTCAGTGAGACTGGTTCGACCTATTCGAATCTCGAATATGATCTCGGAACCAGCGAGCGCGGTGGGCGCGGCAATTACATCGAAAAGGCGCTCGCATTACTTTGCGAAGCGGAATCGGCCACCGTCGTCAATAATTGCGCTGCCGCGTTGGTGCTAATCGTTCGGCATTTTACCAGCAACAAACCGGAAATTGTGATCTCGCGCGGCGAACTGATCCAAATCGGCGGCGGCTTTCGCATCGGCGAAATTATCGAGGCGGCCGGAGCGAAACTGCGCGAGGTCGGCGCGACAAATAAGACCACGCTCAATGATTACGCGAAAGCAATTGGGCCAAACACCGCGCTCATTCTCAAAGTTCATCGCAGCAATTTTTTCATGAGCGGTTTTGTGGAATCAACGTCTTCGGCAGCGATCGCTGCGCTCGCGCGAAAAAAGCGCGTTCCTTTCGTCGAGGATTTGGGAAGTGGCGCGATTGTGGCGACGGAACGATTGGGAATAGCCGAACACGAGCCGACGCCTGCTGAAGCATTGAAAGATGGGGCCGATCTCGTTTGTTTCAGCGGCGATAAGTTGTTCGGTGGCCCGCAAGCGGGAATCATCACTGGAAAAAAGCGATTTATCGCCGCGTTAAAGCGCGAACCGTTATTTCGCGCGTTGCGCTGCGACAAGCTGATTTTCGCGGCCCTGCAAGCGACTGTCGATCTTCACCTAAATCAATCGACATCGGAAATTCCTGCGATTGCGCTCTTGCAAATCTCCGAGGATGAATTGCGCGCACGAGCCGCTGCGATTGCCAGCCGGCTGGAGGGCTTACCACTGGGAATCGCGATTGGCCGCGGTATGGTTAAAGTCGGCGGCGGGACCCTGCCAAAATCGACAATGTCTTCGGTTACTATCGACATTGTTCCCGGGAACTGCTCGCTAGTCGATTTCGCCGCGCGTCTTCGCGCCCCAAATCCACCGGTCATCGGCTATATCGCAAACGCGCGTTTCAAGCTCGATCTGCGCACAATTTTCCCGCAACAAGATGACGCCGTGGTCGACGCGATTTGCACCGCCTGTACAAAACAGCATTAAGCACCACGAAGATCGCGAAGAACACGAAGATGGAATTTGATGAGCTGTCCCGAAGGGTGATCGGGCGCGCGATCGAAGTTCACCGCAATCTCGGGGCCGGGATTGCTCGAATCGACCTATCGCCAGTGTTTGGCCTGCGAGCTCTCGCATGCCGGTATTCCATTTCAGATGGAGGTGCCGCTGCCCGTTCATTATAAGGACATTCTGCTCGATTGCGGCTATCGGATCGATTTGCTCGTCGGTGACGATCTCATCGTTGAAATCAAAAGTATCGAAACACTTCTCCCAATCCATCACGCGCAAATTCTTACGTACATGCGCCTGGCGAAACTTCCACTTGGACTGCTTATCAATTTTAATGTCCCGAAACTGCAAAACGGCATCAAGCGTTTCGTTCTGTAATTTTTCGTGCTCTTCGTGTCCTTCGTGGTGTCAAAAGGAGACATGACTGAAAAGCATTTCATTCTCGCGACGGCCGGCCACGTTGATCACGGCAAGAGCGCCCTTGTCAAAGCGCTTACCGGAATTGATCCCGATCGCCTGCCCGAAGAAAAAGCGCGACAAATCACGATCGAGCTCGGCTTCGCGCAATTGATTCTCTACGGGCCTAACGAGCAGCGTTTCCATATCGGCATCGTCGATGTACCCGGCCACGAAGATTTCGTCCGGAACATGATCGCTGGTGTGTGGTCGATAGATCTCGCTCTCTTCGTTGTTGCAGCGGACGACGGCTGGATGCCGCAAACCGAAGAGCATTTGCAGATTTTGACTTATCTCGGGGTGAAGCGGGGCGTGATGGCGCTCACAAAAAGCGATTTGGGGAAGATCGACAACGTCGCCGGACAAATCCGCAACCGACTGCGCGATACCGCCTTTGCGCACTCCCCTATTATTCCCACTTCGGTTCGCACGGGTGAAGGAATTGAAAATCTGAAGAGCGCTCTTTCGTCCGAGTTTTCGACCATGCAACTACAAGCCGACGTCGGAAAACCGCGCCTGTTTATCGATCGCGCCTTTACTTTGCACGGAATCGGCACTGTCGTGACCGGAACGTTGACTGGCGGACAACTTCGCCGTGGTCAGAATATTGTCGTTCAGCCGCAGAATTTCGAAGCGCGCGTTCGCTCAATTCAAAGTCATGGCTCTGAGTTGGAAGCTGGCCAGCCAGGGATGCGAACGGCGATCAACCTGCCGGATGTCGCGATCGGCGACGGCCCCAGGCAGATCAAACGCGGCGATGTCATCACGGTTATCGACCTTGGGAAATCGAGTGCCAACCTCATTGTTCTTCTCGAAAAATCCTCTCGGCTTGGTCCGAAAGATCCAGTTGCTCGGGCGCTCAAGAACGGAACCTCGGTGTATCTGCATCACGGTACATCGCGATTTCCTGCGAAAATTCATCTGCTTGAAAACCGCGCGCTCGAACCCGGGCAGCAAACAATCGCGCGACTAAAATTGGAGTCATCCATATTTGCGTTTCTCGGCGATCGATTTGTCCTTCGCGATACGTCCGAGCAGCACACCATCGCGGGTGGAGTTGTGCTCGATCCAGACGGCGGACCAGAAAAATTTCGCACCGCGACGCAACGCAAATCATTAACGACACGTGCGAGCGCACTGGAGGATGTCGATCTTTGTATTCGCTCCGAAATTCTGGTGAACGCTTTCGTGCGAACCGAAACCGCTCTGCGCAAGTCGCGCTTCAGCGCTGACGAGATTGCTGACGCTCTTCAGTGCTTGCAACGCCGTAATGAGATTGTCATTCATCAAGAAATCGCGTCGGACGCTCACGCTTGGCAGATGTTGCGCGCCTGGGCGATCGCTTTGATCGATGACGCGCACAAAAGAAATCCGGAACGCGCGGGTCTCGACTTGAATGAGCTGCGCACGGCGTGGGGCGATCGGTCGCCGGGCGTATTTGATGCCCTCATTTCCGATTTGTGCGCGGCCGATTTTGTCCAGAAAGGATCAGCCATCGCACGAGCTTCCCATCGACCAGCGTTGTCGGTGGAACTTCACCTCACCGGGGCAAGAATTCGCGAGGCGCTCTCGACGAAACCATTCGATCCGCCAGCGCGTAAAGAAATCGAGGTGGATCGGCACGCGCCGCAGGTTCTTCGATTCTTGATCGAGACTGGCGAAGCGATCGAAGTCAGTCCGGATGTGGTTCTGTTACGGGAAAATTTCGAGCGCATGAAATCCGCGGTCGTGGAATTCCTTTCCAAAAACGGACGGGCGACGGTAAGCGAACTACGCCAGGAGCTCCGGACCTCGCGCCGAATCATGGTACCCTTGCTGGAACAGCTTGATCGTTTCGGCGTAACGCGTCGGGTCGGTGATCAGCGAATGCTAGCACATTGAACTCGTTGCTCGATCGAATGCAGCGGTAGATTAGAGCGATGGCCCGTACGGTTTGCGAAGAACCAAAAACTTCGCGGCAGGTTTCGCTCTACCTCGGTGCTTCAGGACAAGCTGCGTGGGAGAACGTTCTGTTGCCGTGGTTCGAATCGGTCGCTCCGCACGCGTTTGAGAATCAAGAGCCGGTCGCGGTGGTAGCACCGCTTGGCAGTGACTCCGCATTTTTGCGAGAACAACTGCTCAAACATCGCGTCTCGCTTCTTGGCATGAAGTTTCTCTCGCCGCCGTCGCTCCGCGAAATGCTCCTGCGCGATAGCGACGCTAACCTGCCTTTGCGGGAACATCTTCGTCTGCTCCTCTCCATCGCCGCAGAAGAATGCGCAGCGGGCGCGGGCGAATCGGAACAAACCGAAGGCAATGTCGACCTTGCTAAAATCGCGAAATCGGTCGCGCGCGCACCCGATCATTTGCTTCGCGCAATCGATCAATTGAGCGCTGCCGGTTGGACTCTTGATGATGTAGGACCTTCGGCACTGCGCCAGATCGTTGCCAAATTTCAGAACCTCGTCCGGAAATGTGGGTTCCAGATGGTCCATCAAGCCGATCGCGCCGCCGCTGCCGCTGCACTTACAAATGCACCGCGTTTCAGCAACTTGCTTGTTACTGACTTTAATGCCGCGCACTGGCCGCTTTGGCCGCTACTACGTGCGGCAGTGGCCTCAGCCAGAAAAGCAACTGTTATTCTCACGGATCCGCGGGATGAAGCGCGCGATCTCGATGAAACATGGGTCGGAACCTGGGAAGAAACGTTTGGTGCCGCACAACCAATCGCCGCCGATACTGAAAGATCGACACCTTCGCTCGCGGAACTGACGCGCCTGCCAGAAACGCCATTGGAAGTGAAAGCGCGCGCCGCTCACCCGATCTCGAATGTTCAATTTCTTGTCGGCCGCAACGTCACTGAACAAGCAAAAGCGATTGTAGCGCTCACGGGACAGTTTTTGTCTGAAAAATCGAGGGAACGAATTGGAATCTTATTTCCTGGACCAAGCGCGCTTCACCGCCTGGTCGCGGCGTTGCTCGAACAGACGAAAATTCCGCACAACGACGGCATCGGCCACCCCACGCCAAATCCGCTTGATGGCGCGGACTGGCGCGCATGGCTGGAATTGCAGGAAAATCCGCGACTCAACATCCTCCTTCGCTTTCTGCGAACACTTGAAAACGGAGAAAACGTTTTTGCCGATTTGCCGTTCGGTGACATCGAAAAAACTCTGCGTCGCGCCTATGACGATGTCCTGATCGACGATATTCACGTGCTGCGCGAATATTGTGCGCGGCAAACCGACCACAAGCTTTCGGCACGCGTCGCTCATGGATTGAACGCGCTGCAGTTCCTGCCCGAGCGCAACACGATGTCGAATTTGCTTTTGGAGTCGCGCAAAATTTTCGACCAATTCGGATGGACGGAAAGATGGTCGGAGGTCGATCGTCTGAGCAGAAATTGGAACGGAGTCATCTCCGAGCGGGTATCGCGCCGAACTTATCTTCGTTGGCTGGCAGAAATAATCTGCGCGTCCGCCATTGATCGCGATGAATGCGGCAATCATTCCTACAGTCGCGTCCAACTGCTGCGCTACGCCGCCGCAGAAGGGCAGGATTGGCCGCACCTGATTTTCGCCGGGTTAAACGAAGGCGAATGGCCGCCACGCGATGACGAGTCCGGTTTCATTCGCGCGGAAGAAATTGCCGATCTAAACCGCAGCATCCAGCGGTTGAACCGGAGCGCAATTCGGCAGGGCCGGCACGGCGAAGGACAGTGGAGCGTCGAGGAAGGAAAAACATTTTATTTGGGTGCGGCCGAACAAGGTGAAATCGCGCAACGTCAATTTTTCAATCTGATCGAATCAGCCGGTGAGAAAATCGGCATCACGGCAAATTTGTTTCAGGATTCCGCTCCGGAAAGGACATGGAATCCGAGCGATTTTTTCTCGCGACTCTACTTTGCGGCCCGCGGTAAGGCGGCCTCGCAAGAGGTCATGCACACGCTTGAAGCGAGGACGCGCGCATGGCTCAACCAATCAGAGTTTTTTTTCGAAAAGGACAGCGTCGGTTCCATCGACATTGCACAAACCCGCGTCGCTTACGATGCGCGACGCCGCCCCGGACGGAGCAGCGAATACGAGTTCGCATTGCTGAAACCTCCGGAGCGCGCCGTTTCTTTGCGCGTTACGGATTGGGAACATGCGCTCAAAAGCCCAGCGGGCGTTTGGATGAAGATTTTTCTTGGTGTCGAGGCAGATGACGAAAGTGGCGATGGCTGGAGCCGATCGACGGGCCAATGGGTGCATCGCTGGCTCGCGCAAAGCGCAGGCGCATCGGGCAGGAATCAGTTTGTCGAGTTGCTGTCGGCAAGCGTAATTCGGGGGCGACTGTTTGACGCCGCACATCAGTTTCGCAGCGACGTGCAACACTTATGCGAAGCGTGCGGGCGCTCGCTTCCGGATTGGTGGAGTTCCGGTTGGAGTAACGCTTTGTATGTGGCCGATTGTCTGGCAGCGCATTTGGCGGGACTGGAGGAGGATTGGTCACACCTTACGACCGAATGGCAGCTTGCTTCGCCGGAGATCATTTCGTTAGGCCACAAAAAAAATCTGCGTGTGCGAGGGCGTATCGATTTGATTCTCGCGCGCGGTCAGCCAAACGCTTCGATTGGTTTCGATGACCTCTGGGTGATCGATTACAAGACGGGAAGGAAACGCGGCTTCAATTTGCGCGAGCTGAGACGGAACGAATCGCCCGAGCAAAAATTGCTTAAGCAACTTGTCGCTGGCAGGGGCGTGCAACTAGGCTTGTACGCACTGGCCGTGCACGCGCTCGGTGCCTCCAATGTCCGGCTCACTCTGCTCGCGCCCGCTGGCGAGGTGGAGCCGCAATTTGATCTCGATCATGTGACCGCACAGAAAGATTTCTGGTGCGAACTGTATCACATGCAGGAAACCGGCGTGTTTGGAATGCTCGAAGCGGTTCGACCTGAATACGGTTTTGCGCCGGCATATCCACTGGCGACGCTCGCCGTCGATTTCGATTTGTTGAAAGAAAAGTGGAGGGTAACGCACCCGGCTTTTGCAGTCGCCGAAAATGGAGGCGCGGAGCCATGACGGAACTTGCAGATCGCACGCCCCGGGACCGGTTCGTCTCGGAGTTGGACCGGAATTTCTCGATCATCGCGTCGGCGGGCTCGGGGAAGACAACCGCCATTACGCAGCGCGTGGTGCAAATCGCGAAGAGCGCGAACGCGCGAGAGTGGCTGCCGAAACTGGTCGTTGTCACCTATACCAATCGTGCGGCCGACGAACTGCAACAGCGCGCACGCGAACAGATTTTGGAGGCCGGGCTCTCACTCGACATCGTAGCGGCGTTTAATCGCGCGTTCTTCGGCACGATCCACAGCTTTTGCCTGAAGTTGCTTGCGAGCTACGGGCATTATCTCGGTTTGCCGCCAGACCTCGAGACGATCACGGACGACGAAAATCTCTGGAGCGAGTTCGTGCAGCGGCAGACGACGATTGGCCAGTCGCTGAGCGAAGAAAATCGCGCCGTGCTTTTGCGCTTCGTCCAAGTGCGCCACCTGATGGACCTGGCGCGCCGTGGGAATTTCGATTCGCATATAGCGGCGCCAGAAGACAAGTGTCCTGACACGAGCTTTTCGGAAGTCTATTCCTCCGTCGCCCGCGGCACCAGAGCGCCTAAATTGAAGGAGGAATTGCGCCGGTGGGAACAACGGTGGCGTGAAACCAAGGAATTTGTCCCCCTCCCGATCTGCACCAGCGGATCAAAGGAATTCATTCTGATATGGCACGAAGGCTTCCACCCCCTGCGTGAATGGATCAACGCTTGTGCGATCTGCGTCGCCGCCGAAGTGCAGCGCGACTATCGCGAGTTCCGCCTCGAGCGTGGCGCGATCAACTATTACGATCAGGTTGCGCTGGCCATTGAGTTGATGCAGCATCCCGTAGCGGCGCGACGCATTCGTGAAAAAGATTACCGCGTCATTCTCGATGAAGCCCAGGACACCGAGCCAGCGCAATTCTCGGTTCTTTTAGAAATCGCGCGACCGCCTTCGGCAACCGGACTGTGGATGCAGCAGGAGAATCATCCGCCGCGCGCCGGCCACTTCTGCATGGTCGGCGATTTCCAGCAATCGATTTATCGAGACCGCGCCGACCTAAACTACTACCGCCATCTCCATGAACGCTTGACGACAAATGGCACAGCTGAGGAAGTGACATTCTCTGTAACCTTCCGGCTCGATCGCGCGCAGCTTGATTTCGTCAATCAAACGTTTGGCGAGATTCTGAACAATCTTGATGGTCAGGTCGCATTCGTAGAGCTCAATCCGCGGCCCGACGCGTTGCCGGGTCAAATGGTTCGTCTTGATCTGGGCGCAGAGATCGATTCAACCCCCCTCTCCGAGGAACGGGGCGCGGCCATTGAAGCTCGACTACTTGCCGAGTGGTTGCGCTCGACCGGTTTGGAGAAGTTGCGGGCAGATTCATGGAGGCAAGTCGCTATCTTATCGCCGCGCAAAGCCTGGCTGCCAGTGCTAAGAGACGCGCTGCGCGATGTCGATCTTCGCGCGCAAATTCAATCGGAAAGCGATCGAAAAGGTGAGAGCCCGGCTTACGCGTGGTTAACGGCGTTGCTGACGATCATGACTAATCCGCGCGCTGGTTATGAAATCGCTGGCGTACTCCGCGAAATTTTCGGCATTTCCGATGACGCGCTGGCGCGATTCTCACAAGGGAACGGCGCTCGTTTCCAAATTGCCGAGGGAACAACCGGCCGAGGCGTCGTGCCAGAAAGGTTAAATCTTCTGATGGGCACCTACAGCACAATTTCAGGGCGATCGCTCTTTGCTGCCGTTCGCGAAACTCTTCGCGCAACACAACTGCATGAGCGCTTGCTTTCGCTTCCGGCTGAAGACTTTGATGATCAGACGGCCGAATTGGAGGCATTACTGACCGCCGCGGCCGCAGCGGAAGCCAATGGAATGACGCTGACCGACTTCGCGAAAGATCTCCATGCCAGGTTCGATGAAACGCGCGAGGTGCGTCCCTCGTCCGAGAACACGATCCAATTAATGACCACACACAAAGCGAAGGGCTTGGAGTGGCAGGTCGTGATTGTGCCTTTTCTGTCACGCCCAGTCCGCACTGGTTCGTCGCGATATCCGCGCGCCATCAACACGATCGAAGCCAGCGAGCCGCAAATCGTTTTCGATAAAACTGAAATCTCGCCCGAACTGGACTCTGAACTGAAAGATTCCGAGCGGCAGGAAATGGAACGTCTGCTTTACGTTGCGCTCACCCGCGCGAAGCACACACTCGTCCTTGCTTTCGACCGCGCACTTTTTCTCACTGCGAAAGGCGAGGTGCCATCGAATTCGCAAATCAAATGGCTCCGCTGCGACAGGGGCGAGTGCAATGAAAAGTCGTTTGCCGCGTTTTCCATGGAAGCGCGCGAATCTGTGGAAACGACTGCGCACCAGAAGAACTCCCGCGCCACGATCGACATCGAGAAGATCGCCAAGTTTTCGGTGTTTACGCCAGTTTCGCTCGAGAACGCACGGAAGCGCGCTGCGAATTTTATTCACACATTGAATCCAAGTGGGCTGTCGATGGACGAAAGGCCGCCCGTCGAAAGTGGCGCAGATATCTGGACGGAGGCAAATGGAGGATTGAAACCGCCGGTGGTTGCTAATCCTGCCACGCGCTACGGTTTTTGGTGGCACGACTTCATTCAGCAGATTCCGTGGAATGTGGGCGCGAGTTCGTGGGAGCGGATTTTTGAGGCAAATCGCCAAACGTCTCCGGACATGGCGCGTTCCACCCGGGAATGGCGACTTTTGCGTGATCATGTTTCGAGTTCATCGGATTTCCGCCGCCGTTTTACGGATCGGCAATTTCTCATGCACCCGGAGATGTCGTTTTATTGGCGAATGACTGAGAGCACTTGTTTGGAAGGGATTGTCGATCTTGCGCTTTTCGGTCCCACCGCGCGGAAGTGGCTGATTCTTGATTGGAAAACAAATCGGGTGCCATTGGAACAGCTCGACATCTTGCGCGCGCAGTACCGGCCGCAAATCGCCGCCTACTGGAAGGCGGTAAGCGAGATGACCAGCATGGAGGTCGACGCCGCTATTTACTCGACGCCGACCGCGGCATTCCTGCTCTACGACCCGGAAGAGCTGGCGCCGGAATGGGAGCGATTAAGAACGCTGCCGCCCGAAGATTTCGCCGCCAAAATCGCGGTCGATCAGGAGACGCCGCCTGTGCAGCTGGAATTTTCGGCGTTCAGCGATCGCGCTCGCCACGAATAAATTGCTCAACGCAACGATAAGCCTCGTCATCCGTCATTTGCACAGGCGGATGTTTGGAGAAAAAGGCGGACGCGGAATGGAGCACGCCGCCGATCCCGCGATCCAACGCGAGTTTGCAGCAGCGAATCGCGTCAATGGCCACACCAGCCGAGTTCGGCGAATCCTCGACTGAAAGTTTGATATCGATCTCCATCGGCACATCGCCGAAGAGCCGTCCTTCCACGCGAATAAAGGCAATCTTATTGTCAAGCTGCCACGGGACGTAATCGCTTGGGCCGATGTGGATATTTTCGTCGGCAAGACGTTCGCCAATCACCGACTGCACAGCTTCGGTCTTCGAAACTTTTTTCGAGGCGAGCCGACTGCGATTCAGCATGTTAAGAAAATCAGTGTTGCCCCCGGTGTTCAACTGATAGGTGCGCTCAACCTTCACGCCGCGCTTGCGAAAAAGATCGACAATCGTTCGATGGAAAACGGTCGCGCCCAATTGCGCTTTGATGTCGTCGCCAATGACGGGCAGATTTTTATCGGCGAAGCGTTTGGCCCAGACCGGATCGCTGGCGATGAAAACCGGGATGTTGTTGACGAAACCGAGTCCGGCCTCGAGCGCGCAACTGGCGTAGAAGCGGGTCGCCTCTTCGGAGCCGACCGGAAGATAATTGACCATGAGTTCCGCGCTGGAGTTTTTCAATTCGTCGATGATTTGTTCGCGAGTGGATTCTTTTTCCAACGGCAAGAACGTGCGCAACGGATCCTGTTCGCGCATGTGAGGGGCAAACCCATCGAACACACAACCCATCTTCACGATCGCGCCGGTAAGGCTGACCTTTTCGCAGAAGACTTTTGTGCAATTGGGCGGGGCGAAAATGGCCTTGCTGACATCAAGACCGACTTTGCGCCGGTCGATATCGAAAGCGGCAACGACTTCGATATCGTCCGGCTGATACGAGCCGATCTGGCGATGCATCAGTCCGGTGCCTGACCCGGTGGCCGACGAGCTGTGATAAAAATTTATTCCCTGGACGAGCGAGCTGGCGCAATTACCAACCCCGACAATGGCGATTCTTATTTTTCTCATGCAAATGACAAAAAACTTGACCGCGTTGATTAAATGACCGTCTTACCCGTTTCGCAGCGGCTCCAGTTCCTATAAAGCACCGAATGTGTCCGAGGTCGCGCGGACTTGCAAGGACTGATATAAGAACAAAAGCCGGAGGGATTTTTGTTGAAAAGAACGCCCTGGCGAGGAGATAGACGAAATGCGTTTGGAGTTCTCTGCCGCTGCGCTGTTGCTCACTTTTGGCTTGCCCGCTCCATCGCAGGCCGCCGTACCAGCTTACACTATTGACGAAGGGGTCGCGCTTGCCCAGGCGCAGAACCCGGAAATCGCGATCGCGCGTAAGAAAATCCAGGCAGCGCGCGGTGGCTTGATCGAGGCGCGTTCCGGCGTTCTTCCCTCCCTCGTCTCAACGGGACTGTATGATAAACGACAGCATCAGGGTCAAACACGGCTTCGGGATGAAGACTATAATGCCTCGCTCCGGGTGGTGCAGAACCTCTACACGGGCGGCGCGGTCAGCAGCCAGATGACAATCGCGCGCCTCAACATTGAGAAGCAGGAGTACGAGTTCCAGGCAATCGCCAGTCGCGTGGCGATGGATGTCCGCATTGCGTTTAACGACCTTCTCTTGAACCGTGCAAAGATTCGCGTGCGCGAAAATTCCGTGGGGGTCTTGGAGGAGGAACTCAAGAGCCAGCAGGAAAGGTTGGGTGCCGGCATCGTTGGCACATTGAATGTTCGTCGCGCCGAAGTGGCCCTGGCCAACGAGCGGCCGGAACTGATCAACGCACAAACTCAATTGAAGAATTCGTACCTGCGCCTAAGCGAACTTTTCGGAATTGATGTCCCGCCGGGAGCAGCGGAAGTGCCCTTTGAAGTTTCGGGAGAACTGCAATATCGACCGCGTGATCCCGATTTAAACGAATGTTTGGCGCGAGCCGACGCAAACCGTCCGGAAATTAAAGCGCGACAGAAAGACATCGAGATCGAAGATCAGCAATACACGCTGGACCGGAGCGAACTACGCCCACATGTGCAAGCTTTCTCCGGCTATGAAGTCTACAGCGAGCGCGACCCGGAAGTCGGTCGCGAATTCAATTACGGCTATCTGGTGGGGATTAACGCGACGTGGAATGTGTTCGATGGATTCGCCACTAAAGGGCGCATGCAGGCAACACGGGCCCGGCGGGAAGCAGCTGTTCAGGCGCTCGCAGCTGCCCGGCGAAGTATTGCCTCGGAAGTTCGCAGCGCAGTTTTCGATCTCGAACAAGCTGGACGCGTGCTCGAAGCAGAAACCAAAAACGTGCAAACCGCAGACGAGTCCCTTGATATTGCCAAAAGCAATCTCGCCGCCGGATTGGGAACACAACTCGACATCCTCCAGGCGGCCTCCGATGTCACGCGGACACGCACGACGCGATTAAGCGCAATTTATCTGCATAATGTAGCCTTGGCGCGCCTCGCGCGTGCGTGCGCTAGCCGTCCGGAAGCACCGGATTTCGCGTCAAAAATTAAAAACGGGAGGAACCAGGGTCGCAACGAAGCTCAAGCTTTCGATGTGGCGCGGCCGCCTGCAAAATTAAGCCAGCAATGAAAAAATCCGCGCAGATCCTCGCTATGCAGGTGGATCGAGCAGTTCTCTGCCCGATGTTAAAATTAGGCGGCGAAGCCACACTTTGTTCAGTACCGCCCGGCAGAACGGTCGATCCACCTCCTTTCAAGATCATGCAGCGGGTTTGGGGGAGAGGGGCCACAATCATAAAACCACTTCTTCTCATTTTGACGGCTTGGGGCGTGCACGTATGCGATGCAGTTACGCTTGAAAACGTCCTTCAAACCACGCTGGAAAAAAATCCTGCCATCCAACAAGCGAAATCGAATCTCGAACAAGCCGCTGGGCAGCGACTTGTTCTGCGTTCCGTCATATGGCCTAGCGCGACAATCGCTGTACCAGCGGGTGTCCAAGGCGGCCACCGGGCGGGTGAGAGCGGAACGAAGGGGTTTGGCTTCGCCCGCGGCTTCTTCACCCAAACCTTGTTTAACGCGGCAGTGCCGGCCTCGCTGCGACGCGGAGATGTCGGACTTTTGATCGCGCAGCAGCAGCTTAACGTTGCGGTCGTGGAGCAGCTCCACCAGGCCCGCCTGGCGTTTTATGCGACGCTCTACAATCGATCGCTGCAATCAATCCGGGAAGAACAGCGGCAACGATTGGATGAGAACGTTAACAGTCAGAAAGATCGTTACGAAGCCGGCTTGACCGATCGGAGCGCGTTTACGAGCGCAACCGTGCAAGCTCGCGCGCTTGATTCCGAAATCGAAAATGCGCAGCGCGCTTATGCTGGGGCGCGATTGCAACTGGCGGAAGTGATGGGCCGCGATATGGGGCAGGACGCAACGCTGCCCGAGCCGGAAGGTGATCTGAGATTTGCGCCGGTCACGATTGATCTTGATTCGGAAACGGCGGCTGCACTGGAGCGTCGAGCTGATCTAAAACTTGCGCGCTTGCTCGTTCGTGCCGCCAACGAAGATCAACGCATCATCGAAGCTGGTTATTATCCCGCCGTCGCGGGAAACATAACAGGCGATTATATCCCAGTTTCAGGAATTCATCGCGAAGGGTCAACGAGCAGGACACAGGACTTTCTTTCTTCCGAAATCCGTGAACGGGCTGCCTATACATGGCACGTTATCGATACCGGCAAAGTGGCCGGCCCAGCGCTGAAGCAGCGCTCAACGCGCGAAATGAACGAGCTGACTTGCCGAAAACTGGAAACGAATGTGCGCCGCGAACTCTTGCGCATTCGTAATAGCCTCCAAGCCGTCGAGGTGCGGGAAAAATCGCTCGCAGCAGCCTCTGAGGCAGCGAAGGAGAGTGCCGTTCTCGTGCAGCAGAACCTGGCCGGAGGCCTTGCGTCACAACTTGAGTACCGGCTGACACAAAATGGTCTTCTGGAGACCAAGAGCGGACTGCTTGATTCCATTTATCAGTATAATCTCGCAGTCGCCGAATGGGATCGTGTCAGTGGCCGTTACTTTCAATTTTCGGACGACACCGCGCAAAACGTGCATTAGTTCCTGCAATTGAAATTGCCGGAATCAAAAAGGGTTCTCTGGAGCGGTGGAGCCGCGCTTGTGCTCGTTTTGGCGGTGGCCTACTATTTCTTTCTGCCAGTGGCGGAAGTGGCCAAAGTCCAACGCGGAACCGCCATCGCTGCCGTGTATGGCACGGTGCGCATCGAACCGGCGTTTTCCCCGCATGTCCGCGCTCAAAATTCCGGCTTCATCCAGTTGGCAGAGCCCTTCGCGGCCGGCCGCGGGGCGATCGGAAAGGACGTGAAGAAAGGGCAGATCCTGGCGACCATCGCTGACGAAACAACTGCTCGGCAACTGAAGCAAGCAGGCGCGGACTTGCAGGCCGCCATCCAGCGCGCCGCACTCCCGCTTCCTTCTTCGGAGTTGCTCAAAGCCGCAGAAGACAACCTCCAACGGCTGGAAAAAGTGGTCGCGTCAGGGAACGTGCCAGCAGTCGAATACGAGAAGGCGAAGAGCGAAGCGAATCGATTGCGGAGCACCGTGGAGACGGAGCGAATCGACCGCGATCGTAATCTCGATGCTCTCGAGGAAACGCGAAAAAAGCTCGAGGCCCAGATGAAGAGCTCCGAGGTCCGTTCGCCAATCGATGGACTTCTCACCAATATCCAAACGATCGATGGTGAATTGGTCAAAGAGGGCAATGACCTTTTCACCGTCGCTTCGCGCAAAAATTACGTCCGTGGCGAAGTGAACGAAGAAGACGTGGGCGAGGTAAAACCGGGAATGAAGGCGAGGCTGCAATTATATCCTTATCGAACCAGGACTTTCACGGCACATGTTACGTCCATCCAGCCAGCAGCCGACCCAACGACCCAGCGCTACACGATTGTGCTCGAGATGGAAAATCCGCCCGACAATTTGATGGCCGGAATGACCGGCGAAATGAACATCATCACCGGGACCCACGAAAATGTTCTGCTCGTGCCAACGCGCGCCC
>Ga0307312_10000804_pt1 | contig 15412 bp, 14 predicted proteins | sample ER_DNA_202_FD_194489 | JGI IMG/M metagenome (GOLD analysis project Ga0307312, IMG submission 194489) | Bulk soil microbial communities from the East River watershed near Crested Butte, Colorado, United States - ER_DNA_202 | ecosystem: Environmental > Terrestrial > Soil > Floodplain | place...
ATCCTCTTCGGGGAAGATCGCCGTAACCGGGCATTCCGGCTCGCACGCACCGCAATCGATGCATTCGTCCGGATGGATGTAGAGCTGGTCCGCTCCCTCGTAGATGCAATCGACCGGGCACACGTCGACACAGGCGCGGTCCTTGGTGTTCTTGCAGGCTTCGGTTATGACGTAGGGCATGTCTTTCCTGGCCGCGCTCCTGGCGCGGCGCGATTCGCGATTCCTGTGGGAAAAATAGACCCACTCGATTGAATAGCAACCGCGGGCTTTGTCACTTGAAGGTCCCCATCAAAATCCCGATGAGGAGAACGATCAGGATGGCAATGAAGACAGTTGCGAGGCGCCGGCGGGTTCTGCGCACGGCTGCCCAAACTTCCTCATCGAGATAGTAGACGCCTGGAGCAGCTTCGCGTATCACGGCGCGGTTGTGCAGCCGCTTCACCGCGAGAGTGTGCCCCAGCCCCATCGCCGTGTAGGACTGCGCTGTCGACGGAGACAATGCGCCGGCGGCGCGGAAATCATCCACGACCTCCTGCTCACGCCTCCGCAGAATGGCGGCTATCGCTGGTGCGCCCATATCAGTTGCTCCGTTGATCGATCAAATGCCGGCTACTTACGCCAAGGTGGTAAATCGCCGCGTTTCTTGTCGAGATCGGGGTTCTCTCGAAACAGTGTCGCGGTGCGTCCTATGACCTGCACAACCGCCGCGTTGGTCGCAAGAGCCAGTGAGTTCGCTACATCCTTGGGCTTCACGTCGTCCTTGATTCCGAGCTTCACTTTGACCAGCTCGCGCGTGCGCAACGCATCGTCGAGCGAGCCGATTACCGACGGTGTGAGCCCGTGCTGTCCGACGTGCACCGTCGGATTCAGGTGATGCGCTTCCGCCCGCAGCTCCGCGCGCTCGCGGCCTTTCAATTCCTCATCCTTCCCGGCTTCGTGATGAAGCCGCGGACATCAATCGGAGTTCCGTTCCAGTAATTGGCATCGCTCCGCATGACCTGAAAGTGCAGGTGGGGAGTATTGGGCGGAGCGTTACCCGTCGTCCCGACGAACCCGATCACGTCGCCCTCCCGCAGCGCCAGTCCCTCCTTCACGTTCGGCGCATAGCCCATGAGATGCGCATAGTAATGCACGTATCGTCCGCTGGCGTCTGCGACGTAGATCGTGATTCCTCCGGCGCCACCGTTTGCCAGCTTGATGATGCGGCCGGGTGCGGCGGCGAGTACCGGTGTGCCCCGCATCGCGAGAATGTCCGTCGCCATATGGATGCGCCCGCCGCTGCGCCCCTGGTGGTAGGTGTCGGTCAGCTCCGATGGCGAGACGCCTTCGACCGGCACCATCAGCGGATGCGCCCGAAAATATGCAGAGTCTGACGGGAGCATTGGACGCATATCGAGGGGCACTGTTCCACCCTCACCATCCGGCCTGGTCACCACCACGGGGCGTGGTTTCCTCGGACCTGCGTCGGTCGGCGCGCGGATGTTGACGCACGTCGTCGCGCCGATCACCGCGCAAAAGAGCGTCGCGGACACGCGCGAAATGCGGGCGGCGCTGCTGCACCGCCCGCAGAATCGCTCGAGCTCAGCTCGCTGAAACACCGGCCAGTTGCGGATCCTGCTCCAGCTTCTTCATTTCGGCCTCGGCCGCCATCTGCGCTATTCCCTCCTCGATCGTTCTCGAGTGGTGCATCGAGCAGAACTTCGGCCCGCACATTCCGCAGAATTCGGCGCTCTTGAAGTACTCGGCAGGAAGCGTTTCGTCGTGGTATTCCTGCGCCCGCTCGGGGTCGAGGCTCAGACGGAACTGCTCCTTCCAGTCGAAGGCGTACCGCGCCCGCGACAGCGCATCGTCGCGGTCACGGGCACCCTTTCGGCCGCGCGCCACGTCGGCGGAATGCGCGGCGATCTTGTAGGCGATCACGCCCTGCCGCACATCTTCGGCGTTGGGGAGTCCGAGATGCTCCTTTGGCGTGACATAGCAAAGCATGTCTGACCCGAACCAGCCGATCATCGCCGCGCCGATCGCGCTCGAGATATGATCGTAGCCCGGTGAGATGTCCGTCACGAGCGGGCCGAGTGTGTAGAACGGGGCCTCGCTGCACACCTCTTTCATCCGGCGGACGTTCATCTCGATCTGGTCCATTGGGATGTGCCCGGGACCTTCGACCATTACTTGTACATCCCGCTGCCACGCCCGCCTCGTCAGCTCTCCCAGGGTGTCGAGCTCGGCGAATTGCGCGCGGTCGCTTGCATCGGCGATGCATCCAGGCCGCAGGCTGTCGCCGAGTGAGACGGTGACGTCGTACTGGCGGAGGATGTCGAGTACGTCGTCGAATCTCTCGTAGAGCGGGTTCTGCTTGCGGTGCGCCATCATCCACACGGCGTGCAGCGAGCCACCGCGACTCACGATGCCGGTGATGCGGCCGTGCACGAGCGGCAGGTGCTCGATCAGGATTCCGGCGTGCAGCGTCATGTAGTCGACGCCCTGCTTTGCCTGGTGCTCGATCATGTCGAGGAGATCGTTGGCGGTGAGCTCCTCGAGCTGTTTGTCCCACTTGCCGTCGGGTCCGCCCTGCACCGCCTGATAGATCGGCACCGTGCCGATCGGAACCGGCGAAGCGGCGATGATGGCGCGGCGGATTCCATCGATGTTGCCGCCGGTGGAGAGATCCATCACCGTGTCGGCGCCGTACTTTACCGCAATCCCGAGCTTCTCGATCTCGCCGTTGACGTCGGACGAGACTTGAGAATTCCCGATGTTGGCGTTGATCTTCACCCGCGCGACCTTGCCAATGGCCATCGGCTCGAGCGCGCCGGCGAGGTGGTGGATGTTGGCCGGAATGATCAGGCGCCCGATCGCGATCTCGTCGCGCACCAGCTCCGGCGCAAGCTCTTCGCGCTCGGCGACAAAGCGCATTGCATCGGTGATTTCGCCACGACGCGCGTAGCGCATCTGTGTACGAGCTTCCATCGTTTGACTCCCTACGCCGGTACTAACCGGATCAGGTTCTGAGGGACTTTCTCAGCCGCGCGTCGCTGCCGGACTTGGCAGCCAGGCCTCCCGCGCGGCACCCCTGTCTAACGACCAATCTAATGCTTGTTCAGAAGGAATACCGCGCGCCGAGTTGGGCCTGCCTCCGCGCATAGTCACCGACGGCGTGACCGTACTGCGGCAGGCTCTCCGTTCCCTGATACTCCGAATGATTGCTCGTGTTCAGGGCATTGAATACGTCAGCGGTGATCGCCAGCGCTCCCCGACCAACATGAATCGACTTGGCGAGCCGCAGATCGATCGTTCGGTACCAGTTGTTCCAGCCGCCCCGGTAAGCCGTGCGGTGTCCGCCCGGCCAGTCGTCCATATTCGTGCCATTGAGGTTGACGTCGGGCCCGGCGATCACGAGAAACGGACGCGGGCTCGCAATCACCGCAATCCCCGACAACTGGAGTGCGAAGGGAATCTCCCTGGAGGCGGAGAGCACCAGCCGGTGTCGCTCGTCAGCTTCGCTCCGTTGCATCCGGTAGTCCGCCGAGTCCGGATAGTCGCTGTTCATGACCTGACCGAATTCGGTGGCGGACCAGCCCAGCGTGTACGCGGCGGTGAGATGCGTCGTCGCGCCGTCGAATGCCAGCGAGGTGAGCACGCCGCGGTATGTCGCGTCGCCGAAGTTCCCCCAAAGCAGGATATCGCCATACCTATTGGTGAGCGGGCGCACCCGTGTCACCGGATCCGCCACGTTCAGCTTGACAGTGACATATACATCGCGCAGATGCTGATCGAGGTAGTCGACGTTGAGGGCCGTGTGCTCGGAGAGTCGGCGACCGATTCCGAGCGACCATTGTCGGCTCGACGGAGTCACGAGACGATCGGGAAGTAGGGTGAGGCTTGGCGCCGCGTTGAGCCCTCCCGCCTGTACGATACTCCGCAACTGCGCCGGATCCGTCGTGCCCGGCCTCGTCAATACGTAAGTTCGCCACTGCCATCCGACCCGCTCGTTGAACGCCCCGAATGCGGGGAATCGCTCGTACAGGATGCCGTATCCCGCGCGCAGGAACGTCCCCCGGCCGACGTTCCACGTCGCAGCAAAGCGCGGAGCGAAGTTGTTCAGATCATTTTTCCGATCGCCGTCGTTGAGGTAGCGGTCGCCAACAACGCGTTGCAGCGTCGTGTCAAGCGCCCAGGGCTGATGCTTCCCCTGGTCGAGCCCGCCGATCTCCGCGTCGTACCGCACTCCAGCCGTGAGAGTGAGCGACGCACTCGGTCGGAATTCGTCCTGCAGCCAAACACCGGTTGTCCACCGATGCGCCGATGATCGCGCATCCGCGGTCGAGGAAGGATCATCGTACCCGATGCCGATGCGCGCCGTTTGGGGGAGCGTGCTCGTGTCAGTCGCGAAACTGAAGAAGCCGTCGGCGTTCGCTGGCCAGAACCCGGCTCCGTGAATCGAGGTCAGCTCGACACCGGCTTTGAGGAGGTGCTGGCCGCCCGGCGCGTCGAAGGCGTAAGTGCTCTTGTTAGCGAAGCCGACGTCGCGTTGGGAGCTGATTATCGGGTATCCGGCGATGCCACGCTGCAGTGACGGATATCGAAGTGTGGGCCCCGGAACCAATGGCGATTCGTCCTGCGCATTCGTCAGTATGTGCGCCGCCAGCTCGTTGACGAATGCCCCCTGCGCGTATGTGTCGCGGAGGGCCAGGCTCTTCGTCCGGTAGCGGCCGACAATTGCGGCGTCATGGCCGAACATCACCCCAGCGACGCGGACACCGAACGCGGTTTGGGTGGAGAGCGCTCGCGCGACCAACGTCGCATCGAGCGAATGCCGTCCGAGCGGGGCCGTTAGCCGGAGTATGCCCATATCATTCCGGGTGGGCGCGCGGAATGTTCCGGCGTACTGGTCCCAGAGCGCGGGATTCACTGCTGGTCGGCCGGGGACGACGGTGATGAAGTTGTCGGTACTTTGTCCTTCGTAGCTGACGGCGAAGAAGAGGTGGTCCTTCACCAGCGGGCCACGCAGCGTTCCGCCCATCTGGTGTCGCCGATAGTCCGGCTTTGCCTCCTGGAACGTCCCTTTGGCGATAAGCCCGCGATTCTGGCCGAAATCGAATAACGAGCCGTGCAATTCGTTCCCGCCCTGTTGCGTCACCGCTGTAATGACCCATGACCCGCCACGCGAAAGCTCCGCGTCGTACGGATTCAGCAGCACACGGAACTCGCGGATAGCATCCTGCGGGACAAGCGATCCCGTCTGCGGCATGCCGACAATATTGCCGGTCCCAATTCCTTTCCACTCGACGCCATCGAGGTAAAAGTTGACGAAACGAGGTGCCGAGAGTGCGCCTGCTGCCGGGAGAGAGCGCCCACCCTCAGTGGCGTACGATCGCACGCCAGGAGCGACGATCGCGACGTCGAGCACATTGCGGGAGTTGAGCGGGAGGACGGCGATCTGTTCAGGCGTCACCGCCGTCGCGACGTCGGTGCGAGCGATATCGACGCGCCGCGTACCGGCGATCACAATCGGTGCAAGCTGTTCCGCCCCATGCTCGAGCGTGAAGTCCAGCGTCGTGCGTTCGCCGAGCACCACGGCGACGCCCGTCTGCGCCTGCGGCGCGAAGCCCAGCGCGCGGGCTGTGACCTCGTACAGGCCGGGCCCGAGAGCAAGCACACGATAGCTCCCTCGCCGGTCGGTCGTCGTTCGCCGGACGACACCAGTGGACTGGTCGCGAACCTCCACTTGCGCCGCTACCGTGCCGCTGCCGGTCATGGCAACCGTTCCCTCGACGCTGCCCGTCGTCGCCTGTGCGGCGATTGACGTGGCTCGTACGAGGATTATCGCCGCAAAAGCAAAGAGCCGGCGTAGGTCTGAGAGTCGTCTCGGCAAAGCAACGAGCATGGCGGTATCCGTCCGTTCTCGCTGCCTCTGTTCTACGGCTGCCGTCCCACCCGCGCAAGTGTCGTTTCGTCGTCCTGATTGCGGCTTCGTGGGCCGCGCGTACCTTGGAGAGTGAGCGAGACGGCAATCCGTCTCTCGAACCAGGCTTATCCCGCGACTACGACCGCGACACGAGGCGGCGACATTGGGATGACGACGTCCGTACTCCGGCTTCGAACGCTAGGCGCGCTTGATCTGCAGGCGCCCGACGGCAGCGAGTTGCGGTCTGTCCTGGCCCAGCCGCGTCGCGTCGCGTTGCTTGCCTACCTCGCGCTTGCCACTCCGCGCGGTCCGCATCGCCGCGATCGGCTGCTTGCGCTTTTCTGGCCAGATCAGGACCAGGCACACGCTCGGAACGCGCTCAGCCAGGCAGTCTACTTTCTCCGCAATTCGCTTGGGGCGGACGCCGTGGTCAGTCGTACCGCCGACGAGCTTGCGCTTGATATGAGCACGGTGTGGTGCGACGCGATCGCATTCGACGAGGCGTTGGACGCGCGCCGCTACATGGACGCGGTCGAACTGTATCGTGGCGAGCTGCTCGCCGGCTTTCACGTCGCTAGCGCCGCACCAGAATTTGCGGCGTGGCTCGACACGATGCGCGCCACATACGCGCGCCGGTATGAATCCGCGTTGCAGTCGATCGCAGCGGAACGTGAGGCAGCCGGCGACCGCACTGCCGCGGTGCTATGGCGGCGGCGAGTAGCCGCCCACGATCCACTCAACTCGGACGCTGCTCTCAATCTGATGCGCGCCTTCGCCGCAGCGGGAGATCCCGGCGCCGCAATCCGGCATGCTCGTGTGCACGAGACGCTGCTCCACGCGGAGCTGGACGCGCCTCCCGATCCCCGAATCACGCAGCTCGTGAAGACCCTGCAAGCGCCACCGCCTACCACAGTGAGCGCCCCTGCCCCAGCACCGCAGCCCGCGCCCGCGGTGTTGCCGGCGTCTGACTTTGCGTCGCCCGCAGCTGCAATGGCAATGAGCTCACCCAGCGAGACCGCGCCCGAGTCGGCGAAACGCCGTCGCCGCGTCCGCTGGCGGTACGCTGGTGGCGCAATGTTCGGCCTCGCGGGTGCGGCGTTAGGCATGTTCGCCTTCGCTCACAAGGGCGCACGAGCTCTGACGTCATCGTGCGTCGCCGTTATCCCGCTCGCGAACTACTCCGGCGATCGCTCTCAGGATGATCTCGCGGACGCGGTGACCGATGCCCTCATCACCGAGCTCGCGCGCTACCAGCGACTGAGTGTCATCTCGCGAACTTCAGTCTCGCAATACAAGGGAACGCAAAAGCCGCTGCCGGAGATCGCCCGTGAATTGGGCTGCAGCGCCGTGGTGGAGGGAAGCGTCGTGCGCGAAGGGAATCGCGTGCGAGTCGACGCGCAACTGGTGAACGCGCTGGCAGATCGGCACCTCTGGGCAGAGCGATACGAGCGCGAGGTGTCCGACCTGCCGACGCTCGAGCGCGATATCGCCGACGCGGTTGCGTTGCAGCTCCGCAGAACCGGCCCTCCTGACGATCGCGACGTGGGCGAAACACCGGCAGGCGCGTCGGCTCGACGAGCCGATCCGGTCGTCTACGGCCTCTACCGTCGTGGTCGCGACGCCGCGCTAAGTCGGAATCCCGCGAGCCTTCGCCAGGCGATTGCCCTGTATAAGGAAGCCATCAGACGCGACTCCACGTTCGCGCTGGGCTATGCCGGTCTAGCGGACGCGTACCGCCTCGCGGGTGGCTTCGGTTTCATTCGCAAGGAGTTCGCCGTCGACAGCGCGCCGGTGATGGCGCGTGCCGCGCTCGCGCTCGACGGAAGCCTTTCTGAGGCACACACATCGCTCGCGGCAACACTCACTGATGCCGCTGACTGGCCCGCTGCTGAACGAGAGTTCCGACGCGCCCTGGAGCTCGGCCCGAGCAATGCCCTGGCGCACCAATGGTATGCGGCACTGCTCATCACGCTCGATCGAAAGCAGGAGGCGCTACGCGAGATCCGGCGCGCCCGGGAACTAGATCCGCTCTCTCAGGCGATCCGGGGGATGACGACTATGATCGAGACGTACGTCGGCATCCGCTCGCCGACGGCTCCGCCCCTACCGCAGAGCGCAATCGTCGATCCGAACCATCCGGGCACGGCTGCCGCTCGGTCGGTTAACCTCGCGCGTGCTGGCCGCTGTTCCGAGGCAGGCACTGAAAACAAGCGCGCGCAGCAGCTCGCCCCCGACGAAAGCATGATGTTGATCAGCCGCGTCGGTGTCATGCTGCTCTGTGGAGACGGTGCCGGCGCGAAGTCGCTCCTGGCGAAGGTCGAGCGGCGACCGCAGATCGAGCTCCAGGGTGTCTACATCGCCGAGGTTCACGTCAAGCTTGGCCAGATCGATTCCGCCTTCGCTTGGCTCGGCCGCACCCGTTGGGGGATGGCCAACCGCATGCACCTGCGCGTCGACAGGGAGCTGAAGCCGCTGCGCGCAGACCCCCGCTATCGCCAGCTCCTTAACAAGCAGAAGATGCCCTGAGCGGGCGCGCGGTGTCGGTTGGCCGTATTGTGGCCCGCCCACGCGCAAAAAAAGGGGAGCCGATTAGCAAGCTCTCCCATTAAAACGACCTCCTTGTCCGCCAGGTGAGTCGCAGGTGATTGAGAGGTAAGCGGACGTCCTGAGGATAGTAGACGCACACGCCACTCCGCATCGAGAAAGTCTCGAGAAGCGGCATCCCAGGATCCCGGACGGCAACATGACGAAGCAACAGGTAGTCCCGACAGCGCTCCTCATCCTCGGAGTATTCGGAACGAGTTGCTCACACAATGCTACGTCGCCACCAGCCACAGGCATTCTGTTTTTCCAAATCGATGGTGGGACGTGCAAGGGCACGCACTCCACCTACTTCGAAATCGACGCCGGCGAGGTAGGTCCCGAAATACTGGCACCGTCTCAGACATCCAGCGGCTATGTCGTCAACGAAGGAATGCACCGCACCAAAGCCCGGATAGTGGATTACGTCGGAGGGTCTCGTGATCTGTGGACCGTGAATAATCACATCACAGTGCCGGGTACTGGGAGCGCAATGGTTGTCATAGTCTGCTAGGTACACTCACCACCATAGGAGGAGCTCATGTCATCGATGCATGGAACGGCTATGCTGCTCGTCGGGCTCGCGCTCGCGGGCTGCGAGAGAAATCCCAATTCGGGAATCACGGAACCCGCGCTGAATCCCGTCGAGAGGTTGCCGGATGTCGACACGGACGCGACACCGGACGAGAAGCAGTCGGTCACGGGGCACTACCAGTTTGTCGGCATCAACACGGGGAATGATTTCAAGTACTCGCTCAGCGCCATTCGCCACGACGACGGTTCGGTGTCCGGGGAATTCGAGGAGCGGGTCATCCTCAATTCGACGGGCGATTTCATACGGCAGACGCACGGGACGGTTACCTGCTTCGAGATCGTCGGCAACACTGCACGTATCGGCGGCCTCGTCGACCACGCTACTGACCCGAGGTTCTTGCCGGGGACAGAGTTTCGCCTGGTTGTGGTGGACAATGGCAACGGTGCGAACGATCCCGCGGACTTGGGAAGCAACGCCCGCTTCGGTGTTCCAGGCACCGCCCAGGCGTTCTGCGATTCGGGCATGTCGTTCAACCTCGAGGCGGTCGAGCACGGGAACGTAGAGGTGCGCCCGTAATGACGCGGAGTGTTGGCTAGTCACCCAATCAGGAGTCCAGGATGCGTCGTCCAATTCTTCAACTAATAGTTGTGTGCGTGGGGCTCACCATCGGCGCGTGTGACGGCGATTCACCCGTGCAGCCACGCGAGCCGGATGCAAACTCTTTCTCACGCAGCGCTGCTGGTTCTGGCATCATCGCATCCGCCGTCTCGCCAACGGAGATCGACGTTTCCTGGCGAAATACCGCGAATGGGAGCGGCTACCAGATCTTCCGATCTGACAACGGCGCGACGGGCAGCTTTGCCCTGATCGCGACCACTTCGGCAAGTGTCACGAGCTACGCCAACACCGGGCTGATGGGATCGACGCAGTACTGCTACGAGATTCGCTCATTCAAGACCGCCGGACGGAACACAACCTATTCCGCTTACTCGAACGTCGAGTGCGCCACGACCCTCGCTCCGCCAATCAACGCCCCGTCAGGCGTCGATGTCGTGCCCCTACCCAACGGCTGGTTTGTGGATCCATACATCTCGATGGTTCGCGTGAGCTGGACAGACAACTCCGCCAACGAAGACGGATTCCGGGTCGAACACGCGAGCGCTCCCACCGGACCATGGACCACTGGACCGTGGCCCGAATCGGTCACGACGCCAGCGAACGTCACGTCGCTGGGCCAATCCGGCGAACGAGAGAAACAGGTCTGTTTCCGAGCGATTGCATTCAATGCTGTCGGCGTGTCAAACCCGTCATCAGCTGACTGTACAACGCCGCCAGCCAACCCCACGAATCTCCTGGCGAAAGCGACAGATGGTCAGAGCATTAACCTGACCTGGACAGACAACTCCGCGGTCGAAGACGGCTACAAAGTTTCGCGTCTCGACGCAGCCGGAACGTGGGCCGACATCGCCATCCTGCCCTCCAACACGGTCAGCTACCACGACGCGGGCGTGACGGTAGACCGGACTTACACGTATCGTGTGCAGGCGCTGAAGGACGGTGGGTTCTCGGATTACACCAACGAGTCAGTCGCGGTGATTCCCACCAAGCCGCCGGCCGCGCCGCCCAGCGCAACAGCAGGTTACGGGGCAGACAACGAGTATGGATGGCTCTATTTCGACGTCGCCTGGACTGACGCGGCGAACAACGAAGAAGGATTTCGGATTGAGGTTTCCGGCGATGGCCTGAGCGGGTGGCAGACCTATATCACCGTCGCCGCGAACATAACCAGCTTTCAGGACAAACAGAGTCTGTGGGACAACTTGGGAGGGAGGGGCGGGTGTTATCGCGTGCTGGCGTTCAACGGCGCGGGCGTATCGGCACCCTCGAACATCATATGCACAGAGTGGGGTAACCGTCCCACGAATTTCACTGCGACAGCAGCGGATCAGCAGAGTATCGATCTGAGCTGGACAGACAATGGAACGTTTGAGTTTGGCTACGTCGTGTTTCGGTCCACTGACGTCAGCGGACCGTATGATTTCGTCGCTGAAGCTCCCGCGAATGCTACGAGCTACCACGACACGGGACTCGCAAGCGGTCAGGAGTACTGGTACTTCATCGCGGCTGACTTCGGCAGTTATTCCATCTACGACTCCTTCAATTACTCCGATTTCGCGAGCGCCACAACATTATCGGCGACGACGTCCGCCGCGTCATCGGCGCGGAGCTCCCGCACGGTCATCAACACCCACCGGACGCCCACACGCATCCGATCGCGCCTGACACTTCAAGACCTCCGAGCCCGGTACAGCGCGGCGACGAGCCATTCCCTTCCGCCAATTCGCCGTCAGCGCTGAATTTCAATCAGTAGCTAGACACAAAGGGGCGCGCTCCGAGGAGCGCGCCCCTTTCGTTCATTAGTTTCTCGAAACTCTCCTCTTGACGTCTCTTCCAATGGCACCGACACTCACTGGCTGTAACGCAACTCCCGTCCGTATCCCTAGCGAGAGGATAGCATGGCCATAAACACTTCGAAGGTTCTGGTCGGAGGCTTAGCTGCTGGTGTCGTCATGAACGTCATCGACTTTGTAGTCTACAAGTTCATTCTCGGCGCGCGCATGGCGGCGGAATCAGAAGCGTTCAAGCCGGGCATGTCCGCCGCGATGATGACGACCTCGTCGATGGTCTCCAACATCGTCATGGACTTGGTGCTCGGGATTCTGCTGGTGTGGACCTACGCGGCAATTCGCCCGCGGTTTGGTCCTGGCGTGAAGACCGCAGTGTATGCCGCGGTTCTGTTCTGGGTTCTCGCCGGAATTTTCCTGTCCGGATACCTGCACATGGGAATGATGTCGACGGGACTATGGATGCAGTTCGCTTTCTTCGGATTGGTGAACTTTCTGCTCTCTGCCTGGGTGGGGGCCCGGCTGTACTCCGAAGACGCCACGGTGTAGCATGGAGTGCCAATCCCTGCCCGCGCTCGTCCATTGGGTATGGGAAAGCTCTTCTCTTTCATCGGCGCGACAGCTGGCGGATACGCGGGTTGGGCTCTTGGTGCGACCGTAGGGTTCACCACCGCGTTCATCGTCAGCATGGTGGGCACGGGAATCGGGATGTATTACGGGCGCCAGATCGCCAAGAACTACCTGTAGACAGAGAACAAAAAAAGGCGCGCTCGAGTGAGCGCGCCTTTTTCATTTATACATCTGTCGAATCAGACCGACTGCTGCACCACCATCGCTTGATTGAGCTTGAGCGAGATGCGACCGCCATTGGGAACACAGCCGTCGTACTTGCCCGTCGCGCCGGCGACCACTGCACCCGCTGCCGCGCCGGTCGCTGCTCCAATCACCGTCGACCTGGTCCTGTGACCGAAAATCTGTCCCGCGATTGCGCCGATCACGGCGCCGGTGGCGACTTTCTTCGCGTCATTGCTGGCGTCACCGTTGCGAACCTTCTCGACCTGCGCCGAGGTAACCTCGGAGTTCACGGGATACGTCGTGCCGTTGAACGCGATGGAGATGACCCTGAATTCCATGGTGATGTTGTCATTCGCGTTCTCACTCCTCTTGAGCGCCGTCAGCTCGATCACTGCAGTCGCGCCGGCCGGAATCGCCGCACCATTCGATCCTTGCACAGATTCGGCAACACTCGCTGTAAAGCGGTCGCCTACTGCGTATTTGTCGGTGCATACACGCTGGCCCGAATAGAGCGAGATCTCGGAGCCGCTGGCGATGGTGCCGAGCGCGTGCTCGGAACCGGTAGCGCTTTCGGTCACGGCATTTCCGTTGGCCGTGACGGGCGTAGGAGCAGGCTCGACTGGCTGCGGCGTCGAACGAGGCGTCGTCGCAACCCGGCGGGGATTCCTGCTGGGAGTCAGAATCTCGGAAGGCGTCTGGCGCTGTGAGACTCTCGGCGCGGGCGCTGCGGGATTCTGTGCGGGCTCGATCGTGATCGGCACGTCCTTCAGCTGCGGCTGCGCCAGCGAATCGGCGTTTGCGAGCTGAAGATCGTGAGCCAGCGAGGTGTCCTGAGCCAGGGCGTCCTCGGGTCTATCACCCTGCTTGCAGGCGCCCAGCGCTATCGTAACGGCAAAGAGGACCGGTGTAGCGATCCTCGAGAAAGTGATGTTCATAGTTGTCATCTCGGAAAGAAAAAAAGGATGCGGTCGGCTTGCTCGACCGCATCCCCGTTCTACCTAGAGGCGAGGGCGGCGGCCCATTTGAATTCCACTTCCGCCCATTCTGCCGGGAAGCGGAGGAAATCTCCGGTTGATCATGACCCCGTTGCGCCCGCCACGTCCGTCAGTCCGCGGATCGCAGTTGTCGACGTCGCCGACGACACCACCACGAATCACGGCACCGAGAATCGTACCGATTATGGCACCAGCGCTCGAACCAGTACTCACACGACCATCGTCACCACCAGACGACGGGCCGCTCGGATAGGAAACCGCGACCGGCTGGGGGCGCGGCGAAACTGGCGTCGGATCGTTGGCGACCGGCTGTGGAGCGACCGACTGCTGGTCATTCTCAGCAACGGTTGCGGGAGCTTCGGTCCGAACCACCTGCGGCGGCGACTTCGGCGCCGGGCGGTGACGTCTGACCTTGGTCGAAGGGGTCTGCTGGCGGGTCGGCGGAGCCGTCTGCTCTATCGCAGAGACTACCTGCGTTCCGGCACTACCGGAGTTGGCGAGGGTGATCCCGTCGTTCGAGGACGCCAGCTCAAGGTCCTTTTTGAGATCATCGTTCATCGCCGCTTTCTTGTCGCCGCTGCACGCGGCCAGAAGCACGGCGCCCGCGCCGGCAAGGATCAGATAGGTCTTACGCATAAAAACTCCTTCCCATCAGCAGGGAATCGCTCCAGTACGTCGGTGGTGCACCAGCGAAGACAGATGACTCGCGCTGGCGCCCTCTATAGAAGCAACGGGTAAGCCGCCACTTATTGGCGGATTGAGGGGGTTAACTGCCTTTTTTAGCGCTGGATGTCACCGGCCGGAGACAGCCATTGTCTCCATGGCGAGACTGGGTTTCTCGCTATAGCTTCGCCGTCATGGAATACCCCGCCAGGGGTTCGGCAGACCGTATGCGGCGCCGGACTTTCTCCATTCTGACCTGTTTGGCAGCCGCCGCTTGCCTTGTCGGGTCCTTCGCCTGCTCGCCGCGGACCGCAGCCAACATGTCAGCATCCGAGAAGAAAGCGATTGCCGACACCCTCAAACGCCTTGTGGTCCAGGCCTACGACCTCTCGACGCCCAATCCGGTGAAAAACCTGATGAGTCTCTACCCCACGGAGGGGCGCGTCATCTCAGCCAGCGGCGGGGTGTTGACGACTACGCGATCACAGCTCGAGCAGGCTATCCAGGCGTTCTGGACCTACGTCGGCCAGAACATGAGGCAGCCCCGATGGGAGTGGACTTCGATGAACGTGGATGTGCTCGCCCCTGACGCGGCGGTGATGACGAGCACCTATCGCGTCCCGCACCTGACGCCGACGGGAATGAATCACGTCATTGGCGGTGCGTGGACCGCGGTTTTCCAGAAGCGGGGCGGCCGGTGGGTGATCATTCAGGAGCATCTGTCGGACGTTCAGAGCAATCCAAACCTCCCGATGAGCCAGATGAATATGAACCCTCAGACCCACCCCTGAGGGTTTTACTCCTCCGAGTCCCCGCCGCCGGTCCCGCCGACCGATGATTTGAGCTGCTGTCCCATCTCGGCCTCACCGCTGATGATGGAGCGCCAGGTCAGCTCGGGACCCCTGCGAAAGCCCTTCTGCGTGACCTTAACGCCCTCAGGAGAGATCGCGACCATGTAGGCTTTGCCGTCGATCGTTATCTCGCGCTTAAGCGTTTTTTCGAGTTTTGTCGCCATGCCCCCTCCGAGGAATTGTATGTACGCTCGCGATAAAATACGCGTAGAGGCCGCCGCCTTCGAGGCCCCCCTCCCAATTGACCTTTTCTACGTCGCTTTTAGAGGGACTTAATGTAGCCTCATTCGGCACTCGCTCGTCCTTAAGAACACGGAGATACAATGGCTTTTATGGCTTTACAGGCCCCGGGCGATGACAGCGCCCACCTCATATACGAGTTCGAGCGCCGCGCTTACCCCGTCAGGAACTCGCTTCTGACAATCGGCCGCGACGCGGCAAGCCATATCCTGATTAGGGAGCCCGCCGTTTCGCGCAACCACGCGGAGCTCAGGTCTGAAGATGGCAAGTTCGTATTGCACCCGTGTGGCGTTAACCCGACCAGCGTCAACGGAGCGACGCTTACCGAGCCCCGCTCCCTGGCCGAGGGTGACAAGGTCGAAGTTGGATCAGCCATTCTGACCTTTACCACCAAGCGCCTTCCACTCGGTGTAGCGGTGATCGAGCCCGCGGGGGCATCG
>Ga0307312_10000806_pt1 | contig 15393 bp, 19 predicted proteins | sample ER_DNA_202_FD_194489 | JGI IMG/M metagenome (GOLD analysis project Ga0307312, IMG submission 194489) | Bulk soil microbial communities from the East River watershed near Crested Butte, Colorado, United States - ER_DNA_202 | ecosystem: Environmental > Terrestrial > Soil > Floodplain | place...
TGAGGGTATGCCTGCTCATCATTAAATTCAATTTAACTTATTAATGAGATGATAATAAAGTTTTTAATCACACGAAATCGGTTGGTGCTACTCTCAGTCATAAGACTAGATTCCCTTATACATCGGCAGGCATAGGACTCTGCACTCCTTGAGTATCCGATTTTCTTTCATTGCTTTTTCAAGAGTCTTGTTAGGACACTCTTGATGCTCCATTCTAATTCTAGTTTTATTTCCATCTTTCATGTCTTTACTATAAATGCAAATCATCACGTTTTCCCCATTCATATATCATTTCAAATTTTTCGCCAGTATATTCGTGTAAAGAATTGATGCGAAAGTGCCACATCCTTACAATCCAAATATTGTGGTCAGGAATAAATCAAACAAAAATTTCAGTCTAATATGGAGTACCTTTTGCTCTTTGATTTTTGAAGGCCTCAATATACCACTCGAATTCTTGCAGGAATCTTATGGCTATTTTGTCATACTCTTCATCTAATAGTTTTCCATCTTCAGCGAAAACGTTCTGTACTCTTGATATTGCAAAAGATGAAGATATGGACGGCGCTCCAAGTTCTGCGAATATCAATCTAAGTTGTTGTGCGGCATTTATTCCACCAAACATTCCAGGAGAATAAGAAACGATCGCAGAAGGTTTGAAATAATACTCTTCTAGAAAATAATCTAACGTGTTTTTCATCGCACTCGATGTACTGCGATTATATTCAGGAGTGACCGCCATGTACCCTTCTGCATCGTTAATTTTGTATCTAAGGTCTGTCAACTCTTTAGAAGGATCTGTCATCTCTTTATACATCCTATCAAGTAACGGTAGCTTTAGTTCAAGCGGATCAATAAATAATACAAGATGATTCCGACCTCTCAACTTCTTTTCCATCCAGCGCGCGACCTTGATACCTTGACGATCTCGCCTGACAGAACCAACTATTAGAGCAATCTTTGCCATTGTCTGTCTTCTTTTTGATTTATATTATAATAGTTACTATCAAAATTAGAGACTCGATATTATGTTGAAATAGGAATTTCGACGACAAAAAACAATAGTTAATGAAAATTATCTGCTTTAGTTATACAATACTATGGTTTTACTCATGACATCCACAGACGACAAATATCTGCGTGATTTTTAACTACCAGACTGCCTTTCCTCCTTATCATATATACATTTGACTATAATTTGCTTTGTATAGTTGATTTCTATATTGTCAAAGAAAGATAAACAGAATAGGTGTCTATTTGATGGATGAGTCCTCAACGCTGTTATAAACTTGTAAAATAAGCTTTTCATACGGTTGATGTTATGAGGTGCGATATACGCTGCATGATTCTTTATCCTATATCAGGAGCTATTTAGAAACATTTGGGACTTATATTTCTGCCTTTATTATAACTAAACTGGCGGTTGAGTACGGAACACACTATTGGATAATAAGAAAGAAAGTGACAAATGTCTATATTCTCTTACCAATGGTTATACTTTTTTTAGCATAGATTTTTTTGTAAAACTGGACAGAAAGTGTACATATTTGATTCTGCGTAATTGGTACTTTTATGAATTCGTAGGACTATCAAAAAAGGTATGTTTAACGATTTTGGAAGTCTACATTACACACTATAATCTTCATCATCGATTCCTCCGCTTCTTGACCTTCAATTTTACAACAACTATACTTTTGATCCCTTGCATACTTATTAGGTATATTCTGTATATTATTCGTCATGAGTAAATCCAACTTGACAGAAACAGAGCAAGGGATTGGCAGTGAAGTAGCCCACTTCGTCTACAGAGCACCAAAAAAGAACCATGACGCGATGGAGCAGCTCCTTAAACATTTTGCTGAAATAATGAGGAAATACGTGGCTCTGCTTTTAATTTTCCAGCTAAACAGTAACGAGCAACTCACGCTTCAAATACGTAAGCTCGACATACATGCTTTAAGCCAAGCCTATGAGGAAATTTAACTATGAGAAAAGTAATCGCAGCTCTGCAAACGTCGGTGGACGGTTTCATCGAAGGACCCAATAGAGAACTCGATTGGGCGATGGCCGATGATGAAGAAACGTGGAGGGAGATGGATGAAACACTCAGCACAGTAGACACATTTATCCTGGGGCGGGGGATGTATCCCGAATACGAACAATACTGGCTTACCCTCCTAGCCAACCCAAAAGGGGGAACGAAAAATGAAATCACCTATGCACGACGGGCCGATAAGATACCCCACATCGTCCTTTCCAAGACCCTGGATAAAGTGGCATGGAAGACGACACGGATTGTTCGGGACGTAGAAGAAATCCGAGGAATGAAGCAACAACCGGGTAAGGATATGCTGGTCTTCGGCGGCGCAACTCTGGTATCCAGTCTGATGAATCTGGGTTTGATCGATGAATTGCGTCTAATAGTCAATCCCCTTATTTTGGGTGGGGGAAAGGCGTTGTTCAAAGATGTACAAGCGCGGCACACCTTGAAACTTATACAGGCCAAACCGTTGAAATCAGGCAAGGTCGCCTTGAGTTACAGTACGCGATCCTAAATGTTACTTCAGCTTTACGTACTATACGGGTTGGTCAACAAGACTGTTATTTTTCAGAGTTAGCAGCCCAAATACAACTACAAACCACGACAACCCATTCAACAACCCATTTAGCAAATATCAATGCAAGGAATTTAGAATTAATCTAGAATCTCTAGTTTAGTCTATTGCACTGTCCTTAGCAAGTTATAGGTAATCTATAGATTTTGACCGTAAAAGCCCTGTATCAGGACTATGTGAAGATTGTAATAAATACAATACATGTATTTGGTAAATGTTACACCTAAATACACAAGAGATTTTACTAACTGGAAATACCTCTGTCTGTCTTGTCTGTTTGACCTAATCAGGTCATAGCTTTGTAGCTTGAAAGCTAGAAAATCAATGTTGTGTAAGAGATCTAAAATTATTGTCACGATAAATACAGATATTATTGTATGAGAATGCTGATTTTATGTACTCTTGCTATTGTAATATTTTCTCTATCAACAATAATAGGTATTAGCTATTACACCTTAGACACAAAGGACAAGCATCCCTCTACACCTATGTCAACTACAGTAATGCCAAGAACTACCTTCCTAACATATGAAAATCCTGCTTATGGTATAAAGATTCAATACCCTTCGTATTGGCAAAGGGTAGATCTTGGTAGAAATTTTATTGTTAGTTTCTTTCCCCCTTCTAAAAATGATTCAGGATTATTAGAAAACCTTGTTGTGGGAGTCAGCAGATTATCTTCTCATAGTGTTTCACTAAATGATTTTGCCGCAGCAAGAATTAACTTATACAAGTCACAATATACTGATTTTGTTCTAACAGACACTAGTCAGGGTACAACATCTACAGGTAGTCCGATATACAAGATAGAATATACGCATAGCAATGGAAGGCTAGCAATTAAGACAATGGAAGTATGGGCAATAAAAGGGACGACAGCCTTTATGATTTTATATAATGCAGATACCTCAGAATATCCTATTCTGGCGCCGACTATACAGAAGATGGTGGATTCATTTGGTACTGCGACTACGCCAGTAAGATTACATAGTATTTGATGATGATAAGGCTACTGTTAGAAAGTGGCTGTAGTCACTGAGCTATTGAGAGCTATTGGATTATGTTATTGTTCTCCTTCTCTACTCTATATATTGCCTTGACATAAAGGTAATAGTTTTGGTATTTGGGAGACTAATGAAAGTGAAGTAATCAATAGTCTATTTTCGGTGAGATGGGTTTCTAATTTCGATAAAACATTGTATTGTTATTTGCAGAACTCGGTGGTATTTGTTGTATCGCATCCCAATGTTCTACAATTTTTCCAGAATTATTTAGTCTGTATATATCAATTATAGCAGATTCTGTATTATTAGACTGTGATGAGTGATGAACCAGAACGTAATCTCCATCTGCATAAATTCTCTTTATCTTTGATGAGGAATCTGGATTCAGGCTAAAGAATTTTGTGAAAAATTTAATGAATGCTTCTCTTCCTGTAGAAACAAAAGGATTATGTTGTATATAGTTTTCTACAATGTAATCAGCGGCAGCAGAGGCATTTCTTGCATCAAATACGTTCTTGTAAAACTCCCGAACTATGTTTTCGTTCTTATTTTCCTTTTGCGACCTGTCTTGACTATTATCTGATATAGTTAAACTAGTGTTGGCTTGCTTAATGCCAGTAATAGTAGTGTTATTGTTGTTGTCTTGTCCGTAGACGAGTATACTATTAAACATAGAAATGAGTAGTGCTAGAAAAAATAATGTTGTAAATAGCAAAGCGCTATTTATCAATACGGTTCAAGGTTAGACATGGTATTTATCGATTTTTATTAAGATGTTCGGAATTTTTTAATAATTCAATGAACAACCAGTCATCGAAGGAGACATAGAGAAAGTGCCTTCTCTATAAGGAATATACTAGAACCAATAAAACAGTCTTCATAATAGAAGGAAAAGATGATATACTATTATTCTCAGCATTCTTTTTAGAAATTAATAAGCCCTTTAGTCTATCTGCAATGCTAAGCATGTTACAATAGTAGCGGCGCTGTTGATGGTTGCTATTATTATTCATAATAATATGGCATTTGCAAGCATTGGATCGAGCAAAAATGACAAACAAGGTTTCTAAAGCTGAGTGAACTAGGACTAGTAAATGCTGTCACTGTCACAAAGTATCGATCTGGTCAAGCCATTAGCAAGTACATGCACTTTCGAGAGTATTAGTATGACACTTTTGAGTTATAACATAGAAAAGGAAACATCAAAAAAAACTTGGAGATCTTCAGTTTAAACTTTGTATTTCTCTAATTCACCAAAAGTAATTTTCAAAGAGACTTCTGCACCATCGTATCCTTCTACTTGTGATTTTGGTAGATTGTACTCTTTGCGGTCTCCTTCACTTGTGATTACCAATGTATTTCCTTCTATGGCATCCACATTTCCAGCATCTTGACCGTCCTTGGATCTTACATTCTTATGGATAGTCGATTCCCAATCAACTACTGCATCTTCTGACATTTTGTAGCATATACTGTAATGAGACTAAGTATATTAAGTTGGTTGTTACCAATTGGTAAGTATTACTAAATAATCGTAACGATTAATAAAAACTTGTAAATTGGCTATTTTTTTAGTAACTTAGAATGAGCATATAGGTATCTTACCCGTGTCATCGCTCAATACCAGTCAGATAAAAAATGTTACCAAACAATCTTGCGTGAATACTTCCACAAGTTTCAGACAGATTTCCCACTGACTTGTATACTTTTTATCTCATGTTGTATATTTCCACTACGATGAAAAATATCTACAAATGGCACTTAGTACAAGTATTTCGAAGGGAGAGAGAAACATGGTTAATGTAGGGCTATTCGTTCGACTAGAGGCAAAACCCGGGAAAGAGGCTGAGGTCGAGAGCTTTCTTCGCGGGGGTCTATCACTAGTCCAAGATGAGCCGGCAACGACCGCATGGTTTGGGATCCGCACGGGACCATCGACGTTTGGCATTTTCGATGCATTTCCGGATGAGTCCGGCCGACAAGCACACCTCACTGGCCGAGTCGCTGCAGCACTGACTGAGAAAGCTTCCGAGCTTTTCGTCCACCCGCCGACTATAGAGAAGGTTGACGTCCTTGCCGCCAAGCTCCCTAGATAGATACAAGATTATCCCATGGGACGTTACGAAGATGCCTCCTTTTGAGCAATGAAAACGCTCAATCTCAATCATAGATCAAATCTAGCCTAAATGTCTGAAAGTGTAGCTAAGCAAGTTCAATAAATTCCTCCTCCCCTTTTACTTGTGTCATGTAGCACTCTATTTTTGTTTACAGCGACGTTATCTGCAACAGGCTGTTTATCTTTTAGACTTTGCTGTTGTAATGTATTTTCTGGAACTTGACCAGAATAAGATGCAGCAATATCGCCCTGCAAAAGTCACGTTGTTCTTCATAACTCACATACATAATACAGAGCTCAGTATATAATCAACTCCACATATGCATTTTTAGCAAGTTCAACGCAATGTTTGCATCTTTGGTATATTAACAAATTTATTCCTTACTTGTAAATCGTAAAAGTACAAAACATGAAGCAGTAGACCTAGCATCTTCTAGATTTGATCTCAATCGAAATCTATTGAGAGGGAAATTAACGGCTTTTTTATAATGCGGCGTGGCTTTACTTCTTAATACGAATTCGCCAAACATCCTTTGATTCTTCTAGCACCAAAAATTCCCATTTACGATTCTCGCAGACACTTGGTATGGACTTTAATGCTGATTCATCACTATCTGTTACTATCTCAAGAACATCTCCGGTATTGAGTGAATTCATGGCTTTTACAGTTTCAAATGAAGGGTAAGGACATGCCATTCCTCTGCTATCAAACGATTTTACTAAATTAGCTTTTAAAAGATCGTTGTGAGATTTGTTTATCAATACTTTTAATTCTCCTAACATCTTCTCCTCTTAAGATCTCTTTGTTACTTATATAAATAGTACCATTCCACCATTCCTTGAAGCTGGTAATGCAGCTTTTAGAAATCCTATAACGTCTTCAAATTGAACTCCTTGCTCCAAATTATCCTTTGTAATACCCATTTGTATGAGCATCTCTTTTGATGGTCCACATGCTGTGACTTCTACTCCTGCATCAATTGCATCCTTAAGATACTTATCTAATGGGGGAGCACCTGGCATTGTTATCTTAGAGGAGCCTCCTTTCTTCACAAGATCTAATCCGCTCATAGTACAATATAGCTTGCACTTTGCTCCCATAGTCACAGCGCCTAATGCAAGTGTGAAGGCTGGGTATGCTCTATTAGGATCGTTTGATACTAGCACAATATGAACTTCTTGTTGTCTTTGTTGTTCTGACATGGCATATAGAATTCGATTCTTCTTCTAAAAGATTTTGCTGTCTGTCATAAAGAAAATACACTTCTTCACTCGCATATTCGTATATTTGTTAACATATTGTATATCTGAGACCAGCAGAGGAAAAACTGCGTTTGATAGACGTATGATGCATGATCCATCTCCCATAACACATAACACATTATCATCTTAGAAATTCCAAACTTACTCCGCTGCTGGGACTGTAATCGAGTTTATATGATTAATCTTGCAAGATAGACAATGAATCAATTCTACCAGTTTTGCAAACAGGACAGTTTGTATATTCGTCATCATGAGAAATATCAACTCTAGCAGAAGTACCAATATAGGAGACACACCAAAAACAGGATTTACATAATAAGAAATATTTTTCAATTGTGTTTACATCTGGTTTTTGCTTTTGCCTTTGTCTCATTGATGTCTCTTCAGCTTTTGTCTGTGTATTCAATACTGATGAATTTCGCTTTTGTAATCCGTTGGTGATTAAGGGACATTCATTACTATAGATCATTATGGGGCCATATAACCAAATCCAAATGTGCAATCCCAGTCTGAAACATGTATTTTTTGCCTTTGTACCAGTCTTTACCGCCTATATCTGCATTTAGTGGATAGTATTTGAATTGCATATAACTCCGTTAAATTGCGTATATCATAGCAGTAATATTTGTAATACTCATCTAAGTTTAGATATGGCACAAGCAATCAAGAGCGAATACGTACATCCTGAAGTTCTAGTTGATACTCATGATCCAAACTCCAACTATACGTTAGGACATGTACCAGGAGCTGTGTTATTTCACTGGAAAAACGATATAAACGAACCAATAAGTAGGAATATTTTAAGTAGACAAGCCTATGAAGAGTTATTGCAAAAAGCTAGAATTAACACTGATACCACATTAATCTTGTATGGGGATTTTAACAACTGGTTTGCGGCATTTGCGTTCTGGGCCTTCAAGTATTATGGGTATAAAGATGTAAGGATTTTGAATGGTGGTAGAAAAAAATGGTTAGTGGAAGATAGGCCAATAAGTAAAGACGTTCCAGAATACGCAAAGGGCAATTTCATAGCTACAGATGATACTAACAACAATATTAGAACCTTCTTGAACTATGTAAAGGAATCATTATACAATAAAAACGGGGGAGCACTGGTTGATGTTAGGAGCCCAAAAGAATTTACAGGGGAAATTCTAGCGCCACCAGAATATCCTACAGAACATGCCCAAAGAGGAGGACACATTCCTGGAGCACAAAATATCCCAGGCAGTTAATGATAGCGATGGCACATTCAAATCAGCAGATGAATTAAAGAGACTCTACGAATCAAAGGGCATAACTCCAGATAAGAAGATTATTACATATTGTCGCATAGGTGAAAGATCTTCGCACACGTGGTTCGTGCTGAAATATCTTTTGGGATATCCTAACGTAGCAAACTATGATGGTTCATGGACTGAATGGGGCAATCTGATTGCAAATCCAATAGAGAGGTAGAAGAATCCTCATGTCTGAGCTAAATAAAATAGTCTATTCTAATCTAATCTTGATGCTAAATGCTTGATCCTGCATCTGATATTTATCCGGAACCATTGAGAAGAATATTAGTTGTTGATGACGAATTAGAGTAATTTGACCTTGAAACTAATACTCGAGGATAATGGTTTCAAAGTCGATACATATCCCAATCCTATGTTAGCATTAGAAAACTTCAAGGCAAACATGTATGTGTTATAGGACTACCAATTATGCCAAATAGTAAAAAAGATATACAAACTAGAATAGAAAATCTGCTGAAAGACAATCCATCCAAATCGTATTCAAGAGAAGAGATAATCGATTTGCTATCTCATGAACTCTATAAGGACAAACAACAAGACGTAGAAAAAATACTTGGTGAAATTGAAGTATGGAGTTCTACGAAAGATAATCAATCATCGATATATTCATCATGTAAAGATGGTACTGTGTATTTTCAATGGGGAGATACTCCATAAAATTAAGATGGAGTAACATTCAGGAAAACTCGAAGCACATATCTAAACTAGAGATCCTATTAATAGCCAACCAGGGATTAGCCCTCTTCCTCTTAAACCAGGAAGCTTGAACAGAAATATCCCGGGCATGTTGGTAGTTTTCTCTCCCAATCTTTTGAACTATCATTAGTAACTTGCCCTTTTCTTGCCGTTCTAACAATCTCGATACGTTTTTGCTTACTAAATATGGTAGTCCATACCTACTAAGTTAGGAATTACTACTCTAATTAAATAATTGGATTGCATAATGCACATTAGATGCAAGTAGGAATTGATAGCTTCGCAGCATTTGATGACGCTGGCATGTCAGTCAGCCCATCTGAGCGTTTGCGAAGGTTAGTTGAACAAATTGAATATGCTGATAAAATTGGATTGGATGTGTTTGGAATCGGCGAACATCACCGTAGGGAATTCCTCGATTCGGCTCCTGCTGTCATTCTAGCTGCTGCGGCTGCGCGAACAAAACGTATACGTCTTACCAGTGCAGTAACAGTACTCAGTGCAGCCGACCCGATAAGGGTATTTCAAGAATTCGCAACATTGGATCTTCTTTCGCAAGGTCGGGTTGAAATGGTTGTAGGCCGTGGCTCATCCATCGAAGCGTTTCCTTTATTCGGTTTTAGATTGGAAGACTATGACTCGCTTTTCGAAGAGAAGCTCAATCTGCTACTGAAGATTCGTGACAATGAGCACGTTTATTGGTCTGGCAAATATCGGCCTACTTTGAATGGTCAGGGAGTATATCCAAGGCCTTTACAAAATCCCTTGCCAATATGGATAGGGGTTGGTGGAACTCCAGAATCATTTGTCCGTGCTGGTTTGCTTGGACTCCCATTGATGGTCGCGATCATAGGCGGCGAAACGCATAGGTTCCGGCCGCTCATTGATCTTTATAGGCAGGCTGGAAGGCGAGCCGGCTATTCATCTGATCAATTAAAAGTAGGCGTACATTCACTAGGCTATGTTGCAGAAAGCACTCAAGAGGCAGCCGATGACTTCTTTCCAGGCTATGCACATACCATGACTGAGATTGGAAAGGAGCGTGGATGGCCTACGATGACGCGTGGGGCTTTTGACGCCCAGCGAGGTCCGCAAGGTGCACTACTTGTAGGCGATCCTGATGAGGTAACTGAGAAGATCATCCGGCACAGCAAAGCGCTAGGCGGCATCTCTCGGATCACTTTTATGATGAATCCAGCCTCATTACCTCATGAGAAGCTGATGCGTGCTACTAAATTAATAGGTACGCATATAGCTGCTGCACTTCGTGAAGTGGGTGAAAACTCTGTGGAGGTTTTGTAATACACATGCCAGCCGTCACGAACACGTCCCAGTTCCGCGGGATATCTCGAGTTTCGACTTCAGTCATAAGTTTGTCGACACCACGATATCGGAAACCAGCAGCAGGACGACTGTCGGACCCGAGATGAGCGGGCCGGTCGGCGTGAGCCCAACTACGCGGCGGAGCGTCGGAAATACCAGCCCCGAGAACGATGCGTGGTCGAAACAGTAGTGCGTCCCGACTGCGCCAGCGATCTCGGCGACGTAGTCGAGTCGCTGAAGAAGACCTTTCTCATTGAAATAGAAGGTCTGTTCTGCACTATGAGTCGGGACGGTTGAGGGAAATTGCACCTGCAGCCGTTGCCAGGTCTCGCCGTGTTCTTCATGTGGTCCAATCTCGCGGACGTTGACACCAGACTGTGTGAGCAAAAATGGCGCGGTGAAGTAATTCCAATTGGCGTAGCCCGTGAAGTAAAGCAGCTGCAGCCGATCCCAGGGTGTCTCGAAGACATGTCCGGCGAACGACGCACGGGGGTCGGCACGTTCCTCGACGACACGACACTCACGGTCTTCGATCCACACGCGGGTGGGGGGTGAAGTGGCCGCGACAATCGGGACGCCCGAAGGGAACAATGGTGACGGCAGGCCGCTGCGTCTGGATCCGCATGAAGACGTCGTGTAAGCCTTCCGGTTGACCCTTGATCTGAAACAATCCACCTGAGACTGACAACCGCACGTCAAGGTATCGTACTTCACGCCAGCGTTCCAACCCTCCATGTGCATCGACGGCGCGGTTCAACAGACTACTATTGCTGCTGTTAGTATTCATATTGATATAATACATCTCAATTCATTTATTATTAAACTAGGCAGTTACCAAATGGTAATAATGCTACCTGATTGCAACTTTAATTTATTTATATTAACGTATGTATCTATTATCCAAAAAACCTAATAGTCATATACAGAAGACAATCGCACATTTCTTCCGAAAACGTCTTCAAAGTCTCGTGGTTTTCCATCTTTGAATATTATCGCAGGTTCATACTTCACAGAAAGTTCACCTAAAAGTTTTAGAATCGGTTCAAACGTCTCACCCTTCTCAGTCAAAGAATATTCTATCTGTACCGGTTTCGTAGAAATTACTACTCTGGTTATCAGACCCTCTTTTTCCATCTCATTTAATCGAATGGAAAGTGTCTTTGTACTAATCCCTTCAATAGAGCCAAGAAATTGACTAAACCGTCTCTGTTTTAGCAGAATCATATTTCGGAGTATGTGCAAAGTGAATTTTCTCCCAATCATCTTGATACTATTATCAATTGGGCAACGTTTCATACCGTATTTCTTTAAATGAGCAGTTAGCATTATCATAACCCTTCGTTCTGTTCTAAACTAGATCAAGGATTATAAGATTTACGTTTATACAGTTTATGTAAAAAGGTAATAAAGATCCCATCTTCAAAGAAACAATGATATTTTAGTCATCTACAAATTAGGGGAAGACATAAGGAGAAGTATTGAATGCTTATAATTATAAGGACCCTACTACTTCTACAGAGGACAAAACCAGAGTCAAACCGCTGAATAGCATAATTATACAAAATAAGACAAAACTTAATGCTCCAATTCTCATAGCCGGCTTTCCAGGTCCAGGTTTGGTAGGATCTATAAGCACCAGTTACATTATCAATAAACTGCACATGCATCAAATTGCTTGTGTAGAATCAGAGTTCATAGTACCTGGGGTAATTTATGTTGGAGGAAAGCTAAGACATCCATTTCGCTTGTATGCGAATAAAGATGGAAACGTTTGTGTGATAGTATGTGAGGCCCCCATAATGATTCAAGGAATGTATTCTGTTTTAGATACAGTCATGAAATGGGCATTGAATAATAAAGTCAAAGAAGTCATCGTATTGGAAGGCATTCCTGTTGAAGGAATACCTGATTCAAAAAGAACTCCTATGATATTATCAAGCGATGGCGAAGCAGCAGATGCAGCCAATCTTCTCCACTATGATAATAATATCAAGGCAGCAGATCAGAACAAAGATGCAGCAGATACAAATGCTTTTTATCCAAATACTGCTTTTATAGGAGGAATATCCGGAGGTCTCTTATCTTCATGCCTATCAAATGGAATTGCTTGTAAAGCTTTTCTTGTATTTGCGACTAGTGGAATACCCGATCCGGAAGGAGCTGCAATTCTAGTAGAATTACTTGGTAAAACCACAAATAATGAAATTTTGAAAATAGATACTCAACAACTAAGAAAACAAGGAACAAATCTAAAACGAAGGATGGAAGAAATAGTCAGATCGGTTCGTGAACAACAACAGCAGCAAGAAGGACAACAACAGACTCGAGTCAGAGACGGAATAATGTACGGTTAGCTTTGGATTGTTAGTCACTTGCCAGAATGAGGATAAGCACTTTACAGGGTTAAAACTTGTATGCAATTACTTCTACGTTTGTTTAAGCAATAACTTACCTTTCGATTTACTGTTATGTGGTTTTATTCTTAGAACACGACAACAACAAGGACATCTACTTCCATCCCACTGTAAGAATATTTCGCATTCAATACACCTTTTGATCCCTCTACTATAATAATTTCCTTCATAGGGCAATTTGTGAGCCTTATATCGATGACAAATGTCTTTACAGTATAACCCCAAGTCTTTATTTTCCAATAGAATAATAATAATAAGAATAATAACAAGAATTAAACTTGTTACAAAGAACAATATTTATGCAATTATCTTTTCGGGCATGGTCTTGACGCAAAGACCTACTATACATTTTATTTAACATTTCAGTTATGATTATCATTATTAATTATATATTCACTAAAAAACTTTTATCAACTGAGTCAGGAATTACTGTATGACCTAGACCTATTTATGATTACGCGCCGCACATCTTATAAGGCAATAATTGATGTTTTCGAGATTGGCCAAAATATTAAGATCGACCTTAGAATACTCTTCAGGATCTTATAGCATCAAAATTGAAATATAATATTTTTTGTTGAAATCAACTTATTTTTCTACTTCGTCTAGCGTCCTCTCTTTCTTGAGGTGAACCAGTATCATACATACTACCATGAGGTTCTTTTTCTAGATGGTATATTCTTTCCTCGTCAGTAGCAAATCTTGTCCCACATACAAAGCACTCAAAACCGGAAGGCGTTTTTGGATAATCTTTTGTTTTTTTATTGTCGTGAGTATCTCTTTCTTTTTGCTTTGTAGAAATATTTGTCATTGATCGGACTCCTCTCACTATCGTTTGTGTTGCCATCTGAATAATGCTCATTTGTTCGTAGCTAGTAATATGGGTATACTACTATAAAAATTATAACTGAAGGTAAATATATAGCTATAAATTACAATATATATATGAATATTAATTGATCTTATAATTTATATTATTCAAAGTTATAAAATACGTATTTCATTGTTCCAGAACTTTATTGCAAGAAGGCTTTTTGTACTAACTGGTGAAATCTAATGATTATATCCTAAAGAAGATAATCTGAAAGACTATAGTTGCATTTGGACTACCATGAGCAATTAAGCAACACCTCATTATTTGTTAGGAAAATAGGAATTGGTTGGTAATCTTGGAACAGTTCGAAAACTATAAGGAGCTTTTGAAGTTGTCAGTCAATTTCTTATGATATAGGCTGAGGCAATTTTTGCTCTTGCTTGCGGTTATGGCTCCATCACTGGCCTCATTGTTAACAACAGAGATCTTTCTTACGTATTTCATTCTCTTTTTGTCGTAGATTGATTGAAGAAATTTGTAGCAAATAGGACATACTTCTTCTACCAAATTAGAATAATATCGATTGTTGTCCCTAATATGAACTATATTTGTGTATGTACAATATTAAAATCATCCACTTATTGATTAAAAAACCGAATATAATTCTAATTAATTTACTCTGGGATTGTTGAATCATTAATAGAATTTAGTTAATGCAAAAAATAGGACTAAGTTGTACTGCAAGAAAGTGTGTCCTGTATTGACTTACAATAATTAGTTCTCTATAATTCATCTGGAGTTTCTGATCATGTTGTTGACTCCTTGGATTATCCTTTGTGTAAAATCATTTATGTTATTACCCATTGAATCTTGGGAATTGCTATTTTGGTTCTGATCCAAGTTGTTAGTATCAACATTCGCCGACGCAGCCGCCGTAGTAGTAGCAGGTTTCACATTGAATACTGTAGCAGATGATGCATCTTGATATCCCATTGCAGATGCTTGTGCTATCACTCTATATTTACTAGCTTTACCATTTTCTCCTATTTTCCAAGAATATGACACTTGTCCGTTGTCGTCTGTACTGCCTGCAAATGATTCCTTGACTACATCTCCAGACATGCTAGTCACTTTGCCTACAACTTTGGCTCCACCCACCTTTTCCTTTGAGGTAGCATCAGAAACTTGAAATAGAATAGTTTGTTCGCTTCCGCGAATAATAGGATCTGTAGCAAAGTCAGCTGAGAGTGTTAAAATTTTTGGATTATTATTACCTAATGTTTTATATGGAATAGAAGGTATCGCAGTAGGAGCAGCAGGAGCGCTATTTATCTTTTGGGTTGTAGTCGATATTGTTTTCTTGCTTGAAACAGTATTTTCCTTCTGTATTGGTGCTATCGTTGCTGCTGTTGTTGTATTTGAAGGGAGAGATGCTTGTCCTTGTTGTAGCATCTTCGTGTTGGCAACTCCTGTAACATTAACACTATACCATTTAGCTAAGCTAGCTACGCTAGTAGGTTTGCTCGGAGTACAAGATATCTTGGAAGTTATTTTGTTTACTCCTTCTTTGATAACAGCATAGCTAGGAGTGAATGTGTATTTCCATGTTGAGTAATCAGTTGCTTTTCCTGGTTCACTGCCAGGTCCTGTTGCATTAGTTTCTTGATATGGTTTTACTCCATTTAATATAATTGATACCTGGCAATTATCAACAGGGTCATCTGTAGATGTACCGCTGATCGTAAGGCCCCCGATTGGTACTTGTTGACCCTTAGCGGGCGATGTGATTTTTACACCTAGTGATGATGTATTTGTATTTGGTTGTAGTTGTTGTTGTTGTTGTGCAT
>Ga0307312_10000809_pt1 | contig 15363 bp, 9 predicted proteins | sample ER_DNA_202_FD_194489 | JGI IMG/M metagenome (GOLD analysis project Ga0307312, IMG submission 194489) | Bulk soil microbial communities from the East River watershed near Crested Butte, Colorado, United States - ER_DNA_202 | ecosystem: Environmental > Terrestrial > Soil > Floodplain | place: USA...
CGGTGCGTCGACATCTCTGATGGCGGGTATGTACGAGAACGCCCCCGGCGATGTCCCCCGCATCGTGGCGGTCCCCGCATGGAATGCCATCGGCGTTTTCGATGGCAAGCAGTGGATCGAGGCAAATTCTCCAGCTGGCGGTGCGGCCACTGCATATCGGCAGGTGCTCGATATGAAGACCGGAGCGGCACGCACCAGCTATCACTGGGCAACGGGGAGCCGGCGGATGTCGGTGCGGGTGGAGACGTTTATCTCGCGAGCCCAGCCAGGGATTGCGGGCATCCGCCTCGATCTCGCCCCCCAGTACCGCGGTCGCCTTCGAGTGCGAATCGCCCTGGCCGGGTTGCCGGCCCCCCGGCGCCTTGCGCTCGGTACTCTCGACAAGGCAGCCCCGGATTGGAAACCGGACGACATCTGGTACCCAGGCCACATGATCGTGCGGTCTCGCAGTGTGGCTCGGCTGCCGGCCGGCGCTCGGCTGTCGCTCACGTCGACTCCCGAGGGGCGGGATAGCAGGCTAGACCAGGTAGCGGCAGTGGCCTGGGACAAGAACCTGCCGCACGCAACGGTGCGTACGGTGGCCTCCGGCGATTCTGCGTTGGTGGAGGTTTCCTTCGACGCGGCGCGCGGGAGCACCTACACGTTCACCCAGCTCGTGAGCTTCGTGTCGCCCACGGCCCAGTCACCCCCGCTGGCGCGCGCCACCCGTCTGGCCGAGCTGGCCAGGGCTCGTGGCTATGCCAGCCTGGCCGCTGAGAGCCGCCGGATCTGGCGCCAGCAATGGGAGACCGACATCGAGATCGAGGGCGACGCTGCCCTGCAACAGGTCGTTCGCTCCATGCTCTTCTACCTCCTCTGCAGCGCCGACTCGGGTACCCGGCTCGGCATACCGCCGATGGGGCTGTCCAGCGCCGGCTATTATGGCCACATCTTCTGGGACTCCGATACCTGGATGTTCCCGTCGCTCCTGGTAACTCATCCTGATGTCGCGCACTCGTTGGTGGGTTTCAGAGCGCGCACCCTGCCCGCGGCGCAGGCCAACGCCAAGACGAACGGCTTCCGCGGGGCGATGTACCCGTGGGAGGCCGATGAACGGGGCGATGAGACCACGCCTCACTTCGCGGTGCAAAACGCCCGCTCGGAGATCCACGTAACCGGCGACGTTGCGCTGGCCCAGTGGCAGTATTATCTGGCGACAGGCGACTCGGCATGGCTTGCGCGCGAGGGCTACCCAGTGATCCGGGAGACCGCGGACTTCTGGGTGAGCCGCTCGTCCTACGATTCGACCGATCAGCGATACCACATCAGGAACGTCGTGTCGGTGTCCGAGGGCCTGATCGGGGTGAGCGACGATGCCTATACCAACGCCGTCGCCCGCAAGAACCTGGAGATTGCCGTGGCGGCAAGCGGCCGGCTGGGCAAAAAGCCGACTGCACAGTGGAGCGAGATTGCCGCCAAGCTGCACATGCCCTACGACTCGGTCAGTGAGTTCTTCCGCACCTACGAGGGGGCGCCGGACTCCACGCTGGGCGATGTCACTCCCCTCCTTGCCTACCCCCTGGGAGTGCCGATGAGTGACCGAGCCAAGCGGGGCAACCTGGAGCCGGCGGTCAGGCGCCTCATGGCCGAGGGTGGAGGTGCAATGATGGGAAGCGCCTTGCTCTCGGTCGATGCGGCGGAGCTGGGGGATCGCGCACTGGTCGACTCCCTGCTGCCCCACAGCTACCAGAATTGGCTCAAGGGGCCCTTTCTGATGCTGTCGGAAACGCCGACCAACAACGCAGTCAACTTTCTCACGGGAGCCGGGAGTTTCCTGCAACAGGTCATCTACGGCTACACCGGGCTCCGTCTGCGAGAGCAGGGACTGGAGCCCGCGTTTCCTCCGATGCTCCCCTCCCGAATCACCCGGCTCACGCTCAAGAATGTGTATTCCCGGGGAAGGCGCTACGACATCGTCGTGGATTCCACTGGGCGAAGGATGCTGCCGGGCGGGACGGCTCCCCAGCGATGATTGTCGGAGCAGTCGCCTTTGGCTTGCTCGCTCTTGGGAGCCAGCAGATCGGTTGGCTTTCCGCGGGACCGAGCATCCTCCGCGCGCCACCGCACTTGCTACGCTCCAGCGTCGTGCTATGCCGTCCTGAGGCAAGTGCTGACGCGCGCTGCGGATGCCCAGTCCCGCTTCAAGTACAACTTCAAGGGAATACGCTCATCCGGGGCGCGCTCGAGGGGTGGAGCGCCCAGAGCGCGCGTCAGCACTTGTCAGCTGACCACGATACAGGTGGTGCGAGCGTAGCAAGCGCGGTGGCGCGCGGAGGGCGCTTCACCCCTCAAGCGGACACCCAGCGACCGACATTACCTGTACTCGCCTTCCCCGAGCCTGGCGTTGACGACACTGCGGCGTACCAAGGATACCGGACCCGCTTTTACCGCGATTCCAAAGACAACACCGTCCAGATCTACGTTCAACCACAGAGTTCTCGAGTCGTGCTGGTCTGGGCCGACGGGGCGAACGAAAGCGTCGGCTTGACTGTGCGCGATGCCGCAGGCCGGCCGGCGCACGTGGCATGGGGTGCCGACGCTGCGGATGTATCCGATTCCGGTGCAACCCGGAGCATTGAGTATCGGCTGACTAGTGACGTGTCCCGGGTCGAGCTTGGCTGGTTCTTGCTTGGCTCCATGCGGGTCGAACGCGATTTCGTCTACGGACGCCACCATCTCGAGCCGTTCGCCGCTCCGCCGTTCCGGGTCGCGGAGGAGTCGCTTCTGGTGGCCGACGTGAGCCGGCTTCCGCCCGAGGAGCGCAACCGTCATCTGGCGCTGCTCGATGCGGCCAGTGTCGCGGCGCTCCGCGCCCGCCTCGAACCGGTCATTACGTCCTCCACACCAGACTCCATGGTGACCGTGCGGGTAGCCCGGCCTTCCCTCGATGGACGCAACAGCCTGGCGCTCGAGCTGCGGGTGGATCCCCGGAAGACCCGAATCAGGATCACCGGAAGAACCGTCTCGATCGAGACTCGTCCCGGCAGCCCGGTCCAGTTTAGGGTCCGCGTCACCACGGATGCCTCCCCACTCACGCCACTCTCCCGAAAACAGATCTTCAACCACTCCTTCTTCCAGTTTATCGAGGGCGCGCGCATGGATTCCAGCCCTGATGCCGCTACCCGATATCGCAGACTGGAGCGCCAGATCCGGGGGGTGGAGCTCCTGAGCTCGCAAGAGAAGCTCATGGCCGGCCTGCCGAACTTCGCGACCTATTTTGGCCGCGACATGATGATGACGGCGCTCATGATGCGCCCGATCTGGTCGCCCGACATGGCGGAGCACGTGATCGCGAGCGTCTTGCGGAAGCTGGGTCCCGGGGGAGATGTGAGCCACGAGGAGGCGCTCGGCGGCCAGGCCATTCGCGAGAATGCGGTGGTCTACGACTCGCTCGTCTCCGGGTACTTCCATGCCCTGGCGCGCAAACGCTCTCGGAGGGCGGACAGCCTGCTGGGGCAGGCGCGGGAGATTCTCCGGGATCTGCAGAAGACCCGGGAGAACTACCATATGATGGATGACGAGTTCCAGCTTCCGGTGCTGGAGGCGCACTACCTCGCGGATTCGGCGGTGTCACCAGAGAGGAAGCGTGCGTTTTTGCTCGGATCAGAGCCGGGCGGGACTCGTCTGTCCCTCATGCTCAGGGAGATGACGCTGGTCGCGTCGCTGGCCCATCCGTACACTCGGAGCCCACGGGCCACGAATCTGGTGAGTTTTCCCAAGCGCGACGCGACCCACTGGCGATCCGCCAGCTGGCGGGACAGCGACGCCGGCTACGCGGGCGGACGCTTTGCGATGGACATCAACGTCATCTGGGTGCCCAGGGCGCTGCGGTCCATTGACACGATCCTGGCGCTCCTGCCGGCGCTAGGCATAACGCCGCCGACGCTCGACAGCCTGATCGCGGACAGCAGTGGTGCTCTCGCAGGTTACGTCCGTGACCGCTCGTCGCTGCGCCGAGGCATCGAGACATGGAATGGTGCGCGCCGTCATTTCAAGGTGAGTCTCGCGCCGACCGAGATCCGGCGCCGAACCGCTGCGAAGCTGGCATGGCTCTCCGCACCGGAGCGACGCGATTGGAGGAATGTGATGGCCCAGCACAGCGAGGTGGGAGACTCACTCACCTTTCTGGCGCTCTCACTCGACTCCAACGGTCGACCCATTCCTGTGGTTAATACCGACCCCGCCACCGAGCTATTCCTGAATCCGGACTTGGAGCCGAGCGAGGCGCTCGCAGAGGTTGCCCCATTCCTGCGCCCATACCCCGTAGGACTGTTCGTCGAGGGACTCGGTCCTCTGGTGGCCAACGATGCCTACGCTTCACGCCAGATCTGGGAACGATTTCAAACCGACCAGTACCACGGACCCCGCGTGGTCTGGGGACGCGAGGTCAATCTCTTCCTGATTGGTGTGGCCGACCAAATCTCGGGCGGGAAGGATGAGTCGGGGCAGTTCCGGAAGGCTCTTCGCCGTATCCTGGATGCGGTGAATGCATCGGGGCTGCAACACAACGAGCTGTGGAGTTATGAGATAAGGGGGGAGAAGTTGGTGCCGGTCCGCTATGGCACCAGCTCGGACGTACAGCTGTGGAATACAACGAATCTCGTGGTGCAGTACGTCTTATCTCGGCTGCCGCAGCGCTAGCTCCTCATCCCACCCGTTTCCCGCTCTCTCCCTCAAACCAGTGGAGTCTCCCCTGATCGAACCGAACCGCCACCACCTGCTCGGCCTCGATCGCGGGCTCCGGCGGCGCCACCACTCGCAGTTCCGGTCCGTCACCGCTAGTCCCAAGCCGTAGGTACACCAGTAGCTCGCTCCCGCGCGGTTCGACCACATCGACCCAGGCATCCAGATCGCCGGCTCCCCGGGGGACGATCGCCACATCGTGCGGCCGGATGCCCAGAGTCGCTCCGACTTTTCGCGTTGCGGCCGGCATGACCTCTCCAGGAAGGAAGTTCATGCCCGGTGACCCCACGAACCCCGCGACGAACAGGTTGGCCGGCCGGCGGTATAGCTCCATCGGCGGGGCCACCTGCTGGAGGAAGCCGTCCCGCATGACCGCGACCCGGCTCCCCAGCGTCATTGCCTCCTCCTGGTCGTGGGTCACGTAGACCACCGTTGCCGCCAGCCGCCGGTGGAGCCGGGCCAGCTCGGCTCGAGTCTCCACCCGCAACTTGGCGTCGAGGTTCGAAAGTGGCTCGTCAAACAGGAACACTTTTGGTTCCCGTACGATCGCCCGGCCCAGCGCCACCCGCTGGCGCTGCCCGCCCGAGAGCTGGGCCGGTTTCCGGGCCATCACCGGCTCAAGGGCGAGCGCGCGCGCCGCCTCGTCGACTCTGCGATCGATGACGTCCTGTGCCGCCCCCCGCATTCGGAGACCGAAGGCCAGGTTCTGCCGCACCGTCATGTGTGGATAGAGCGCGTAAGTCTGGAAGACCATCGCGATGTCCCGCTCCTGCGGCGGAAGCGCGGTGACGTCCTTGTCTCCGATCAGGATGCGGCCGACGGTCGGCGTCTCCAGCCCGGCAATCATCCGCAAGGCCGTGCTTTTTCCGCAACCGGACGGTCCCACCAGGACCATGAATTCGCCGTCGCGGATCTCGAGGTCGAGTCCCTTGGCGGCCACGTGGCCATTAGGATAGGTCTTGCCGACGCCCTCCAGACGAACCAATGCCATGGTTACCCTTTCACCGCGCCGGCAGTGAGTCCCTGCACGATCCGGCGCTGGAAGGCGAGTACGAGCAGCGTCACGGGAGCGGTGGCGACGACGGTGGCGGCCAGGATCTGGCCCCAGGGCACCTGATACATGCCTCGGAAGAGGGCGATCGCGACGGGCACCGTTTGCCGGTCCGGGCCGAGGGTGAACGACAGCGCGAAGAGGAACTCATTCCAGCTGTACACGAAGGTGAGAATCGCAGTCGTGGCGATCCCGGGAAGAGCGAGCGGTATGATCACCTCACGAAACGCCCGGAACCGGCTGGCGCCGTCCACCATTGCGGCTTCCTCCAGCTCGGCGGGCAGCTGGCGAAAGAACCCCACCATGAGCCAGACCGTCAGCGGCATTGCGAAGGTCAGATAGGGAAGCACCAGGCCCGGATAGGTGTTGATCAGGTGGAGTGACCGGAGCAGCAGATACAGCGGCGACACCACGGAGATCTGGGGGAACATCCCGACGGCCAGAATGAATCCCAGAAGGACGACCTTGCCGCGGAACTGGAGCCGGGCGAGGGCGTACGCGCACAGCGCCCCAATCGTCACGCAGAAGGCCGTCGTGGTGCCGGCTACGATGAGCGAGTTGCGAATGGGGATCCAGAAGTTCCGCTCGGTGAATAGGGCCCGGTAATGCTCGAGTACCAGCTCTCGCGGGAGCAGGGACGGAGCCTGAAAGAGCCGGGCCTCCGGCGTAAACGAGGCGAGAACCGCCCAGTAGAGGGGAAAAGCGCTGCCGACCACCAGCAGTGCGAGCACCAGGGTGGGCCACCACTTTCGCATGCTCACCGCTTGGCTCCGGTGAGCTCCGCCCCGAGGAATCTGATGTAGAGGATGGCCAGGCTGAAGGTCACTACAAATACGATGATCGATAGTGCCGATCCATACCCGAACTGGAGGTTCTGCAGCAGCGCGTTAAAGGTGTACAGAGCAATCGGCTCGGTCGACGTGCCAGGGCCGCCCCCGGTCAGTGCGTAAATGAGATCGAACACCCGGAACGCGTCCAGGGTGCGAAAGATGAGCGCCACCAGGATTGCGGGCTTCAGCAGCGGGAGCGTCACGTGACGGAACTGTCGCCAGGCCGACGCACCATCGATTCGGGCGGCTTCATACAGCGAAGCGTCGATGTTCTGCAACCCGGCGAGGAGGAGGAGCGCGACGAATGGTGTCGTCTTCCAGACGTCTGCCAGAATCACCGGCACCCACGCCGCCACCGGCTGGATGAACCAGACGACCGGCTCCCGAAGCACTCCGAGACTCACGAGGACAGTGTTCACGATACCGCTCTCGCCCTCGAACATGAACCGCCATAGCAGCGCGGAGACCACGGTCGGGATCGCCCAGGGGATCAACACCGCGGCTCGCACCAGTCCGCGCCCCCGAAACGCGCGGTTCAGCGCCAGGGCGAGTCCCAGGCCAATGATCAGCTCCAGTCCAACGCTGGTCACGGCGAAAAATCCGGTGTGTCCGAGCGAGCTCCAGAACCGAGGGTCTCTGAACGCCTCGATGTAGTTGTCGCCCCCAATGAATGGCTTACCCAGCCAGGGCATTCGAAGGTCGTGCAGGTGTAGCGATTCCCAGAGAGTCCAGAGAAGCGGGAACAGGGCGACGAGAAGAATGGTGACGAAGGCGGGGAGAATGAGCCGCCAGGCGAGTCGAGCCTCCTGCTGCTCGATCCCGGACCGCCGGTCAGCGCCGAGCAACCGGCTCTCCAGTGCCTAGCCCGGCGCGGTTCAACAGACGCTGCATCTCAGTCTGGGCCTGGGCCAGCGCTGTAGCAGGCCCCGTTTGACGCGTGAGGGCCCGGTGGAGGTGAATCTGCAGAATCTCGGAGAGTTGGGTGTAGACCGGAGTGACGGGCCGCGGGACGGCAAAATCGATGATCTGCCGGATCGTCGCGGGCGGGATGATGAGCCCCGAGGCGAGGTCGGGATCATCATAGAGGCGGGGACGAGTAGGAAACTGCCCGACTACGCGGGCACGTTCCCGCATCTGTTCCGGCCGGGTGAGATAGTCGATCACCGCCCAGGCGGCCTCGGGGTGCTCGGTGCGCCGGTTGATAGCCAATTGCGCGCCGCCGATGGCCGCGGTGTGTGACCCTCCCGGGCCGGCCGGCATCGGCGCCACCGAGAATTTGCCAGCTACCCGCGACTTGGAGCTGTCCTGCATCAAGGGAACCGGGTAAGGCCAGTTCCGCATGTAGGCCGATTCACCATTCTGGAATGCGAACCTGGTCTCCTCCTCGTGCCAGGTGAGGACGGCGGAGGGAACGATCCCGTCCCCGTAAATCTCGTCGAGCATCTCCGTCAGTGCCCGGCGACCCGCATCGGAGCTGACCACCACCCGCCCCCCGTCCAGTATCCGCCCACCGTAAGCACCGAGGTACTCGAGGAAGGTGGTTATCAATCCCTCGTAGCGAGCTCCCTGCCAGACGAACCCGTAGCGGATCCCCGGCTGCTGTTTGGCCCGGCGCGCCTCCCGAACCAGATCCTCGAATGTGGCCGGCGGCTCCGTCATCAGGTCGGTGCGCCAGTACAGCATCCCCACGTCGATGAACCAGGGGAGCGCATACAGGCTGTCCTGCCACCGATTGGCGGCGATGGTCGAGGGGAAGAAGTCCGCTGTATCCGGGCGAAATTCGTCCAGCGGCAGGATCCATCCGGCGGCAGCGAACTCCGGAGTCCAGATCACATCGAGCTGGAGAATGTCGGGATCGCTTGCTCCGGCATTGAGCCATTGGACGTAGAGTTGGTGCTTCTGGTCGGCGGCGTCGGGCGTCACCCGCTGCTCGACCTTGATGCCGGGGTTCTCCGCCATGAACCGCGCGAGCTGCCGGACCAGCACCTGGCCCTCGGCCCCCAGCGCGCTGATCGGGAACGTGATGACGATAGGCCCTGTGGTGGATGCACCACTGCAGGCGCCCACGGCCAGGAGGGTAGCGAGTGCAAGGCGCGCACACCGGTCACCCAATCGGGGATCTCGGGGACGGGGAATAGGCTGAGGGAGGTGAATCACGACTGGTATAGTGCTTTGGGAAAGCACACTGCGCCAGCCATCTGTGCAGACCAGTCCTAGTCCTCGGTCCCGGTGCCTTCCGACATCTGCCCACCGAGGACGATCACGTCATTACGCTGCTAAGCTCGCCCATAAGCGCCGCCATCGCGTGCTGTAGGCGGACGAGAGCGGCGGGCGCCCCGGTCAGGTCACGGGCCTTTCCCATCAGCTCCAGCTTCAGGGCGGCGTCGACGGCCTGCGCGGCCCCGAAGTTGGCCACCGAACCCCGGAGGGCATGAGCAGCCTCCAGGAGTACTGCGGCGTCGCCTCGCTCCACCCCCGCTTGGATAGCCGACAACCGCGCCGGGCAGTCATCCAGAAAGATCCTGGCCAACTCTCCCAAGAGCTCCCGGTCACCACCGAAGTGCTCGAGCAGCGCCGTCGCGTCAAACGCCGGGGCGGCTATCGGTGACCGGAGGGCGGGAGCATCATCGCCCTCCGAAAACGAGGCGGGGATAATCAGCACCGGGCGAATCGCCTTGAGCAAATCCGATTGCCGCACTGGCTTCCGGGACGGTGATCCGGGTGCATTCAGGCAAACTCCGCAAGAGGGTGTTGAGCGGGAGGTTAGACAGTGGGATCGAGACGACGCACTATCGACTCAAACTCAGGGCAAGATCCCTGCCGCCCGGCAGGACGGATGGCTCCCTGCTGGCGCCCGTGTGTGAGCTGCCTTAGCGCGCGTTGGCCCTGGCTTTGCTCGGGAGTGGAGGCGCCCTCTTGTAATCCTGCATCACCACGGTCAGTCCCTCATCGGCTCTGGTTCTCGAATAGCCGGCCACGAGCTGAGCCTTGTACTCATCGAGAAAGAAGTCAAAGGGGTCTTCCGGCACGGCGTCGAGAATCAACAGATCCGTGTCATGCATGGTGAGCTTCCCGAAGCGGAGGACGTTGCTCCGGTAATACATGTAATTGGTGGCCTTTGGATCCGGCACTCTCAGTTCTCGGACCTCCTTCCCGGCCGGGGGCTCGAAGACCTGCACGATCTCGGAGTCACTCACCTCGACGCCCCCGATCCTGCCTTTCACCGTCGGGGGCGGCAGGAGGTCGGCCGGCGAGAGGAAAAAGTCATTCTTCTCGATCCGAACCCCACTCTTGCCCCTCAGCTTAACCAGGCTCGCAAGGTGAAGACCGAGGAATTTCATCAACCCACCGACGCCCATCCCGGCAGCCTTGATAGAGGTCGGATGCAGCCGCAGCTCTCCATCGGGAGTCAAGGTCAAATCGCTCAGGGTGGTGAAGGAGATCCCCCGCATGGTGCCCCGCTGCTTGATCCGGCCCTTTTCGATGCTGATCGATAGTCCCCGTAGCGGCGACCCAGGATAGGCAAAGGTGTAACGGTTCAGCAGATCGCTGAGACCTCTCGGGGTGATTCCGATGCGAGCGGAGTCGATCCCCAACGTGAACGACTGCTTATCGTCGAAGTAGGGTGAATGTTGCGGCGAGGTGGGCCGTAGCTCGCCACGGAGATATTCGATGTGGAGCACGATGGTCGAGTCCACATGGAAATCCACGTGCCGCATCTGGACCGCGACGTTCTGGGCCTCCTGTTGCGCCAACGCGGTCACTGGCAGAGCAAGCCACAACGCGGCCAGTAGGTACGCTCCCACTACTCCACCGACCCTGCCGGCCTGGCCGCTGCCTCCGGATGAGTTCGAACGAACCGGCGCCAGAACTTGGCGATGACCCACTCTCGGAAGTTGGCCAGGATTTCGTAGATCGTCGGGATCACCAGCAGCGTCAACAGGGTGGACGTGATCACGCCGCCAATTACCGCCCGACCCAGCGGCGCCCGGAAGTCGGCTCCCTCACCCCGGCCGAGCGCCACCGGGATCATGCCGGCGATCAGGGCGATCGTGGTCATCATGATCGGCCGGAGGCGTATTCGGCCGGCTTCGATGAGTGCTTCCCGCAATGGGGTTCCCTTTTCGTGGGACCATTTGGCAAAGTCGATCAGCAGGATCGCGTTCTTGGCCACGATGCCCATCAACAGAATCACGCCGATCAGGCTCATGATATTGAGCGTGTCGCCGGTGATGATCAATGCGAGCACCACACCGATCAGCGAGAGCGGGAGCGAGATCAGGATGGCCAGCGGATCCAGGAAGGAGCCGAACTGGACTACCAGGATGAGGTACATCAGAAGCACGGCGGCGCCGAGCGCGGTGAAGATGCGAGTGAACACCTCCGCCTGGTCCCGCGCTTCCCCGCCCTGGGTGATCCGGTACCCAGGCGGAAGCTGCAGCTTATCGAGCTTGAGGTTGATATCGCGGGTTACTTCGGTCAGTGCGCGCCCGTACAGGTTGGCCTGAACATTCACCACCGTCTCCCGATTCAGATGGTTGATCTGTGCCGGGCCGATGCCCTGCCGCACCGTCGCCACCTGGCCCAGCGGGAGCGTCGCCGGAGTACCGTCGGGGCCAGTGATCACCAGGGGTAAGCGTTCGAGATCGATGGTTCGCTCCCGCGCCTCGGGTGTCAGTCGCACTGTCACGTCACGAGTCTCCCCCGTCGGATCGACCCAGTCGCCGGCGTCGATCCCGGCAAACGCGGGCCGAAGCGACTGGGCTACCTGAGCCACGGTGATACCCAGCGATCCGGCCAGGCCGCGCTTGAGATCGACCAGCAACTCCGGCCGCTCGCCCCGAGTGGAGAGCCCCACGTCCACGGCTCCGGGAACCTCGCGAACCAGCGCTGCGGCCCTGGTCGCCAGACGGGTGAGAACCGTGGGGTCCTCGCCCCGCATCTCGATCTGGATCTGCTTCATCGCTCCGCCGAACCCGCTGGTGAACACCGACACGCTGGCCCCGCCTACCCGGCCAACCTCCCGCCGCAGGACCGACCCCAGCGCGTCCTGGCTGATGGAGCGCTTGGCCTTGGGGATCAACCGGACGTAGATGAGCGACTGGTCCACCCCGGGTGCCCGGAGCGGGATTGGCGTGCCGATAGCGGTGTAGGTATAGGCCACCTCCGGGTGACTTCGGGCGATGCGCGCCACCTCCTCGGACTTGAGCCTGGTGTACTCCAGGTTCGAGCCCGGCGGCGTCTCCACGATCATGCTCACTTCGCTGCGATCGCTCACCGGAATGAAACCCGCGCCACCGACAGTGGCCTGGAGCACGAGCGCCCCGATAAACGAGCCGACCGCGATCAGCACCATCGCAAGCCGGTGATCCAGCGCCCACCCGATCACCCCCTGGTACCGCTCGGCCTGGCGGTCGAACCACCGGTTGAATCGGTCGAGTGTCCGGGCGATGGGATTCCGCCGCTCATGCGCCTCGACCTGGGGATCGGCCCAGTACGCCGACAACATCGGGTCGAGCGAGAAGCTCACGAACAGCGACACCAGCACCGCGCAGGCGATGGTGAGCGCAAAGGGCTTGAACCACTGGCCCGCGATACCGTACATGAATGCGACCGGGACGAACACCGCCACGATGGAAAAGGTAGTGGCCGCCACGGCGAGTCCGATCTCGTCGGTGGCCTCGTGCGAGGCCCGCCGGTGGTCTTTGCCCATCTCGATGTGGCGGACGATGTTCTCCCGCACCACGATCGCGTCGTCGATCAGGATTCCGATCGAGAGCGACAGGCCCAGCAGCGACATCGTGTTCAGGGTGAAGCCGAAGGCCCAGATGGCGATGAAGCTGGCCAGCACCGAGACCGGCAGCGCCAGACCGGTGATCACCGTCGAGCGCCACGAGTTGAGGAAGAGGAAGACTACGAGCACGGTGAGAAAGGCGCCTTCGACCAGGGCTTCCTGCACGTTTGCTACGGCGCGGCTGACCCGCTGGCCGGCGTCCTGCACGATCTCGAGCTTGACCCCCTCAGGCATCGTGCGTTGTAGCTGGGCTAGACGGGCCTTGATGATGTCGCTCACCTGGGTCGTGCTGTAGCCCTTGGCCTTGATGATCTCGAGCCCCACCGCCTGACGGTTGTCGTACAGCGCGAGGGTGCGAGGTTCCTCGGAACCATCGTAGACCTTGGCCACCTGACCCAGGCGAACCGTTTCACCCTGCCGTTCCATCACGACCAGTTTGGCGAAATCCGCCGGCCCCTCGGCCCGGCCCTGCAGCCGAATCGTGCGCTCCTCCAGCGTGCCGTTGAGGCGACCGACGGGCGCGGCCAGGTTCTGAGCCTGCAGCGACTGAACCACCTGGGCCACGCTTACACCCGAGGCCTCGAGTGCCGCCGGAATCACTTCGACCGTGAGCTCCCGTTTGATTCCCCCCACTACGCTCACCTGGGCCACGCCGGGAATGGCACGCAGGGACCGGGCGACGCCGGGATCGGCCAAGCGCGTCAGCGTCGTGGCCGGCACTGTCGCCGACGTCAGCGTCATGGTGACGATCGGCTGCTCCGACGGGTCGAACCGGGTCAGCACCGGCTCCTTCATCTCGGTCGGCAGGTCGGCCCGCTTGGTCGAGATAGCATCTCGAATGTCCTGGGACGCTTGCTGGATCGGCTTGTCGAAATCGAAGAAGATGGTGCACGAGGCAAGTCCATCGGTGCCGAAGCAGGTGGACTTTTCCCCGTCCACCCCGCTGATGCTGAAGATGGCGTCCTCGACCGGGTCGATGATCTCGCGGGTCACCTCCGACGGCGAAGCCCCGGGATAGGCGATGGTCAGCCCGACGACGGGTTGCTGGATGTCCGGGAATTCGTCGGTGTGCAGGTTCAGGAGCGCGAAGATGCCGAATACCACCAGCGCCACCATCGCGGTGATGGTGACGATCGGTCGCTGGATCGCAAAATCGGAGATGAACATCAGCGGCGGACCTCATCCTGGGTCACTTGCACGGCAGCACCCGGCGTGACACCCTGGGCCGACCCGAGGAGCACCGTGTCGCCCTGCGCCAGACCGGCGGAGACCTCGATCAGCTCGGCGGCCTCGTCGCTGACACCGAGCTGGACCGACACCACGTCCACCTTACCGCTCTTCACGCGGTGAATGACCGGCGCGGTTCCGCGGCGATCTACCGCCGAGAGTGGCACGGCGACGGCGCGCCGGGCATCGGTGGCCACCCGGCCCTCGGCAAAGAGCCCGGCCACCAGCGACTGTTCGGTGTTCGGCACATTCACGTAGATGCGAACCTGGCGCGTGGCCGCGTCCACCGCGGGGTTGATCCGTTCGATCCGCCCGGTGAACTGCCGATCGAAGCCGGCCACGCCGAACTCCACCGGCGAGCCCTGCCGGAGCCGACCCAGCTCCTCCACCGGCACAGTAGCCTCCAGTCGGAGCGTTCGAAGATCGACGATGGTGAACATCGCGGAGCCCACCTGTACCACGTCGCCGGCGGCGACTTGCCGCTCGCTCACGACCCCGTCGATGGTGGCCCGAACCTGGGTGTGGTCGAGCTGCTTCTCGGCCGAGGCGAGCCGTGCCTGCGCGTCGGCAAGCGCCCCCTCGGCGTTCGTCGCGTTCCAGAGGGCGGTCTCCAAATCCCGCTCCGGCAAGGCGCCGGCCTTGGCCAGCCGGGACGCCCGCTCAGCATTCCGCTGCGCGTTCTTTAGTGCGGCCTCCGCTGTACGGACCGCTGACTTGGCCGAGAGGTATGCGTCTCGCACGGCGCTGTCGTCGATCCGCGCGAGGAGCATCCCCCGGCGCACCCGCATGCCCTCGTCCGCAAAGGTCCGGTCCACCGCTCCGCTGATCTCGGCACGGAGCTTCGCGTCCACCTTGGGCTCGAGCGTGCCCGAGATTGCCGGGCCGCTGCGTAGCTCGGCGAGCCTGGCGACTGCAATGTTCTCCCGCCCGATCATGACGACTGGCTCCGTAGAGGCCGTCTCGGTCTCCCCGGCTTTGCCTTTGCACCCACCAAGGAAGAGCGCGAGTGCCGCCAGCACCGATAGCCGTTTCATGGACCTGTTGCTCCTGTTGCAGCCGATCCCGCGGACCCGATTGCCGGCGGCGGTGCGGGTGGCTGGTACGTCGGTGTCGTGGTCGCGCCGGGCTGCGCGGTCGTCTGCGCGGCTGCGGCGCCGGGTCCGGACGGGAGTGTTAGCGGCAATGCAGGCAGGAGGGCAATCCGCATTCTGGCCACTTGAAGGTCTCGAGCGGCGCGCGCCCGGCCCGCCTGGGCCTGCTGGAGCTGAACCCGGGAGTCGAGGAGCTCGGTCTGCGTCGAGATGCCTTCGCGATAGCGCAGCTCCGCAATCTGATACGCGCGCGCCGCCTGCTCCACGGTCCCGGCACTCGCCTCCCAGCCCGCCTGAGCTGCCTCCAACTGGGTCGCCGAGTTCCGGGCATCGACCCCGGCGAACTCGCGGGCCTGCTGGAGCCTAAGCTCGGCCTGGGTCTGGTTGGCTCGCGCTATGGCAACATCGCCACCTATCCTGCCGCCGGTGAAGATCGGAAGCCGCATCCCGAGGGACACGCTCCAGTCCGAAACGAAGTCGGAGCCGAACGGTGAAACCTTATCAGGGAAAGCGAGCTGAGCGTACTCCGAGGTGAGCGCCAGTTGGGGCCAGCGCTGCCCCCGCGCCACCCGCACGAGGCCGCGCTGTGCGGTGACGGCCTCGGCGGCCTGCCGAACCGGAGCCCGCGCTGCCGTCGCGGTATCGCCA